>Ga0068853_100002205_pt1 | contig 14543 bp, 8 predicted proteins | sample KBSCornC32_FD_65655 | JGI IMG/M metagenome (GOLD analysis project Ga0068853, IMG submission 65655) | Corn rhizosphere microbial communities from Kellogg Biological Station, Michigan, USA - KBS Corn C3-2 | ecosystem: Host-associated > Plants > Roots > Rhizosphere > Soil ...
ACCCTCCGACCAGCGCGCTTCGGCGGGCGAAGCCCGCCTTCGCGCTGCCGTTGGACCTCGCGTGGTCGCGCATCCCGGGGGCAGGGTTCCCATACCCTTCGACCAGCGCGCTTCGGCGGGCGAAGCCCGCCTTCGCGCTGCCGTTGGACCTCGCGTGGTCGCGCATCCCCGGGGGCAAGGTTCCCATACCCTCCGGCCAGCGAAGCCCGCCTTCGCGCTGCCGTTGGAGGTTGCGTTGTGACTGCGGGCGCTTGAACGCGCTCGCTCTCATGCTGTGGTCGCCATCGGAGAAGAAGATCGTCGTCATGCGTCCGGCACGCAGGCGCCGGCCGTGCAATGGCTGCCGGTCGCGCAAGGCGCGCTGGCGCCGCACATGCAGGCGCCCGTGGCCGAGCAGTTGTCGGCGGCGGTGGTGTCACAGGCGACGCAGGTCTCGCCGTCGAAGCCGCACGACGCGAACGACGGCGGATCCATGCACACGCCGCTGGCGCAGCAGCCCTTCGGGCACGACGCCTCGTTGCAGGTGCAGGTCCCGCCCTCGCAAACCGTGCCCGGGCCGCAGGGGGGCTTGGTGCCACACATGCACGTGCCCGTGGCGGCGTCGCAGATGTCCGCCTTGCCGGCGGCGCAGGCGACGCAGGCGACGCCGGCGAGGCCGCACGTACTGGTCGACAGGGCCTGGCACGCCCCGCCCGAGCAGCAGCCCCCGGGACACGAGACGGCGTCGCAGACGCAGCTGCCGCCCACGCACCGCTTGCCCGTGCCGCACGCCGGCTGAGTTCCGCAGCTACAGGCCCCCGACGCCGAGCAGGTGTCCGCGCGCGCGACGTCGCACGACACGCAGGCGGCGCCGTTCGTCCCGCAGGCGACCAGCGTCGGCATGTTACATCTCGAGCCGGAGCAGCATCCGAGCGGACACGACGTGGCCGTGCAGCTGTTGCAGACGCCGCTCGCGCAGGCGCCGTTCCCGCCGCAGTCCTGGCACTCGGCGCCGCCGCTGCCGCACGCCGTGGAGTCCGTCCCGGTCAGGCACACGCCGTCCTTCGAGCAGCACCCCGTCGGACACGACGTCCCGTCGCAGACGCAGGCTCCGTTGACGCAGCGGTTGCCGTCGGCGCACATCGGTCCGTTGCCGCACCGACAATTGCCTCCCGTCGTGCAGCGGTCGGCCTTGATCCCGCAATCCCGGCACACGCCGCCCGGACCGCCGCACGAGGTCGCCGCCTGAGCCCGGCAAACGTTCCCGTCGCAGCACCCGTTCGGGCACGACGTCGCATCGCAGATACAATTTCCGGCCACGCAGCGCTGGCGGGTGGCACAGGCCGGGCCGAGGCCGCAGCTGCACACCCCGGCCGTGCTGCAGTTGTCGGCGGTGGTCAGGCTACACTCGGTGCACGTCCCGCCCGCCGTCCCGCAATAGTTGATGGCCAGTTCGACGCACGCCCCGCCGAGGCAGCACCCGTTCGGGCACGAGTTGGCCTTGCAGACACACTGACCGTCGACACAGCGCGAGCCCGCGGGGCACATGGGCCCCGTCCCACACGCGCACGCGCCGACCGCCGAGCATCGATCGGCGCGCCTGACGTCGCACCCGGCGCAGACCGCGCTCCCCACGCCGCAGGTGCTGACCGAAGGAGGGTTGCAGGTCTTGCCGGAGCAGCAGCCATTCTGGCAGGTCGAGACGTTGCAGCCGCTGCAACGCCCGTCGACGCACGACTCGCCCGCCGGGCACACGTCACAGGTGCCACCGCCGCCGCCGCACGAATCCGCGGTGTCGCCGGGCAGGCAGCGCCCGCCCGAACAGCACCCATCGGGGCACGAGGTGCCGTCACACATGCAGGTGCCGCCGATGCACCGCTGGCCCTTCAGACAAGGCATATCGTTGCCACAGCGGCAGGTCCCGGTCGCCGAGCAGTTGTCCGCCTGCATGTTGCACGCCACGCACGTGGACCCTTCGTCGCCGCACGTCGTGAGCGAGCGCGTCTTGCACGTGTTGAGGTCGCAGCAGCCGCTGGGGCAAGACTTGTCGGTGCACACGCACTGACCGCCGTCGCAGGATTGTCCGGCCGGGCACGCCGGACCGCCGCCGCACGCACAGGTGCCGGCGGCGTCGCAGCGATCGGCCTTGGTCGGATCGCACGCGACACAGCGGACCGCCTTCAGGCCGCAGGTCTTCAACGACGGGGCCACGCACACGTTGCCCTCGCAGCAACCCTGGCCGCAGTTTTTCTCGTCGCACACGCAAACGCCGTTCGCGCAGACCTGCCCGGCAGCGCACACGGGCCCGCTCCCGCAGGCGCAGCCCCCCGCCTCCGAACAGGTGTCGGCCTGACCGGGCGGGCACGCGATGCAGGCGGCGCCGGCCGTCCCACAGGTCGCCAGCGCGCGCGGCGCGCACATGCCGTCCTGACAGCAGCCGCTCGCGCAGGTGACGGGGCCGCACGCGGCCGCGGGCTCGATCATGCAATCGGGCGAGCACCCGTCTCCCGGCAGGGTGTTCCCGTCGTCGCACTCCTCGAACCCCTTCCGTTTGACACCGTCGCCGCACACCGCGGCCGCCTCCATCTTCACGTCGGCGTCGACCAGCCGCGCCCGTTCCAGCGTCACCGTCTGCGCGCCGCTGCTCTTCAGGACGTCGTTCGCCAGCCCGTCGACCCGGATCAGGATCATCTGGCCCGCCAGCGCGTCGGGCAGGAGGATCGTCAGGGTCTCCGTCCCCTTGGTCAGGGGCCGGGGCGGATCGGGGAGCGTCCCGGGCTCGAAGACCGCCGCGGTCCCCGCGAAGCCGGCGACCTTCAAAGCGTTCAACCCCGCGTTCACGTCGTAGTGGACCGTCAGCGAGACGCCCGTCACGTTCGACTGCACGCGGTGGCCCTTGCAGCCCCCGGCCCCGATCAAGGCGACGAGGCTGGCCAGGCCGATGAGGACCCTCGCGGCGCGGGCCGCGAGGCCCTCGGCCACGGAGGACGGGCCGCGCCCTTCCCTATTTGAGTGACGGTGGTGCCTCACTGACGTCGATCCAAAGTTCCGACGCTGCCCGACGGCAGGACGGTGTCGCCCGAGCCCGACAGCAGGACGATGCCCGTCACCAGCGCGACCGCTCCGGCCCCGATCGCCGTCCAGAACCACCACTTCTGCGTGAGCGGCGCCTCGGTCGTCGTGGTCGTGTTCTGCAGGTCGGCCCCCGGCGCCTTCCCGCTCGACTCCGCCGGCTCGGCGACGGCCGGCGCCTGCCACACCGGCGCCGGGCTCGACGATTCGGCCGGCGGCTCCGGGGCGGGCGGCGGCTCGGAGCGTTGCCTCTCGAGCTGGGCGCGGGCCTCGGCGATGAGCTCGTTGGCCAGCGCCCGCCGCTCGGGCCGCTTCGCTTCGCGCAGGTACTCCTGGAAGAAGAAGATGGCGCGCTCGTAGCTCTTCAGGTTCTTGTGGCACTGGCCAATGTTGAACAACAGGCCGGGCGCGTTGACCAGCTCGTAGGCGCGCGAGTATCCCTCGAGGGCCTCGTCGAATCGGCCCAGCTTGTACTGGACCTCGGCTCGCTCGACCTCGCGTTTCGCCTCGGCGCGCGGGTCCTCGGGCGCGGCGACGGCGACGGCCGGCGCCAGCAGCGGCGTCACCCTCACCAGCGCCGCCGAGCTCAGCATGACGAGCAGGGCGCCCGCCGGCCGGCTGGCCAGCAGGGTTCGACGCCGCGGGAGCGGGCCCATCATTCGAAGGGGTTTAACACGATATCGTGATCCAGCTTCACCGCCGGAGGCTCGGGGGCGGGCTGGACGGTTTCGGGCTCCGGATTGGCGCTGCCCCCTCTGCGCTTCCTGCCTCGCTCGCGCGCCGGTCTGGACGAGGACGAGGACGAGGACGCCGCCTCGGCCGGGACGAGCGGGATCTTGATCTCGGTGTCGGCGGTCAGCGCCAGCGAGGTCCGCTCGACGCGCCAGCCTTCGAGGCGATACTCGAACGTCTCCGTCTCGGGCGAGGCGGCGAACGTCGCGACGAACGGCGTGACACCGAGCGGACGGTCCTCCCCCTCGCGGAAGACCGAGGCGCCCGCCGGCGCCGAGTCGAAGGTGATCCGCACGCTGGTCTGCGCGGGATTCGCGGCGGGAACGGGCGGCGTCCAGGCCGGTGTGGCCAGGCTCGACCGCGCCGGCGCGGTTCCGGCCGCCGAGCGCGACCGGGAGCCGGTGGTGGCGACCGCCAGGACGGTGCCGATCCCGATGGAGGCCACCGCCGCCACGCCAGTCCAGATCCAGCGGCGCCGGTAAGAGGACCGCGGCTCGGCGTCGAGATTCCCGCCGTCCGGCAGCGACTCGAGGATCTTCTGCAGGCGGCGCTCGATGTCCTTCATGCGCTGCGGCCGGTCCTCCGGCTTCTTGGCCAGGCACTCGAGGATGAGCTCCTCGAGCGCCGGGACCTCGCGCGCCTGGACGCGCCAGCGCGCCGGGCGGGGCGGCGTGGCCATGATGTGCTTGGCCATGTGCTCGCGCGCGCTCTCGGCCTTGAAGGGCGGTCGGCCCGTGATCATCTCGAAGAGGATCACCCCGAACGAATAGATGTCGGCCCGGAAGTCCACCACCTCGCCGAGCGCCTGCTCGGGCGCCATGTACTCGGGGGTCCCGACCACCACCCCGTCGATGCTCTTGAAGGATCCCGCCTCGTCCAGCTTGGCGTTGGCGAGCTTGGCGACCCCGAAGTCCAGCACCTTGACGAAGTCCTTCCGGCCGCGCCGCTCGACCAGGAAGATGTTCTCGGGCTTGAGATCGCGGTGGATGATCCCGCCTTCGTGGGCGGCGCCGAGGGCGCTCACCACCTGGATGGCGATGCGCACGGCGCGGCCGAGCGGCAGACCGACGGCGCCCGCGCCCAGCCCTCGCAGGTCGACGCCTTCCAGCAGCTCCATGATGTAGAAGCTGGGCCCGCTGTCGCCCTCGATGAAGTCGCTGATCTCGATGATGTTCTCGTGGTTGATCCGGTTGACGGCGCGCGCCTCCGCGAAGAATCGCTTCACCGCCTCCTGGTTGCCCGAGTACTCCGGACGGAGGATCTTGACCGCGACCTTCCGCCCGAGGCGGATGTGCTCGGCGACGAAGACGCGCCCCATCCCACCCGCGCCGATCTGCTGGATCAGGCGGTAAGAGCCCAGGATCGATCCTTCTCCGTAGCTCTGGTGCAGGGGACGAGTCGGCTCGTCGTGGACGGACTTCACGACGGCCATGGCTTGGGAGCCCCGGAGATCGAGCTTTCCGCTTCCCGCTTCAGGGACCGGCCCGGATGACGCAACGTCCGCCACCGGATTGAGCGGATGGGGAGCTGAGGGTTGGGACGGCCGGCGAACCGAGATCGGCGGCAGAAGGACCCCGCACAGCGGGCACGAGGTGGCCGTGAGGGCCACCTCCGCGCCGCACGAGGTACAGACTCGCCTTATCGAGCTCACAGGTCGCGGAGTTTACAACAGCGGCTTGCGGCTTCGCCGCCGTGAGGGGGGGCCCCCCCTCACGAGCTCCCCCCGCAGGCCGTCGAAGCCGGCGCAGCGAAGCCGCGCCTCCCGGGTGCTTGGACCCGCTCGCTGCGCTCGCTCTGACGGCCGGGTCGCCATCGGGATGCCTTGATCTTGGCTGATCATATGTTCAGTATTAGTGCCGACACACCCCATGGCGAAGGCCCAAAATCTGCGCGGTCGTGCCGATTATGTCGAGCTGCGGTGTCGATCGGCGTTCTCGTTTCTGGATGGGGCGTCCCTGCCCGAGGATCTGGTGGCGGCGGGGGCGGCCCACGGGTACGACACGCTGGCGCTCGGGGATGTGAACGGGCTGTACGGGGCGCCGCGCTTTCATGCGGCGGCCCGGCGAGCCGGGCTGAGGGCGATCGTGGGGGCCGAGGTCGCGCTGGAGAGTGACCAGGCCCGCCAGGAGGAAGCCCCGGCTGGCGCTCCGCCCCCCGTCCTCTTGCTGGTCGAGAGCCGCGCCGGCTATCAGAACCTGTGCCGGCTGCTGACCGCCGCGCACGCGGGCCGCCCCAAGGGCACGGGGGCGGTCACTCACGCCCAGCTCGCCGCGCACGCGCAAGGGCTGGTGGCGCTGGCGGGCGCGGCACCGCGCGACGATCTGGCAGAGCTGCAGCGCGTGTTCGGGCCCGGGCGCCTGTACGTCGAGGCGCAGCGGCACCTGGACGCCGCCGAGGCGCACGCCGCGCGGGCCGCCGCCGCGCAGGCCGCGGCGCTGGGCGTCCCCATCGTCGCGACGAACGACGTCCGCTACGCCACGCCCGAGCGGCGGCGCGTCCACGACGTGCTCACGTGCGCGCGCCACGGCGTCACCGTCGACGACATCGGCCGGCTGCTGTCCCCCAGCGCCGAGCGGCGCCTCAAGTCCCCCGCCGAGATGGCGGCCCTGTTCCGCGATCAACCGGCCGCGCTGCGGGCCACACGTGCCATCGCCGAGCGCTGCGCGTTCACGCTGGCCGATCTGGGCTACGCGTTCCCCAGGTTCCCGGCGCCGCCCGGCGAGACCGAGCAGAGCTATCTGCGCAAGCTGACGTGGGCCGGCGCCGCCGAACGCTATCGCCCGCTTCACGATCCCAGGCACGACAAGGCCCGCCGCCAGCTCGAGCGCGAGCTGGAGCTGATCGGGCGCCTCGAGCTCGGGGGGTACTTCCTGCTGGTTTGGGACATCGTCCAGTACGCGCGCGCGCACGGCATCATGGTGCAGGGGCGCGGCTCGGCGGCGAACTCGGCGCTGTGCTACGCGCTCGGCATCACCGCCGTCGATCCGGTGGGGATGGACCTGCTGTTCGAGCGCTTCCTGTCCGAGGAGCGCGTGCGCGCGGCGTCCAGCATCACCGACCGCATGCCCGACATCGATCTGGACTTGCCGTCGGGGGACAAGCGCGAGCAGGTCATCCAGTACGTGTACGCCAAGCACGGCGCGCGCGGGGCGGCGATGACGGCGAACGTGATCAGCTACCGCCCGCGCCTGGCCATGCGCACGTGCGGGCGCGCGCTCGGGTTCGCGGAGGAGCAGCTCGATCGGATCGCCAAGGGCTTGCCCGGCTGGCTGCACGCCGACCCGGACGCGCCGCTCGCCGACTACGTGGTGTCGGCCGGGTTCTCGACGGGCGAGGATCGCGCGCGGCTGCTGGCCGAAATCTCGACGGAGCTGCTGAACCTGCCGCGCCACATGGGGCAGCACTCGGGCGGCATGGTGATCGCGGCCGGGCGGCTGGACGAGGTGGTGCCGCTCGAGCCGGCCAGCATGCCGGGGCGGGTGGTCGTGCAGTGGGACAAGGACGACTGCGCCGACATGGGCATCGTGAAGGTCGACCTGCTGGGGCTGGGGATGATGGCGGTGCTAGAGGACGCGGTGCCGCTGGTGGCGCGCCACGAGGGCGTGACCGTCGACTACGCGCACCTGCCGCCCGACGATCCGAAGGTGTACGCCATGCTGCGCGCCGCCGACACCGTCGGCATGTTCCAGGTCGAGTCGCGCGCGCAGATGGCGACCCTGCCGCGCATGAAGCCCGAGCGCTTCTACGATCTGGTGGTCGAGGTGGCGATCATCCGGCCGGGACCGATCGTCGGCAAGATGCTGAACCCGTACCTCGAGCGGCGCGCCGGGCGCGAGCTGGTGCGCTACCCGCACCCGTCGCTGGAGCCGATCTTGAAGCGGACGCTGGGCGTGCCGCTGTTTCAGGAGCAGTTGATTCGAATGGCGATGGTGGCGGCCGGCTTCACGGGTGGTCAGGCCGACGAGCTGCGCCGGGCCATGGGCTTCAAGCGCTCGCAGGAGCGCATGAACACCATCGAGGTCGATCTGCGCGCCGGGATGGCGGCGCGCGGGATCACGGGCGCCGCGCAGGACGAGATCGTGCAGGGGATCAAGTCCTTCGCGCTGTACGGCTTCCCCGAGTCGCACGCGGCGTCGTTCGCGCTGCTGGCGTACGCGTCGGCGTACTTGAAGGCGTACCACCCGGCCGCGTTCCTGTGCGCGCTGCTCAACAACTACCCCATGGGCTTCTATCACCCGTCGACGCTGGTGACAGACGCCGCCCGCCACGGCGTCGCCACGCTGCCCATCGACATCACCTGCTCGACCTGGCGCTGCGACCTCGAACAACGCCCCCGCCCCCCGTCCTCGTCCTCGTCCCCCTCCGGTCCCCTCGCCCCGCGCAGCGAGGAGAGGGCCAGGGAGAGGCACCCCCACTCCCCCCCCTCCCCCTCCGATCCCCTCGCCGTCCGCCTCGGCCTCAAATACATCGACGGCCTCCGCGAAGAAGTCGCGACCCGCATCGAAACCGCGCGCGCCGAACGCCCGTTCACCTCCCTCAGCGACTTCGAGGCGCGCGTCCGCCCCAACGCCAAGGAGCTGGCGAACCTGGCCGCCACCGGCGCGTTCGCCACCCTCGGCGGCACGCGCCGCCAGGCGCTGTGGCAAGTCGAAGCCCTCGGCCGCTCCGGAAAGTTGTTCGATCGAGGGGACTCCGCCGCCGAACCCGCCGACCACCCCCTGCCCGAGATGTCGCCGTTCGACGAGATGGTCGCCGACCTCCGCCACACCGGCATCAACACCGGCCCCCACCCCATGGCCTACGCCCGCCCGACCCTGCACGCCGCCGGCGTGCTGACCGCCGCGGAGCTGGCCCACGTCGCCAACGGCGCCCGCGCCCGCACCGCCGGGATCGTGATCGTGCGCCAGCGCCCCGGCACCGCGAAAGGCTTCGTGTTCGTGACCGTCGAGGACGAGACCGGCTTCGCAAACGCCATCGTCACCCCGCAGCGCTTCGCCGAGCACCGCCGCACCATCCTCGGCCTCGGGTCAATGATCATCGAAGGCGTGGTCCAGAACCGCGACGGCGTCGTCACCCTCAAAGCCGATCGCTTCGCCCCCCTGCCGGCCGCGCGGCCCGATACGAAGCCGGGCCCGGCACAGGCGTCCACGGCCGACGCCAACCTGGCAATCCTCTCGGCGATCGACGTCTCGCACGACTTCCACTGACCAACGGCGACAGCGCAGCCACGGGCCTCGAACCGCGGGCGCGGGAACGCGGGAACGTCGGAACGCGCGTACGAGGGAACACGCGTACGAGGGAACACGCGTACGAGGGAACGCAGCGGCGCAGGTCGCCCGAGGCTCCGCTCCGGTCACTTGGTCCGCGGGGGGCGAGAGCGGGAGGGGAATACCCACCGCGCTCGGGTCCTCGCGGCGGAAACCCGGATCTTGCTCGGCAGACGCCCAGGGCCGCTGCGGACTCACTTGGCGGGTATTCCCCTCCCACTCTCGCCGCTCGCGTTCCGCGTTCGCTCCGCTCCGCGCGCCCCTCCGCACCGCCGCGCAGTCCGCCTCATTGATACGGCCCTGTCGCCGGATCTCGGCATCTCACTTGCGATGTAGGTACGCCGTAGTTACGCTATTGAACGCGTGAGACGGCTTCGCTTCGAATGGGACCCGCGGAAGGCCGCCGCGAATGTGCGGAAGCATGGCGTATCCTTCGAGGAGGCCAGAACTGTCTTCTACGACGAGAACGCCCTGTTGCGGCCCGACGAGGAACACTCGGCCGAGGAGGATCGGTTCCTTCTCCTTGGTCTGAGCGGTCGACTGAGAACCCTCGTCGTCTGCCATTGCCATCGGCAAGCGGACGAAGTCATCCGGCTCATCTCGGCTCGAAAGGCGAACGCGGTCGAGCGGCAACAGTACGAAAACCGGAGGATGAAATGAGAAAGAACTACGACTTCTCGAACGCAGTTCGCAATCCCTACGCCAAGCGCCTCAAGAGGCAGCTCACGATCCGATTGGATGAGGAGACCATCGGCTATTTTCAGGAGCTGTCGCGTGAGATGTCGCTGCCCTATCAAACCCTGATGAACATGTACCTTCGCGACTGCGCGGAAACGCAGAGGCGGCCACACTGGGCGCCGCCGACGCGTTCGAAGCGAGCGAGCAAAACGTCCCGGCGGACGGCCGCAAGGGCGGCCGCTGAACGCTCCGTTCGGCAGACGATGAAGCAACGTGCAGGTTGATGATCCCTGTTTTTCTCGCGGCTGCCCTCGAACTCCTGCACGACCGTGGCGAGATGATGTCGTTCCAGGATCTGCCGCGCCGCCTTTCTCGGGTTCCTCGCCGGTTGCATTCGGTCAGGACGAGCTGAAGCGAGGCGTTGGAGACGATCGATCGTTGCAGTGGCGACCACACGTCCGCCCGTGGATCACGTTCGCGGCGTAGCGGAGGTCAGCGTCCGAAGCGGAGCGAACGTGGAACGCGAGGGGCGAGAGTGGGAGGGGAGTGCCCGCCAAGTGAGTCCGCAGCGGCCCTGGGCGCTCGACGAGCAAGATCCGGGTTCCGCCGCGAGGACCCGAACGCGGTGGGCACTCCCCTCCCGCTCTCGCCCCCCGCGCTCCACGTGACCGGAGCGAAGCCATCGGGCGACCTGCGCTTCGCGCGTCGCCACCAGTCGCCCCTCGTGGGATCGCTCGCGCCCTGCCGCCCTTGCCGGCCGGGCGGCCGGACACCACGCCCTCGCCGCGCGCGGCCCTTCCCGACCCTGCCCTACCCGGCCCGGCCCGGGGGACACAGCCACGGCTCGCGCCGCGGGCCCGCCCCCGCCGTCCGGTCCTGGGTGACCTACTTGTTGGCCGGGACGGCCTTCTCGGCGGGAGCGGCCGCGGCGGCCGGTTCCTTCTTGCGCGCGAAGGTGCCGGTCAGCTTGGCGGGCTTGCCGAGGGCGTTCATGTTGGCGTTGAAGCCGACGACCGCCGGGGTCACGTTCGCGGGGACTTCGATCTTGTCGACCTTGAGGGCGTAGAGCGTGAAGTTGTATTTGTGCTTGGTGCCCGGGGGCGGACAGGGGCCGACGTAGCCGACCGAACCCAGGTCGTTGTGGACCTGCACGGCGCCCTTCGGCAGCCCGGTCCCCTGCTCACCGCCGGCGCCGGCGGGCAGCGACGTCGCGTCGGCGGGGATGTTGTAGACGACCCAGTGCCACAGACCCGAGCCGCCGGTGGGCGCGTCGGGGTCGTGGACCATGAGCACGAAGCTCTTGGTGCCGGCCGGCGCGTTCTTCCACTCGAGGGCGGGCGAGACGTTCTGACCACTGCAGCCGAAGGAGTTGTATTCGTGCTTCTCCGCGATCGGGCCGTTGCTCTTGATGTCTGGGCTGGTCAGCGTGAAGGGCGCGGCCGACGCGGTCCCTGCCACGCCCAGGATCAGCGCGGTTCCGGCGATGGTGATCTTCATGCTCATGGTCTTGCTCCTGTTTGAAGTTGAGTTGCGGCGCGAACCGTAGCAGGCCACGCCGCGCGCGGCCAACGTCAGTCGCGACGGCCGCAACGCCGAGCCGCACCCGATCTCGGGCCGCCCGCTCAGGCCGAGGTGATGTCGTCCTGGAACGGCGAGAGGGTGTCGGGCGACAGGAGCCACAGGAACATCGAACGCACCGCCAGCAACTCGGCCAGCACGCCCGTGACCATGTGATCGGGCATGTCGTCGATGCCGACGCCCAGCCACTCGAAGCCCGGGACCCGCTTGCCGAGCGCGATCAGCCCGCCGGTCTTGACCCGGTCCTGAGCGCGCCAGTGGCGCTGCACGATCATCTGCATCGCTGGCAGGAGCGCCGCCGGCGGCTCGATCGCGCGCGGTGGCTCGATCGCCCGCAGCCCGATCGCCCAGCACAGCCAGGCCAGCGCGGCGTGGTCGGCGTGAGCCTGCGCGAGCAGCGCCGGCACCGTGATCCCCTCGAGCGCCAGCTCCTCATCGATCTCGATCGTCTCGATGGCGCCGGTTTCGGGCACGGGATCGCACGTCACGGTCTCGTGGATCAGCTCGACCGGGCCCTCGGGCAACAGCGCCGACACATCGGGCGGCAGCCAGACGGGCTCCCCCTCCGATCCGCTCGTGTTCCTGCCGGCGCGCGCGCGAGCGGCTCGAAGCGCAGTGCCCAGCCGGCCGAGGCGGGTCGCGTAGACCGCGGCCAGGTGCTGGATCGCCTCCAGGCTCTGGGCAATGGCGCCGGCCGGCTCCTCGCTCTCCGCGCTCTCCTCGTCTTCGCCTTCGCCTTCGGTCTTCTCCTCGAGCTCGCTCGCCTCGGCGACGGGCGCGGCCGCGCTCTCCGTGGCGCCCGCCAGCTCGTCCCACCACGCCGGCAGCGTGAAAGGCCGGAACACGAAGTCGATGTACTCCACCAGCGACGTCGCTCCCCCCGGGACGGCGGCCTCGATCGCGCCGGCATCGGCGCGCGCCCCCTGCTCGTCGCCGGCCTGAGCTCGCACCAGCCCGCGCGTGACGTGAATGGCGGGGCGCCCCGGCGCCAGCAGCAGCGCCGCCTCCACCAGATCGAAGACCACGGCCGGGATCCCCGGGATGATCGCCGCCAGCGTCCGGAACGCGCTCGCCGCCTCGGCCCCGCTGACCAGGGCGTCGAGCGCGCCCACCACGTCGATCTCGGACGACTGCACCAGCACCTCGCCCCGCTCGCGCTCGGCCTCGGGCGCCAGCGCGACCACGTGCGCCGCGAGGAAAGCGCGCAAGCCCTCGGCGTCGCCGGCCCGCGCAGCCGCCCGCGCCGCTGCGCACAGCGCCTCGCGAACTCGCCCCCTGGCCGCCAGGGCGCGCGCGGTCGACCACCCGTCGGGCAGCTCGGGCGCGAACGCGGGCGAGGTCTCCACCACGTTGGCCGCCACCGGCGACCCGCGATCGATCTCGCGCACGAGCTCGCCGGCCGCGTCGAGGAAGGTCCACGTTCCGACGGCCTGCCCGTCCTCGAACGTCCCGCGCTCCTGGCGAATCCGCGGATCGGCGTAGACGGCGGGCGCGTCGGGATCGAGCCGGCGGAAGTAGGGCCCGACGCGGCGGCGCTGCGGGTCCGTGCCCGCCTCTTCCTTGACCGCGCCCGCGGCGTCGAAGATCCGCGTGACCCAGTGGCCGTCGGGGAACCACTGCCGCTCGTCGAGCGGACGCCCCTCGAGCGTCCAGAACGTCTCCAACCCGGACTGGCGCCGCACCCAGCCGCCCCGGTGCTCGTCGAACGAGACCAGCTCGGGGAGGCCCGCCGGCACCGGCGGTCGGAGCTGCCCGTCGCCCAGCAGCGGCTGCCCATCCCGATCGGAGAAGACCTCGTGGAGCTGCTCGCCGGATCGGAACGTGAGCTCCAGCCGCGTCGCGCCCGGCGGAACGCAGCACGCGCGCAGCGGCTCGCCCTGGCCGTCGGGCGAGGCGAGGATGCTGATCAGACCGTCGAGGCGGCCGGCGGCGTAGCGCCCCTGGCGCGCCACGCTGCCGTCCGGGTGATAAACGGTGAACGGGCCATCCTCGAGCCCGGCCACGAAGTGACTGCGCGAGTAGAGCGTGCCGTCGGTGCGGTAGCGCAGGCACTCTCCCTCGCGCACGCCGCCCGGCCCGTCGGTCGCGACGATCTCCCACTTGCCCAGCGACTCGTTCCAGACGCCAGAGTCCGGGACGCCGGCGGCGCGCGCAGGCACCGTGGATTCCGCCTGTTCCACCGCGCGAGCATAGCACCGCCCGTCGAATGCGGGCGACCGAGCACCCGCCCGCGAGGTCAACGCAGCGGCAAATACACGTCGGTCACCTGCTCGTGCTCGGCCACCTTGGGCATGCGCTCGATGTAGTGGAAGAAGACGGGGAAGTCGCCCGGCTGTTCCCCGCTCTCTGGCAACCACTTCGCGTAAAGGTCATGGACCGTCTTGCCGATCGAGTCGGTCGACCCGACGTGGCGCGCGACGGCGCACCGGAGCGCAGGGATCGTTCTCTCCACGACGCCCGCGTCGTTGGCGTGCAGCTCACCCGCCAGCTCGCCGCAAATGTCGAAGCGGAAATCGCTGGGGGGCGTCGTCTTGGGATCGTCGTAGGCGATGCCCAGCGTTCGGCACGCCGAGGCCGGCGAATCACGACACGAGCGGCGCCATTCGATGAATCGCGCCACCGAACCGATCAAAGTCTCGGCCGGGCCACGGTGCTCGAGCACGGCGATGCGGGTTGCCTGAAAATCGACGATGTTTGGACTCATGCTGTTGCTCCTGGTGGGGGTGGGCAGCTCTCGATCGCTCCCCCGCGGCGACCCCTGCGGAGACTGCCGAAACTCCGACGGGGTTTGTCCGTGCGCGTCCTTGAACGCTCGCGTGAACGATTCGGGGGCCGCAAAGCCGGCATCGAAGGCGATGTCGATGATCCGCCGTTCGGGCTGGAACACGAGCTGGTAGGCGGCGCGTTTGAGTCGTGCGAGGCGCACGAATTCGGCGGCCGCGAAGCCCGTGTATTCGCTGAACTGGCGATGAAAGTGAAACTTCGAGAATCCGGCGACCGCGCTCAGCCTGTCGACCGACAGGTCATCGTCCAGGTGGGAACAGATGTACCCGACCACCTGCTGGATGCGGCGGTGGTAGGCCTGGCGATTCGCCTCGGTGGTCATGAACAGCCCCACTTTGACCAAGTCCGCGCCGACCGTCTTGACCCAGCTTGCTTTCGCCGGTCCATTGACGCCCCGCCGACACCGGCGGGTCCGGGGAATCGGTCTTCTTCAGCGCCCCGTGCATAATGAAT
>Ga0068853_100002206_pt1 | contig 14543 bp, 9 predicted proteins | sample KBSCornC32_FD_65655 | JGI IMG/M metagenome (GOLD analysis project Ga0068853, IMG submission 65655) | Corn rhizosphere microbial communities from Kellogg Biological Station, Michigan, USA - KBS Corn C3-2 | ecosystem: Host-associated > Plants > Roots > Rhizosphere > Soil ...
TGGATGAATATCTTTTGCCGCGCGTGCTCCGCGTCACCGGGGGCAATCAGTCCAAAGCGGCGCAGATCCTGGGAATATCCCGCCGTTCGCTTCGTCAGAAGCGGGAAACATTGAACATCCAGATCCAGACGGTCGTCTCCCGGTGAACTTCACGCGCTCAAACGGCGTGAGAGCTGCGCCAATAGGGACTGCCAGGCAAAGCGGACGCGGCCTTTCAATAACGTACGCAATCCCAGGTGTTCGCCCAGAGTCGATATGATTTCATGGGTCACCGGAAGCGAACCGTTTTGCTGAGCCAGCCATAGGGCCGTGCGGATTGCTTCAGCGGCTTTGGCGCGAATCAATTTGCGGCGAGCGCCCGCCCGGGACGACAGGGCGACCAGTGATTTGCCGTAAGCCAGCATTGCCGACGCCGAATCCTTAAGGCTGGAATACAGGCTGTCGGACCGATCAAAATAGATGTCGACGGTCGGCTCTGCGACAACTCCGACTCGGGCGCTGCGGACTGCCAGCGACAGGTACATCATTGTGATTTCATGGCAGCGTAACGATTGATCGAAGCCACCGACTTCCTCGAGCAGCCTGCGCCTGGTCACCAACGTCTCAGAGGCGTGGATCCCTGGCACGCCGGCGGCCGTCCATTGAAAGTAGTCGACGACGTCACCCGTCGATCCAGAATCGCCCTCCTCGGGCGGCATGATCGACATGTCGCCTTCAGCCGAAATTCGATGGTACCGGCCGGTCAGCCAATCGAGGTCCGGATGTCGCGCGATCAGCCGCTGGACGGCCTCGATGCGGCCGGGATGCCAGCGATTGTCGGCGTCGGCGAACCCCACCCATTCGGTGTCGAGCTCCCGAATCCCACGATTACGGGCGGCACTGGGGCCTGCGTTTGGTTGCCCGACGATGGTGATCCGATCTTGGAATGCGAGAATCTCGTCCAAGCTTCCATCGGTGCTGCCGTCGTCGACGACGACGATTTGCCGCGGCCTGACGGTCTGTGCCAGCAATGACGTGATCGCGCGCACGACCGTCGCACGCTTGTTGTACAAGGGCATCACGACTCCCAGGTCCAGTGGGGCCGCGGTCGCATGCGTGGGGCTTGTGTTCACGTCACGCGCCTCCGGCGGCTGCGGCGAGAAACGGGCCGGGCACCATCCCCGGAGGCACACAGAGCATGTCGAATTGTTCCGTGGGCACGTTGGCGGGATCCAGCGGCTCCCAGACATTGTCGCTCTGCCGGTGTGTTCCGAACAACTGATAGTTATACGAAGCAAACCGCTGGACCAGCATGCTCGCAGACGATCCCAGCGATCGGGTGAAGGCGTCGGTCACCTCGCAGATGACGAACGGCCGGTGGCCTCGTTCGAACAATCGTTCCATGCCGTTCAGGACGTTCATCTCGGCCCCTTCGACGTCAAGCTTGATCAATCGCACCTGTGCGAACAGTGATTCGTCCAGAATTCCGTCCAGCCGGCAAGCGAGGACGCGCCGCGTCCGCGTTCCCACAGGCCGTATCGACGTCAAACCCACTTGCCCGTCGTCGGGCAGATGCAGCGTCACAAGGCCGCCGACGTCGTTCAGTGCCAGACTCAGGCAGACGATGTTGTGGGCCTGATTGCGAGAACAGGTGTCCAGGAGGCAGGCGACGTTTTCACTCAGGGGCTCGAAAGCGATCACCTGGCCCCGGCCTCCGACGATTCCAGACGCCAAAAGCGAGAAATAACCGATGTTCGCTCCGATATCGACGAAGACGTCGCCGGGCCGCAGGATTTGAGCGATCGTGCGGCTCACGGTAGGTTCCCATTCGCCTCGTTCCAGCAGAGTCGACTGAACTCCGTCCCGCGGATCGCAGGCGACAGTCCCTGCTTTCGTTCGGGCGAGCAACCGAATGGCCGGCATTCCAAACCAGTTTGGATAATGCGAGCAGAGTCGAGTCCAGCGTCGACAGAGTCGGCCTGAAAGTCGCGTGTTCAACAGTCCGATCGAAGAAAACACGGCGCCGGCCGAGGTCGCGGTCAGATCGGTGCGAAATGGCATTATGGTTTTTCCTGTCGAAGAGAGGCTGTTTTGGCGTGCGGGCCGTCGAGGACCGGCGCGACAACGAGTGAATTGATGACGGCATTGGGATCGCTGCCGCCACGGTCCTGCAACACCAGATCAAAGTGTCCGTTGGTGACTGCGACGCGGTATGTCTGGACGTGAAATTGTCCGACGGCTGAATTAATCGATTCGGTCGGAGCTCCCTGTAAAGCGAGGGCCATCTGGTCGTGTGCATATTTCGAGTTGCCCAGGGTCAATGTGACATCGTAGTCGCCCGCAGGAACATCGACAGCAAAATGCAGCAGCGGACCATACGCCAGACTGCGTGTCTCGGACGATCCTTCCCCGTTGTCGACGGTTCGGACCCCGCCGTTCAGCCATCCGAAGCCGCGGGACGGGTCGTAGCCGGTGTTCTCGGTCACGCGGATAAATCCCTCGGACGCGGGCGCTGTCCGCGGGCCGAAACTGAACTTGTAGCTGTCCACAATCTGGAACCTGACGATGAACTGGCGAACGCCGGTTTGGCTTGCACTGTTTCCGAGTTGGTTCAGCGGATTACCGGCCGGGTCTTGAATACCGGTGTCCAGCAGAATGGCATAGGGGCCAGGAACTTTGATGGGCGCGACGTTGATGAGATAATCAGTTGTGCCGTCGGGCTCGATCCCCAGAATCGCGACCTCTTCCTGCGGGCCCATGACTTTAACTGTTTTCTCGGTGAGCGTGTCATGTCGCAGTTCCTCGCTGAACTGCAATCGGAACCGATTGAGCGGCGGCAGGATCTGTCCGGCAGGAGTCACCTGAATGAGTTGCGGGCCGTCGCGATCCAATTCCTTTCGATTCGCAGGATGGTCCGTCTTTCGCTGATAGGCGCCGATATCCGACTGGCGCGGCGGCCTGGAATTACCCGCCAGGTCGACGGCAGGAGTCCGGTATGAGGCTCCCGCGCCGACCGCCGGGCTGTTCTCCCGCAAACGGTAATCGTGGGCGAGGGAATCGACAAACAGCTCACGCGGTGCGGCGACGATCGAATCGCGGTCGTTTTTCGTCGCAGTTCGCCATTGCAGCATGTCGATCCGCGAGTTGCCGCGATCGGTCGTGAAGCGGTTGGTCACGATATTGTGATTGCTTCGCAACCCCGGCAGGCAGTCTAATGCGATCGAGATGCTGCCTCTCGATTTGTTCTCATGCAGCAGGATATTGTTGTAGACCGCGCTGCCGATGCTGGCATTCTGAATGTTCAGCGCCCATCGGCCGTCGGCGGCCTGCACGACCGTATTGTTCAGGACGGCGTTGTTCCAGGCTGCCTTGTCGCCCGTATCGCGATAGAGCGAGATACCGCTCCCGTGGTTTCCATACAGCAGATTATTCTGAATCAGCGAACTTTGAATGCCATCCGCATTGATGCCCGACCCGCCGCCGGCGCCATTGTCGTAGATGATGTTGCCTTCGACCCGCGCCGCGGTGAGCAGGGCTCCTTTGCCGCTGTTGAGGTGGATCCCGTTCACATGGTTGCCCCAGATCGAGTTCCCGCGAACCAGAGCGTGATCGGTCGCGCTGGAGACATAGATGCCGTGTTCCACGCGAGACCGGGATGTGACATTGTCCTCGATCACGATGAAATCACTGTTGGCGGCGAAGATTCCCCACATCCCGTTCTGATCGGTGTGATTCTTTCGGATCGTCACGTGATGATTGATGACTGAGCGGATTCCCGCGCGTGTGGCCCCTGTCACGGTAAATCCTTCGATGACGATGTAAGAGGCCCCTTCGAGATTGATTCCATCATCGCCGGGATGCGGTGAATCGATCACCGCGCCCTCCTCGCCGCGGAAGATAATGGTGTTGTCGGCCGCTCCGCTGCGCGTTAATTGAAAGCCCGCATAGTGCCCCGAGTGAACTTCGACGACATCGCCCGCGACGACGTGATCGGCCGCATGTTGCAGTGTGCGCCACGGCGCCGCCTCGGTGCCTGGAGCCGTGTCGCTGCCATTCGTAGCGACGAACCGGTGTCGATCGGCTGTTCCTTGAGCCTGGACGTCGGGTTGCTGGAACACCAGCAGGAGCGCGATGACCCAGGGAGTTATGCGCGCGGTTGCTCGCAACCTGCCGTCCAGGCGGGGACGCGGCGGATAACCGTCACGACGCCGCCGGGGCGGCGACGGAGCCGAGATGCGTCTGATCGAGTGAGCGGTGGAGTAGTTTTGCATATTGACGACTCTGTCGTTAACAAATCGCATCGACGGCCTGCTCGGCGACTCGCCAGGCGGTTCGCCACACCGATGACTTGAGCGGGGCGAAAGCCTTATTCGCGGGAGCCGCTCCAGCCCTGTAATTTGCGGTCATCTGATCTGCAAAAGTGACCGTGCGGAATTTATCGGAATGATCGGCCAGAAAGCGGCACAGCCGTTGGAATCGTTGGATGATGATGTTGGCTGGAGCGGGGGACTGCCGATTGCCGCCGGGGCGCTTGATCAATTCGAAGCTGTGCCACAACAAGACAACCGACTGCCAGCCGCGCTGCCAGGCTTGCATGAGCCCGTGACACAGCTCGGAGCTCGAGCAGGCGCAGAGCTGCATCGGCCGCGTGTGTCCCGGAAAGTCCTGAAAGGCCGAGATCGGGAATTCGACGATCCCATCCACCAGCACCGGCTGACAGATATCACCGAGGCTGTCGAGTCGACAATGCGATTGCAGATACGGAGCGAAATAACTCGAATCACATGAAATGCCATTACGAGCCAGGGCCCGCAGCGTCGCGCGATCGGCGCCCATGTTTCCCGCTCGAAATGCCGAGATCTGCGAGACTCCGGCGCGAATCAGATTATCGCGGCCGCGATCGATGAGCAGCGCCTGTTCGTTTTCCGAAAAACAATGCATATTCAAGCCCGATCGGCCGGGCAATATGATGGGCGCCGCCGCAGGCAACCATTCGGTGTGGATGTGCAGTTGTGCGTCGTGACCTCTGTCTCGAATGGTTCCTGCCATCTCGCGTAGCGGAGCCAGGCCCGTGTTGCAGGCGAACAACGATTCGACGAAGAAGATACCTTTGAGACCGTGGGCATCGAGCACGTCCATCTGATACGGCACACCGAAATCACCCTCCCCGGTCCGCCCGTAAAACGACAGGTCCATTTCGTCCCGCAGGGCCACCCCGCGCCGGAGATTGTCTGGCGATAGCTCGGAATCAACGGTTAGGAAGACGTCAAGCACAGTCTACTCCCATCTTGGGCAAGGCGTCGAACTCCAGAATGGATTGCAAGGCCAGTTCAAGCTCCCACAGGTCATTCGGATGGAGAATGCGTTTGAAAAACCACTCTGAGGCCGACCCGCGCGTCACATTAGTGCCTCCGAATGCAGAGAACACGTACGAATAAGTCTCCCTGGCGATCGACAATGCGGGCTGCGACATATTCGCCGGCTTGCCCCAGGGAAATGCGAAATAATCGACCTTTTGCCCCAATCGCCGTTCCAACTCCAGTTGCGAACCCTGGATCTCGGCCTGGAGCCGGTCGGGCTCGACTGCGCCGCAATCAAAATGCGTGCGCGTGTGGCTGGCAATGTGGAATCCCTGCTTATGGAGATCGACGACTTGCCCCCAGGTCAGCGGCCGAAAGCCGGATAAACCCCATTGTGCGTCGTGATCGAACTCGGCATGTCGAGTGATCTTGTCGGAGCAGACGAAGAGGGTGATGGGCACGTCCGTGGACTGGGCGATCGATCTTAAGCTCAGGTAATTGTCGCCGTAGCCGTCGTCCAGCGTCAGCACCACGGCGGGACGGGTCAAGCTGCGACCCGTGCGGATCGACTCGACAGCCTCACGCAGCGAAAGGACGTCATAATGCTTCTTCAAGAATTCGACGTGTTTCAAATACCAGTGCGTGGGAATGCCCAAGGCGTGCGGACGGTCGGTTACGAGATGATGGCAGAGTATCACGATTGGAAACGATCCGGAGAGCCGTCGGTACCAGTTTCGAGCCGCCACCCAGGGAGCCAGCGCCATGGCGCGAGCCATGAGTTTCCACCCCGCTCTTCCACGAGTCGGCCGATAAGGTGTGCGCTCGGCGGCAATCTGCCGCTCAAAGGCGCGCAGTGCCGAAGGGCTCGGCTTGCGAAATGTGCGCCCTGCGCCCGTTTGAGCAGTTTCAGTCACGTCACCGCGAGCAATGGCTGCAATCGTTTTCACCAGCAGATCATTGCCGATAACGTCCGCCTTCAGTGCGAGGCTTGTCAGCGTGTCGAACGACTCGATCGGAATCGTGCTCTGCCCGACGATGGCGCCGGCGTCCACTTCTTTCGTCACGCGATGGACTGTAATTCCCAGGTCTTGCTCACGATCGAGCAGTTCCCATAATCCGATCGGCCCGCCGCCGCGGTACTGGGGCACTTTGCGTTTATGGATATTGATCGAACCCTGGCTGGGTAGGTCAAATAAGGCGGGTTTTAAAATGCGGGTCCCGAAGACGACGCCCAGATCGGCGTGCAAGGCACGAGTAATTCCCAGCGAATCATCTGCATGAAAATCTGTCGTGACATGCAGCATGATGCCACTTGCCGCGCAGAAGATATCCAGATCTGCGAGGCCCGGTTCCGCGTGACCCCCAGGTTGACCGGACGTCGCGTGAATGAACCGCAATAAGCTGTCGCTGCATTCCACGAGTCCCCGGGACACGAGGCCTGCGAGACGCCGGGCAACATTGATCAGGAAACCCGCGGTCTTCAGGTTGCGAATGAAGTCGCGGCAGCGCAGCCCCAGCGACTTGTATCGCGGGGGCTCGTAGACGATGCCGACAACTTCGGCCTCTGCGACATCGCTTCGAACCTGTGAAACCAGTTGCATGACTGCTTTCGGACTCATGCTCGAAAAGACGACGACTCGCAATCGGCTCGACACAACACGTGCGCTGGATCGAGAGTCGGGCATGTTCGTAGCAAGCAAAGTCTGCAAAATGTCTCGCTCCCCGCGTGGTGAGAATCTTCAACGCCGGCACAACTTCGATCAGTTGATCACATGCTCCCGGCGGCCTTTGACACGCGAGGTCGCATTGCGCGGATCGACGATGACCCGTGCATGCTGCAGCACCAGGTTCCAATCGACCGCCGTATGATCGGTGACGATGACGACGCAGTCCTGATCGCGCAGGTATTCCGCCGTGAGCGGCTGGCATTCCATCGACAAATCGTGCCGGCGCATCCTGGGAAGTTGGCTGATGTGGGGATCGTGGTACGTGAGGTCGGCCCCCATTTCTTGCAGGTCTTCAATGATCTCAAATGCGGGAGATTCCCGCGGATCATCGACGTCTTTTTTGTAGGCAATCCCGATGATCGCGATCCGGCTTCCGCGAACCGGCTTGCCGACATTGTTGAGCGCCTTGCCGACCTGCTCCACCACATAATGGGGCATGTGGGAATTGACTTCGCCGGCCAGTTCGATGAACCGCGTATTCAAACCGTAGCGCCGCGCCAGCCAAGTGAGGTAGAAGGGATCAATGGGGATACAATGTCCACCCAACCCCGGGCCGGGGTAGAACGCCTGAAAGCCAAAAGGCTTGGTTTTCGCAGCGTCGATCACGTCCCAGATGCTCAATCCCATGCGGTCGAAGAGGACCTTCATTTCGTTGACCAGGGCAATATTGACCGCCCGGTACGTATTCTCGAGAATTTTGCACGCTTCGGCGACTTCCAGCGACGAGACGGGAACGACGCGACTGGCCACCTGCCCGTAGAGCGCCTGGGCAACCAGAGTCGAATCGCTATCAAGTCCGCCGACGACCTTAGGAATCGTTGACGTCGAATGCTGGGCATTGCCCGGGTCTTCGCGCTCGGGACTGTAAGCGAGGAAAAAGTCCTGCCCCGCTGTGAGGCCGCTGCCCTGTTCCAGGATGGGCAACAGGACTTCGCGCGTCGTCCCCGGATACGTCGTGCTTTCCAGCACGATGAGCTGTCCCTTGCGGATGTGCGGGGCGATGCTGCGTCCGGTCGCCTCAATGTACGACAGGTCGGGCTCGCGGTTCTCTGTGAGCGGCGTGGGCACGCAGATGGAAACGGCGTTCACTTCGGAAATTCGTGAGAAGTCGGCCGTGGATTCGAATCGACCGTCGGCAACGAGATCTTCCACGCGTTGATCCGGAATATGGCCAATGTAGCTTTTGCCCGCATTCAGCGTCTCGACTTTGCGGGGATCGATGTCGAATCCCAGAACGCGAAAGCCGCGGTCATGGTAAATGCTGGCCAGTGGCAACCCCACGTATCCCAGACCGATGACCCCCACGCACGCCGTCCGCTGTTCGATCTCCATCAACAGCCGCGGGGCGGCAGTTCCTGCCGTCTGGCGATCGTCCGAGCCGGAAGACATCATCGGTTCAGGGTGTTGAATTCGTTCGCCAAGTTTATCGTCAAACGTCGCCACGAGGCTCATGCCATCTCTCCTGAAATGCGATCGACACCGATCTGATGATGAGAACGAAAAAAATAAATCAAAATGAACAGCTCCCGCGGACGCAATTCGACCAGCCGAGAGCTGTCCATTTGCAATCCACGTTACTACGCGACCAGCACGGGAACGCGCCGGCGCAGTTTGTGAGCGCCCACGCCAAACAACCCGATGCAGGCCAGCAACAGACTCGACGGTTCCGGCACGGCCGACGCGGGAGCGCCGACCGACGCGGTCACGCCGCTGTTTTCATAGAAGAGCAACTGAATGCTCTCCCCGGCGACGGCATTGATCGTAAATTGCGTGCCGAAGGCCTTGCTCTGGCCATCTGACGCAGAAAAGATCGTGCCGAACTGTGGAATCGAAACGCCATCCTGTTCGAGTCCCACATGTGTCGTCGATATAGGGCCGGTGCCGACTTGCGTCGTGATATCGACGCTGAAGGAGTAGGCCGCAGACGACGTCGTGCCCGGATTCGGAGCGGCGGTTCCATCCACTTGAACGTGTCCGGCCATCGCGTATTGAATGTTGTACGCGCCGGCAGTCGCCGCGGTAAAGAAGAAGCTTTGCGTGTTGGCACCGTTCGCGACGACTGGCGGAGCGGTGGTCAAAGCTTCGGAAATCGTGCTGAAGCTGCCGGCCGAGGCATTGGTGGCCGTGGCGAACGTCTGGCCCCCCACGTTGTTGAATGTCGCGGTCGCCGTCGTCGCCTGGAATGTTGCGACCGAGGATTTCTGCGAAAGACTCGGGTCGCTTCCGTTGACCGTCGTTGACGCATCCGATTCGACTGTGGTGTATGCGGTGGGAGCGATCACCGTCGAACCGTTTGTCACTTGTAAGCCCGTAATGTCGAGCTTGGCTTGGCCGCTCACCCCCGTGCCGCTGACCGACACGAAGGGGTCGGCCGACGCCTGCCCGCTCCACAAAGTGAGTGCGGCCGTCACGGCGACGACCGAACTCATTATTCCCCAACGATGTTGTAACATGACTGATCTCTTTCTGTAGGTGAAAATGAGAATCGCACATCATGCAGGTGCACGCTGGAATCATTCCGTCAAAAAAGCAAATTATGGCAAACAGCGCTCGCTCAACGACGCAGGGGGGCCCCGGCACGCTTCGGCGGGCTCGGTACGATTTCGAGAACCGTACCGGTCCGGTCCTGCCTGCGGGACGTGCGGCGTGCATTTCCGCTGAATTCTCATAGCCATCACCTGGAGACCCTTCAGCTATCTCAATTGCTGCGAAAGCTGCTGATATGAATTGGCGTCAAGGGCGTGCAAATTCGTTGCCGGTCCGACCAGTTCTTTGGCTTTGGTCATGGCGTTACGTGCTGCCCGTCTGTTGTTGACCGTCGACTGGGCCTGCGCGAGGCGAATATACGCTGACGCGGACGGTTTCTCGTCGAGGGCGTTGTTCAAGTCGCGGATGGCGTGCTGGGGGTCGCTCAATGCCAGATAGCTGGCCGCGCGTGTATCAAGCAGAGACGCAATCGGCCCGGCAATCCGAATTGCCTGGTTGACGAGCTGCAGGCTCTCATTGCCTTTTCCGCGAAGAACTGCGGCAAGATAGGCGGCATTATTCAATGCCACGACGTCGTGGGGGTCCTTTTTCAGCACTGCCGCATATATGGATTCGGCCTCGTCAAAACTCTGCTCCAGATCGCAGACATTGGCCAGGTAATTCAATAGGACCGTTGAATCGGGTTCGGCTTCGAGCCATTTGCGAAGCCAGACTTTGACCTGAGCGATCTGTGCAGCCGTGCAATTTGAAGCGTGAAGTGCAGTCACAGCCATTTGTGCAACCGCCAGTGTGGGCAATTCCGACCGGGCTGCTTCGCAAAGTTCAAGGGCCTGGTCGATGCGCCCGCTACGAGAGACGAGTGTGACCAGCGTGAGCCGGGCGTTGGCGTCCAGCGTCTCTTGATGGTCCAGCAGCACGGATTCGGCGATCTCGGAATGGCCCAATTCGCTCAAGACGGTCGCGGCCGCGGCCAGGTTCGTGTCGGATGGGTTCTCTTGAATGAGGTCCTCGATAAGCTGTGCCGCACGGCGATCTTCTCCCTGGGCCGCCAGGGCGCGGGCCTTGAGGACGGTGACGGCGAATGACTTTGGCGCCAACGATTCCAATTCGGTCAGCCAGTTCGTCGCCTTGTCGATCTCATTGTTGGCAATCAGGCTCTGGACATAATGAGTCAGCAATAAAATGTTGCTGCGGCCATCGACAATCAACGACTGCAGAATTTCTCTGGCCCTGGGCCAATCGTCGACGGCTTCGTACAACCGCGACAATTCGAACTGTTCAGCCGGAGTGAGTGGCTGCCGGTCGGCGATCTCTTTCCATGTCTGAATGAGCAGCCGCTTGTCCTGACGGGTATTGCGCCGCGACAGCACGGCCGCCTTCACACGCAGATCGGCAATTTCAAATGAACGATTTCGGGTATTGCCCTTTTCGAGCATCTCAAGCGCCGCGGTGGTGTTTTCATAGCCTCCTTTGAACGCCGTCACCAGCGCCAGCCGCCGGCGAGCCAGTGCGACAGCAGGCTCGGGCGCCTTGTTGTCGGGATCGACGATTGCGTGCAATAGTCTCTCGGCTTCGCTCGTTTCACCAATGCGAATGAAGAACTCGGATGCCGGAAGCGTCACAGAGACGTCGTCGGGCCTCTGCTCCAGGGCCCGCGCATAATTCTTTCTGGCCTGCTTACGGTCGTTGATGACGTCGAAACACCGTGCAGCCGTCAAATAAGCGACCTGCGGCGGCAGATTCTTCAATGCCTGCAGAATGGCGGATTGAGCGTCATCGGCCCTTTTCGTTCGCGAGAGGTGAGTGACGAGTGCGATGTGCGTTTCTGGCTGCTCGGGCGCGAGTTCAATCGCCTGTCGCAGCGGCCTCTCGACCGGCTCTCCACTTTCGCCCTGCGCGAACCGAAGCTGACTGAGCCGAATCAAGTCGCGAAAATCAGGCGACTGGTCAGCCACGTCTCCGGCAAGCTTCAACGCCCGGTCGAAATCGTGGCGTTCCCAGGCCACATGCGAGGCCAGACGCGCCAACTCGCCCGTCAACAATCCAGGTTGTTGTTCGGCCACTTGTCGCAATGTCAGATCTGCCTCGTCGTAGCGCTGTTGTTCGTAAAGGTGGCTCACCAGGAGGCCCACCGCCTGGGACGATCGGTCGCCCAGCGCGACCGCCTTGCGATAATGGTCAAGCGCTTCGTCCCGGTTGCCGAGGATGTCTTCGAGCCAGCCCATCATGCGCGGGACCGCTGGCCAATTGGGTCGCATCTTTCCGGCTTGCCGCAGCAGTCCCCCTGCGCGGCCAAGTTCTTTCATGAATGTCCTGTCGCGGGCTGCTTTCTGAATCAAGAGCGAGCCCTCGACGAAATCTCCGTTCGGTCCGTTCGGTCCTTCGATCTTGCGGACATCAGCCAGGCAGTCGACGAGAGCGGGCTCGTCCTGTTCGCGGGCCGCGAGCTCGACAATGATCATCCGGGTGTTGAGATCGTCGGGTTGAGCAACGGCCAGGCCGCGCCAGATCGTGAGGGCCTTGTCCCGCATCCCGATCTGTGCGTAAGCCAAAGCGATCTGTTGCCGGAGCATGATGCGATCGTTCTGACTGAAGCCGTCAAGATTCGCTTCGAGCTTGCTCAGCAGTTGCGAAGCCTTTTCCTTCGGGCACTGACCGGCGAAGACGATTCTGGCAAGCCGCAGTTCAGGCTGGTCGCCCGCGGCCTGTTCCGCTGCAGAGAGAATGCTGCGGGCGCCGTCCAATCGTTCGGTCAGAGGCAGGTCGTCGCGACGCAGCCAGAGATTCGACAGTGCCGTCAATAACGTGTAGTCACCAGGTTGCTGCTCTGTGGCCCGTTCGAGGAGTGACTGGGCCTCTTGGAACTTCTTTTGGATGGCGAGGACCGAAGAACGGGTGACGATCGTCTGTGAACTGTCTGGCTGGGCCCTCTCCGCCAGTGCCAGAAGCCTGTCGATTTCATCCCACCTGCGTTGCCTCTCGGGCAATGACAGATTCTGCAATATCAGTGACTGCGCGCAGGCCAGTGGCGCTTCCGTAACCGAGCCGATCAGCCGGCGATACTCGGCCAGTGCCTCGTCGTAACGCTTGACGGTCACGAGTGCCGACGCCAGGTGCATACGTCCGGCGACCCAGAAAGGATCGCTGGCGATCGCACGCCGAAACGTGACCAATTTCGCGTCGGGGTTTCCCAGCTTGTCGTAGCAGCGGCCCAACGACAGGTCGATTTGTTTGACCAGTTCCGGCAGATGAGCCAGATGTGAACGCATCTGTTCCAGCTTGAGACTGGCTTGCCACCATTGCTGTTGATGCAGCAGGATGCGGGCTTCCAGGAATTCGAGGATCCCCCAGATAGCGCCCCGACGTCGCAATACTGTGATTTGAGACCGAGCTTCGTTCTGGAAGGTATTTTCGGCCTCGCCCGCTTCCAGCTCGGCACGGTCCAGCAGCAGGTCGGCCAGTGACCAGCGAAGCTGGATTTCGACGTTGGACGTTTTCTGCACCGAGTCTCCGTCGCCCGCCGCCTCCAATTGCGACAGGCCGCTGCGCAGTTGCTTTTCGGCCGCGTCGAGACGGCCCTGTTGCTTTTCCACTTGTGCCAGCGTCAGATAGAGTCGAGCGTCGGGGGGAGACAGTTTCAATCCTCGTTCTGCCAGTTCTCGAGCCACCTCGCGCCGCGCCGTGATGTCGTTCGACCGGCCTTCGAGGCGCGCCGCTTCGACCTGGGCCAGTGCGATGTCGGCGGCCAGGATCAGTGAATCGCCATCTTCCCGGGCATCGAGCGCGCGACTCGCGTCGTCGAACGCTTCGTCCAGGCGGCCTTGCTGTTTGCGGAGGGCAGCTCGTGAATAAAAGGCGCGGTATTTCGGTTCACCATGTTCGATCATGGATTCGAGGAGTCTTTCGGCGACACGGGCCCCCTCGGTCGATTCATCTCCCTCTGGGTCGATTTCCTGAAGGGCCAGATCATCGGCATGGCGCGTCACGAGTGATGCCAGATCGAGGTAATACTCGATCTTGTCGTTGGCCTGGCCGATCGCTTTCAGATAGCCGGCGGCCGCCCCGCGTAAATCACCCAGGCCCTGTCGGATTCGTCCTCCCAGAAACGCCGTTTCGCCATCAGGCGTCTCTGTGAGCTTGGACCAGTGCGCTTTGGCAACCTGATTGCGTCCCAGCTTGATGGACACCAGGACGAGCCGCCGGCGAAGATCTTGCCGATCGGGCTCCTGCCGCGACGCTTCTTCCAGTGTGGCAGCGACTCGCGAGAATTCACCCGCAGTGCGGGCCGTGTCGTCCAGCAGGACGGCCATTTGGGACAGCGCTCCGCTGGTGTCTCCCGGTTTCAGGCCCAGGTATTCGGAGTACAGTTTGATCGCTTGTTCGTTCTGGCCGCTGTCTCGCGCAATGACGGCCCTGGCCAAAACCGTTTCGGCATTCCGTTCAATCTGATAAGCGTGCAGGACGTGAATGCCCGAGCCGGTCACGACTGCGACGACGATCGTCGCTGCCAGCAATGGCAGGTTCACGCGTAAGTGGCCATTTTCCGTCATCGTCCAACCCTGTTTGGTAAAATGCTGTGCGGCATGAGGCAACTTCCGGTTATGATCAATCCGTGGCCAGGCAATTGCGAAACGCAAGAATTCATCGACACGCGGCCTTCAGCGGCATGGCGCCGCGGCCTTCCGCCAGTCTGGGCTCACGCACCTCTTCCACCGGCTGGGAGACAATGCTGCGCGACAGAATATCTGCAATTCTCACGGCGGCGCGACCGTCCCACAGCTCGGGGACCTGGCCGATTCGTTCGGGGCCTTCGAAGACGGAAAGCGCGGCGGCGACGATGTCCGAACTTTGACAGCCGATCAGGGTGTTGCTGCCAATCTGGATCGTAATCGGCCGTTCCGTGTTTTCGCGCAAGGTCAGGCAGGGGACGCGAAGTGCCGTGGTTTCTTCCTGGACGCCCCCCGAATCGGTCATGACGAGCCGCGCAGAATCGACGAGTCCCAGCATCGAAAGGTAGCCCTGAGGCTCGATCGCCTTCACGCCGCTCGAG
>Ga0068853_100002207_pt1 | contig 14542 bp, 13 predicted proteins | sample KBSCornC32_FD_65655 | JGI IMG/M metagenome (GOLD analysis project Ga0068853, IMG submission 65655) | Corn rhizosphere microbial communities from Kellogg Biological Station, Michigan, USA - KBS Corn C3-2 | ecosystem: Host-associated > Plants > Roots > Rhizosphere > Soil ...
CAGTGAGCATCTGGTCGCCGCACTTAAAATTATTGCCAGCCGACAAGTTCAAGGACCCGGATACCTGGTTACTGATCGCCACCGTGGATGTATTGCCATGGTGAGTTTCTTGCGGATAAGTTCCGCCACAGCCACTGGAGCTGAGAGGGGGAATATTGCTCGCGAAACTAGCGTAAGAGTCCGTCACAACCGGAACATTCGAAACCGGTGTAACGCCGCAGCCATTGCTGGTTCCGTGGGCAAGACCAAAGGTGGCGTTCAGGTTGGAGCCATTGCACTGAGCCGCGGTATTTGACATGACATTGCAGCCGTTCATGTTGGCGGTTGGCGCCCCGTTGGTGCGGATACCCTGAGCGGCGCCACTCGTGGCGAGCGCCAACATGCAGACATCTTGAGGCTGGATGGTTGGCTTGGCTACCGCGGCAGAGCTCAATTTCTTTTCCAGGGTGCCATTCAAGTTGGTGTCGCCCTTGAAGCCCACAACTTGCGACAAAAGCAGCGGCGTAAAACCAGAAATTGTCACGCTATAACAAGTGTTGCCACCAGCGGGACAGGGTGCCGTATTGGATACCGCGACGCTGATATTATTGGTTCCATCGACAAAGCCATACTGCGCCGCGACAGCCTTGGCTTCGACGTCGTAATTGGACCCGGCATTGGTCGCAGCCGCAAGAGCCGCCGCATCGGCAGCGTTCTGCATGCCGCGCGTTGTCATGTACCAATTGGAAACCTCAAAGCCGATGCCCAAGGCCCCTACCAGCGGGATTATCAGAACGCCCATTATTATTGCAACAGTGCCGCGTTCATCGGCGTGCAGGCGGCGCAGCTGTTTCGTAATCGAAAAAGTGATCATGAGCGTCTCGCTGATTGCGGTTCCACGACACGGACCTGACCGATCATGACACGGGATACCCCCACAAAAAATTCAAGAAACCAATAAGATTTTCTGAAAATTACAACAGTCTTGCTGCGCCAACCCAAACGGCGCGGAAAAGCTCCCGCGCTGTCTGCAAAGATTAAGAAAAGATTAAGACGCGAGGCCCGATCAGCCCTTGCGCACCAGAGGCGGCGCGTCGGTCGGCGGGCTTTCCAGATTCCAGCGCACACCCAGCTTGAGGTCATGCGAGGTAAGGCCCTTGAACGTCGTCGGGTTGACGATGTTGTTGGTGCCGTCGAAGCTCCGCAAGTCGCCGGTCAGGCCGTCGCCCATATCGAGATAGCGATATGCGAGTTCGACGATGAAATTCGGCGAGACCCTGTAAGCAAGACCTGCATGAAGCGCCCATGCGAAATTCCATTTTGACACGTTGTCGCCGAAGGCCAGGCCCGGCGGCACGCCGGCGCTGGTGATGCCGAGGTCGGTGAAGTTCGCGATCGAGACCCGCGCCGCGCCGGCGCCGGCGCCGATGAACGGCGTTACGCCCCACCAGGTGCCGAGGTCGACATAGGCGTTGGCGAGAGCCAGCCACTCGGAGGTGGTGGCATGAAAGATGTGGCCGCCAAAGCCACCTGGGAAGGTGACGAGGTCGAGACCGTTGAAATTCGAATTACCACGATACTCGCCGGTAACATCGCCGCGAAACCAAGGGTTGAACTGATAACCGACGCCGAGGCCGAAGATGCCCGCGGTGTCAAAGCCCAGGTGCTGACTCGACGAAGTGTTGGCGGCGTCGAGCGCGTTATTCAGCCGCTTGACGTGCTGATTGCTGAACCCGATATCGCCCCGCAGATACCATCCGCCGAAATCCTCGATCGGGGGCGGTGCATATGACATTGGCGGCGGCATGATGGCCATGTCCGCGGCGAACGCCATCGACGACAACAGCGACGCCGCTCCGGCGGCAACAACAGACTTAACGCTACGCATTGGCTTCGTCCTTTGGTCCGGTGAGGCAAACAACGGAGGCCTCACGTCTCGAAACTCACGTCCGGACGATGGCAGCAAATATTTAAGCGCCGCTTAACCTTAATTTTTAAGGTTGATATTCTCTGACTATCTCTGCATCGCTGAAATCGGCAGCGCCAAAAATGGCGGAATCGCCGCAATCGCTAACAATGTATTGATAAATCCGGAATGGACGCTGCGCCCGTGGGCGTCAGCGCGCGGTTCTGGGCATCCTCGGCAGGAACACCGCGAGCAGCCCGATCGCCGGCAATACCGCGCAGACCTGATAGACGAACGCGATGCCGGTGTGGTCGGCGAGCTTGCCGAGCGCGGCGGCGCCGAGACCGCCGAAGCCGAACGCAAATCCGAAGAACACCCCCGATATCATCCCGAACCGGTGCGGCATCAATTCCTGCGCGAACACGATGATCGACGAGGTCGCCGACGAAATGATAAAGCCGATGAACACCGTCAGCACCGCGCTGGTGAACAGGTCGGCATAGGGCAGCGCCAGCGTGAACGGCAGCGCACCGAGGATCGAAAACCAGATCACGTATTTACGGCCGAAGCGATCGCCGAGCGGCCCGCCGAAGAAGGCTCCCGCCGCGTTCGATGCGAGGAAGATAAAGAGATAGAGCTGCGCGGCCTGGGTCGAGACCGCGAACTTGTCGATCAGGTAGAATATGTAATAGCTCGACAGGCTCGACACATAGAGCTGCTTTGAGAACAACAGCGCGACCAGCACCACCAGCGCGATTCTGACCCGACGGGAGCTCGGCGCATCCGGATGTGCAGGAAGCGGCGCCGGTTTTTTTGCCGTGATCTGCGGCTTGTACCAGCGCCCGATCCGCCACAGGATGACGATCGCCAGGAATGCGATCGAGGAAAACCACGCGATGCTGGGCTGGCCGAACGGCACCACGATCAATGCCGCGAGCAGCGGACCCATCGATGTTCCGAAACTGCCGCCGACCTGAAACACCGACTGCGCGAAGCCGTAGCGCCCACCCGAGGCGAGCCGTGCGATCCGCGCCGACTCCGGATGGAACACCGCCGAGCCGAGCCCGACCAATGCCGCCGCGACGAGGATTACGAGATATTGCTGCGCGACGCTGAGCAGCAGCAGGCCGCAGAACGTAAATCCCATGCCAATGGCGAGCGAGAACGGCTGCGCCTTGCGGTCGGTGAAATGTCCGATCACCGGCTGCAGCAGCGACGCGGTGAACTGGAACGCCAGCGTGATCAGTCCGATCTGCGCGAAATCGAGCGCATAGCTCGCTTTCAGGATCGGATAGACCGACGGAATCAGCGACTGCATGGTGTCGTTGAGGAAATGCGAGAGGCTGATGCCGCCGAGCACGACATAGGCCGGCCCCGCCGCGGCCGCCTTGCCGGCCGAAGGCGGTGTCACCTCCGGCACGACCAGCGCTTCTTCGGAGACGACGACAGGCTTGTTCAAAAGATAATTCCTGGAAAAGCGATTTGCGGCGCGACACGCGTTTCCTACGATGGCCGCGCGGCGGCGACCAGCGCCATTAGATAATGGCTGCGATGCGATTGGCGCGCTCAGGCCGCCGCGGCCTGGCCGAGCGCGGAAACGATGTGATCGACCACTTCCTCGACCAGGATGCGATCGTCGCCCTCGCCCATCACGCGGATCACCGGCTCGGTGCCGGAGGAGCGGACCAGCAACCGGCCATGGCCGTCGAGCCGCTTTTCGCCGGCGTCGATCGCCGATTTGACCTCGGCGTCGTCGAGCGGCTTGCCGCTGCGATAGCGCACGTTCTTCAGGATCTGCGGCAGCGGGTCGAAGCGGTGACAGACTTCCGACACCGGGCGGCGATGTTTTTGCACCACCGCGAGCACCTGCAGCGCCGCGACAAAGCCGTCGCCGGTGGTGGCGTAGTCCGACAGAATGATGTGCCCGGAGGGCTCGCCGCCAAGATTATAGCCACCGCTCAGCATCTGCTCGAGCACATAGCGGTCGCCGACCGGCGTGCGCACGAGCTCAAGCCCCTGGCCTTCCAGAAAACGCTCCAGTCCCAGGTTCGACATCACGGTCGCGACGATGCCTGGCCTGGCGAGCCGGCCGTCTTCCTTCCAGCTTTGCGCGATCACTGCAAGCAGCTGGTCGCCGTCGACCAGGTGTCCGCGTTCATCGACAAGGATAACCCGATCGGCGTCGCCATCGAGGGCGATGCCGATGTCGGCGCGCATTTCGCGCACCTTGCGGCTCAGCGCTTCCGGCGAGGTGGATCCGCATTCCTTGTTGATGTTGAATCCGTCCGGGTCGACGCCGATCGAAATCACGTCGGCGCCCAGTTCCCACAGCGCTTCCGGCACCACCTTGTAGGCCGCGCCGTTGGCGCAATCGACCACTACACGCAAGCCGTCGAGGCTGAGATCGCGCGGCAGTGTGCGCTTGGCGAATTCGATGTAGCGGTCATGGACGCCGTCGATGCGGCGGGCGCGCCCGAGACTGGCGCTCTGCGCCAGGCGCTTGTCGAGCGACTCGTCCAGCAACTGCTCGATCTGCTTTTCGACCTCGTCGGACAATTTGAAGCCCTGCGGGCCGAACAGCTTGATGCCGTTGTCTTCGAACAGATTATGCGAAGCGGAAATCATCACGCCGAGATCGGCGCGCATCGACTTGGTCAGCATCGCCACCGCCGGCGTCGGCATCGGGCCGAGCAGCAGCACATCCATGCCGACCGAAGTAAAGCCGGCCACCATCGCGTATTCGATCATGTAGCCGGAAAGACGCGTATCCTTGCCGATCACGACGCGATGGCGGTGGTCGCCGCGCTGAAACACCAATCCGGCCGCCTGCCCGACCTTGAGCGCCAGCTCCGGCGTGATCAAACCGTTGGCACGACCCCGAATCCCATCCGTACCGAAATATTTGCGGCTCATGTAACCCCCGGTATCGCGCAAGGCTTCTCAAACCACCCCGGCAAGAAGCCTCGAACGCCCGCCATCATGGCGTGCAGGGGTTATAATACCTTGGGCGCCAAAATGGCTTCAAAAAATATCATGAATCATTACGTTCGGTCCGGCGATTTGCGCTTAACCTGTTGTTAACGCACGCATATGTCGGGGACCGGACCATGGCGGGCTGGGCGCTAGTCCTTGCGCTTGAGGTGAAGGTCGCCTTTCGAGGGCGGCGGCTGGGTGACATTGACCGGATCCGAAGCCGGAAAGGTCTCCTCCAGCCCCTCGTCCAATGCCTGGTCCAGCCGGCGCTTCTCTGCGCTTTTGGTGTCTTTGGGGACGGAGCGTGGTCCGGTCATGGATGCCCTCCTCTTCGGCGGCCTGTTCCCGTGAAGCAATTTTGCGGGTGCCCCAAGCATGCTAGATGAACAGTCGAGGCGATAATACAAGAAGGGCCGGGAGCGTTCATGAAACACATCACCTGCATCGAGGATTTGCGCCAGGTCCATATGCGAAAGGTGCCGAAGGCGTTTTTCGACTACGCCGATCGCGGCTCCTACGCCGAGGAAACGCTCCGCGCCAATCGCGACGACCTGCAGCAAATCAAGTTTCGCCAGCGCATTCTGGTGGATGTGTCGAAACGCGATCCCTCGACCACGATCCTCGGCGAGCCCGCTGCGCTGCCGCTGATCCTGGCGCCGGTCGGGCTGACCGGCATGCAATATGGCGACGGCGAGATTCATGCCTGCCGCGCCGCGCAGGCCGCAGGGATTCCCTACACCCTGAGCACGATGTCGATCTGCTCGATCGAGGATGTTGCCGCCAACGTCGACAAGCCGTTCTGGTTTCAGCTCTACGTCATGAAGGACCGCGGCTTTATCAGGGAGCTGATCGAGCGCGCGATCGCGGCGAAATGCAGCGCATTGGTGCTGACAGTCGATCTGCAGGTGATCGGGCAGCGCCATCAGGACATCAAGAACGGCATGACGGTGCCGCCGGAATGGACGCTGTCGAAGTTCGTCGATTTCGCCACCAAGCCGGCCTGGGTCGCCGGCGTGCTGCGTGGCAAGCGCCGCACCTTCGGCAATCTCGTCGGCCATCTCAAAGGCACCGACGACATCACCGCGCTGGGGGCGTGGATCTCGACGCAATTCGACACCACGCTGAACTGGAAAGACGTCGAGTGGATCCGCAGCATCTGGCCCGGCAAGCTGATCCTCAAAGGCATTCTCGACGTCGAGGACGCCGAGGAAGCGGTGAAGACCGGCGCGCACGCGCTGGTGGTCTCCAACCATGGCGGCCGGCAGCTCGACGGCGCGCCGTCGTCGATCGAAGTTTTGCCGGAGATCGTCGATGCGGTCGGCTCGCAGATGGAAATCATGTTCGACGGCGGCATACGCTCGGGCCAGGACGTGATGCGCGCGCTCGCGCTCGGCGCCAAATCCTGCATGATCGGCCGGGCTTACATTCATGGCCTCGGCGCGTTCGGCGGCCCCGGCGTCGCCAAGGCGATCGACCTCATCGCCAACGAACTCAGCGTGACCATGGGGCTCTGCGGCGTCAACACTATCGCAGAGATCGACGACCACGTGCTGGCGATCTGAAGCTTCCGTCGTCCCGGCCAAGCGAAGCGCGCGCTGTGACCCATACGCCGTGTCGCCTCGATTTGACTCGGGGCAAAAGCCCTTCTTCAACTCTAACGGCGGTGCCTATGGGTCCCCGCGCCACGTGCGCAATTGCGCACTAGGCGGGACGACCCGTTGAGAGGTTTTCGCTAGAAGCGTCTCGGCCTCACATCGGCGGGGTGATGCCGTCGCGGCCGACATTGACGCGGGCGGCCTCCAGCGTGCCGTCCTCTTTCTTGTTGGCGCCGAAGATAATGATCTTGGCGCCCGGCTTCAGTTCGGACTTGTCGCCGGCGACGAAGGTGACGATCGGCGTATTCGGCGGCACAACGACTTTCTTCTCGCCGTCCTTGTACTTGACGAGGATGTTCTGGCCGTCGGTCCCCGCGACCGTCTCGGCGACGGTGGCATTGGTCATGGTTGAGTTGGGCCGGGCATCCCAGGGCCGGAAACCTTCGGCGGCGCCGCGCTGGTTCTCGGGGAAAATATGAACGGCGAACGCCTTCTGGGTGCCGTCGGGCTCCGGCATCGCGGACACGCCGATGTAAGAGCCCGGCTTGATTTCCGACAACGCGGTCTTGGCAATGCCGAACACCGCCACATTGTCGGTCACGCGCACCTTCATCTCGATGCCCTCGCGCGATTTCACCGCGAGCAGCGGGCCGTCGACGGCTTCGATGGTGCCGCGAATGCGGACCGGCGGCGGCTGCTGCGCCCATGCCACCGATGTCAGCACGGATAGAGCCGTCAGCGACGCTGCGAGCACACGCGGCGTCAAGGCAGAGATTTTCGGCATGGCTTTCTCCTCAAAAGGCGTTTCTTGATAAAGGGAAAACACCACGGTTCGGAGGCTATTCCACGCTCAGCCGCACCACCTTCACATCGGCGGCGTCAGCCCGTCGCGGCCGACGTTGACGCGGTTGGTTTCGAACGAACCGTCCGGCAGCTTTTTCATGAAGGCGATTACTTTGGCGCCGGCTTTCAGGTCGGATTTGTCGGCGGGGACATAGGTCACGACCGGCGTATCGGGCGAGACCACGACTTTCTTCTCGCCGTCCTTGTATTTGACGGTAAGCCTGTGACCGTCATTGCCCGCGACGGCCTCGGCCACCGTCGCATTGGTCATGGTGCTGTTGGGACGCAGGTCGAAGGGCCGCGATCCCTCGCCGGTGCCGCGCATGTCTTCCGGAAATAAGTGCACCTCGATCGCGTTGGCGCCGCCGTCCGGTCCGGGCACCGTGGTGGTGCCGATGAAGGAGCCGACCTTGATGTCGGACAGCGAAATCCTGGTGATGCCCACCACCCGCATGTCGCTGCTCATGCGCAGCTTGACGTCTTCGCCGCTGCGCGATTTGACCGACAGCACGTCGCCGTCGACGGCTTCGATGGTGCCGCGAACCCGTGATGGCGCCGGCGGCTGTTGGGCGATCGCGTACAGGCACGACGCGGCGACAACAGCAACTGCAACAAGCGGACGAATGAGCGTTGAACGATGAACGGGCATGAACTGGTCTCCGGCTGGTATCACCTAGCATTGGACACCGCTGCGTCCACGGTATTCCGGCTCAAGCAGCGCGCGATCGGCAAAAGTGGGCACCGGTTTTGCCGGACAAACGTCTTCGTTTGTCCTGAGATCGCGCAAGAACGCATGATCTTTTCGCCAAACCGCTCACACTTTGGCGGATCATGCGTGCGCGAGATCGGCCTCGACCAGCGCGCGGAGTTCGGCGGTGACCTCGGGGCGCTGTCCGAACCACAATTGGAACCCGCGCACCGCCTGGTGCAGCAGCATGCCCAGCCCGTCGGCGGTCTTCAACCCCCGCGCCCGCGCCGCTGCCAGCAACGGCGTCTCCAGCGGCACGTACACGAGATCGGCGACCACCGCGTGCGACGGCAGCCGGCCGGCGTCGAGCTCCAGCGCGGGCTGGCCCTGCATGCCGAGCGACGTCGTGTTGACCAGCAATCCCGCACGCGGCAGCAGATCGCTCAAGGCATCCCATGAAACCGGATGAACGTTGGCGCCGAATTGATCGGCAAGCGCGCGCGCGCGTTCGATGGTCCGGTTGGCCAGATGCACGTGCTTGATGCCGCGCTCGATCAATCCGAACACCACCGCGTGCGACGATCCGCCGGCGCCAAGCACCAGCGCATCGGTGGCGCGGTCCCACCCTGGTGCACAGGCATCGAGATTGTTGATAAATCCTTCGATGTCGGTGTTGGTCGAGCACAGCTCACCGCCCTCGTACCACAGCGTATTGGCCGCGCCGGCCGCGCGGGCGCGGGCATCCGGCGTCGACAACGCCAGCGCGCGCTCCTTGTGCGGAATGGTGACGTTGGCGCCGACGAAACCGTGCGTCGAAAGGTGCAGCACGAACTCGGCAAAGCCTTCGGGCGGCACCGCCTCGATGCTGTAGCCGCCCTCAATGCCGAGCCTGCGCAGCCAGTAATGATGGATCAGCGGCGAGCGCGAATGCGCCGCCGGCCATCCGATCAGGCACGCGGCGCGGGCTTTGGTCTCGGCTGTCATCCGCCAATCCTGTTGCAGCGCCCGTACACAGGCGCCGCCGCCGCTCCAATCGGGCAAGACGGGTTCGCTGTCAATGCTATCGATGGGTGGTCGCGGCAACGATCGCGCTCAAGGCCAGCGCCGCGCCCGCGGCAAACCTGATCGCGGCGAGATTGATCCAGTGATAGGCGAGCGCACCGCACAAAAGAACCGTCGCCGCCCACAGCAGCAAATTCGGCGCCCAGCCCCAGCGCGCGCCGCCGGTCAGCGCCGCCGTGACCAGTTGGCCGACCTTCACCAGCGCGCTCAGCATGCAGGCCAGGACAACATTGCGGCGTGAATCAAGCATCGTCCTGCGCACCATCGCCGTGACCTGCGATAGTGTTCATGAAATCGGCTGGGTTGGAAAGCATGGCCGCGCTAAAGCGCCGTCACGCGGGGCCGGTCACTCCGGGATGCGCCAGTTGGCGCAGACCCCCGATGTGCAATTGCACATCTGAGGTTCGCACTTTGCGCGCCCCGGAATAAGGAAGAGCGCTTACGCCGCGACGCGATGCGCGGCGATGATCTGGTCGGCGGCGCGGCCGGTAACTTCGGCCATGCGGTCGAACTGCCGCGTGAAACTGCCGGCACCGGCGGTCGCCGAGCGCAACTCCACGATCAACTCGCCGATCTCGGCTTCCGGCATCATGGCGCGGACGCGATCCCATCCCGGCCAGCCCTCGCGGGTGTCAAAGCCGAGAATCTGCCCGCGCCGCCCCGACAGGATGGCGTTGATCTTCGCGGTGGCGTCGGTGGGACAGACGATCTCAACCACATGGATCGGCTCCAGCAGTACCGGCTGGCACTGCGGCAGCGCTTCGCTGACGCCGATCCGCGCCGCGGTGCGGAATGCGAGGTCCGAGGAATCCACGCTGTGATAAGAACCGTCGGTCAGCGTCACCTGCACATCGATGACGGGAAAGCCGAGCGGCCCGCGCAGCAATCCATCGACCACGCCCTCTTCCACCGCGCCGATATAGTTGCGCGGAACCGCGCCCCCGACGACCTTTTCGTGGAACTCGAAACCGCCGCCGCGCGGCAGCGGCTTGATATCCAGCACCACGTCGCCGAACTGGCCGTGGCCGCCGGATTGCTTCTTGTGCCGGCCGCGCTGGGTGACCGATTTGCGGATGGTCTCCTGGTATCCGATCGCCGGCGGCTGCGATTTGACGTTGACGCCGAAGCGGTCGCGCAGCCGCTCGAGGGCGACCCGCAAATGCATCTCGCCCTGCCCCCACAGCACGATGTCGTGGGTCTGGGCGTTGTGGATCATCGTCAGCGAGGGATCTTCCTCGTTCAGCCGCAGCAACGCCTGGCCGAGTTTGACGTCGTCCTTGCGGTCCGTTGCCGCAAGCGCCATCGCCAGCACCGGCGGCGACGGCTCAACGCTGACCAGCGCTGGCGGCGCGGCCTTGCCGCTCGACAGCGTGTCGCCGGTCTTCATGGTGTCGAGCTTGCCGAGCGCGACGCTGTCGCCGGCCTCGGCGGAGGCGCGCTTGGTGTCGTGGGCGCAGTTCACCGCCGATATCCCCGATACCCGGCCGGTCTCGCCCGATGAAGACTGCAGTGTCGCGCCGTCATCGAGGCGTCCGGCCAGCACCCGCGCCAGCGACAGCTTGCCGCCATGCTGCAAATGCACGGTCTTGAACACATAGGCCAGCGCGTCCTTGGTCGAAGGCGCGCCGAGACGTTTTGCGGTCTCGGCCACGCCAGGCGATTCATGCCGCAGCGCCTTCATCAGGCGCAGCACGCCGTTCTCGCGTGTTGCGGAGCCGAGCAGCACCGGACAGATCAACCCTTCGCGCAGTTCGCGGGCGAGATCGTCGAACACGGCATCGCGCGGCGGCGAAATATCCTCGAGCAATTGCTCCATCAGCGCGTCGTCGTGATCGGCGAGCTTTTCCAGCATCGAGAACCGGGCTTCCTTCTCGCGATCGAGGTCGCCGCCTTCCAGCGCCACGACCTCGGAAGCCTTGTGCTCGCGATAGACGAAGGCGCGTTCCAGCGCCAGATCGACGAAGCCCGCGATCAGATCGCCGTTCCAGATCGGAATTTGCCGCAGCACCAGCGGTATCCGCGATGCCGGCTGCAGGGTCGCAAGCGTCTCGCGGATGCGCTTGTTGGCCCGGTCGATCTTGTTGAGAAACAGAAAGCGCGGGATGCCGAGATCTTCCAGCTCGCGCAGAATAATCTGGAGTTGCGGCAGCTTTTTCTCGTCGGCTTCGCAGACCACCACCGCGGCATCGACCGCCGGGATCGCGGCGCGCATGTCGTGCGCGAATTCCACCGAACCGGGACAATCGATAAAGGTATAACTGTCGCCCATGAAACTGGTCGTGGCGGCGGTGAGGCCGACGCCCATCTTGTGGTGGCGGGCCTCGGGGCTGGAATCGCCGACGGAGGTTCCGGCCTCGACGCTGCCGACACGGGGGATTGCGCCCGTGCGCGCCATTATCGCTTCAAGAAGTGTGGTTTTACCGCTTTGGAAAGGGCCCACCAGCGCAATGCACCGTGGACCGCGGGGACTTCTGACGTCCTGTCCCATCGCCGCCTCCTTCATCTGGAGCTCGGCCCTTGATTGGGTCGGCAGCCGGATGCTCCCCCGACATCAGCGATTTGGCAAGCCAGAAAAACGTCGCGACGGTGCATAGCGCTCTCTCAACCTCTCCCCCTTCCTTACGGCGAGAGCATAGGCCGCCTTCGGCGGCCGTCCTTGGATAAGAACGCCGAAAGCGAAGCTTCGGCTATGGCGCTCTTAGCGCGGCGGGTGAGGGCGAGGCACTGCGCACCTATTCTTCTCTGACTTTGCAAACAGAGCCCCTCACCCCGACCCTCTAAGAGCGAGCTTCGCTCGTCTCGACCCCGCAAATGCGGGGCGAGGGAGAAGAGTTACCTTCCCGGCCGAAGTTCCAGGCTTTCCAGCCCGGCCGCGACATTGAGGCCGACCTGGCCCTGCAGGCTAAGCGGCTGCAGCGCAATCGAATTCGCCGAGCCGCCGACCAACACGTTGCCGCCGAGCCCGACGCCGATCGTGGCGCTGCCCTGCGCGCCGGCGTAATTGCCCGAGAGATCGCCCGGCCCGAGGCGGGCGACCGGCGCGTAGACGGCCCAGCCAAGCGCCGATTCCTGGGTGATGCCGAGATCGAGGCCGACCTTGCGGATGGTCGCGATATAGCGGTCCTCCGGCATGCCCTCGACGCGCAGCACGCAACCGAGGTTGGTCACCGAGCCGACGATGAAGCCGACGCTTGCAGCGCCGCGGCATTCGAGGATGCCGACCTGCACGCGCTGTATCGGCTGCTGCGCTTTGGCGCCGGCGAAGGACGCAACCAGCATGGTGACGGCGGCACCGGCAAGAACGAATGAACGACGCATAAAGAAATCTCCGGCTGAAAAAAATGTGATGCGAGCAGAGAATCAGGAAAGCGCCCTAGCCCGGGCGCTCACTTCTCTATGACACAACATCGGCGGCCGTGCCAGATTTGCCGCGCTCCGGACCAACCCACTCAAACAAAAAAGAGGCCCGCTTCCGCGGGCCTCTTTCAGTCAGCGCGTGCCGCCTCTCAGCGGTGATGGCGGTGCCGGTGAATGTGCCGGTGAGGAGCGCCGCGCGCGAACCGGACCGGCTGCAGCTCGATATCGGCGACCCCGGCCGCGACGTTCAACCCGGTCTGGCCCTGCACGCTGATCGGCTGCAGCGCGTAGGAATTCGCCGGGCCGCCGACCAGAAAGTTGCCGCCAAAACCGACGCCGATGGAAGCGTTGGCGCCGACGCCGCCGTAATTGCCCGCGAGATCGCCGCGTCCAACCTGCCCGGTCGGCGCATTCACCGCCCAGGCCAGGCTGGTTTGGCCGGTGATACCGAGATCCACGCCGTAGCGGCGAACGGTTGCGATATAGGGTTCGGGACGGCGGCCTTCGCTCTGGAACACGCATTCGAGGCTGGTCACCGAGCCGACGACGAAGCCGACATTCTGGCCGCCTTGGCATTGCAGGATGCCGGCGCGAACCGGCGGCAGCGCGTTGGCGCTAGCGATCGGCGCTACCAGCGCAACAATGGCAATACTGAGTGTCGAGAGTCGCATGTGTCTGTTCCCCGAGTGATGAATTGAATTCGCGGAGGGGACAGAAAGGAAGCGCCGTGTCCAAAACAAGGCGCTTCCAAAAAGCTGCCGTCAAAACATCAAGGGTGAGACGACGAAGTGATTTGACTATCTCAAATTGCCACAAAATCGCTGGATGCGCTTGCAGGCTTCCTCGAGATCGGAGTTCTTGGCCGCATAGGAAATCCGGAACGCCGGGCCAAGCCCGAACGCCGAACCCTGCACCACCGCAACGCCTTCATTTTCAAGCAGCTCGGTGACGAAGTTCTCGTCGTTGCCGATCACATTGCCGGTCGGCGAAGTCTTGCCGATGGTGCCGGCGCAGGACGGGTAGACATAGAACGCACCCTGCGGCCGCGGACAATCGATGCCCTTGGCCTGATTGAGCATCGACACCACGAGATCGCGGCGCTCCTTGAACGCCTTGTTGTTCACCGGGATGAAATCCTGCGGACCGTTGAGGGCTTCGACCGAGGCCCATTGCGAGATCGAACAGGGGTTCGAGGTTGACTGCGACTGAATCGTCGCCATCGCCTTGATCAGCTCGGCGGGACCGCCCGCATAACCGATGCGCCAGCCCGTCATGCAATAGGCTTTCGACACGCCGTTCACCGTCAGCGTGCGGTCGTAAAGTTTCGGCTCGACCTGCGCGGGCGTGGTGAACTCGAAATCGTCATAGACCAGGTGCTCGTACATATCGTCGGTCATGACCCAGACATGCGGATGCTTCACCAGCACGTCGGTGATCGCCTTCAGTTCAGTACGCGTATAGGCGGCGCCGGTGGGGTTCGACGGCGAGCACAGGATGATCCACTTGGTCTTCGGCGTGATCGCCTTCTCCAGCGCGGCGGGCTGCAGCTTGAAGCCATGCTCCGCCGTACACACCACCGGCACCGAGACGCCGCCGGCCAGCGCCACCATCTCCGGATAGCTCACCCAATAGGGGGCGGGAATGATGACCTCGTCGCCCGGATTGATGGTGGCCATCAGCGCGTTGTAAAGCACCTGCTTGCCGCCGGTCCCGACGATGATCTGGTTCGGCTTGTAGGCAAGACCGTTCTCGCGCTGAAATTTGGCTGCTATCGCCTCCTTCAGCTCGGGAATGCCGCCGACATCGGTATATTTGGTCTTGCCGGCCTCGATGGCGCGGATCGCCGCCAGCTTGACGTTGGCGGGGGTATCGAAGTCGGGCTCGCCGGCGCCGAGGCCGATGACGTTGCGGCCGGCCGCTTTCAGCGCGCGTGCTTTATCCGTTACCGCGATGGTCGCGGACGGCTTCACACGGTCGAGCGCAGCGGACAGAAACGGCATCATCATCTCCTTGCAAACGTCGTGAACACGCAAGTCCACGACTCTTGTTGTTGGGATCGATGCACCCTAAAGCGCGTCACGCTGCATCGCAAGAAGGTTAGCCCGATGCGCCCAAACTTTGGCGTGCCTTGAAAGGGCC
>Ga0068853_100002208_pt1 | contig 14538 bp, 17 predicted proteins | sample KBSCornC32_FD_65655 | JGI IMG/M metagenome (GOLD analysis project Ga0068853, IMG submission 65655) | Corn rhizosphere microbial communities from Kellogg Biological Station, Michigan, USA - KBS Corn C3-2 | ecosystem: Host-associated > Plants > Roots > Rhizosphere > Soil ...
AACAGGAGCCGCGCGACTCCACGCGCGACATCGGCAGCGATCAGCGGAGCGTCAGCGAGGCAGGGTTCCATTGGAGAGAGAATAGAACAATATGGGAACGTGGCAATAGTAACACGATCACCAGCCGGTCATACCGGACTTGGCTACATCGCTGCCAGCAGGGCATCGATCGTATCGAGCGCCACTCCATCAAGTTCGACCAGCCAGAGATCGCTGTCGAACTTGCGCCGGCGTTCCAGATAGGATGCCAGCCCCTCGCCATCGTCGAGATCGGCGGGTCCGGTGGAAATCCAGCCGGGGCTTCCGTCCGGGCGCAGGCCGCGTTCCCGAATCGCTACCGTCCGGCCGCGATCGGCGATCAGCAGCAGCAAGGCCCCCGCTGTCGCGTCACCTTTCGCCAGCACCATGGCGGTGCCGCCTTCGCTTTCAACCTTGCGGATGAGGGCCGACACCAGCAGCGCCGATGTCAGCCGCGCGCTCATGATCGGTAGCCCGTCAATCCGGCAAGCGGGATGTGGGAGCGCATGAATGTGCCGGTGCCGCGCGCACATTCTTCGCCCTCGCCATCGATCAGGCGGGCGTCGGCGACGAAGACGCGGCGCTTGCCGCTGACCCAATGGCCTTCCGCCGTCACCGGGCCTTTCACGATCGGCTTGGTCAGGAACAGGTTGAACGCGGTGGTGAGCAGGAAGCGATCCGTGCACAGGCTGTTGGCGGCATAAAAGGCCGCATCGTCGAGCATCTTGAAATAGAGCGTGCCATGCGCCGCGCTGGCGGCGTGATGGACATGTTCGGTCACCTCAAAGGAGATGCGGGCGATGCCTTCGGAGATGATCTCCAGCCGGGACGGAAACAGGTGATTGACCGGCGCCGAGGCGTAAAGCGATTCGAGCGCGCGGAAATGAGCCAGCTGACCCGAGGGCGGCGGGCCAGCCCGATCAGCCGGCAGCACGCCCGTCCCCGTTGGCCAGCAACGCATACAGCGCATCATTCGAACCGGCGCCGCGCAGCTTGGCCACGAAGCTCTTGTCCCGCAGCCGACGGCTGACCCGGGCAAGCGCCTTCAGATGTTCGACCCCCGCATCCGGCGGGGACAGCAGCAGGAAGACGAGATCGACCGGCATGTCGTCGATCGCCGCGAAATCGATCGGTGACGCAAGCTTGGCGAACAGCCCGACAACATGGTCGAGTCCTTCGATCTTGCCGTGCGGAATCGCGACGCCGCTTCCGAAGCCGGTGGAGCCGAGCCGCTCCCGGTCGAGCAGCCGTTCGGTGATTTCCGTCGCGACAAGCGGCCTGCCCTTGGCCGCGATTCGCGAGAGATTGACGAACAGCGATTTCTTGTTCGGCACCGTCAACGCGGAGATCACGTCCTCCGGCCGCAACAGATCGTTCAGCGAATCGACGCTACGCAAGGCCCCGTTCGCCGGATCGGCGTCAGTATGGGAAAGGGGTTTGCTCATCGTTCGGCACGCGCGGTGTTCAGGCCGCCCGCTGTGGCTCCACCCATCCGATCGTCCCATCCGAACGACGATAGACCATGTTGAAGGCGCCCGTGCCCGAATTGCGGAACATAAGCGCGGTCGTGTTCCGCAGATCGAGCATCATTACCGCGTCGGACACGCTGGCCTCAGGGATATCGACCCGCGTTTCAGCGATAATCACAGGATTATCAGCCTCGACTTCCTCATGTTCAGGGATCGCCTCGAAAACAGTGTAGCCTGCGTCCCCGTCGATTCCGTTGAGCTGCTCGACACCATTGCCATTGGCCGGACCGTGACGATCCTTCAGGCGCCGCATATAGCGCCGCAGCTGGGTTTCGATGCGATCGGACGCCTGATCGAAAGCAGGATGCGCCTCGCCCGCCGACGAGCCCGATCCCTTGAGAATCACGCCCTGCATCACATGCGCGACAATATCGCACACGAAGCCATTATCGTGCGGACCGCGTCCGAACGTCACATGGGCAGAGAGGCTGCGCGAGAAATATTTCTGGGCAATGCCCTGAAGACGCGTGTCGACATGGTCGCGGAGCGCCGCGCCGGTATCGACCTGATGGCCTGAAACCCGGATTTCCATCTCCAAACCTCCACTCTGTTTCGCGCCCGCCGCGGGGGAAAACGATGGCGGGGGCGGCCTTAGTCCCGGCGGATGCCGGGGTCAACCAGCCTGCTCTTGCTCGACCCACAAGGGCTCGACCAACTTGGCCAGGAATGCTTTGTGACGCTCGATCTCCTCGACGCTGGCGGTGTGCGGCCGGGCGGGCCGAACCTCTGCCCTGGCCCGGGTAAAGGCCATGGCGGAGGCCAGCGTCGGCGTCCGGGCCTCTGCCCCCGTGCGCAACGAAAGGCCGATTTGCCGTCCGCCCGACAGTTCCACATAAAGCTGCGCCAGCAATTGCGCGTCGAGAAGGGCGCCATGCTTGATGCGATGACTGCGATCGATTCCATAGCGGGTGCACAATGCATCGAGGCTGTGTTTGGCTCCCGGGTGCCGCGAGCGCGCGATCGCCAGCGTATCGATCATCCGTGTCATGGCGATCGTCGACCTGCCGCAGGCGCCCAGCTCCCAGTTCAGGAAGCCGAAATCGAAGGCGGCATTATGTGCGACGAGCGGGGCTTCGCCGATGAAGTTGATCAGCTCCTCGCACTTGTCCGCAAAGTTCGGCTTGTCCGAGAGGAACACGGCGCTGATGCCATGGACGGCCTCGGCCTCGGGCGGCATCGAGCGGCTCGGGTTGAAATAGCAATGGAAGTGACGGCCGGTCTCGATCTTGTTGACGAGTTCAACGCAGCCGATTTCAACCAGCCTATGTCCATCGATGGGGCTCAGGCCGGTTGTCTCTGTATCAAAAACAATTTCACGCATGTCCCGACTATCGGCCCTGTTCGGCCCGAAGACAAGCGATGAGTCTGCGAATCTGCGAATGAGTCTCATGGCGCTGGACGCCTGTCTCGATCACATGATCGGCGCGGGCCCGCTTGACCGGGTCAGGAATCTGGAGCGCACGGATATGGGCAAGCTTGGCCGCCGTCATGCCCGGCCGCGCCATAACGCGCTTGCGCTGCATCCACGCTGGGGCCGACACCACCGCCACGCGATCGACTTCGCGATGCGATCCCTTTTCGTAGAGCAGAGGGATGTCCAGCACGACCAACGGCCTCGCGCGGTGGCACCGCAGGAAGTTGCGCCGCGCAACCGCAACCGCCGGATGGACGATCCGCTCCAGCCGATGCAGTGCCACCTTGTCCCCCAACACATAGCGGGAGAGGACTGCACGATCGATTCCGCCGGCATTCGCGGTACCCGGAAAGGCCTGCTCGATCAGCGCCACCAGTGCGCCGCCGGGACCCTGCAGGCGATGCACCTCGGCATCGGCATCGAACACCGGGACCTTTTCGGCGCGGAACATGGCCGCGACAGTCGACTTGCCCATGCCGATCGATCCGGTGAGCCCGAGGACGATCATGACGTCAGCAGAGCCCGCAGTTCGGCGTCATAGTCGCGCGGCGCCGGATGGTCGAAAAAATGGGCGAAAGCCACCGCCGCCTGACCGATCAGCATTTCGAGCCCATCGATGGTCTGCAGCCCACGCCGCCGCGCTTCAGCCAGAAGCGGGGTTTCCAATGGTGCATAGACGATGTCGTAGACGATTGCATCGGGCGGGACATGACTGAAATCGATGTCGAGCGGCGGATAACCGGTCATGCCGAGCGATGTCGCGTTGACGACAACATCAAGCCGGCCTTCGCAATCGCCCCAATCGAAATCGAGTGGTTTCCGCCAATCCTCAAGCGAGGCGACCATGCTGTCCGGAGCCTCGGGATCGACCTCGCCCAGGATCGCCAGCGCCTTCCCGATATCACGCGCGATCATCGCAACGGTGAAGCCTTCGCCGGCGAGGGCATGGACCACCGCCCGCGCAGCACCGCCCGAGCCGACGACGCGTGCCATCCGGAAGAGATGCCGATCGGCCAGCAACGGTCGCAGCGGCTCAAGAAAGCCGGGGCTGTCGCTGTTATATCCGGTCAGCCGTCCATCCCCATCCCGCACAACGGTGTTGACCGCTCCGATCTTCTCGGCAGTGGGATCGAGCCTGTCGAGCAGGGGCATCACCACCTGCTTGTGCGGAATGGTGACGTTGCAGCCGCGCCAGGCCGCATCTTCCCGCCGTACAGCGATATAGTCGGCCAATCCCTCGGGCTTCACATGGCATCGCTCATAACGGGCATCGATGCCCAGCTTTTCGAGCCAGAATCCATGGATCAGCGGGGACTTCGAATGGGCGATCGGATCGCCGATCACTTCAGCGTAAGATTTGGTGAGCCTCGTCATTGCAGCCCACATATCGTCATTCCCGCGAAGGCGGGAATCCATATTCTCCGCCATCGCGGGAATGAGGTTCAGGTGAGAAGAATAGCACGCGTGCGCAGATAATCGAGCAAGGCCAGCAAAGGTAGGCCCAGGATGGTGAAATGGCTTCCCTCGATTTTCGAGAAGAGCTGCGCGCCGCGACCTTCAAGCTGATAGCAACCGACACAACCGCTCACGCCGGGCCATTCGGAATCGAGATAGGACTCCAGAAAGCCGTCCGAAAAGGAACGCATCGTCAACCTGGCGATATCGATATGCCGCCAGACCGGTGCGCCGCCTTCACAGATCACGGCCGCGCTGATCAACTGGTGGGTGCTGCCGCGCAATCGGGCGAGCTGCGCTTTCGCGTCTTTGCGGTCAGCCGCCTTGTCGAGCGTCGCGCCATCCTCAAGCACCAGCACCTGATCGCAGCCGAGTACGAGATCGCCCGGGCGACGTCGCGACAATTTCAATGCCTTGAACTCGGCCAGAGCATCGGCAAGGCCCCGAGCATTGACGCCCTGCGACCGAAGTCCAGCCTTCGCCGCTTCTTCATCGACGCCGGGTGCAACAGCTTCATGCGGAACACCCGCTGCCGACAGCAAGGCACGGCGGGACGCCGATTGTGATGCGAGGACGAGCTTCATGGGGCTGACTGATCCGGATGGCGTTCGTTGACGAGGTTGATCACCGCCGCCGCCGTTTCCTCGATCGAACGGCGTGTGACATCAATCACCGGCCAGGCATTGTCCGAGAAGAGACGGCGCGCATAGGCGACCTCGGCCGAAACCTTCTCCTGATCGACATAGGCTGTCTCGGGCGACTGGTTGAGCGCGAGCAGACGGTTACGGCGAACCTGGATCAGTCGCTCGGGACTGGTCGTCAGCCCGACGATCAGCGGATTCTTGAGATGAAACAGCGCTGGAGGCGGCGGCGCCTCCACGACCAGCGGGATGTTGGCGACCTTGTAACCGCGATTGGCGAGATAGATGGCAGTGGGAGTCTTGGAGGAGCGCGATACGCCGGCGAGGACGATATCGGCTTCCTCCCAATCCTCCGCACCGATGCCGTCATCATGGGCGATGGTGAACTGGATCGCCTCGACCCGCCGGAAATAGGCGGCATCGAGCATGTGCTGCCGCCCTGGCCGGGCCTTTGCCTCCTGTCCCAGCATGCGTTCCAGCGCGTCGATCACGGGATCGAGTGCCGCGACCGTCGGCAGCCCGAGTGTATGGCAACGATCTTCCAGCTTGCGGCGGATATCGGCATTGACGATCGTGAACAGGACAAGGCCGGGACGCTGCGCGATCTCTTCGAGGATGCGATCGAGATGGCCTTCGGAGCGGACCATCGGCCAGAAATGCTTGATCGTCTCCACCCCATCGAACTGCGCGAGGCCGGCCTTCGCCACATTTTCAAGGGTTTCGCCGGTGGAATCCGACAGAAGATGGAGGTGGAGCCGGATCACCGTTCTGAAACCCTGTGTATAACCATGGGGACGGAGCTAGCGGATAGTGCCCGATAGCTTCAAGCGAACGATTCATCCCCGTGAACCCGACTTTGTCCCGCAGCTTTTCCACAGTGCACTCTTCTTGTCCCCAGCCTGTGGATCATGGGAGTCCGCATATCCGACTCATGGCGTCATGCAGCCCGCCTTCGAGTCAAGCTGTTGGCAATCGCGGCGTCTGGGAATAAACCCCGCCATCCATCGCCCTACAACTCTCTTCAATTCCTCTTTTAAAATTAAGAATAGATATGGAGTTACCCCTGTCCGATCCTGAAACCGTCGTCGCCTCGGGCGAAGCGAAGACCTTGCTGAGCGTGCTTCGCGGCGAACGTCGTGATCCGCCTCCGGTTTGGCTGATGCGTCAGGCGGGGCGTTATCTTCCCGAATATCGTGCGCTCAGGGCCGAGAAGGGCGGGTTCCTCGAACTGGTGAACGACAGCGCCGCCGCCGCCGAGGTGACTCTCCAGCCGATCCGGCGCTTCGGCTTCGATGGGGCGATCCTCTTTTCGGACATCCTCATGATCCCCAACGCGCTGGGACAGGATCTGTGGTTCGAAGTGGGTGAGGGGCCACGTCTTGCGCCCAAGCTGGTCGATCATGCGCTGGAGGGGCTCGCCAGGGCGCCTGAGAGGCTCGATCCCGTCTATGAGACGGTGCGGCAGGTGAAGGGCGCCTTGCCCCATGACGTCACCTTCCTGGGCTTCGCAGGGAGTCCCTGGACGGTCGCCACCTATATGGTGGCGGGCGAGGGTAGCCGCGAGCAGGCCGAGGCACGGCGCATGGCCTATCGCGATCCGGTTGCTTTCGCAGCAATCATCGATGCCATCGTCGCGGCGACGGTGGACTATCTGTCCGGCCAGGCCGAGGCCGGGGTGGAGGCGGTGCAGCTGTTCGACAGTTGGTCGGGCAGCCTTTCACCGGCGCAGTTCGAGAGATGGGTGATCGCGCCGACCGCGCGGATCGTGACGGCCTTGCGCAAGCGCCATCCTGAACTGGCGATCATCGGATTTCCAAAGGGGGCGGGCGGCAAGCTCGTCGCCTATGCGCAGGAAACTGGCGTGGATGCGCTTGGGCTGGACGAGACGGTCGACCCGCGCTGGGCTGATGCGGAGCTGCCGGAAGGGCTGCCGGTGCAGGGCAATCTCGATCCACTGGCGCTGATCGCGGGCGGCGCGGAACTGGATCATGCGGTCGATCGCATATTAGGGGCTTTCGCTTCGCGGCCCCATGTGTTCAATCTCGGCCATGGCATTCAGCAGGACACGCCCATTGCCCATGTCGAACATTTGTTGGCGCGGGTCCGTGGGGGCTAGGCCATGAACGAGATATTCGGGCTGGGAATGCTCGGCGCGGCCTATCCGTGGATCAAGGCGGCGCATCTGATCTTCGTGATCTTCTGGATCTCGGGCCTGTTCATGCTCCCGCGTTTCTACGTTTATCATCAGCCGACCCTGCCGGGATCGGAAGAGGATAGGCAGTGGATCGAGCGCGAAAGACGGCTGCGGTCGATCATCATCAGCCCGGCGATGGTGCTGGTGTGGATTTTCGGATTGCTGCTGGCCTTCGATCAGGGACTGTGGGGCGAGGGCTGGTTCCAGGCCAAATTCGCAACCGTTTTCCTGTTGTCCGGTTTCCATGGCTGGGCAGTCGGCTATGGCAAGAAGCTCGCCGCCGGCCACCGCCCGCCGACCGACAAGGCGCTGCGGATGATGAACGAGATCCCCGGCATCGCCACCGCCGTGATCGTCATATTGGTGATCGTCAGGCCGTTCTGAGCGTCGGGACGAATGCGGTGGGCTGCGTGGGCACAGCCTTGACTTGATTCTTCCCCGGCCTTACCTGAATTTCAGTGCAGGCCAGTCAGTCTCGCCGCACATTCCTCCTTCCGCACTACGCATCCCAGCGTTCGCCGTTCGGCACATCAACGGAAAATCCCAATGCATCTCAAAGAATTAAAGAAAAAGACTCCTGCCGATCTGGTGGCCATGGCGGAGGAGTTGGAGGTCGAGGGCGCCTCGACCATGCGCAAGCAGGACCTGCTGTTCGCGATCCTCAAGGCCCAGGCCGAGAATGGCGAACAGATCATGGGCGAGGGCACCATCGAAGTGCTCCCAGACGGGTTCGGCTTCCTGCGCAGCCCGCAGGCCAATTATCTGGCTGGCCCCGACGACATTTACGTTTCACCCAATCAGGTCCGCAAATTCGGTCTCCGCACCGGCGATACCGTCGAGGGCGAGATCCGCGGCCCCAAGGACGGCGAGCGCTATTTCGCGCTGACCCGGCTCGTCTCGGTCAATTTCGACGATCCCGATGCCGTCCGCCACCGCGTCAACTTCGACAACCTCACCCCGCTTTATCCCGACGAGAAGCTGACGCTCGATACGCATGATCCGACGATCAAGGACAAGTCGGCGCGGGTGATCGATATCGTGTCGCCGCAGGGCAAGGGCCAGCGCGCGCTGATCGTTGCGCCGCCACGCGTGGGCAAGACGGTCCTGCTCCAGAATATCGCCAGAGCGATTACCGACAACCATCCTGAGGTCTTCCTGATCGTACTGCTGATCGACGAGCGGCCCGAGGAAGTCACCGACATGCAGCGTTCGGTGAAGGGCGAGGTGATATCCTCGACCTTCGACGAGCCCGCGTCGCGTCACGTCCAGGTCGCCGAGATGGTGATCGAGAAGGCCAAGCGTCTCGTCGAGCACAAGAAGGATGTCGTGATCCTGCTCGACTCGATCACTCGTCTCGGCCGCGCCTACAACACGGTCGTGCCAAGCTCGGGCAAGGTGCTGACAGGCGGTGTCGACGCTAACGCGCTGCAGCGGCCCAAGCGCTTCTTCGGCGCCGCGCGCAATATCGAGGAGGGTGGATCGCTATCGATCATCGCGACCGCACTGATCGATACCGGCAGCCGCATGGACGAGGTGATCTTCGAAGAGTTCAAGGGCACCGGCAACTCGGAAATCATTCTCGACCGCAAGATCGCCGACAAGCGCATCTTCCCGGCGATGGACGTCGGCAAGTCCGGCACCCGCAAGGAAGAGCTGCTCGTGGACAAGGCGAAGCTCTCCAAGATGTGGGTGCTCCGCCGTATCCTCATGCAGATGGGCACTGTCGACGCGATGGAGTTCCTGCTCGACAAGATGAAGGATTCGAAGACCAACGAGGACTTCTTCGACTCGATGAACCAGTAAATGATCGTCGAGCATGCGCTCTTGCCCGTCCGCGCTGAACATGGTGCGGCGTTCGAGAATGCTCTGCGAGAGGCAATACCGTTGATTGCGGCATCACCGGGCTTCCTTGGCATCAACGTCCTGCGACCCAACAGCAAGGGCGATCCTTATCTGCTGCTGGTGCGCTGGGCGGACGTGGCGAGCCATCGCGACGGCTTTCGCGAGTCCGATCGCTATGAGCAGTGGCGGGATTTACTTCATCATTTTTACGATCCAGTTCCGATGGTTACATATTTCGGGGCATCGGTGATCGACAGTTCCCCTCCTTCAGCTTAACGAACTGGCATGCTCGACATCTGGAACCATATCGTCGCGGATTTCTCCAATATCGGTTCGCCGAGCGCGCTTGCCGCGTTCGTACAGGTGCTGATGATCGACATCATGCTGGCTGGCGACAATGCGATCGTCGTCGGTGCGCTGGCGGCGGGGCTGCCGGCGGATCAGCGCCGCAAGGTGATCCTGATCGGCATCATCGCGGCGCTGGTGCTGCGCATCGCCTTCGCGCTGGTCGTCACCCAGCTGATGCAGATCGTCGGCCTTATCTTCGCGGGCGGCCTGCTGCTGCTGTGGGTTGCGTGGAAGATGTATCGCGAACTGCATCCGGCGCGCGGAGCGGACACGCCTGATGATCCGAGCGACGATGACGTCTCCGGCCTGGCGCCCGCAAAAAGCTTTGCCGGCGCGGCATGGGCGGTTGCGGTCGCCGACGTCAGCATGAGCCTGGACAATGTGCTCGCGGTCGCCGGGGCGGCGCGCGATCATCCCGGCATCCTCATTATCGGCCTTCTGCTGTCGGTGGCGCTGATGGGGATCGCGGCCAACATTCTCGCCCGTTATATCGAGCGCTACCGCTGGATCGCCTATCTTGGCCTGATCGTGATCGTCTATGTCGCCTTCAAGATGATCTATGACGGCATCGTCGATCACGACGTGGGTATTTTGCAACTTCTCACCTGAGGCCGGTCAAGGGATCAGGATCGTCGATCCCACCGTCTTCCGGCTTTCCAGCGCGCGATGGGCGTGGGCCACATCGGCGAGCGGGTAGCGCTGTCCGATTTCGACGGACAGCGTGCCGTCCGTGATCAGCCCAAACAGCCGGCTGCATCCTTCTGCCAGCTCCTCTGGCGTCCGGGTATAATCGAACATGGTGGGCCGGGTGAGGAAGACGGATCCCGCGCGGCTCAGTTCCAGCGGCGCCACCGGCGGCACAGGCCCGCTGGCATTGCCGTAGCTGACGATCAGCCCGCGTCTTGCGATGGCGCCAAGCGAGGCCGCCCAGCTTGCCGCGCCCACGCCGTCCAGCACGAGATCGGCCCCATGCCCGCCGGTAAGCTTGCACACCTTCGCTGCAAGATCGTCAAAGCTGCAACTGAGGCTATGGTCGGCGCCAGCAGCGCGGGCGCGGTCGGCCTTCTCGGCACTGCCGGCATGCGCGATCACGACGCCGCCCATAGCCTTGGCCCATGGGACGAGCAGCGATCCTACCCCGCCCGCAGCCGAATGGACCAGGACGATCTGGCCTGGTTCGAGCTTGCGGCATTTTTCGAGTAGCATCCAGGCTGTCAGCCCCTTGAGCGTGACGGCGGCGGCCACTTCATCCGATATGCCAGCCGGCACGCGCACCAATTCGTCTGCACTGAGGATTACATGGGTGGCGTAACTTCCCGGCCGCTTTATGCGCGCAGCGACATGCTGGCCAGGTGAAAAGCCCCGGACGTCCGGGCCTACGGCATCCACCATACCTGCGAACTCAGTCCCGAGGCCCGATGGCAGCGGGAGCGGATACAGGCCCGCCCGATGATAGGTGTCGATAAAGTTGACGCCGCTGGCGCTGACCTTCACCCGCACCTGACCCGGACCCGGAAAACCGGGGTCGAACGTTTCGCGTTCAAGCACCTCCGGTCCGCCCGTGGTACGAAAGATGATGCGCCAGGGATCACTCATCAGCCCAGATGCGTTGCGAAAAAGGCCTCGGTTCTGCCGTCGGCGAGATTGGCGGCATCCTCGACCCGGCGCTTGCCGGTCTGGGTCGCGAAACCATGATCGACGCCGTCATAGACATGGATATCGACGCGCTCATTGCCCGCGAAGCTCTCCTGGATCTTCGCGATCGCCTCGGACGGGATAAAATGGTCCTTGCCGGCGAAATGCATCAGCAGTGGCCGGGCGATGCCATGCGATTCCCCGAGGAAGCCGTCGATCCCGCCCCCGTAATAGGCTACGCTCGCATCAGTATCGGTGCGGGTGGCGGCCAGGTAGGTCAGCAGCCCACCCAGGCAATAGCCGGTAACGCCGACTTTCTTTCCAGTTTCGGCGCGCGCCGCACGGATGGTCGCCTCGATATCCTCGATACCCTTGTCGCGATCAAAACGCTGGTAGAAGCCGAACGCCTCCTGCAGCTGCTCGGGAATATCGGGATCGAGCTGGATGCCCGGCTTGTCCCGCCAGAAGAGGTCAAGCGCATAGGCGGTGTAGCCTTGCGCCGCCCAGTGATCGACCTTGGCGCGAATGCCCGGATTGATTCCGAAGATTTCCTGGATGACTACGATTGCGGCCTTGGGTTCGCCCGTCGGCACCGCTTTGTATACATCGAAGCTGCCGCTGTGATCCAGCGCTGCCACCGAAACCATCGTTCCCATAAATCCTCCTGTTTTTCAATATGATAGTCAAAATATTCGCGAATACGGGCAGTTTAAGCATCATCGCCGTCTGAATGATAGCCGGAGCGAATCGAGGTGAACATGGACGCCCGATCGATCTCCCTCTACCAACGTGTACAGAGACCGCTCAACCGTCTGGAGGTTCCGCGATGAAGATCACTGTCGATATCGACTGCACGCCGCAGGAAGCGCGCAATTTCCTCGGTCTGCCCGATCTCACGCCGATCCATGATGCCTATCTCGACCAGATGAAGAAAGCGATCTCGGAAGGGGTGACGCCCGATATGATCGAGGCGATGATGCGCAACTGGGCGCCGTTCGGCGAAGCGGGCATGGGGATGTGGCGCAAGATGTTCGAACAGATGAGCGGCACCGGAGACAAGTGAATCCGGACCTGCATGGCGATACGATCTTCGCGCTATCCTCCGGCCAGCCTCCCGCCGCGATTGCGATCGTCCGGATCAGCGGGCCCTTTGCCGGCAAGGCGCTGCAGGCCATGGCCGGAGAGCTTCCGGGGCCGCGCCAGGCGCGGTTGAAGACGCTCCGGGATCCCGCCAGCGGTGTCGTTCTCGATCGGGCGCTGACATTGTTCTTTCCGGGGCCGGGTAGCGCCACCGGAGAGGATCTTGCCGAACTGCATCTCCATGGCGGGCGAGCCGTGGTTGCCGCCGTCGAGCGGGCCCTGGCAGGGCAGGGCGGTCTGCGCCGTGCGGAGGCTGGAGAATTTACGCGCCGGGCGTTCGCGAACGGCAGGATCGATCTTGCTGAGGCCGAAGGGCTCAGCGATCTTCTGACGGCGGAAACCGAAAGCCAGCGGCGCAATGCCATGGCGCTGGCCGACGGCACCTTGTCGCGTGCGATCGGACGCTGGCGCGCCGAGCTGGTCGACGCGGCAGCGGCCATCGAGGCGCGGATCGATTTTTCCGACGAAGACGATGTGCCCGATGATGACGGCGTGGCAGCCGGTGCGATCGTTCGCCTGCGGCAGGAAATGAACGCCATGTTGTGCACGCCGCCGGCAGAGCGATTGCGAGACGGTATAAGAGTTGTCATCGCAGGTCCCACCAATGCAGGCAAATCTACTCTTTTCAATGTTTTAGTCGGAAAGGAGGCGGCGATTGCTACTGCGATACCCGGAACGACGCGGGATCTCATCGAATATCCGGTGCAGATGGAAGGGATGCCCTTCATCTTTGTCGATAGCGCAGGGCTGCGGGACACCGACGACAGCGTCGAGCGGATTGGTGTAAGCCGCGCGCAGGCCGCGATGGAGGCGGCTGATCTGGTCCTGTGGATGGGCGAGCCAGGCCAATGCCCGGTCAAGGCCGTGCAGATCTTCCCAAAGTCGGATCTTGGCGGAAATGTGGATGGCGCCGAGGGCATCGCGATATCGTCGGTCACGCAGCAGGGGATCGACGTGCTCAAAGCGACACTTGTTTCACGTGGAACAATGCTGCTGCCGCGAGAAGGTGAGATCGCACTGACCGAACGCCAGCGTCAGGCATTGGCCGATTGTATCGCGGCGCTGCCGGATCGTGCGCCGCGCGATATTATCCTGTTGGCGGAGGCATTGCGCGGGGCGCGGGCCAGCCTGGACCGGCTCACAGGTGCCGGCGGCATCGAGCCGCTGCTCGATGCAATCTTCAGTCGTTTCTGCATCGGGAAGTGATGGGCTTTGACAAGCGGATCGCGCTGACCTAGCCGACGCGAATCATGGCGAGCTACGATGTCCTGGTTGTAGGTGGCGGACATGCCGGCTGCGAAGCTGCTGCTGCGGCGGCGCGGATGGGTGCGCGCGCGGCACTGGTCACGATGCGCCGCGACCAGATCGGCGCCATGTCATGCAACCCGGCGATCGGAGGGCTCGGCAAGGGTCATCTCGTCCGCGAGGTCGACGCGTTCGATGGTGTAATCGCTCGCGCTGCTGATGCTGCGGCCATCCACTATCGGATGCTCAACAGCAGCAAGGGTGCGGCCGTGCAGGGGCCCCGAGTCCAAGCTGATCGAAAGCTCTTCCGGGCTGCAGTACGGGCGGCGTTGGGAGATCTGGCCAGCCTCGACATTATCGAAGGCGAGGCGGCGGAATTATGCTTTGACGGGGAACGCACGGTCAACGGTCTCCGGCTGGTGGACGGCCGCGAACTGTCGGCTGCGGCCGTGGTGCTGGCGACCGGCACTTTCCTTAACGGCAAGCTTCATTTCGGGATGGAAGCCTGCGCCGGTGGCCGGATCGGCGAGGCGCCGTCCACCGGCATGGTCGGCCAGTTACGTGCACTTGGTCTGCCGATGGCACGGCTCAAGACCGGCACGCCGCCGCGCCTGGATGGTCGCAGCATCGACTGGGCTGCGATCGAGATGCAGCCATCAGATGCGGAAGGTTGGACCTTCTCCTATCTGACCACCGGCCGGGCAAACCCGCAACTGGCGTGCGGCGTGACCCGCACGAACGAGCATACGCATCACATTATCCGGTCCAGCCTGGACAGGTCGCCCCTGTTCGCGGGAGCGATCGAGGGGCGCGGGCCGCGCTATTGTCCCTCGATCGAGGACAAGGTGACCCGGTTTGCGGATCGGAGTTCGCACCAGATTTTCCTCGAGCCCGAGGGTTTGGACGATCCGCTGATCTACCCGAACGGCATTTCCACATCCCTGCCGCAGGATGTCCAGCGCGCGCTCGTGCGGAGCATCGCCGGGTTGGAACAGGCTGAAATTGCGCAGCCTGGCTATGCGGTTGAATATGATCATATCGATCCTCGCGCGCTCGATCCGACGCTCCGGGTTCGCA
>Ga0068853_100002209_pt1 | contig 14534 bp, 11 predicted proteins | sample KBSCornC32_FD_65655 | JGI IMG/M metagenome (GOLD analysis project Ga0068853, IMG submission 65655) | Corn rhizosphere microbial communities from Kellogg Biological Station, Michigan, USA - KBS Corn C3-2 | ecosystem: Host-associated > Plants > Roots > Rhizosphere > Soil ...
GGCTTGAGGTAGGTCTTGGTGTATTCGACCTCACCGAGGCCATAGAGGCCCTCGTCGGTGACGATGCGGACGATCGGATGCCGGCCGATGACGGCGCAGCGCAAATCGGTGATCTTCATTTGTTCTGTCCTTCCTTGCCTCTCCCTTGGGGGGAGAGGTCGACCGTCTTCGGTCGGATGAGGGGGCCATTCTGATGAAGTGAGAGGGTAGGCCCTCTCACCCGTCGGCTTTGCCGCCGACCTCTCCCCCAAAAGGGAGAGGTAAAAAGTCAGCTCCAGGTGCGATCCCAGGAATGCTCGTGGTCCCACTGCTCGGTGGATTGCCAGATGCCCTTCACACCCGGCTGGAGGTGCTTCGAGATCACCTCGTCCACGACGTCGTCGATGCCGAGGCCCGGCTTGTCCGGCACCTCGATGAAGCCCTTCTTGACCAGCGGCTTGGGCAGGCCGGTGACGATGTCGTCCCACCAGTCGACGTCGACCGAATGGTACTCGAGCGCCATGAAGTTTTCGGTCGCGACAGCGACGTGCGCGGCCGCCATGGCGGCGATCGGGCTTTCGGCCATGTGGATGGCCATCGCCACCCCATGGTCCTGCGCCATGTCGCCGATCTTCTTGGTTTCGAGAATGCCGCCCGAGGTCAGGAGGTCAGGGTGGATGACCGAGAGGCCGCCGCTCTTGAGCAGGGGCTCAAAGCCTTCCTTGAGGTAGATGTCCTCGCCGGTGCAGATCGGCACCGTGGTGCTTTTCTGGAGCTGCTCGTACTGGTCGGTGTATTGCCAGGGGATCACGTCCTCGAGCCAGGCCGGCACGTATTTTTCGATGCGGCGGGCGAGGCGGATGCCGTTCTGCAGCGAGATGTGGCCGACATGGTCGATGGCGAGCGGGATGTCGTAGCCGATCACCTCGCGGACTTCGGCGATATACTGCTCAAGGAGGTCGATGCCCTTGTCGGTGAAGTGGAGGCCGCTGAAGGGATGGCGGACGTTCTGCACGTCGTAGGCGGCGTTGCGCTGGCGGCGCTCCTCGAGCGTCTTGGCCTGTCCGCGTGGGGAGTGCGAGCGATAGCCCTCGAGCGTGCCGGCGGGCGCGACGACGGCACCTGGGATGTCGGCGATCTGCATCAGGCCGAGATCCATCTTGAGGAAGGTGAAGCCGAGCTTCATCCGCTCCTTGAGGCGCTTGCCGGTTTCGGTGCCGCTCGGCTTGTCGGCGTCCGTGTCGGCATAGATCCGCACCTTGTCGCGGAACTTGCCGCCGAGCATCTGGTAGATCGGCACGCCATAGGCCTTGCCGGCGAGGTCCCAGAGCGCGATTTCGATCGCCGACACACCGCCGCCCTGCCGGCCGTGGCCGCCGAACTGCTTGATACGGCGGAAAATCCGGTCGATGTCGCAGGGGTTTTCGCCGAGGAGCCGGCTCTTGAGCATCAGCGCGTAGGTGGCGCTGGCGCCGTCGCGGACCTCGCCGAGGCCCACGATGCCCTGGTTGGTGTAAATCTTCAGCAGCGCCGAAGTGAACGGCGCCCCGACGATCTCGGCGACCCGCACATCGGTGATGCGAAGCTCGGACGGCTTCGAATTGGTGTTGACCCGATCCAGCGCTTCTTCGGGTCGGCTAGTCTTCGGCATAACGGCTTTCCTCCTCGTCGCGGCCTGCAGCCACTTTGGTGTTTTCCGGCTGCGCGCCGGCTGGGATGTCTTCGCGACCGGGGCCGGTCGCGGTTGGGCTCAGGCGGCGTTGCCGCCAGGGGCGCGATCACCGCTCCGTCGCGCGGCGCCCATCTGTTCGATGATGTGACGGCCCGAGCCCTCGACGTGCCCCGAAACGACCCGCGCCGCCAGTTCCTCGTCATGCGCCTTGATGGCTTCGAGCAGCTCGCGATGTTCCTTCAGCACCGCCACCCGCCGGCCGAGCGAGGTCGGGTTGCGGCGGCTGATGGCGCGCAAAATCTCGCGGTGCTTCCACCAGAGATCGACGGCGTGCCGGTTGTAGTGGCGGTCGTACATGTAATGGTGAAACTGGGTGTCGAGCTCGCCGTGCCGGACTCGGTCGGTATAGTTGAGCCGCTCCATTTCCCCCTGCAGCGCTTCGAGAAACGTCACGTCATCGTCCGTCGCGATACGGACGAACCAGCGGGTCAGCGCCGGCTCGATCAGCACTTCGATTTCGTAGATGTCGCGGACGAAATCCTCATCGATCGGCCGGACCCGCGCGCCGCGGTTCGGCGTCATGATGACGAAGCCTTCGCCCTTGAGCTGCTGCAGCGCCTCGCGCACGGGATTGGTCGAGGTGCCGTGGCGCTCCGCGAGGTCGGCCACCTTGAGCCGGCCGTTGGCGGGCAGCGTACCCGAAATGATGTCCTCGCGGATCAACTCGTAGACGGAGACCGGACGGGCAGGGGCAGGCGTATCGAGGCTCAGCGTCGTGCTCATGGGAGAGTGCTTCTAGGCGTCCTCGGACCGCGCGCCAAGAGAATGGAATGCCGCATCCGCACGCGATTCCCCAAAATTCGTGTACGATTTCTGCAAGAGTTGACACGCAATGTCGAGTCTGAAACACGTTATTGACGGCACGGGCGAAACGCCCGCCGGGGGAAGAAACCGAGACAATTCGGGCGCCCCACCAAGGAGGCGAGGCAGCGTTTCTGCTGCCCGTGAGCGCTTGGCGTCGGATCGCGGCGCGAGCCTTCAATGAACGAGGAGGAGACGTTTCATGACCGACTTGCGTGATCGCAACGCAACCGGACGCCGGCGGCATCGCGAGATCGTCGGCTACGCCATCGCCGCGCTGGTTTCGACTACCCTGACCGCGGCGACGACAGCCGCCTATGCGCAGGCTATCGATCTCTCCAAGTGGAGCCCCGACTACGTCAAGTCGATCGCCGGCACGGCGGATTTCGATGCGGCCAAGGAATGCGCCAAGGTCACGCCGCTCGATTACAAGGGACGGCTAACCTACTGGTACACCGGCCCCAACGACGCCTCACCCGATCTCGACAAGAAGATCGACGCCGATTTCTGGGCGGCCTGGAAGAAGACCTATCCCAACATCCAGACCGACTACCAGAACATCGACTACAACGTGCTGCTCGATAAGCTGCGCACGTCGCTGCTCGGCAATGCCGGGCCGATGGTGGTGCGCCTCCAGATCGTCGGCGGCGTCGAGTTCGCCAGCAAGGGCTACTTCCAGGAGCTCAAGCCCGAGGACATCGGCTACGCGAGCTCCGACTTCTGGCCGGGCGCCATCAAGTCGGACATGTGGGACGGCAAGGAATACGGCATTCCCACCAACAACGAGACGATGGCGTTCATCTGGAACGCCGACATCTTCAAGCGCGCCGGGCTCGATCCGGACAAGGCGCCGGCGACCTGGGATGATGTGGTCAAGTATTCCAAGCAAATCCACGACAAGCTCGGCATCCCGGGCTACGGACTTGTTGCGAAGCAGAATGCCGGCAACACGCCGTTCCGCTTCATGCCCGAGCTCTGGGCGTATGGTGGCGGTGCGCTGGACGAAGCCGCGCCGCAGCCGAAATACCAGGACGTGTGGATCAACAATGCGGGCTCCAAGGCGGCACTGCAGACCCTCGTCGACATGTATGTCCGCGACAAGTCGGTGCCCGTCTCGGCGCTGACAAACACCCAGAACGAAAACCAGCAGCCGTTCATCGCCGGGCAACTGGCAATGGAGATCGGTCACCCCGCCGAGCTCGCCAAGATGAAGGACATGGCCAGCAAGGCAACCGGCGCCGACAAGGCCACCGCCGACACCGTCGTCTCCAACATGCGCTACGGCCTGATCCCGGCCGGCCCCGACGGCAAGCGCGCCGTGGTGTTCGGCGGCTCCAACATGCACTTCGTCAAGCCGGAATATGTCGACGGCGGCTTCGACGCCCCGGCGGCCAAGGCCTTCGCGTGCTTCTGGAACAGCCCCGAGTGGTCGACCAAGCAGGCCTGGAACGGCTCCAATCCGGGCAACCTCCAGGGCTTCCGCACCAAGTGGATGAAGGAACGCCTCGATAGCATTCAGTATCTCAGCGTGACGACATCCATGCTGCCCTCGGGCGTGCCGTTCCCGGTGGTGCCGCAGGCGACCGAAATCATGAACAACATCGTGCCGGACATGATGCAGAACGCGCTCACCGGCAAGATGACCGTGGACCAGGCGGCCGACGACGCGGCCAAAAAAGTCCAGGACCTGATGAGCGGCATGTAAGCCGCAGTGCCGACAGGCCGGCCTCACGAGGCCGGCCCCTTCTTCCCTCCGTGCAAAGGCCAGTTGAGTGAGCACCGCCACGGGACAAGCTGCCATTGGTGACGCAGCCGCGCTCCCGCGGCGGCCCAATGTCTGGCAGCGGATGGTCCAGCACCGCACCGACTATCTCTACGTGGCGCCGGCGCTTCTCGTGATGCTCGTCGTGATCGGCTACCCGGTCTGGTACACGATCCAGCTGAGCTTCCTCAAAACCTCCAACGCGACGTCGCAGGCCGACCAGGTCTTCATCGGCTTCGAGAACTACCTGACGGTTCTCCGCTCGAGCCAGTTCGCGACCGCGACCGTCAACACCATCATCTGGACGATCGCCTCGACCTTCTTCTCGTTCATGATCGGCCTCGGCTGCGCGCTGGCGCTCAACCGGGCGTTCGTCGGCCGGGCGGTGATGCGGGCCATCCTCCTCATCCCTTATGTGATCAGCGCCGTCGCCGCGTCCTATATCTGGCGCTGGCTCTATCATTCCGACTACGGGGTGATCGGCGCGCTTACGGTGCAGCTCGGCATCACCCAGCATCCGATCAACTTCCTCGACAACACGACGACCGTGCTGCCGTCCCTGATCGTGGTGAACGTCTGGAAGGAATTCTCCTTCGCCATGATCATGCTGATGGCCGGCCTCCAGACGGTGCCGGACCAGCTGCTGCGCGCTGCGCAGGTCGATGGCGCCAACACCTGGCAGCGCTTCTGGCACGTGACGTTCCCGCACCTCCGCGGCGTGACGCTGGTGACCGTGCTGTTGCTCCTCGTCGCCAACCTCAACTCGTTCATCATCCCCTGGGTGATGACGGGTGGTGGACCGGCCGGCTCGTCGGATATCTGGATCACCAACATCTACAACATCGCCTTCAACCGGGTGCGCTTCGGCATCGCCTCGGCCTACTCGGTGATCCTCTTCATCGTGATGATGGGTCTCGGCTACTTCTACGTGAAGGCGCTTGCCGGCAAGGACGACGGAGCGGCGATCGAATGACGACGCTTGCCGCCAACGACGCGCCGGTTTCGCGCAAGCCCATCGACTGGTGGCGCTGGGCAGGGCGGGTGTTCCTGTTCCTGATGTTCCTCTTCACCGTCCTGCCGATGGCGTGGATGGTCCTGACCTCGATCAAGACGCAGTTCGCGACGTTCCAGTACCCGCCGCAGTGGTGGCCGAAGGAGCCGACGCTCGACAATTACGTCCGGCTGCTGTCGCCGCTAAACCCGACCGGCCGCGAGTTCCTGACCTATCTCTGGAACAGCATTTTCGTCTCGATCTGCTCAACCATTCTGGGTGTCGCGGTCGCGGTGCCGGCGGCCTACGCGTTCTCGCGCTTCCGCTTTCCCGGCCGGCAGTTCCTGTTCTTTGCGGTACTGCTCCGGAACATGTTCCCGGCGGTGATCTTCCTGATGCCGCTGTTCCTGTTGATGCGCGGGCTCGGGCTCATCAACAACCAGCTCTCGCTGATCATCACCTACCTGACCTTCGGGCTGCCGCTTTCGATCTGGCTGCTCAAGGGGTTTTACGACAACATCCCGGTGCAGCTCGAACAGGCGGCGCGGATCGATGGAGCGAGCAAGTTCCAAGCGTTCCTCTTGATCGTCATGCCGCTCTCGACGCCGGGGATCATCGCGACGGCCATCTACTCCTTCATCCTGGCGTGGAACGAATACGTCTTCGCGCTGACGTTCCTGAGCAGCAAGGAGAAGTTCACGATGCCGATCGGGCTCCAGCAGTTCTTCACCGAGTACGCGACCGACTGGCCGGGCCTGATGGCGGCGTCGTTCATCATGAGCGTGCCGGTGGTGGTGATGTTCCTCGTGCTGCAGCGCTATTTCGTCCGGGCGCTGACGGAAGGAGCGGTGAAGTCGTGATGACGAGGCAATCGGCAGCCGGCAATCGGCAATCGTATCAAGACTTCGTCGTCGGATTGCTTTCCGACTGCCGACTGCCGATTGCCGATTGCCGCTCTGGCGGTCGCGAAGTTTCAGGGAATCGTTGATGGCCGAGGTCGTGCTCAAGGACGTGGTGAAGAACTACGGCAACGTCTATGCCGTGAACCACGTGTCGCTGACGGTTGCCGATGGCGAGTTCGTGGCGCTGGTCGGCCCGTCGGGCTGCGGCAAGACGACGACGCTCAACCTCGTTGCCGGGCTGATCCCGATCAGCGGCGGCGACATCCAAATCGGGCCGCGGCGGGTGAACGACCTCGACCCCAAGGACCGGGACATCGCCATGGTGTTCCAGAACTACGCGCTCTATCCGCAAAAGACGGTCTACAAGAACCTCGCCTTCCCGCTGCAGATGCGGAAGCTCTCTGGCGCCGAGATCGACCGCAAGGTCAAGGAAGCCGCCAAGGTGCTCGACATCACGCACCTCCTCGAGCGCAAGCCGCGCGAGCTCTCCGGCGGGCAGCAGCAGCGCGTGGCGCTCGGGCGCGCGCTGGTGCGCGACCCGGCGGTGTTTCTCATGGACGAGCCGCTCTCGAACCTCGACGCCAAGCTCCGCGTGCAGATGCGCTCCGAGATCAAGCGCTTCCACCAGGACCTCGAGGCGACCGTTATCTACGTGACGCACGACCAGCTCGAGGCGGTCACCATGGCCGACAAGATGGCGGTGATGTCGGGTGGCTTCCTCCAGCAATACGATGCTCCTGCCGCGGTTTTTGCCAATCCGGTCAACACTTTCGTCGCCGGCTTCGTCGGCAGCCCGGCGATGAACCTCGTGCCGCTCGACGTTGTCCGCGACGGCGAGACAGTGTCGCTGCGCAGCCCCGATGGTTGGACGCTGCCGCTTTCGCCGGAGAATGGGCGCAAGGCACTCTCCGCGCGTTCGCCCAAGGTCGTGCTCGGCGCGCGGCACAGCACCATGGAGCTGCACAAATCGGCGGCTCCCGGGGCCGTGCCGGGCCGCGTCTACATCGTCGAGCCGACGGGCGACATCACCTACGCGCAGGTCCGGCTCGGCGAGAACGCGACGGTCATCGTCAGCGTCGAGCCGACGGTGACCCTCTCGCCGGACGAGCCGGTCTGGATCGGCTTCGACCAGCAGAAAATCCACCTCTTCGACGGCGAGACGCAGATGGCGCTCGCCGCCGCCTGACCTTCCCTCCACCTCACGAGATTTTTCATGACGCAGACGCCCGATATCACCCGCCCACCGGCCGACCTCGTTGCCGGCATCAAAGCCGTGGGCGCCGCCACCGCGAGCGCGACCCTCGCCCACATGGGCATCCGCAATTGCCACATGACGGGACCCGTGAGCTGGAACAAGGGCAAGGCGATCGCGGGCCCGGCCCTGACGCTGCAGTTCATGCCCAAGCGCGAGGACCTTTATGGCGACGGCGAATATGCCGACGTCGAAAAGCAGCTCCACCGCCACGTGCTCTACCATGTGCAGAAGGGTGATGTGGTCGTGGTGGACGCGCGCGGCGACATCACGGCCGGCGTCTTCGGCGACATGATGATGACCTATTTCCGCGGCCGTGGCGGCGCCGGCATGGTGATCGACGGCGCGGTGCGCGACTTCGTCAACGTGCAAAAGCTCGACGTGCCGCTCTGGCTGCGCGGGGTCACGCCCAACTTCCACACGCAGACCGGGCTCATGCCATTTGCGGTCAACACCCCGATCGCCTGCGGCGGCGTCACCGTGATGCCGGGCGACATCATCGTTGCCGACGATGATGGCGCGGTATGCGTGCCGGTGGCGCTCGCGGCGCAAGTCATCGAGCAATCCAACAAGCATCACGAGTGGGAGGATTTCTCCCGCATGAAGCTCATGGAGGGAGCGCCGCTCCAGCGCTACTACCCGCTCCACGAGGACGCGCGCGCCGAATACGAGGAGTGGCGCAAGAAGAACCCGAAGAAGGCCTGACCCTCAGCCCATTCGATCCACGGGAGACCACCATGACCCGGCTGCTTGTTGCCCTGTTGTCCATCCTCGCGCTCGCCGTCCCGGCCTTCGCGCAGGACCTGCCGAGCTCGGTTGTCCCCGGCAAGCAGCAGTTCAGCGAGGAAGTGCTGGCCCGCGGCCTCCAGTGGCCGTGGGAGGTCACATGGGGGCCGGACAACATGCTCTGGGTCACCGAGCGGACGGCTGGACGCATCGATCGCATCGATCCCAAGACCGGCAAGACGAACGTCGCGATCACGCTGCCGGAGGTCTCGGCGCCGGGCGGGCAGGATGGGCTATTGGGCCTTGCGCTCCATCCCGATCTACTCAAGGGCAAGGGCCACGACTACGTCTTTACGGCCTATACCTATATCGACAAGGCGAAGGGGCCGCGGGCAACGGTCACCGACCCGACGAGCCCTTATCTCTACCTCTATACGAAGATTGTCCGGCTCTCCTATGACGAGAAGACCGGCAAACTCTCCGATCCCGTCGACCTCATCACCGGCATGCCGGCCTCGAGCGACCACAACTCCGGCCGCATGAAGATCGGGCCGGACCTCAAGCTCTATTACACCATCGGCGATGGCGGGAACGACCAGCTCGGCAACTGGTGCATCCCGATCCAGGCGCAGCGCCTGCCAACGGCAGCCGAGGTCAAGGACAAGAACTGGTTCGCCTACCAGGGCAAATCGCTGAGGCTCGATCTCGACGGCTCGATCCCCAAGGACAACCCGGTGATCAAGGGCGTGCGGAGCCACATCTATACCTATGGCCACCGCAACATGCAGGGCATCGATTTCGCGCCGAACGGGGTGCTTTATGCCTCGGAGCAGGGTCCCAAGACCGACGACGAGATCAACATTCTCAAGCCCGGCGGCAACTATGGCTGGCCACATGTCGCGGGCTTCCGCGACGACAAGGCCTATCAGTATGCACGCTGGGCCGACGCAACGACGCCCTGCAAGCAATTGAAGTTCTCGGACCTCGCGATCGATCCCTCGGTGCCGCGTGAGGACGAGACGTCGTGGAAGGAGCCGATGGTCAATCCGGTCGCGACGATGTTCACCGTCCCGAGCGACTGGAATTTTGCCGACCCCAAGTGCAAGGGCGTCGACTTCGTCTGCTGGCCCACGGTCGCGCTTTCGAGCATTGGCACGTACATGCCAAAGAAGGGCGAGGGCGTCCCGGGTTGGGCGAATTCGCTGATCGTCACGACGTTGAAGCGCGGTTCGATCTACCGCATTCCGCTGACGGCCGACGGCAAGTCGCTGCGCGGTCCGATCGAGCGGTTCTTCCAGTCCGAAAACCGCTTCCGCGACATCGCTTTCAGCCCCGACATGAAGACCATCTACGTCGCGACCGACAACGGCGGTCTCGCCGAAGCGAAGGACGGCAGCACCACGACCACCATGGAGAACCCGGGCGAGATCCTGGTCTTCACCTATAAGGCCGATGGCGCGGACGCTGCCTCGGCGACGCCCGCCGCCACGACCGCCGCAACCGCGACAACGTCAACCGCATCGGCCACAGCCGGGACGCCGCCGAGCTTCACCGATGCGCAGGCCGATCGCGGCAAGACGGCGTACGCCGCCAACTGCATCACCTGCCACGGACAGGACCTTGTCAGCGCGACCTATGGCACGCCGCTGGCGGGCGCTTACTTCGCCGGCAAGTGGGGCGGCAAAAGCGTCGCGGCGCTCTACCAGTACGCGCACGACAAGATGCCGCCGTCGCGGCCGGGCACGCTGCCGGCCCAGACCTACGCCGACATCGTCGCCTATGTGCTCAAGGTCAACGGCGTCGCCGCGGGCACGGCCGAGCTGCCGGCGGACCCGCAGAAATTGGCCGCCATGACCGTCCCTGCAGGTGGCCAATAATGCGGATCGCGGCGCCTCCCCGAAGCGCCATCAACCATGCTGCCCAAGATTTATGCAATCGTTTGCAAAAAGTCCGTTGGGCTCAATTGACTCTCCCGGATCGCCCGATTAACGCTTTTGATCAAAATAACAAAAATGCCGGCCAGCCCACGGCTATCGGGGTGGCCAAACCGGGAGGAAGAGAGAGGCGTCCAGCCATAGGCGCGGGCTATCGCGCCCTAAGCGTGGGCAGCGCACACCGTCACCGAAACAGCCCTCTGGCGCCCGCGCCGGCGCCCTTCGAAGAGGCCAGGGACGGCATCAGCATTGCGGTTCGTCGAGCGTGGAAGGGCTTGGCCCAAACTGCCGGCGATCCGGCAACACCAACAACATCCTTGAGGGAGGCAAGCGACGTCGGGCGAGACGTCCGTAACTAGGTTAGCCAAGAAAAATCTATCCGACAGTCAAGGAGGAATCTGTCACATGGTCAAAACCAAACTCTTGATCGGTGCTCTGCTGGCCGCCACGGCCATGCTGGCGCCGGCCATCGCCCGGGCGGACGACGCCCCGGCCGCGGCCGCTGCGCCCACCGAAATCGCGCCGAAGACGCCGCTGCCAGATCTGCCGCGCAACCAGGAGTTGATCCTGGGCTGGTCGATCTCCTCGCCGATCGGGGTGACCAACCCCTGGGCGGTGCCCGGCTATACGCATCAGGAAGGCAACAACCTGATGTTCGAGCCGCTGCAGTACTATGCAATCTTTGCCGACAAATACATTCCCTGGCTGGCGGAGAGCTGCGACTACACGAGCAAGGACTTTACCTCGCTCGAGATCAAGCTGAACCCGAAGGCGACATGGAGCGACGGCACGCCGGTCACGGCTGACGACGTGGTCTATACCTTCGAAGGGCAGATGAAGAACGACAAGCTGCCCTACCACGCCGATTTCACGCAGTACGTGGACACCGTCACCAAGAAGGACAACCTGACGGTCGACGTGAAGTTCAAGATCCCGGCGCCGCGCTTCAAGTTCGAGGTGCTGACCCTCAAGTTCGACACCGGTATCCCGATCGTGCCGAAGGCGTGGGAAGAGAAGCAGAAGGACGTCAATGCAGCCGCCGGCGGCGTCGACATCCCGCACTCGGGCCCCTACGACCTCGTCGCCTGGAACGCCAACCAGAAGATCTTCAACCTGCGTGAAGACTGGTGGGCGATCAAGGCTGGCCTCCGGTCCGACCCGGCGGTCAAGCGCGTCGTCATGGTGAACCTGGGTGGCCAGGTCGGCCAGAACATGGACACCGTCGCCCAGCGCCTCGTGAACAACGAGATGGATTCCTCGCTGGACATGCGTGCCCAGGTGATCGGCAACATCCTTGCGCAGAACCCCAAGATCACGTCCTGGACGGGCAACAAGTCGCCCTATGGCTATCGTGACTGGTGGCCGAACTCGCTGTGGATGAACACGTCGATCGCGCCCTATAGCGATCCGAACGTGCGCAAGGCGATGAGCCTCACGATCAACCGCGATCAGATCAACCAGGTGCTCTATGACGGCGCCACGGTTGCGACGATCTATCCGTTCCCGCTCTACCCGAACCTGCAGAAGTTCGCGGATTCCCCTGCCGTGAAGGCCGAGGAAGCCAAATACAACCCGGGTGAATTCAACCTGGACAAGAGCGCCAAGCTCATGACCGATGCCGGGTTCACAAAGAACGGCGACGGCTTGTGGGAAAAGGACGGCAAGACCGTCAACGCCACGATCAACGGCTTCGAGGGCATCCATTCGGATATCGCCCCGGTGCTGGTCGAAATGCTCCGCAATGGCGGGTTCGATGCCGCGATCAACTTCGGCACCGATGCGCAGCAGAACATGAACGACGGCGTCCCTGGCCTCTATCTCTTCGGCCATGGTGCGTCGCTGCTCGATCCCGATGCAGCACTCGAACTGTTCGACGGCAAGTATTCGACGCCGAACGGGACCGCCGCCGGCGCCGGCCGCTGGTCGCGCTACAAGAACCCCGAGTACGACAAGCTGCTCGACGAGATGGCACCGCTGGGCGCCGACGATCCGAAGTTCCAGGCGGACGCCGCCCAGGCCCTCGGCATCTACTGGCGCGACACGATCGATATTCCGATCATCCAGTGGTTGCACCGCATCCCGTACAACAACACGTACTGGACCAACTGGCCGAGCGAGACCAACCTCGCCGACGGCGAGAACGGGGCCTTCTGGGCGCATACCGGCATGCTCGAGGTGACGAGCCTCAAGCCGAGCGGGGCCAAGTAAGGCAAACGCTACGTCATGGGTGTGCGTCAGATGGCGCACACCCTTCTTTTCCTTCCTGATTTGGAGGGGCCGAGTTGGCCACTTTCCGTCTAGTCGCTCGTCGGCTGCTGTTCCTGATCTTCGTGATCTGGGCCGCCTCGACCATCACCTTCATCATTCCGCGCTTTTCCAACCGCAGTGCCATCCGCGAGCGCTTCGCGCAGCTGGCGCGCACGGGCGGTTTCGCGCCGGGCGATCTCGAAAAGATCATCACGGCGATGCAGCACCAGTTCGGCCTCGATAAGCCGCTCTGGCAGCAATATGGCGACTACATGTGGAGCGTCGCCCACCTCGACTTCGGCTATTCGCTCAACAAGTATCCGGCGACCGTGCTCGATCTCATCAGCCAGGCGCTGCCCTGGTCGATCGGCCTCATCTTCGTCACCACCGTCCTCAGCTTCGTGATCGGCAACCTGCTCGGCGCCATCGCCGCCTGGCCGAAATCACCGACGTGGCTCCGCGGCATCGCGACGCCCTTCGTGCTGCTGACCGGCGTGCCGCCCGTGCTGATGGGCGTGCTGTTGCTCTTCTTCATCGGCTTCAAGCTGAAGCTCCTGCCGCTCGGCGGCGCCTATTCGATCGGCGTCGTGCCGAACTGGTCGTGGGAATTCGCCCTCGACATGCTGGCCCACCAGGTGCTGCCGGCGCTGGCGCTGATCCTCGGCTCGGTCGGCGGCTGGGTGCTGTCGATGCGCGGCATGGGCGTGACCATCCAAGGCGAGGACTACGTCAATTTCGCCGAGCACAAGGGGCTCGGCGGGCTCACCATCTTCCGCGACTATTATTTGAGGAACGCGCTCCTGCCGCAGGTCACGGGCTTTGCGCTGGCGCTGGGTTCGCTGGTGACGTCAGCCATCGTGGTCGAAGGCATCTTCGGCCTGCCCGGCATTGGCACGGTGCTGCAGCTCGCGATCCAGTCCAACGATTTCCCGGTCATCTACGGCATCGTGCTCTTCATCACGATCACCGTGGCGACCCTGATGGTGGCGCTCGAGTTCGTCTACCCCTTGCTCGACCCCCGCATTCGCAAGCAGTAGGAGCGCGCGATGGCAAGCATCACCATGACATCGGCGGCGGACGAGCAGGTTCGCCAGCCGGGTCAGTTCACGCTCTTCCTGCGCTATCTCAGGCGCAACAAGAGCCTCATGATCGGCGTCATCATCCTGCTGTTGCTGGTGGCGTTCACGGCGATCGGCCTTTTGGTGGTCGACCAGCATCATGCCTACCCGCTCTCGGCGCCGTCGAAGAAAGCACCGAGCTGGCAGTATCCGTTCGGCACGGACTTCTTCGGCCGCGATCTCCTCGTGGCGATGGTTGTCGGTATGTGGCAGACCGCCATCATCGGCGTGATCGCGGGTGCCCTGGGCACGGTGATCGGCGTCGTTCTGGGCTTCATCTCGGCCTATTTCGGCGGCTGGATCGACAACCTCGTCAAGGGTATCTGCCAGGTGCTGACCCCGATCCCGGTGCTGCTCATCCAGGTGGTTGTTGCCAGTACGCTCGATAAGCGCGACGTCACGATCTACACCATGGCGCTGATCGTCGTGATGCTGGCATGGATGTGGCCGACGCTCGTCATCCGCTCGCAGGTGCTCACCATGAAGGAGCGCCAGTTCGTCTCGGTCGCCAAGCTTTCCGGCGTGAGCGACCTCGGGATCATCTTCAAGGAGATCCTGCCGAACCTTTTGCCGTTCATCGCGGCGGCGTTCGTCGGGCAGGTGTTCTCGGCGGTCTTTGCTTCGTTCTACCTCGCCGTGCTGGGCCTTGGTCCGCTGCGTGAGCCGCTGCTCGGCAATATCATCTGGGCCGCGCAGGGGCAGGGCGCCTTCTTCAACGGCTGGTGGTGGTGGCCGATCGAGCCCGCCGTGGCGATGATCCTCATCCTCGGCTCACTCGCCTTGATCATCATGGGGCTCGATGAGCTCGCCAATCCCCGCGTGCGCAGGTCGGAATAATGACGATGAATGAGACTATTGCCGATCCGCGCTCCCGGCCCGGGAGCCGCCCTGCGGCCGCGACGCAAGGCCCGGTGCTGCGCGTCGAACACCTCGAGGTGACCTATTACACCGACGCCGGGCGCGCCAAGGCGCTCGACGACGTCAGCTTCACCCTCGAGGCGGGCCAGAAGCTCGGCATGGTGGGCGAATCCGGCTCGGGCAAAAGCACCATGGCGCTCGCCATGATGCGGATGATCAAGCCGCCGGGGCG
>Ga0068853_100002210_pt1 | contig 14530 bp, 10 predicted proteins | sample KBSCornC32_FD_65655 | JGI IMG/M metagenome (GOLD analysis project Ga0068853, IMG submission 65655) | Corn rhizosphere microbial communities from Kellogg Biological Station, Michigan, USA - KBS Corn C3-2 | ecosystem: Host-associated > Plants > Roots > Rhizosphere > Soil ...
ACCCAGGACCATTCCGGCTGGCCGGTTTGCAGGACGTGTACGCCTCGCCGGTGGGTGCCGCCGGCCGCATCTACATCACCGACCGCGACGGCACGACGCTGGTGATCAGCCATGCGGCGAAGCTGAAGGTCCTGGCCGAGAACCGGCTCGAGGACCGCGTGAACGCCTCGGCCGCCATCGCCGGAAACGAGCTGTTCATCCGCGGCGAGCGGTACCTCTATTGCATTGCCGAAAAATAGTTGGAGTTCAGGCTTTAGCCTGCGCAACTGGATGTCCCGGGCAGGGTTGCTTCTCGGTGGTTTGGACGTTGCAAGTCATTCTGCAAATGCAGCAATGAGCTGCCACGACGGTCAAACGGCGCAGGCTAAAGCCTGAACTCCAACGAGCTACTTCCCATCACCCTTCAGCCAGTATTCCATCCAGGCCAATTCCAGCTCGAGCGCTTCGGCAGTGGGAACGTGCGTCGACCGTGCGGTCATTGCCACGCGACTCTTCTGGCCGAGAACGTCATTGACAGCCACGACGTGATTGAGCGCCTGCCAGTTGCGCGGCGGGTCTTCTGTACCGCCTGAAACGAGCACGGGGCGCGGGGCCATCAGGGCATGCAGATCGACGAGATCGTCTCTCGCGTCGACCAGTTCCTTATAAAGTCCGGTGCGCGGGTTCTCTACTGAAGGGACGCCGGGCTTGCGCTTCGTCTGCGGATCGTATCCCAAATACCACGGTTCCCAGTAATTCACGTTGGCGTTGGTTTCATTGAAGACGATGCCCGGATCCGACCAGACGGCACAGGCGAACTTGTCGTAGAGACACGAGGCAAACATCGACCACTTTCCTCCGTACGAGAGACCGATGATGCCGATTCGCGCGGGGTCGACCTCGGGCATTTGCGCGAGGGCCGTATGGCAGTTGGCGGCCACGTAGGCCAATAGTCCCAGTGGTTGCCGGCGCTGCTCGACCCCGGCTTCGGTCAGCAACTGCCGCGTGTCCAGACCGATCTTTTCGACCGAACCGGGAGTGCCGATCGACAGCGTCACGAATCCGCGGCGGACGAGTTGCAGGCCGTAGTCGTGTGTGCCGCGGCCTTTTTCGCCCTGACCGATGCTGGTGAGGGGTTCATAGAACGGCACGAACACGGCCGGAAACGGGCCCTTGCCATTAGGGACAAGCAGATATCCGTCGGCCAGCTTGCCGTCTGTCGAGATCTGCACATGGACATGGTGCTGCGTATAGCCGTCCTTCTCGACCGATTCGAGCCGCTTGACGTCAGGGCGCTCAACTAGCGCCGGCCAGCCTCCCAGACGGCGACGCCAGGTATCCAGGATCTCGCGGCGGCGGCGAGCCCAATCGTCGGCCGATCGCACGATCGAGCCGTCGACGAGCTTGAGCGGCGACCGATACGAGCCGAATTGCCCCGCAAACTCGGCGGGAGGCTGAACGAACTCTTCGATCCTCGACCACAATTCGGCTCTCGACGGCTCGTCTCCGGCTTGCGAGGCGTCCGGCGAGTGGATGGCGATGGCCATCGCAACGAGAGCCAGGCAGGCTTGCCGGGCGCGCTGGAAAACACGACTGCAGTTCATGTCGTCGGCCTCTTGTAGCGTTTCTGTCAAATTGTGAAATGATCACGAAGTCCGTTCGAGAAAATTGACCAACGTGCCAAAGGCAAGGTATCCCAGTTTGATAATCAGTGCGGCCAGAAAAATCCAGACGGCACAGGCGTTCTGCCGCCACGTGCGGAGAGTCGACTTGTTTGCGGCCTGTTGCTGCTGACGAAGCGTCTCGATCCACGCCAGATCCATCACCTCATTGCGGAGCACAAGCTTGGCAACTTCATCGAACGGCTGCTGCCGCTGGTTGGCCCCACGGACGATCAGCCAGATCAGGCCCGCGCCGGCGAGGAATCCGGCGGTCACCAGAAACTGGTCGAGAAAGATCGACCCGGCGAGCATCGTCGATAAGATCATTGGCGCCGTGACTCTTCCGGCCAGCCAGCGAATTCGAGAGTGATTCCCGATCGTCATCCCCGGATTCTAACCGACACGACCGTCGAACGGCCATGCTCGCTCGAGTGTTCACAGGATGATCGATTCAATAGACGGGTAAAAGCCCACGGATGACAGACGAGTAAAGAAGGTGCCGGCAACGTCCCAGCGCGGCCCTCGGCCACAACCAAGAATTGAAACCGATCTTTAAACTCAGGAAAAATCATTGGCAGAACGATGAAGGCAGGACGATGAGGGATACGAATTCAGGATCTCATTGTGATCATTCTGCCCCCATTGTTCTGCCACATTTGCTCGATCAGCGGACTATTCTCCCGGCAGCACGAAATACTGGATGGTCATTGCCTCGGCCGGCTGCTCCTGGCGCTCGATCTTGATGACGTAGATTGTCGACGGCGTCTTTACGTTACGCACGAGGACGATTTGCCCGACCTCCACATTGATCGAGAATTGCGATGACTGGCCGAGGCGCTTATCGCGGCTGGGGCTGAAGGCGCCGTAGAATCTGGCTTTCAGCGGCTTACCGTTGAATGCATTGAGGTCGCGCAGGTCCGACGCGGCAAATTCCCAATCCGCCGGATTATCGCCAGGCGTCTTGAAGTACAGATAGCCCGATTTGCCAGGCTCGGCATGACTCCATTGCAGCCTGCTGCCTCGAAACGTCAGGAAAACCAGCGAGCCGGCGTTTTGCGTCACCGCCGCGCGGGTCTCGTGGATTTGCACGTTGCCGCGCGATTCGTACACGTCATCGCTGCGGTCCTGTAACGCCTTTTGCAACAGTCCCTCGGTGTGCCTCAGAGGAGCCAGCTTCTGCTCGATCTCGAACAGGTGCCGCGCGAGGATCATCTGCACCTGTTGTTTGATCTTCTTACCTTTCAGAGCGGCCAGATCGAAGTTCTCCGGTATCGGGACGACCGACAGCTCAGGCAGCGCGAGAAACGTCGTCCCGAGTGCATTTCCGCCCGAATTCGCGAGCAGGTACGTCACCTGCGGAGTCATGGGATAAATCGTGGCGACAGTCAATCGCCCCGGCCTCAGCTCCCCTTTCAGGGCTGAGACCACTTCGACGGTCGCCGGATAGAGACCGTCGTCGAAATCCGCCACGCCGGCCTCGGGGACCGAAACGCACTTGGCGATGATGACGTCATGAGCGCGATCGACGTACGTGTCGACATCGGTGAACAGCGTGATCGGAACCGCGTGAACGGAGGCACAGACGAGGTAGGCTGCTGCTGCGATGAGGATACGTTTCATGATCACCTCGATGTTGATGCGTGAATGCCGCTGCTGACGTGAAGAAGAGACGAATAAATAGACAAGATAGTTCCCAGGGCTGCCACTCTTATTCCTCGCTCTCCAGCCGATACGGTTTGCGAGAAAGATACAGTGCCAGCCTCGTTTGCAATTTGGCTGTTTGCGACGCGGGAGCCAGTCCCAGCGCTTTTTCCTGCCAGCGAACAGCTTCCGCGAAATCTCCCGCCTCGGCATGCGCGGCAGCCAAAATCTGCAACTGGTTCGCGTCCTTCCAACTGTTCAACTTGCACGCCAGCGTCGCTTCCTCTACGGCCTTTCGGCCGTCACGATATTTTGCATCGGGACATGCAGCGCGCAGGAGTGCCGCATTCTGGCAGGCCGTCGCATATTTCGGTTCCAGGCGAATCGCCTCGTCGAAATCTGCGAGCGCCTGTAGATACTCCTTTTTGCCCACCCACGCCTGGCCGCGATTATTGAACATCCGGCACGACGGCGCCAGATGAATCGCCTCGTTAAAGTCGGCCAGCGCCCGATCCCATTCCTGCTTGTGATTCCAGCACAGTCCGCGGCTATTGTGATAGGCCGCTTCCTTCGGATTGAGCCGGATCGCCTCCGAGAAATCGGAAATGGCGCCGTCGTAATCCTTCCTGCTGTACGAGACCATGCCTCGGGCGCCGTAGGCCGGGGCCACCGGATCGATTCGAACGAGCTCGGAAAAGAACGCGAGAGCGTCATCGCTGGGAGCGACATTGCGGCTGTCGATCCAGCCGGGAATGCCGTTATCGACCCACAGCCACTTGCCATTGATCGCATTCACCTTCAGACTGAGTCCCGGAAACGCCCGGTCGACAATCATGTCACCCGTCTGGAGATGGCAATACCGAATGACGACCACCGTGTCACCGACGTTCTGGGCGAACGTGGAACTGACGCCAAGCAACGTAAAAATCGAGCCGACAAACATCGTTCGCATAGCACGTCCCCTGAAGAATTCAGGATCGTCGACAACGACGCCATAACCCCCCGCTGCAAGGCATTATTTCAAAACGTCAATCGTGATATTTTCACATCGTTGGCGCTCTTGCAATTGAGATTGCCAGTTTTCCGAAACGACGGATAATAGACCTCCGTCAGCCGTGAATATTACTCAACGAATACTGGACGTTCTGCCTGCTCCGGGCCGCTTGCGGCTCGGGAGGTATCGCCGATTGCTGCCGCAGATTGGCGCGCTGGAAACGGCACTAACCGCCGAGTCCGATGCTCAAATGGCCGAACGGGCCCTGTCGCTCAAGTACCGGGCCCAGTGTCGCGAGCCGCTCGACAAAATGGTCGTGGAAACATTCGCCCTGATCCGCGAGGCGGCGCGGCGGACAATTGGCCTGCGGCACTACGACGTGCAGGTGCTCGGAGGCTTGGCCCTGTTTGACGGCGGGATCGCCGAGATGGAAACGGGCGAGGGGAAAACGCTCACGGCCACGTTGCCGCTCGTGCTGCGGGCGCTGCCGGGCCGGGGGGCGCTGCTGGCCACCGCCAACGATTACCTGGCCAGCCGCGATGCCGAATGGATGGGGCCGATTTACAAAGCTTTGGGGCTGTCGGTGGGCGTGGTGACGGCCGAGACGCCGCGCAGGGCGCGGCGAGACGCGTATCTGTGCGACATCACCTACGGCACGGCTCGCGAGTTCGGATTCGATTTTCTGCGAGACCGGCTGGCCTTGCGCGCCTCGGCCGACAACCCGCTGCCGTTTCTCCAGCAGCCCGACGCGAATGCCGCCGATGCGGCGCCACTTGGCGGTTTGCGTTCATTACGCAGCGGCGGCCAGTCATCCGAAACCGGAGCGGTGCAACGTGCCGCCTATTTCATGCTGGTCGACGAGGCCGACAGCCTGCTGATCGACGAAGCCCGCACGCCGTTGATCCTGAGCGGTGGGGCACCGAACTCGGCGGCCGTCACGGCGGCCGGTTGCCGCTGGGGAGCTTCGGTTTGCGAACAGTTTCGCGAGGGGGACCATTTTGAATTCGACGACAAGCGCCAGAGGCTGGCGCTGACGGCGGGCGGCCGCGCCCTGTTGAGAGGCCTGCCCATGCCGCTGGAACTGGATGGACAGAAAATGTTCGAGCTCTACGAATTCGTGGAGCGGGCGATCCTGGTGCGTCACAATTTTCAACGCGACCGGCATTATGTCGTGCGGGACAATGAAATCGTGATCGTCGACGAATATACCGGCCGGCTCAGCGAGGGGCGGCGCTGGCAGGCGGGCATTCATCAGGCGATCGAAGCTCGCGAAAATGTGCCGATTTCGCATGAAGCACAATCCATGGCCCGCGTCACCGTGCAGGACTTCTTCTTGAGGTTTCCGCATCTGGCAGGCATGACCGGCACGGCCATGCCGGCCGCCCGGGAACTGCGCCAGCTTTACAAACGCCGCGTGCTGGCGATTCCCACGCATCATCCCTCGCGGCGCGAACGCCTGCCCGATCGCGTGTTCGCTGCGGCAGACGATAAGTGGAAAGCGATCGCCGAGATGGCAAGCCAGATGCAGGCACTGGGGCGTCCGGTGTTGATCGGCACCCGGACGATCGACGTCTCCGAACTGCTGTCGCAGCGACTGGCGCAGGCAGGGGTCAAACACGAGGTGCTCAACGCGCGCGACCCGGCCAAAGAGGCCCAGATTGTCGCCAGCGCAGGCGAAAAAGGCCAGGTGACTGTCGCCACGAACATGGCCGGGCGCGGCACCGACATCCGGTTGGGGGCAGAAGTCGCTGAGCGGGGGGGGCTCCTGGTGATTGGGACGGAAATGCATGACTCGGCGCGCATCGACCGGCAACTGGCCGGGCGCTGTGCCCGCCAGGGAGACCCAGGATCGTTTCAGCAGTTTCTTTCGCTCGCAGACGAACTGCTGGAACGGGCGTTCGGAAAGGACGTCGCGGCCAGGCTCGCGGCCACACATCGCCGGGCGCTCGAAGCAGAACCCGATAAAGCGACTGCAACCATCAGCCGGTTGTTTACCCGAGCCCAGCGGATCATCGAGGGACGCCAGCGGCGCGAGCGGGCGCTGCTCCAGCAACACGAGGCCCGCCGGCACACAATGCACAAGGAAATGGGACAGGACCCGTATCTTGATTCGCCGGAATAGGGCCCACGGATGGCGTGGCAATACCACGGATGACGGACGGAATTTTCGAACTGCGGTCGAAAAGTCTTTTATCCGTGGGTTTGCCACGCCATCCGTGGGCTTTATTTCAATTCTTTCAAGTGGTTCCGATTGTTCAGCGCACCACAAAAGAACTTCCAATTCTGGCGGTATTCTCGTAATCTGGCATCCATTCAGCATGACAAACCGAATTGGGTTAGTGACTAGACCCTGTTTGAAAGAAGGGACTCTATGACCGAAAGCGCCGAATCGAAAAATCCGCTGCGCAGCCTGGACGACTGGGAAGACTTCGTCGAGGCCCGCTATCCGACGCCGGGCGCCAAGGCGAAAGAAGATTATCGTAATTACGACAATCCGGCTCGCGATACGGTGCGCGAGTTCTACCGCCAGAATCACCGGTCGCAGACGCTCGATTTCGTGCTCGGAAAGAAGCAGGACTATCTGACGCTGAATCGTCGCGAGATGACCGTGCTCGAAGCGATGGAATATCTGAACACGCTGGTCGACGATTCCGACCCCGACATCGACCTCTCGCAATCCGAGCACCTGCTGCAAACGTCCGAGGCGATCCGCGCCGATGGTCACGACGACTGGTTCGTGTTGACCGGGCTGATCCACGATCTGGGCAAGATCCTGTGCCTGTTCGGCGAACCGCAATGGGCGGTCGTGGGAGACACTTTTCCCGTGGGCTGCGCCTTCAGCGATCGGATCGTGTACCCCGAATTCCTCCACGAGAATCCGGACGCTGCCGACCCCCGGCTGAATTCACCGCTGGGAATCTACGAAGCCGGTTGCGGGTTGCGGAACGTGCATCTTTCGTGGGGTCATGACGAATATCTGTATCACGTGGTCACGCAATCGGGCTGCGCTTTGCCCGAACCGGCCCTGTACATGATCCGCTATCACTCATTCTATCCCTGGCACCGCGAAGAACAGTACGGGCAGCTTCTCGACGAACACGATCGCCAGATGCTTCCGTGGGTGCGAAAGTTCAATCCCTACGACCTGTACTCGAAGAGCCCGAAGAGACCCGACTGGAACGAGCTCGCGCGGTACTATACGGCGCTCATCGACAAGTATCTGCCGGGCAAGCTGCGCTGGTAACAGCAATCGTGATTAAGAAGAGGAGCCACGGATTGAACACGGATGAAACACGGAAGAGACTTTGGACCTGAAAATCCGTGTTTGTTCCGTGTTCAATCCGTGGCTGAATTCTTTTTTCAGCGATTCGCCGCATGGTGTGCAAATTCGAATCAATGGGAGGCGTGATGGGGGAATTGTTGCAGAAAGTTGCGATCGTCACCGGCAGCACGCAGGGACTGGGCGAAGCCATCGCGCGGCGGCTGGTGTCCGATAAAATGATCGCCGGACTCGTTATCTGCGGGCGAAACGCGGAAAACGGACGGCGCCTGGCTGCCGAGTTAAGTCAGCAGGGTTGCCGCACCGAGTTTGTCGTCGCCGACCTGGCCCGCGTGGAAGATTGCCGCAATGTCATCGAAACGACCCGCCGCGCCTTTGATCGCGTCGATTACCTGGTGAACAGTGCGGCGACTTCCGAACGGGGGACGATTCTCGATTCGACGCCCGAGCTGTTCGAGCGCATTTTCGCGCTCAATGTGCGCGCCCCATTTTTTCTGATGCAGGGCGCGCTGCGGCTGATGATCGAGAAGGAGAATGCCGGCTCGATCGTCAACATCCTCAGTATGTCGGGTCACGGGGGCCAGCCCTTTTTGTGCCCGTACTCCACATCCAAAGGGGCGCTGGCGACGCTGACGAAGAACGTGGCCAATTCCGTGATTAAAAATCGCATCCGCGTCAACGGGCTCAATCTGGGCTGGATGGATTCGCCGGGCGAAGACGTGATTCAGAAGCGGTTTCACAATGCGACCGACTCCTGGCTGGCCGAGGCCGAGCAGACGCGGCCCTTCGGCCGCTTAATCAAGCCTGCCGAGGCGGCCGAAGTCGTCGCGTTCTTGCTGTCGGAACGATCGGGAATGATGACCGGCTCGATTATCGACTTCGATCAGAGCGTCGCGGGGACGTCTTCGTAACGGCCGCCGGCAATATTGTTTAACCCCGAGCCGGGCACCGACGCGAAAAGCGGTGGTCCGAGGCCGGCCACGGTTGACTCGACCTCCTAGTCGACTTCCGGTCGCGAAATGATGCTTTGCATAGGCCGTCGTCGCGACCGAGAGCTGTGTCACAAGTTGATCTCGATTATGGCCGGCCTCGGACCATCGCTGTTCACGATGGTACCCGGCTCGGGGTTAAACGATCACGGCCTTCGGCCATGAAGAACTCCTCGGATTGCCTGTGCAATAATTTGACTTCCGACAAATCCGGCCTAGAGTTTCGTGATTGAAATCGTTCTTCCGGCGGATAGCCGCTGAGGATATGAGACATGGGCCCCTCCAGCATCAACGGCAAGCCGGTTGCGCCGCAGCGCTCGCCGCAGATCATCAGCCGCAGCGCCATCCTGATTCTCAGCGGCGTTTTGATCGGCAACGCGATCCATCAGGGGCCGCTCGACGGCCTGTCGTTTTACGGTTTCTGCGCCGGCATCACGGGAATGATTTCGTTTCTGGCGCTCGATCTGGCAGCTCAACGGGGGCGTCAGCGCATCGTGCGCAAGACGCTGGCGGCCGTCGATTCGAAGTTGACGAAGCGTTTGCGGATGCACGTCGAACTGCAGACTCCCAAAGTTCGCCCGCGACGCCGGTTTTTACCTGTCGCCGAATCGTCGTACCTGACGGTCACGTCGGCCTGGAAGTGACGCAAAGGTCGCGAATGTCTAAAGAACCCAAATGCACGGTTCGCAATCGACCCCTCCCGGCTCGCCCGGCAGGTGAAGGAGATTCCGTGGCTAGAACTGCGCGGGCGGGTGCCCAGACCCCTGCCACCTCGCGTGGCAGGTGAATCAGATTCTTCGGCATGCAAACAACGCGGCGAATTGGCTCGCTGTGACGATTGACAACATTAGAATCTGATTCACCTGCCGGACGAGCCGGCAGGGGTCTTGTCGACGTCAATCTGTCGAGTCTAGCCACGGAATCTCGCTCACCTGCCACGCGAGGTGGCAGGGGTCGTTGCAAACCATGTCTCACCCCCTTTCGATTCGACGCGTCAAAGTGAGATTCTCGCCATTTGCGCATTTGCCTATAATCCCGATGAGATTGCGCAATGGCCGGGCTTATGAGTATTTGGGAGCATTTTGCGAATGTGTAAGAACGCGCTCAGTGTACTTATCGTCTTGATAGCGGGCGGGGCATTTCCGGTCTGGGCCGCTCAAGCGGCGAAGAAACCCGCCAAATCGAAAACTCCGGCCACCGCCAAAAACGAGACCGTCCTTGTGACGGTCAACGGCAAGAACATTACCGAAACCGACCTGAATCGCATGTTCATGACGCGGCGGGTGCGCGAAGATCAGCGAGAGAAGGCCCGCGACCCGTTTCTCGAAGAAATGGTCGACGCGAAACTGATCCAGCAGTTTCTCGAATCTCGCGACACGCGGGCCAGCAAGCAGGAGCTCGACGCACAGGTCAACCGCATTCGCGACGCGGCTAAACAGCGCAATGCCGACCCCGACAAGGCGCTGGCCGAACTGGGTTATACGCCCGAGTCGCTCCGACAGGAATTCGCGATCCCGCTGGCCTGGAAGCATCATCTGGATCGGGCCGTGACGGCGGCGAGCCTCAAAGCCTACTTTGACGAGCATCGGGCCGAATTCGACGGGACGAAGGTCAAAGCCAGCCATATCATCTTCAGGTTGCACGCCAGCGACGACGAACAGGCCTGGAAAGATGCCGAGGCCAAACTGGCCGACATCCGCAAGCAGATCGTGAAGAAGGAAATCTCGTTTTACGAAGCGGCCCACGAGTACTCGCAGGCCCCCAGCAAAGAAGAGGGAGGCGACGTGGGAGAATTTCCGTTCGTCGGAAAAATGCCCGAGCAGTTCTCGCGCGAGGCGTTTCGGCTCAAAGTTGGCGAGATGAGCCAACCCTTCCGCAGCAAGTTTGGCGTCCACCTGTGCGTCGTGACAGGAAGAAAGCCCGGCGATCTGAGCCTCGAAGACGTGCGCGACGAAGTGTTGGCCCGACTGTCTCAGGAAATGTGGAAGCAGACCGTGGCCGACATGCGCAAGACGGCCAAAATCGAATGGAAGGTCGAGCGAACCGCCAGCGCCGTGAAATCGGACTGACGCAGGTTTATGTCAATCGCCCCGGCGAGCGGAGGTCGTCAGTCCGCCGGTGGGTTCGAGCGTCTGAACGCCTCCCGCTTGCCTACGACGGCGCGCCATGCGCCGGCGAACTCGTCTTCGCCGATTCGGCAGCTTTCCCCGGTGGCGGCGCCGTAGGAGTGAATCGCGCGACGATGACTGCGCAAATGACGATCCCCACAACCCCGACCCACAACATGGGATTCACCGCCGTGTGCTCCCGTTCCTTCCAGACCGACACCAGCGCCGAGACGGTCACCGCCCCACCGAAGACGATCGGCATGACGATGTAAGGCTTACCACCGCTGAACATGGCCAATGTCAGCGTGAGCGCGCCCCAGGCCCCCAGCGTTCCGGCGGCGAGTCCCCACATCATTCCCGGGCCGGTGAACACGAAATCGTCTTTCTTGTACAACATCCCGATGATGCCGCCCCCAATGCCCCAGACAAGATAGGCAATTCCGATCGCCACATAGGGCTTGAACGGGCTTTTGAGAAAGGCACGCGATTCATGGAGAACCGGTCCATAGGTGCCCCAGAAGAGGGCTGTGAGCAAAGCAAACACGACGGGAAGTGGAATTTTCATCGATATCCTCAAGCCTTCATGCGGTGAATTTTTTTCGTGGCGGGGAATCCAAATGTCATCCGCCGATTCGTATTTGCATCGTAGCGATTGAAGAGTGAAAACGCATCTGTGGGGCGATCTGGATATGCAGGTCGCAAGCCCACGGACTGCAGTCCGTGGGCTTGGACGCCATACAAAGATCATTCTGCGCGAAGCGTCGCCAACACTGGAGTTCGCACGGCGCCGCGGACGGCGGCCAGCGCCGCGAGCATGCCGGCAACGAAGACCAGGCTGATGATAATCGCCACATCGCGCCACGGGACATCGGCGCCGGTGCTCAGTAAATGCGGCAGCATCGCCAGAATGGCAGAGGCGCTTCCGGTCGCCAGTCCCCACGCCAGGAGCAATGCGTTCTCGAACAGCACGAGCGCCGCCACGAGATTGTTGCGGAAGCCCACGGCCCTCAAGAGCGCCAGCTCCGAGCGGCGTTCCAGAACGTTTCGCAACATGACGGTCGCCTGTCCGATTGTTCCCAACAACAGCCCCAACCCGCCCAGCGCTTGAAACGTGGACAGGTACGTATTCTGCACGGCCAGAAAACTCGCCAGGCGTTCGGCGACCGGCTCGGCGTCGAATCCCGCGATCTTCGATTCCAGCGCATCGGCGACCGTTCTCGCCTGGTCAGGAGGGACTTCGATCAGAAAGTACTGATACCCCACTCTCGACGGGAACAGTTTCTGGAACGCAGCTTCGTCCATCAGCAAGACCCCTTGAAAGACGCTGCTGTCGAGCATCCCGGCGACTTTGACTTTCGCCGGTTCGCCATTTTCGCCTCGCAATTCGAGTGTCGCCCCTGGCCCCACGTGCAGGCTGTATTGCAGCGTATTCATGTCTCCGAACACGGGGATCGTGCCGTCGTCCGCAGGCTTGCGAAGGGCCTCCCAGGGATTTCCGGCCCCCGCCCCGATAAACTTGAATCCCCCCCGCTCGATCATGGCGGCGGGAACCCCAAGAATCTTCGGTTGCCTGGTCTGATAGATGTTGAGGCAACTGGCGTTCTCGCCTGGATTGACGCGAAATGCGACGGCCGCGGCCATCGGGGCCAGTTGTTTGGCGCTCGCTTCATCGTCGAAGCCGAGCTTCGATCGGCCGGCGGGAGTGTTCAAATCGTAGAGCACGGGCACCGTCGATTCGCCGACAAGCGTGAACCCGCCGTTGCCCGAGACTTTGTCGGGCGTTTCCAGCGCAGGGTTTCGATGCCCGGCGGCGATGGCGACGATCAAAAATGTGGCCGAAGCAATCAGCCCGGCCGAGAGGACGCTCCGCGAGCGATTGCGAGCCGCGTTGCGCGCCCCTAACCGGGCGGCGCCGGCCATTCCCGCGCCGCGCACGGCCGCTCCATGTTCCGAATCGACCCACGCCGAAAGATACGCCAGCCCCGCGGCCAGCGTGTTCATGCCCACCAGAAAGAACACGATCGTCGGCCAGGAAAAACCAGCGAACGCCTCGCTGCCAGGTACAATTTTCAAAACAACGGCCAGTGTCGCCAGTGCCGACAAGCCCGACAGCACGTTTGCCGTTCGAAAAGCCCTGCGACTGCGGCGGCCTTGCTCATGCGCGCGAGCGGCGGGCTGGGTGATTCCCGCGAGCAGCCCGCGGGGAGAAATCTTCCACAGGCCGCGGATGCCCCACCAGATCGCGATCAACGCGGCAAATACGGAAATCGCCAGTCCCGTCGCGAGGCTTGTCGGCTCGACGAACAGATCCAGAAATCGCGTGCCGATAGCGCCGATCCACCACGTTTTGAGGCCGTGTATAATGAGTGCCGCGTACGCCACGGCAGCCAGAACGCCGGCTATCCCGCCGGCACAGACGACGATCAGCCCTTCGCCCAGCAGCAGCCTTCTCACCTGGGAATGAGTAAATCCCGTTGCCAACAGTAGCCCGACATTGGCGGCGCGGCGTTCGATCCCCAGCCGGAACAACAGGCCAATCAAAATCATTGCCGAGAGGATCAGGAAAAAGCTGAAGCCGATGAACAGCCCGCCGAAATCGGTCGTGCCCGACGCGGCCTGCAATCCCTGCTCTTTAACTGGCTGAAAAACGAGTCCCATATCCTCTGGTTTGAGCTGCTCCAGCAGTCCCGTCGTGAGAAGCTGACGAGACTCGTCGAGCGACTTGCCCGGCACGGCACCGACGCGCAGCGACGTCAAATCGCCATACCGGCTCTGCCAGAGATGTTGCGCCGTCTTGAGCGTGACGAACGCCTTGGGAGTCGCGCGGTATTTTGGCCAATAATCCTCGTCTCGCGGCGTCACTTTTTTCATCGGGAACGGCGCGTCCCACTCGTCGAAACTGTCCACGTCGGTGATGCCGTGAACCTCGGGAACCAGTCCGCGATCGGCGGCGACGCCCTCCAGCGCCACGACACCCATGACTTTGAAGTGCCGTTCGATCTCGGGCAATTCGCCGTGCGACCCGACGATATGGTATGTCAGCCTTACCGTATCACCCACTTCGGCCTTCAAGTCGCTGGCCAGCCAGTCATCAAGGATGATTTCGCCGGTCCCGTCAGGCTGCTCGATTTGTCCCTCAGTGAGGAGAGGAGCAGATTCGGAGGTTTGAAACCTAAACGGCCCGAACGGCGGCGGGGCACCCGCCGCGAACAGTTCCGGGTCCAGCCCGGCCACGACGGCATAGCGGCTATATTGAGGAGGCTGACCCGGCTGGTCGGCATCGACCAGTCCGACCAGGCTGATTTCGTTGGCGATATACGACAGGACCGGCGAGATTTTGCAGCCAAGGTTCGCAGCGACTGCACGGGCCCCGGCGGCAACCTGCCTGTCGAGAATCATCCGCTCGCTTTCGACCGACAGGTAGTTCATTTTCGCGTTGGGCACGACGCGTGCATGGATGTCTTCGAGCTGCCAAGCGGATGCCAGGTCGGCATTGAGCATCGGCACCGCTGCGGTGTCTGTGGGATAACGGTCGCCACGTCGGTCCACGAATATCGAATTGATCCGAGCCGCTGCCGTCCGCGGATCGCGGGGCGTCGGCGTGCGCGCGGCAAGGCCTAGTCGGTCCTGCAACGTCGCCAGCGACACAATGGCATTCGACGGCAACTGCTGATCGGGCAGCAGCCCGAACCGGCCGGGCCGCGAATTCTCCTCGAGGACGATCGCAACTTTCAGCGGAATTTCGACCGACGACTGGTCACGTTTCCCGAGCAGTGCGTCACGGGGCACGTCACTGGGAAGCTCGACCACAAGCGTCACTTCATCGCCGGCCCGAACGTCGAGATGCCCGGCCAGGCCGTGACTGAGAAAAACCTCAT
>Ga0068853_100002214_pt1 | contig 14525 bp, 12 predicted proteins | sample KBSCornC32_FD_65655 | JGI IMG/M metagenome (GOLD analysis project Ga0068853, IMG submission 65655) | Corn rhizosphere microbial communities from Kellogg Biological Station, Michigan, USA - KBS Corn C3-2 | ecosystem: Host-associated > Plants > Roots > Rhizosphere > Soil ...
CGCCGAAAGCCCGTTTGCGGCATGCTGTCGGCCCTTTCGAGCCGCCGCGCGAGTCCGCCATGAGCGACGTCCTGTTCAACCTGTACGGTCTCACGATCACGCCGTGGAAACTGGTCGGCCTGCTCGGCACGTTCCTGTTCACCGCACGCTGGTTCGTGCAGTTCTACGCGACCAAGAAGTCCAAGCGCGTGGTCATGCCGATGTCGTTCTGGTACCTGTCGATCGTCGGCAGCGTGATGACGCTCGCGTACTTCATCTGGGGCAAGAACGATTCGGTCGGCATCCTGCAGAACGCGTTCCCGATGTTCGTGTCGGTCTACAACGTCTACGTGCACGTGCGCCACCACGAACCCGAGGTCGTCAGCCCCGGCGGTTCCGAAGAGAGTTGATCGACGCGGCGTTGCCGTTGTGGGAGCGGCGGAGGCCGCGATGCTCTTCGCCACGGCCCGAAAGAGCATCGCGGCTTCCCCCGCTCCTACATTCGTCCTCGCCGGTGACGGCTGCGGCAGGGTGACACGCGCAAGGCGCGTGCCGCCGCCGGCATGCATGCGCGGCTACTCGGGGTCGTAGTCCAGGTTCGGCGCGAGCCAGCGCTCCGCCTCGGCGAGCGACCAGCCCTTGCGCTTCGCGTAGTCCTCGACCTGTTCCTTGGTGAGCCGGCCGACGACGAAGTACTGGCTGCCCGGATGCGCGAAGTACCAGCCGGAAACCGCTGCGGTCGGAACCATCGCGTAACCGTCCGTGAGCTCGATGCCGGCGTTCCTCGTCGCGTCGAGCAGGCGGAACAGCGTCGTCTTCTCGGTGTGATCGGGGCAGGCGGGATAGCCGGGTGCGGGACGGATGCCGCGGTACTTCTCCGCGATGAGCTCGTCGTTGCCGAGCGCTTCGTCCGGCGCGTAGCCCCAGAACTCGCGTCGCACGCGTTCGTGCAGGCGTTCGGCGAACGCTTCGGCGAGGCGGTCGGCGAGCGCCTTCAGCATGATCGACGAGTAGTCGTCGTGGTCGCGCTCGAAGCGCTCGATGTGCGCCTCGATGCCGATGCCCGCGGTGACCGCGAATCCGCCGACCCAGTCGGGTCGTCCGGACGCTTTCGGCGCGACGAAATCGGCGAGGCAGAAATCCGGGCGTTCCACCGGCTTGTCCGCCTGCTGGCGCAGGTGATGCAGCGTCGCGATGCGCCGGCCGGCGTTGTCGCGGAGCTCGACGTCGTCGCCGACCGCCTGCGCCGGCCAGAAGCCGATCACGCCGCGCGCAGTGAGCCATTTCCCGGCGACGATGCGCTCGAGCATCGCACGCGCGTCGCGATACAGCTCCTTTGCCTGCGCACCGACCACGGCGTCCTCGAGGATCGCCGGGTAGCGCCCCGCGAGTTCCCACGCGTTGAAGAACGGCGACCAGTCGATGCGCTCGACCAGCTCGGCGAGCGGGTAGTCGTCGAACACGGTGACGCCGGGCTGCTTCGGCGCCGGTGGATCGTAGTCGACCCAGCCGCCGTCGAAACGCTGCGCGCGCGCCTTGTCGAGCGGCACGAGCCGCTTGGCGCCGCTGCGATCCTTGTGCCGCTCGCGGATCTCCGCGTAGTCGGCGCGCACCTTGTCCATGAACGCGTCGACGAGTTCCTTCGAGACGAGCGACTGCGCCACGCCGACCGCGCGCGAGGCGTCCTTCACCCACACGGTCGGCGATTTGTAGTGCGGTTCGATCTTCAGCGCCGTGTGCGCGCGCGAGGTCGTCGCGCCCCCGATCAGCAGCGGGATGCGCAGGTCCTGGCGCTGCATTTCCTTCGCGACATGGCTCATCTCCTCGAGCGAGGGGGTGATCAGGCCCGACAGGCCGATCATGTCGGCCTGCTCGGCGACCGCGATGTCGAGGATCTTCTGCGCCGGCACCATCACGCCGAGGTCGATGACGTCGAAGTTGTTGCAGCGGAGCACGACGCCGACGATGTTCTTGCCGATGTCGTGCACGTCACCCTTGACCGTCGCCATGACGATCTTGCCGTTCGACTTGCCGGTGTCGCCGGTACGCGCCTTCTCCGCCTCGATGTACGGCAGCAGGTAGGCGACCGCCTTCTTCATCACGCGTGCCGACTTCACCACCTGCGGCAGGAACATCTTGCCGGCGCCGAACAGGTCGCCGACGACGTTCATGCCGTCCATCAGCGGCCCTTCGATGACGTCGAGCGGGCGCGTGCTCTGCGCGCGCACCTCCTCGGTGTCGCCTTCGACGAACGCGTCGATGCCGTGCACGAGCGCGTGCGCGAGCCGTTCGCGCACCGGCAGCGTGCGCCAGGCGAGGTTCTCGACCACGACTTCGCCCTTCTTCGCCTTGTAGCGTTCGGCGATCTCGAGCAGGCGCTCGGTCGCGTCCTTGCGCCGGTTGAGCACGACGTCCTCGACGCGCTCGCGCAGTTCCGGGTCGAGGTCGTCGACGATCGGCAGCGCGCCCGCGTTGACGATGCCCATGTCCATGCCGGCGGCGATCGCGTGGAACAGGAACACCGCGTGGATCGCCTGGCGCACGGTCTCGTTGCCGCGGAACGAGAACGACACGTTCGACACGCCGCCCGAGACGTGGCAGCCGGGCAGCGTCGCGCGGATGAGGCGCGTCGCCTCGATGAAGTCGACCGCGTAGTTGTCGTGCTCCTCGATGCCCGTGGCGATCGCGAAGATGTTCGGATCGAAGATGATGTCCTCGGGCGGGAAGCCGACCTGCTCGGTGAGGATGCGGTAGGCACGCGTGCAGATCTCGACCTTGCGCGCGCAGGTGTCGGCCTGGCCCTGCTCGTCGAACGCCATCACGACCGCGGCGGCGCCGTAGCGCAGCACCTTGCGCGCGTGTTCGACGAACAGCGCCTCGCCTTCCTTGAGCGAGATCGAGTTGACCACGCCCTTGCCCTGCAGGCAGCGCAGGCCCGCTTCGATCACGCTCCATTTCGACGAGTCGACCATCACCGGCACGCGCGCGATGTCCGGCTCGGACGCGATGAGGTTGAGGAAGCGCACCATCGCCGCTTCCGAATCGATGAGGCCCTCGTCCATGTTGACGTCGATGATCTGCGCGCCGCTCTCGACCTGCTGGCGCGCGACCTCGACCGCCTCGCCGTAGCGCTCTTCCTTGACCAGCTTGCGGAACTGCGCGCTGCCGGTGACGTTGGTGCGCTCGCCGATGTTGACGAACAACAGCTCGGGCGTGAGGACGAGCGGCTCGAGGCCGGAGAGTCGGGTGTAGCGGGGCGTAGCCGTCATCGTGATCGCAGTATTTCCGTGTGGCCGTCGTTGCGGGCGACGCGCGCCCGCGGGTTCAGGCGGCGGCGTCGAGGGTGGAACGCAGCGCGCGCGGCGCGACGCCGGCGACCGCCTGCGCGATCGCCTCGATGTGCGCCGGCGTCGTGCCGCAGCAGCCGCCGACGAGGTTGAGCAGGCCGCTGCGCGCGAACTCGCCGATCAGCGTGGCCATGTCCGCGGGCGTCTCGTCGTATTCGCCGAACGCGTTCGGCAGGCCCGCGTTGGGGTGCGCGCTCACCTGGCAGTCGGCGACCTGCGACAGCACGTCGACGTACTGGCGCAGTTCCTTCGCGCCGAGCGCGCAGTTGAGGCCGACCGACAGCGGCCGCGCGTGCGCGACCGATGCGTAGAACGCTTCCGCGGTCTGTCCCGACAGCGTGCGGCCGGACAGGTCGGTGATCGTGCCCGAGATCATCACCGGCAGGCGCCCGCCGCGTGCGTCGAATTCCTCCTCGATCGCGAACAGCGCGGCTTTCGCGTTGAGCGTGTCGAAGATCGTCTCGACCATGAGCGTGTCGGCGCCGCCGTCGATGAGGCCGCGCGTCGCTTCGCGATAGGCGAGGCGCAGTTCCTCGAAGCTCGTGTTGCGGAAGCCGGGATCGTTGACGTCCGGGCTGATCGAAGCGGTGCGGCTGGTCGGGCCGAGCACGCCGATGACGAAGCGCGGGCGCGACGGATCCTTCGCTTCGGCCGCGTCGCAACACGCGCGCGCGAGGCGCGCGCCGTCGCGGTTGAGTTCGTAGACGATGTGCTCGAGATGGTAGTCGGCCTGGCTGACCGAGGTCGCATTGAACGTGTTCGTCTCGAGCAGGTCGGCGCCGGCGTCGAGGTAGGCGGTGTGGATCGCGCCGATCACGTCCGGGCGGGTGAGCACGAGCAGGTCGTTGTTGCCCTTGAGGTCGTGGCCCGGCTGGAGCGCGGGATCGCGTCCTGGTTCGTGCTGCGAATCGAAGCCGTGCACGAAGCGCGTGCCGCGATAGTCGGCCTCGTCGAGCCGGTAGCCCTGCACCATCGTGCCCATCGCGCCGTCGATGACGAGGATGCGCCGCGCGAGCGCGTCTTCGAGCGCGCGCACGCGCGCGGGATTGAGATAGGGGAGATGACTCATGGCTTCCTCGCGAGCAGGCTCATGACTTCGAAATGCGGCGGTCGGCGTTCGCGCGTGAGGCGCTCGCAGGCGAGCACCTCGAGGCCGGCCGTGCGCGCGAAGCCGGCCAGGTCGTCGGTCGCGAAACCGAGGTTGCGGTGCTCGAACGGCTCGACCGCGGTGCGGTGCGCGTGGCGGCCGAGCGTCGCGGCGAGCAGGCGGCCACCCTTGCGCAGCACGCGCGCGGCTTCGGCGACGACCTGCGCCGGGCGCTCGCTGTAGGTGAGCGCGTGCATGAGCAGCACGAGGTCGAAGCGTTCGGCCGGGAAGTCGAGCGCGTGCATGTCGCCGATGCGGACATCGACGTTCGCGCAGCCCTTCAGGCGCTGGCGCGCCGCCTCGACCACGCGCGGGCCGGCGTCGACGCAGACGATCGAGCGTGCGCGCGGCGCGAGCAGTTCGGCGAGCACGCCGTCGCCGGACGCGACGTCGAGCACGTCGCCGGTCTCGACGAGCTGGGTCATGCCGCGCGCGAGCGTCTCCCAGGTGCGACCCGGGGAGTAGTGGCGCTCCATGTCGCCGGCGACGCTGTCGGCCCAGCCTTCGGCGCGCGCGCGCTTGGCGAGGACGCCGGGCAGGCGGCGCTCGTCGTCGCGCAGGAGCGCGTCGTCGACGTTGTCCTTGAGCGCACGCAGCAGCGCGCCTTCGCGCACGTCGAGCTCGCCGTTGTAGCGGTAGTACGACGACACGCCCGCACGGCGGTCGCGCACGAGATCGGCTTCCTTGAGCTTGGCGAGGTGGGTCGAAACGCGTGGCTGCGCCAGCCGCAGCACGGCGGACAGTTCGGCCACGGTGAGTTCCTCGCGTTCGAGCAAGGCGAGCAGGCGGACCCGGGTGGGGTCGGACAGCAGCCGCAGCAACGCCGAGGTGGCGGCCAGATCCACGATTTATCCTTTCATCTTGATTGAAAGATGGAAGCGGCTAGCGTAGCGGCTGGGGCACGCAGCGTCAATGGAGAGCGGCGCGCCGGGCAGCCGCGCGGTTATGCTTCGCGGATGCCTTTCCGTGATCGTGCGAGGTGTTTCGCCCTCGCGTTGCATGCCTGCTGCGGCGTCGTCCTTGCCGTCCACGTCCCCCGAGCGGCTGCGCTCGAAGACGCCGAGCTCGGCAAGTACTGGAGCGCGGACGCCTCGCGCGTGCCGTACCGCGCCGTCGTCACGGATGGTCGCCGCGACGGCGAGAAACTGCCGCTGGTCGTGTTCCTGCACGGCGACTGGCAGGACGGCACCGACAACGAATCGCAGCTCGCCGGTGACGGCAACGGTTCGTTCGAGCTCGTCGACGCGGCGCGCGACGGCGGCATCCCGCTCGTCTACGTCGCGCCGCAGACGACCGGCGCGTACTGGCCGCCCGCGCGCGTCGCTGCGGTCGTGCGCGACGCGTTGCAGCGCTGGCCGATCGATCCGCGCCGGGTCTACCTCACCGGCATTTCCGACGGCGGCACCGGCGTCTGGGACGCGCTCAAGACCTGGCCGCGCTGCTTCGCCGCCGGCGTACCGATGTCGGGCATGACCGAACTCGCCGGGCTCGGCCCGATCCGCGACGTGCCGCAGTGGGTGTTCCACGGCAGCGACGACGACGACACCGACGTCGAGAAGGGCTACGACGGCGCGATGGTCGGTTCGCGCGCGGTCGTGCGCGCGCTGCGCGCGATGGGTGGCCGGCCGCGCTACACCGAATACGCGGGCGAGAAGCACGTGATCTGGGCGCGCGCCTACGCCGAGGACGCGCTGCTGCCGTGGATCCTCGACCAGAAGCTGCCCGGCAAACCCTGCGATTTCGCGGCCCCCGCCCGTTGACGCGGTGGACCCGCTAAAATCCCGTCCCTGACCTTTCGCGTCGTCATTCCCGTGCAGGCGGGAATCCATTCGCTCGGACCGGCCAGCGTCGATCCTTGCGAAAGCCGGCCCCGTGGATTCCCGCGTGCGCGGGACTGACGTCTCGATGCCTCATTCGATCGTTTTCCGAGGAGTTTCCATGGACTTCCGCTACACCGACGACCAGTTGTCGATCCAGGCCATCGCGCGCGATTTCGCGCAGAAGCGCATCGCGCCGGTCGCGGCCGAGCTCGACAAGTCCGGCGAGTTCCCGCTCGACAACATCCGCGAGATGGGCCAGCTCGGCCTCATGGGCATCGAGGTGCCGCACGAATACGGCGGCGCCGGCATGGACACGATCGCCTACGCGCTCGCGATGATCGAGATCGCCGCGGCCGACTGCGCGCATTCGACCATCATGTCGGTCAACAACTCGCTCTACTGCAACGGCATCCTCAAGTACGGCACCGAGGAGCAGAAGCAGAAGTACGTGCGCGCGATCGCCACCGGCGAGGCGATCGGCGCGTACGCGCTGACCGAGCCGCAGTCGGGTTCCGACGCGTCGGCGATGCACACGCGCGCGGCGAAGAACGCGAGCGGCGACTGGGTCATCAACGGCAAGAAGAGCTGGATCACCTCCGGTCCGGTCGCCAGGTACATCGTGCTGTTCGCGATCACCACGCCGGGCATCGGTGCGAAAGGCGTGTCGGCGTTCATCATCGACACGACGCGCCCGGGCTTCCTCGCGGGCAAGACCGAGCCGAAGCTCGGCATCCGCGCGTCGGCGACCTGCGAGATCGAGTTCAGCGACTACGTCTGCCCGGCCGCCGACATGCTCGGCCCGGAAGGCAAGGGCTTCGCGATCGCGATGGGCGTGCTCGACGCGGGCCGCATCGGCATCGCCTCGCAGGCGGTCGGCCTGTCGCGCGCGGCGTACGAGGCGAGCCTCGCCTGGGCGCGCGAGCGCAAGGCGTTCGGCAGCCCGATCGGCTCGTTCCAGATGATCCAGGCGAAGATCGCCGACATGAAGTGCCGCCTCGACGCGGCGACCCTGCTCGTGCTGCGCGCCGCGTTCGCGAAGACGCAGACCGAAGCGAACGGCGGCCGCTTCAGCACGGAAGCGTCGGTCGCCAAGCTGTTCGCGTCGGAAGCGGCGATGTTCATCACGCACCAGGCGGTGCAGATCCACGGCGGCATGGGTTACTCGAAGGAAATGCCGCTCGAGCGCTATTTCCGCGACGCCAAGATCACCGAGATCTACGAAGGCACGAGCGAAATCCAGCGCCTGGTGATCGCGCGCAACGAAACCGGCGTGCGCTGAGCCGCGGACGGATGGCCGCGCCGACGTCCGTGGCGACGCCCGGTCCGCGGCCGTTGCCGCTCGCCGGCGTCGTCATCACGCGCAACGAGGCCGACCGCATCGCGCGGTGCGTGCGCTCGCTCGCCGAAGTGTGCGCCGAAGTGTGGGTGCTCGATTCCGGTTCGACCGATGCGACCGCGGAGCTCGCGCGCGCCGCGGGTGCGCAGGTGCGCGAGCAGGCCTGGCTCGGCTTCGCCGCGCAGAAGAACGCCGCGATCGCACTCGCGACGCAGCCGTGGGTGATCCTGCTCGACGCCGACGAATGGCTCGCCGACGGTGCCGCGGAACGCTTGCGCGCGCTGTTCGCGGGCGAGGTCGAGCGCGCCGACGTGTGGGAATTGCGCCGGCGCACGCACTACCTCGGCGCCGTGCTGCGCTTCGGCGGCTGGGGCAACGAGAAGGTGAAGCGCCTGTTCCGCAACGACCTGCGCTTCAAGCCGGGTCATGTGCACGAGAAGATGGACGTCGGTGGTCGCCGCGTGCGCACCTGCGGCGTGCGCATGGAGCACGACACCGCGCGCAGCGGCGCGGAGTACCGCGCCAAGCTCGATCGCTACGCGCGCCTGTTCGCCGAACAGGCGCACGCGCAAGGACGCCGCGCGTCGCCGCTCGCGCCGGGCCTGCACGCGGCTGCCTATCTCCTGAAGACCGTGCTGCTGCGCGGCGGGTTCCTCGACGGCCCCGCTGCATGGCGCTATCACGCGGAGCACGTGCGTTACGTGTGGGCGAAGTACCGCCACTTGCGCGCGCTCGCCAGCCCGGCTACGCGCTGAGGTTTCCAATGCGCGGATGTCGGACTTCGATGGCGTGATCGGACGCGCGAGTCGCCGCGATTCAAGCGCCACTGCCGTCGCATGACGCGCGAGTGCGGTCGTTCGCGCCGCGAGTACCGACGCATCGGACGCCAGTAGCCGCGCCTCGGGTGCGAATGCGGCCGACTCGTGCGCCAGCGCCCGGGTGTCGCGCGCGAGTGGTTTTCACTGGCGCTCGAGTGCGGCCGCGTGGCGTGCCGATGCGCCGTGCTCGCGGTCGACAGCGGCGGATTCGCGGCCCGGTCGGCGCGATCGACCGCTCGGGCGGCACGGGCGGTCGCCGACGGAGGCGCGCCGGTGGTCCACCAGCGCCCGGTCGCCCGACGGGGAAAATACCGGTTCGCCGAGGCTTCGACGCCTCGCGTTCGAGCGGCAAGCACTCGGCCGCGAGTCCGCGGGCGACACGGGCGGGCTCGCAAGGCTCATGTGGGACGCCTGTCGCCTCGCGACTCCGGCGGCTCGCGCGTCAGTCGGCCCGATTGGTTTCCTGCAGGTGCGTGTCGATGCCGTACGGCGTCCACGCGGCGCGGTCGCGGCGCGTTTCGGCACGGATGCGGTCGTTCTTCTCGCGCATCTCCGGTTTCATGTAGCCGCGCTTGTGTTCGAGGTGCACGCAGATCGCCGAATAGCGGATCGTCTTGCCGCGGATGCCGAGGTGGTTGAGGCGCTCGCCGAGCTCGAGGTCCTGGCCGCCGTACTGCATGCGCTCGTCCCAGCCGTTCACGCGCACGACGTCGTCCTTCCACGCCGACGCGTTGTGGCCGTGCAGGCGCGGCTTCACCGGCGTGATCGCGTCGAACAGGCGGCGCTGCCATTCGCGCTTCACGCGCAGCTTGAGCGTGTGGCGTTCGAGGCCGTTGGCGGCGAGCCAGGCATAGTCGGTCGCGCGGCCTTCGAGGATGTCCTCGCGCGTGATCCGTTGCGACAGGCCGAGCGGCAATTTGGAATAACCGCCGGTGAGGTAGCGCCCGCGCTCGCGCAGGGCGAGGTGGCGCGCGACGAAATCCGCGCGCGGGATGCAGTCGCCGTCGGTGAAGATGAGATAGTCCGACTCGGCGAGCAGGATGCCGCGGTTCATGCCCTTGCACTTCTGGTAGCCCTCGTCGGGCTGCCAGAAATGGCGCAGGCGGTACGGCATCTGCGGGCGCAGCGCGTCGATGCGCGCGCGCGTGTCCTCGCGCGAGCCGTCGTCGACGACGATGACCTCGAACGCGCGATGCGTCTGCGTCGCGTAGCCCCACAGCACCCACTCGAGCCATTGCGGCTCGTTGTAGGTCGCGAACATCACGGTCACGTCGGGCGCCGCCATCGCATTTCCGTCTCGGGATCCGGGGCGGAATTTTACGGCATGCGGCGCCGGAGCGCGTCAATCGAAGCCGTTGGCGAAGATCGTGTCGGTCGTGCTCAGCTCGACCACGTAACCGCTGGTGCCGCCGTGCACGTCGAGGCGCCAGCCCGAGTTGAAGGTCTCGTTCTCGTCGCTCTGCGTGGTCCAGTCGAGCGTGCTCAGGGTCGCGTTCGCGGGCGAGATCACGCGGATCTTCAGCGGCCCCGCCGTCGCGACGAGGCCGTTGACGACCGGCTGCACGGGCGTGTTGACCTGGAACGTCGCGGTCGTGCCGGCGCCGAGCGTGAACGCGTCGGTGACGGTGAGCTTGCGGGCGGCGAAGTCGATCGTGCGATGCCACGCGCCGACGGCGGCGTCGCCGTCGTAGGCGGGCGTGAGGTCGGCGACCGCGTGCACCGCGCCGCCGGCGCCGGGCGTGACCGTCATCGTCGATGTCGTGCCTTCGCGTTGCGGCACGGTCGCGCCGTCGTGGTCGAAGCGCACGACGTTGTTGGTGTCCGTGCCCTGCTGGATGCCGCTGTGCGTCCACATGTTCTCGGTCGCGGCGAGCCAGTCGCCTTCGAACAGCGTGAAGGCGCCCTGGTCCTGGTGCGCGTGGCTCTGCACGTACGGCCCGGCCGAGAACGCGAGCCACATCGCGCCGGTGTCCCAGCCGGTGCGCGCGAACAGCTGGCCGGTACCGGTCGCGTGGTAGACGAGTTGCGCCGGCGGCGTGCCGACCGGACCCGCGGGCAGCAGGTTGTGCCGGTAATTGAAGCCGCTCTCCATGTCCTGGTCGGAAATGGTGTGCAGCCACCACGAGGCGTTCGCCTGCGCGGTCGCATCGTTCGACACCCGGCGCGCTTCGAGCACGAGGTGGCGGTGGTAGTCGTAGATCACCGGTTCCGACACGCGTGCCTGGTCGCCGATCGGCGCGACGCGGTCGCGCGTCGGCACGGTCGAGTGCAGCCACCACGCGATGCTGTCGGTCACGTGCGCGTTGGCGTTGCCGATGTCGCTGCCGGTGGAGTCGTGCCAGACGCGGTAGAGCATGAACAGCGTGCCGTGCGAGAGGCCGTAGGCGGTGCCTTCCTGGCTGCCGCCGCCGGGAATCGTCGCGGTGTAGGCGAGCTGTTCCGGCCAGCGCACGTTCTGCAGCAGGTCCTTCCAGGTCGTGCTGTTCGAGGCGAGTCCCCAGTACATCGTCGCGCGCAGGAAGCTGTAGTGGTAGTTGTTGGCCGGATCGTCGACGCCCCAGCCCGGCCACGCGTGCGGATGGCCGCCCCATTGCGCCTGGTCGTGGTGCCAGACGTTCCAGACCGCCTGTTCGGCGTAGGTGCCCCAGCGCGTGCGCTGCGCGGGCGTCACGTGGCCCGCGCACCAGTCGTAGGTGAGCGCGAGGTCCTCGATCATCGGTCCGACCTCGAGGTACTGGTCGCCCGCGATGTCGGGCGCGTCGCCGCCCGCGATCGCGGCTTCCGCCGCGGCGACCTGCGCCTCGACCGTCTGCACCGCGAGCGTCGCGTACTGCGCCTGCGCGGTGAGCTTGTACATGTAGGCGGCATCGGCTGCGGAGAAGCCGTAGCCCGGATTGCCCTCGACGGCATCGTCGACGAAGCCCTTGAAGCGCTGGTATTCGACCGACTGCAGGTCGACGAACGAGAGGTCGACGACGATCGCCGCGTGCGCGTTGCCCGCGAGCAAAGCCGTAGCGAGCGCGACGCCGCGCCAGCGATGGAATCCTTTCATCATGCACGCCTCCCCGTTGCGATGCGGGCGCATCCTACGCCGAGGAACGACGGAGTGTTGCGAATTGCGACACGCAGGGATTCAGAGCGATCGCCCGTCGAAGTGATGTACGGGAATCTTCGACAGATCCAGGCCCTCGATGCAGCGCAGGTTGATCGCGGCCATCGGCTGGCCCTCGCGATTCGTCGCCTCGGCATAGGGGTGGATGCCGCACTCGGGGCAGAAGCGGTGCCGGATCGCGTGCTTGTTGAACACGTACGTCTTCGCGGCGTCTTCGGGCGTCCTGAGTTTCAGGTTCGCGCGCGGAACGAACCAGAGCAGCGACGCCTTGCGCGCGCAGATGGAACAGTTGCAGGCGAGCCCGCCGTCGATTTCGCCTTCGACATCGAAGGACACGTTTCCGCAGTGGCAGCTTCCGGTGTAGATGGTCATGGTCCCAGTCCGTTCGTCGGCGGCGCGAATGCGTTGCCCGTGGAGTCAATCTACCCCGCGCGCATCCGCAGGGGGAGTAACAAGCTCGTCGCGATGCGATTCGATCTTGGCAGGGAGCCCCGGAGCCGGATCAGGCGATCTGTTCGCGATGGAGTTCGTGTTGCCCGCGCGTCGAGTGCGCGGCCTTCGGCAGCTGCGACGCCCTGCGGAACTGGAGATAGGAACGGCTCATGCCCTGCACGACGTGACGGGTGATCGACAACCAGCCGAGCGGGGCGAGGAAGGCGCGATATACGACGAACTGCTGGTCGCGTGTCGACAAATGCGGTCCGCGGTCGATCTCCGCATACCGCTGCAATGCGATTTCGAGCGCCTTGGCCGCGATGCCCCGCGCAGTATCCACCGGCAACGAGAACACGGCGAGATAGCCCATCCGCATGAACGAGCACAACTGATGGCCGCGATCGCATTCGGCGACGCAGTTCTCCATCATGATCGGCAAGCGCTCGTGGTAGTCGTGAACCGAAAAGGCCAGCGACTGCACCTGCTGCAGGATCGACGGGAAGGAGTCGGGGAACTCCCGACCCGCGGCGGGCTTGGACAGGCGGTCGTCGAGCAGCGCCATGGGAAGGGATCCGATGTGCCGCTCGAGGCGGCGTCGTCGTCGTCAGTCGACGTAACCCGCGACCATCACGCGCTTGCCGTGCACGAGCTGCTCGTAGCCGTCGGCGGGAGGCGGCACGAGTTCGACGCGGCGGAAGCCGACCTTGCGCATGATCCAGAACAGCGCTTCGAGGCTCGGCACGAGGCAGATGCCGGTCGTGCTCGCTTCGGGGCCGTGCGTGTCGTCGGTTTCGTCGATGATGCCGAACGAGCCCTTGAGCGGGCGCACGAAGCGGTAGCTGCCGTAGTCGACCATGCCGCTCATGCCCGGCACGACCTGCGTCTCGACCACGCACATGTGGCGCGTCAGCGCGCGTGCCTGGCGCAACGCGCCGATCGGGTTCTCGAGGTGGTAGATGAGGCCGAGCATGAGCACGAGGTCGAACTGGCCGAGGCCGCGCTGGTCGAGCACGTGCACGTCCGACTGCAGCACCGACAGCTTCGACAGGCCGAGCGCGTCGCGGATCGTATTCGTGTCGGCGACGTGTTCGGCGCGTGCGTCGACCGCGACGACGCGGTCGGCGCCCCATTCGAGCAGCTTGGTCGAGAACCAGCCCTGGTGGCAGGCGATGTCGACCGCATCGTGACCCGCGAGCGAGGCGCCGAAGCGCTCGCCGACGACCCGTCGCAGCATCTCCAGGCGGCTCTCGTGGATCTGGTCGAGCGCGCCGTCGTCGTAGGTGTCGGTGACGCGCCCGCTCGGCAGCGTGAAGCGGTAGAACCAGGTCTTGTCGAGGATGCGTTGTTCGTCGGCGCTCATGGCGGCAGGGTCGCGGAAAAGAACGCGATTCTAGCAGGCCGGGGGCAACGGTCCGTCGCGGCGGTCGCCGCGCGCGACGGCCGCGTCACTGCGCCGGTTGCAGTTGCGCCGGCTGGGGCTTCAGGCCCATCGCCTTTCGATAGCGCGCGTGGAGCGCTTGCACCTTGGCGACGTACTCCCGCGTTTCGACGTACGGCGGCACGCCGGCGTACTGCGTGACTGCGCCGATGCCCGCGTTGTACGCGGCCGCGACGAGGGTCAGGTCGCCTTCGTAGCGGTTCTGCAGCGCGCGCAGGTGGCGCGCACCGGCGAGGATCGACTCGCTCGCCGACAGGGGGTCCTTCACGCCGTAGTCGCCGATCACGTCGGGCATCAGCTGCATCACGCCGCGTGCGCCCTTGTCCGACACCGCCTGCGGATCGTAGTAGCTCTCCGCGTGCGCGATCGCGCGCAACCAGGCTTCCTCGACCCCGGTCTTCTTCGCCGCGCTGCGGAACTCGCGCGGGAATGCATCCATGCGCGGCGCGCCGACCTTGCCGAGGCCCGCGTGCGCAGGCGAACCCGCCGGCGTCGCGACGGTGAACGCGAGCACCGGCGTCGAGCCGGGCAGGTTGCGCGTGCTGTAGACGGTGCGACCGTCCTGCTCGCGCTGGTAGAGCGTGCCGTGGAATACGCCCATCTGCCCCCACAGGTTCGGCAACGCGGCCGCGCTGTCGTCGAGCTCTTTCGCGAAGCATTGCGAACCCGGCTCGGGTGCGGTCGCGAGGCTCACGGTGCCGTCGCGGATGCAGCGGTAGACGGTGCGTGCGCTCGCGTGTGCGATCGGGAGCAGGGCGATGGCGAGCGCGATGAGGGGGCGCGAGGGGCTCATTCGGGGCGATTGTAGGGGGAAGGGGTGAATGATCGCGGTATCGGGATTCCCCTCTCCCGCTTGCGGGAGAGGGTAGGGGGAGGGTGCTTTTGCGGTGCGCTTCGTTCTTTGCTCTTGAGAGCATGCACAGCTTCATTCGCGACAACCGACCCGCATCCCTGCGTGTTCGTCCCGCATCCCTGCGAGCGGAAAACGCAGGGATGCGGGTCGGTTATCGCGAAAGAAGAGAAGCGTCGCGCGCCGTCGTTCAAGAAGAACGACGGACACCACGCGCCAGAAGGGCTCCCGCAAGCGGGAGAG
>Ga0068853_100002215_pt1 | contig 14525 bp, 12 predicted proteins | sample KBSCornC32_FD_65655 | JGI IMG/M metagenome (GOLD analysis project Ga0068853, IMG submission 65655) | Corn rhizosphere microbial communities from Kellogg Biological Station, Michigan, USA - KBS Corn C3-2 | ecosystem: Host-associated > Plants > Roots > Rhizosphere > Soil ...
CTGCCGCCGCGCTTCCCTCCTCGATGTTCGATGTTCCCGCGGACGCGGGAACCTGGCGCCTTGCTTTCATTGCGGCGGAGGCGTCCTCCGTTCCGTCGTCCCGGCGAAGGCCCGGATCCGGCTCTCGTCTCGTCGTCGTTGGGTCTCGTCATTCCGGCGGAAGCCGGGATCCGTTTTGACTTTGCCTTGGCCCTCCCCTTCAGGGGGAGGGTTGGGTGGGGATGGTGTTGGTTCTGGTTTTCAGCGTTGTCGCGAAAGCCGACTCACGTCCCTGTGTTTTTTCGTCCGCCATCCCTGGCAGCCGAGTCACTTTCTCTTGCTCGTGCAAGAGAAAGTAACCAAAGAGAACACGCCCTCGCGGTCGCGGTCGCAGGGGCATCCATGCCCCTGCGACTTCGCGAGCAGGCTCCGGGGTTCGCCGGGAGCACGTCCCTGTGCTCTCGTCGAACGCGCGCGCATCGTGCGCGCGCCCGCGCTGCGCGCGGCAATTTCCTCCACCTGCTCGCCGCGGCCGAGAGGGGCTCGGGCAGAGCAGAGCGCGGCAGTCCCTGCCGCAGAAGCAGCCCCACACGGACGCGGCACATTCCCAGCCCGTCATTCCGGCGAAGGCCGGAATCCAGCTCTTGCTGTTGCATTTGTTCTGCCCTTCAACCCTCTAAAGCCGCGGCGAAGGGCGGACGATGAGGCCCGCGTGCGCCGCACGCGGGGGCGCGCGAGGGATCGCGCGCATTCGGCGAGAGGGCAGGGCCTTCTTGCCGAACCCGGCTGCCAGGAAGGCGGACGGAAACACACAGGGACGTGAATCGGTTCTCGCGAAGACCGAACCGGTCAAAGAGCAAAGTCAAAATGGATCCCGGCTTCCGCCGGGATGAAGAGAGGACAGCTGGATCCCGGCCTTCGCCGGGATGACGAGATGAAAGCTGGATCCCGACGCTTCGCCGGGATGACGGGCCGGAACCTTCCGTCGCAATGACGAAGCAATGGCGCCAGGTTCTCCCCTTCGCGAGAACGACGACGTAGAAACTCTCGTTAGCCGGAATTACGAAACAACCGCCATTCCGATTACCCCTTCCTGCGAAGAGGAGCACCCTCCCTCCGAAGCGGAGAGCTAGGACGCATGCCGCGATAGAAGCGCGACCATGGCGTCACCCCCTTCGACCCGCTCCGCGATGATCTTCGCGCACGTCAGCAGCGGCACCGCGAGCAGGAACCCCGCGACGCCCCACATCCACCCCAGCACCAGCATCGCGATGAAAACCATCACGGGGTCGAGCGCGAGCCTGCGCCCGACGAGATGCGGCGTCAGCAGCTGTCCCTCGAGCAGATGCAATCCGAGGAACGCCGCGGGCGGTGCGAGCGCCAGCGCCGGCGTTGCCGCTTCGGAGAAGCCGACGACGGCGAGCGCAACGGCCGTCGCCATCGGACCGATGAAGGGCGCGTAGTTGAGGAGCGCGGCGATGCCGCCCCAGAGCAGCGGGTCGTGCACGTCGAGCAGCCAGAGCGCGGCGGCGGTCGCGAGGCCGAGGCCCGCGTTGATCAGCGTCACGGTGATCACGTACATCGAGATCTCGCTCTGCGCGGTGCGCGTCGCCTCGACGAGATCGCGTTTCGCGCGAAGGTGCGGCGCGAGCGTGACGAACTTGCGCAGGAGCTCGTCGCCGTGCAGCAGGAACAGGAACGTCAGCACGATCGTGATGACGATGCCGCCGATGACGGCAGGCGCCGCGGTCAGCGCCGCGGCGAACGGGCTCGGCCCGGAGTCGACGACGCGCACCGGCGCCGATTCGTCCATCTGCGTGATCTTGCCGAGCTCGCGCGTCGCCTCGGTCGCCATCTGGAACGGGCGGCGCAGGTCCTTCACGACGGTCTGGATGTGGACGAGCGCAGTCGGCATGCGGCCGATCCACGCGCGCGCGGGCGAGGCGAGCGCCGTGATCGCGCCGCCGATGACCGCGATCGCGAGCAGCACCAGCAGCAGGGAGCTCAGCGCGCGCGGCACGCGCCAGCGTTCGAGCAGGCGCACCGGCGGCGCGAGCATGAGGCCGAACAGCATCGCGATGAGCACGGGCACGACGACGGCCTCGGCGATCGCGCACGTGTACAGCAGCAGGATGGCGACGATCGCGATCTGCAAGCGGTTGCGCAGGCGCGGCGCCGAGGGCGTCTCCTCGACCGGCGGTTCCTGGGCCGGATCGGCCGAAGCCGGCGGCACGACGAGCGGCGCCGACGACGCCATGGCCGCCGGCGGATGCGCTTCTATCGTCGGATCGTTCGGCGTCACGGCGCCGGCGATGCCGCGTCGGGACGCGCAGCCGATGCATCGCGATGTGCGGCGGACAGCAACCGGAGGAACGGGCCTTCGAGCATCAGCGACACGGTGCCGGCGAACGCGGACGCGAGGCGCAGCAGCGGCGCGACCGGCAGCAGCGACGTCGTGAGGCCCGCGAAAAATCCGCCGCCGACGATCACGCCGGCGCGATGACGCACGCACCACGCGCGCGTATCGTGCGTGACCGCGCGCCAGACGCGGACACGCGTCCGCGTTTCGGCGAGCGCCGCGTCGGCCGCCTTGCGCCGCGCGATGAGCATCACGGCGCGGGTTCCCGGAACTCGGCGATCGCGCGGCGCGTGCGCGGCAACGCGAGGTCGCGCCAGCAGCCGCGCATCTGGTGCACGACGATGAGCGCGCCGAGGATGTTGGCGAGCGCAATGCTGCCGACGCCGTAGAAGACGTTGCCCGTCAGCTGGTAGATCCCGGCCGCGATCGCGGCGCTCGTCGCGAGCCAGGCGCCGACGCCGAGGAAGACCAGCGCGAAGCCGAGCCAGATCAGGACGAACGCGCTGCTGCGTGCGAGGCGAAGCTCGGCACGAAGCAGCGCCCACGCGGCGCCGGCGAGGCGCAGCGATTCGTCGACGGTCGCCTTGAGCACGGCGATCGTATCGTCCACGGGTTCCCTCGGACTGGCGCCGGGCGCCGGTGCATCCGCAGCGATCGTATCCATCTGGATCGTGCCTCAGCGGCTGCGCAGGAGACGCGAGATCAGCACGCCGGCGGCGAACGCGATGCCGAATGCGGCGAGCGGATGCTCGCGGATCTGCTCGGCCGCCGCGTCGCCGAACTGCTTGGCGCCTTCGCCGAGGCGCTCGCGCGCATCCGCGAGATCTTCCTCGAGGCGCGCGCCGTTCGCGCGGAGCTTGGCGCCGAGTCGCGAAAACTCGGTGCGCGCTGCATCGGCGCTGCCGCGCGCGGCATCGGCGACCTGCTCGCCCACGTCTTCGACCGCCTGCTTGGTATCACGTAGCGTACTCATGGCATTGCTCCTCGATCGGGTGCTGAAGGACTCGCGTCGCTCCGAGTGCCCGGTGCACGAGGGCGCATGGCCGCGAGCGGAAGGCAGCTTAGCGCCGTCAAACTGAATGGCGGGACGGCGTTTTCGCCCGGTTTTTCGTGGGCTCGGTCGTGTCGAAGGTGCGATTCGGGCGGGCCCGACGAGCGCGCACGGAAGGCAGGATTCGACGCGCGGCGCCGGTCGCCGGACTATCGGGTGTCAGCGCATCGCGTTTCGCCTGCGCGAAAAAAAGCAGCCGGTCGCTCGATCCTCTGAACGCAACTCGCAGGCGTGTCGGCCAAAGCGGCGTAACGCCTGCCGGTAACGCGACGCGCTTCGCGCGACACTCACATCGAATTGCGTTACCTTTGCGTTATCCGCGCCCGGCTTCGCAGCCGGCGCCGGCGTTCCTGAAGCCGGGGGGCCAGGGATGGGAGGGAGACCATCGACGGCGCGGTGCCCTGATCCATTGGCATGTTGGAGAACGGACCCGTCATGACTTTTCGTAAGTTTGCTGCCGCCGGCTTTAGCGGTCGCGGCCCTCGTGCGATGCAGGGTGCGATCGCCGCCTCGCGGCTGATCGCGCTCGCCGTCATCGTTGTCGTCCTCGCCATCGGCGGCTGGTGGTTCCTCGGCCGAAAGCCCGGCGCGCCGATCATTCCGGGCACCGCGCCCGCAACGACCGCGCCGACCGGGGCGACGCCCGCGGCACCGAACGCGACGGTGTCGGACGAGCTCACGGTCGACCAGCTCTACCGCGAAGCGCGCAAGGCGATGAACGAGAACCGCATGGCGGCGCCGGCGGGCAACAACGCGCTCGAGTTCTATCTCAAGATCCTCGCCAAGCAGCCCGACGATTCCGGCGCGAAGGATGCGCTGCGCGAGCTGTTCCCGTTCGCGACGGGTACCGCCGAGGACCAGATCAACCAGAACAATTTCGACGAGGCGAACCGCGTCATCGCGCTGCTCGCACAGGCCGATCCGAGCAACTACTCGCTGACGATCCTGCGCACGAAGCTCGACGCGAAGAAGAAGCAGGCCGATCGCGAACAGGCCGCCGCCGCAGCGGCCGCGGCGCGTCCGCAAACGCCCGGTGCGCCGGCCCAGCAGAATCCCGCAGCGACCACCGCGTCGACGACGGCGCCGGCCGCCGAAACGCCCGCCGCGTCAACGACGCCGGCCGCGACGGCACCGGCCGCCGCGCCGTCCGACGCGACCGCATCGACGACGACGCCACCGCCCGTTGCGGCACCGGCGCCGCGACCGGCCGCGCCGCCGCCGCCCGCGCCCGCCGGCGGCGATACGCACGAAGTCGTGGTCACCAGCCCGCCGGTTCCGGTCTATCCGATCGCTGCCGCGCGCAACCGTCAGGAAGGCTGGGTCGAAGTCGAGTTCACGGTCGGTACCGACGGCTCCGTCCAGAACCCGCATGTGGCGGCCTCGCAGCCGTCGCGCGTTTTCGACCGCGAGGCGCTCGCGGCCGTGCAGCGCGCGAAGTTCGAGCCGAAGATGCAGAACGGCGTCGCGGTCGCCTCGACGGTCCGGCGCCGCATCGAGTTCAAGCTCGGCAAGTAACGCTCACTCGTCGAGCAGCGTCGCGCGCAGCGAGGCCAGCAGCGAGGCGTTCGCATCGGCGCTGTCGCGCGGGTGCGAAAGGGCGAGCAGCAATGCGGCCGCGCGCGTGTGCGCGACCGCGTCGAGAAAGCTCGCGAGGCGTCCGGCGCAGTCGATCAGGATCAAAAGCCCTTCTTCGCGAAGCGGCGCGCGCTGCGCACCGCTCTGCAGCATCGCGATCGCTTCGTTGCGCGCCTGCAGCGAGCGGAGCGGATAGCGCCACTTCGCCCACGGCAGCCACGCCGGATGCTTGATCCGGTGCAGCAGATCGCGCCGGTGCAATCCGTCGAGCAGCGTGCGCGCGATCGGACGCGTGCGCGTCTCGATGAGGTCGAGCGCAGCGCCGAGCGGCACGCCGGGTCCGGCCGACGCGAGCGCCTCGCCGGCCGTCACCAGCAGCGGATGGCCGCTCGGAAAGCGCGGGTGATACGTGATGTAGCCGTTGCGATAGGCGAGGTTGCGCTGGTCGGCGAGGTCGAGCAGCAGCGCCGCCGCGCCGAGCCGGTCGGGATCGGTCGCGTCGTATCGCACGTCGAGCAGGCCGCGCTCGGGATCGAGCAGCAGCAGCATCAGTTGTTCGGCAATGAGCACGGCGGTCGGTCGGCGCTCGGCGCCTGGTCAGGTCGCTCCCGATCGAGCCCGGGGCAGGCTCTTCGGGCTCGCTCGTCAGCGCAAGGCGGCCCACGGACTCGCTCACGAGTCCGCGCAGCGGACGAACCTCACGCCTGACGAGTCCGCAAAGCGGACGCCCTCACTTCCCCAAGGGCGGCTTCAGCGGCCGATCTTACCGGCTAGTTCCCGTTGCCGCTTCCGCCGGTGAGGTCTTCGGTGTCGCTCTTGTCGATGCCGGCCCAGTTGACCTCGGGGAGCCCGAGGTAGCGGTCCATCAGCATCGGCATCAGACCCGAGGGCGCCGCCGATTCGCAGTTCCAGAGCATGACCGCGCCGAAGCGGTATTTGGGCAGGAACGCGATCATCGCGCGGTAGCCCTGCACGGCGCCGGCGTGGAAGATCAGCGTCTGGCCGGCGTAGTCGTAGATGCGCCAGCCGAGCGCGTACTGCGCGTTGAGCAGGCGACCGCGCCGCCACGGCGTCGACGTGCGCTCGCGATCGGTCGAGACGACCGGCGTGTGCAGCACGTCGAGCACCGCGGGCGACAGCACGTTCGGCTTGCCGCCCATCTGCGCGATCAGCCACTGCTCCATGTCGCGGATGCTCGCATTGACGCCGGCCGCCGGCGGCACGTGGTAGTACGCCTCGTTCGGCGTGAACGGGATCCAGCCGCGTCCGGCGCGGCGGTGCGGGCGCGCCCAGCTCTTGGTGCCTTCGAGCGCGTCGCGGCCGTACGTCGCGGTCTCCATGCCGAGCGGATGGAAGAGGCGCGTCTCGACCTCGTGATAGTAGAAGTCGCCGGTGACGGCGTAGGTCACGTCGCCGATCAGGCTGAAGGCGATGTTCTGGTAGCCGTAGCAATCGCCGACCGGGCACGCCATCGGCACTTCGGAAAGACGCGTCACGAGCTCTTCGTACGGCTCGTCGGCTTCGAGCATGCGGTCGTAGGTGTTGTGCGGAAGGCCGACGCGATGACTCAGGATGTCGGCGACCGTGAGCTTCTGGCTCGCGTTGACGTCGGCGAGCTGGAACGTCGGCAGCACGTTCGAGATCTTCGTGTCCCACGAGATCACGCCGTCCTGCACCAGCAGCGCCGCCATCGCGGTCGCGAACGCCTTCGACAGCGAGGCGAGGCGGAACACGGTGTTGCCGGTGACCGGCTCGCGCGTCGATGCGTTCGCGTAGCCGACGCCGCGCTCGAGCAGCACCTTGTCGTCCTTGATGATCGCGACGGCGAGGCCGGACACGTCGCTCGACGATTCGAGGCCGTCGAGCCAGCGGTCGAACTGGCGCGCGACGATGCCGGCGTTGGTCGCGACGGCGTCGTTGCTCGCGAGCACCTTCTGCACGGGCGCAGGCGCGGCGTGCGCAGTGCGTCTGGCGTGGACGACGGTTCGCGCGTCCGCGCTGACGGAAAAGGATGACGTGGCGGCGAGGACGAGCGCCGCAGAAAGGGCGATCAGAACTGCGTGCGGAGTACGGCTCAAATTGCTCTCCGGAGGCCCTTGCCGGCCTCGTGTTATGCTCAAAAGCGCGATGATTCTAGCGATATCTCAGCGCTTTGCGAAACATCTTTCCAGTAAAACAATCGCAAAACGACGATGTGAGACATAGTTCCATGCCGGCGAGCGGCCGAACGGGCGGGCCTTCTGCCCGAAACCTGCGCGACAATGCCGTCCGTTCAGGCCGGCCCGCGCCGCGTCGAGGGCTTCCAGGTTCGACTTCGGGGAGGAGTGATCCATGGGCATGCTGATCCTGCTGGTATTGCTGGTCGTGCTCGGCCTGTACGCCGTCGGCGTCTACAACGGCCTGATTGGCGCGCGCAACAACTACAGGAACGCGTTCGCGCAGATCGACGTCCAGCTGACGCGCCGCTACGACCTGATCCCGAACCTCGTCGAAACCGCGAAGGGCTACATGAAGCACGAGCGCGAGACGCTCGAGGCGGTCATCCAGGCGCGCAACTCCGCCGTCTCCGGCCTCGCCGCCGCCAAAGCGAATCCCGGCGATCCGACCGCGATGCAGCAGCTCGGCGGCGCCGAGACCGCGCTGACGCAGACGCTCGGACGGCTCTTCGCGTTGTCCGAGTCGTACCCCGACCTCAAGGCGAACCAGAACATGATGCAGCTCAGCGAGGAGCTTTCCTCGACCGAGAACCGCGTCGCGTTCGCGCGCCAGGCGTACAACGACGCAGTCATGGGCTACAACAACCAGCGCGAGATGTTCCCGGGCTCCGTCGTCGCGAACATGTTCCAGTTCCAGCCGGCCGAGCTTCTCAAGATCGAGTCGGAGACCAAGCGCGAAGTGCCGAAGGTCTCCTTCACTTGACCGCCGGCTTTTCCCCTCTCCCGCGTGCGGGAGAGGGTAGGGTGAGGGCACGCGTGTCTCGCCACTTCATCGCCGCATGAATTTCTTCGAGCACCAGGAACAAGCGCGCCGCCAGACGCGCCGCATGCTGTTCCTGTTCGCGCTCGCGGTCGCCGCGATCGTTGCCGCGACCGATTTCGTCGTGCTGCTCGCCATCGGCCTCGACAAGACGCACCACGCCGACAGCGGCACGAGCTGGGGCGCGATCTTCGTCCTCAGCATCGCGGTCGCGACGGCGATCCTGCTCGGTTCGGCGTATCGCATCGCGACGCTCGGCGGCGGCGGCGCTGCGGTCGCGCGCGAGCTTGGCGGCACCGAAACGTCGAGCAGCGACAACTTCGCGTACCGGCGCTTTCGCAACATCGTCGAGGAAATGGCGATCGCGTCGGGCGTCCCGGTGCCGCGCATCTTCGTGCTCGAGAACGAAGCCGGCATCAACGCGTTCGCGTCGGGCTACACGCCGAACGACGCCGCGATCACGGTCACGCGCGGCGCGCTCGACAAGCTGACGCGCGACGAACTGCAGGGTGTCATCGGCCACGAGTTCAGCCACGTGCTGAACGGCGACATGCGCCTCAACATCCGCCTGATGGGGGTCGTGTTCGGCATCCTCGTGCTCGCGACGATCGGCCGCAAGCTCGCCGAGATCTCCGGCCGCACGCGCAGTCGCGACTCCGGCGGCGTCGTCGTGTTCGGCATCGCGCTCTTCGTCGTCGGCTACATCGGCGTCGTGTTCGCGCGTCTCATCAAGGCCTCGATCTCGCGCCAGCGCGAGTTCCTCGCCGACGCATCGGCCGTGCAGTTCACGCGGCAGACCGGCGGCATCGCCGGCGCGCTGAAGAAGCTCGCCGCGCTCGCCGAAGGCTCGAAGCTTTCGAGCAGCAACACCGAGGACGTCGCGCACATGCTGTTCGGCGACGGCGTCGGCTATTCGGCGCTGTTCGCGACGCATCCGCCGCTGAAGCAGCGCATCCTGCGCCTCGATCCTGCCTTCGACGATGCCGAGCTCGACGGCATCGCCGCGGCGTGGGACAAGCCCGTCCTCGTCGGCGAAAGCGACACCGACGCGAAGCTCTCGATCAGCGGCTTCGCGCCGGCGAGCGCGACGCCGGGCGCGCCGCGCGACCGGCGCATCGCGCTGCCCGACGCGGACGCGCGCGTCGCCGTCACGCCGGCGGCCGTCGCGGCGCAGGTCGGCAATCCCGGCACCGACGATCGCCGCTCCGCGCGCACGATCCACGCGACGATTCCCGATGCGCTGCGCGAGGCCGCGTACCGGCAGGAGAAAGCCGTGCCGCTGGTCTTCGCGCTCGTGCTCGACGCGCGCGAGGACGTGCGCGCGCGCCAGCGCGACACGCTGATGCAGCACTACGATGCCGGCGTCGTCGCGCTGGTCGAATCGCTCGCCGCCGAAACCGCGGCCCTGCACCCGATGCTGCGCCTGCCGCTCGCCTCGCTCGCGTTTCCCGCGCTGCGCCGCCGTCCGCGGCCGCAGCTCGATATCTTCGTCGAGGCGTTGTATGCGCTCATCGCAGCCGATGGACGCGTCGATCTCGACGAGTACTGCCTGGCCAAGCTGATCCGCCTGCAGGTGATCGAGTCGCTCGCGCCGGCCGCCGCGAGCGCGATCGGCCGCGTCAAGCTGACCGACGCCGCGCGCGACGTCGCCGCGCTGTTCGGCGTCCTCGCCAAGCACGGTCACGACGACGAGGCGTCCGCATCGCGCGCGTATCTCGGCGCGATCGACGACGTACTGCCCGGCCGCGCGCTGCCGTACGCGCCGCCGGATGATTTCGCGAGCGCGCTCGACCGAGCGTTTCCGACGCTGGACCGCCTCGCGCCGGCCGGAAAAGAGCTCATCATCGCGGGGCTCGTGCGCGCGATCAGCGAAGACGGCACCGTGCGCGTCGCCGAAGCCGAGCTCCTGCGCGTGATTGCCGCCGCGCTGCATTGTCCGCTGCCGCCACTGATCGCGGGCGCGGGTTCGTCCAGCGATGTCACGAGCGCTTAACGCGCCTTTACACGACTTTTCGTAGATAGACTGTTGCCGCACCGGCAACTTGGATTTACGGTTGTTGCTCGCTCGATTCCCGAAAAGGCGCGTTCGCGCTTTACGTTGTAAATGACCCTGCACGCTTCCATTCGCGGCACGCGCGACGAGCTTCTCAGCGGGCCGAATCTGCGGCTGCGCATCGGCGAGCACGTCGTCGATACCGGCGCGCTTCGCGTCGTCACGCGTCCCGAATGGCCGCGACTGACGAGCAAGGCGATCGCCGTGCTCGTCGAGCTCGTGCGCGACGTCGGCCAGACCGTCACGCGCGACCAGCTGCTCGATCGCGTCTGGACCGGACGCTTTCCGACGCCCGACGTGCTGACGCAGGCCGTCAAGGAGCTGCGCCGCGCGCTCGGCGACGATTCGAAGCCGCCGCAATACATCGAGACGATCCCGAAGCTCGGCTATCGGCTGATCGCGCCGGTGCTCGTGCTCGACGGACCCGACAGTGCGGTCGTGGTCGAGACCGCGGACGCGTTCATCGAAGCGCCGCGCGAGACCGCGAGCGCGAACGATGCGCCGGTTTGCGCGCGCGTCGCGCCGCCGCGCGTCGCGCGCGCGCTGCGCTGGACGCTCGCGGTCGCGGGATCGCTGATCGTGCTCGCTGCCGCGGCGATCGTGATCGAGCACCTGGTGATCGGACATCTTCGCAGCGGCGCATCCGCCGCGTCGCACGCGTCGCGTGCGTGGACGGTCGGCGAGCGGCGCGTGATCACGTCCGATCCCGGCGCCGAACGGCGCCCGCAGCTTTCGCCCGACGGCACGCGCGTCGCGTTCGCCGCGTCGGATCCGGTGACGTCGACGCGCGTCGTCGTGCGCTCGATCGAGCCCTCGCAGGTCGTCCACATCACGAGCGGCGGCACCGGGCAGGAGATGCTGCCGTCGTGGTCGCCGGACGGCAACCGCATCGCATTCGAGCGCGTGCACGAGGACGGCTGCATGATGTACGTCGCGTCGAGCCTCGGCGGCGACGAGCGCGAAGTCGGCGCGTGCCGCGACATGACCGTCAACTATTTCGACTGGACGCCGGACGGCCGCGCGCTGATCACGGCGCAGAGCAGGACCGGCGGCGGCGACCTTGCGCTGGTCAAGCTCGATCTCGACAGCGGCGAGCGCGAGTTCCTGAAGTATTCGCGCACGGACGAGGACCAGGACCTCGAGCCGCACTATTCGCCGGACGGACGCTTCATCGCGTTCCGCCGCGGCGTCGCGCCGTACAGCGATCTCTACGTGATGCCGGCGGCCGGCGGCGACGTGCGCCAGGTCACGCACGTCGCCTCGCGCATCCGCGGGCACACCTGGACGCGCGACGGCCGCGCGCTCGTGTTCGCGTCGAACTTCGGCGGATCGATGACGCTCTACGCGGCCGACGTCGATTCGGGCCGCATCGAGTCGCTCGACGTTTCGCCGGCCGAATATCCCGACGCCGCGCGCGATGCCGACACGATCGCCTACGAGATTCCGCGCACGCAAAACCAGCTCACCGAGATTGGTCTGACCGATGCGCGCGTAGAGACGCTCGCGCCTTCGACCGGCAGCGATTACGCGGCGGCGCTGTCGCCCGACGGCGCGCGCCTTGCGTTCGTGTCCGATCGCGGCGGCCGCTCGCAGCTCTGGCTCTACGACCGCGCGACCGAGGCCGTGACGCCGCTCAGCGACGCGGGCGAGAACCCGATGTTCTGGCCGCGCTGGCGCGCCGACGGCAAGGCGATCGTCGCGGTGCGCATCGACGCGCCGTCGCAGCGGCGGCTGGTCGAGATCGACGTCGCGACGCGGCGCCAGCGCGTGCTCTCGAAGGATGGCAACAACGTGCTGTTCGGCGGCTATGCCGTCGAGCCCGATTCGTATTTCGTCGCGGTCGGCGCGTCGGGCCGCAACAACGAGCTGATGCTGCTGAAGCATCCCGGCACGCCGGACGAATCCCGTCGCGACATCGCGGCCGGCGTTGCGTTCGCGCAGGTCGACGCGGCCGCGCATGCGATCTATTACACGTCGTCGTCGGGCGAGGGGCTCTACCGCTTCGACTTCGACAGCGGCGAGCGGCGCTTCGTCACGCCGAAGGTATCGTCCGTCACGACGCTCGGCTGGCGCGTCGTCGACGGACACATCTGGTATCTGACCGGCATCGAGGTGAGGCCGGTCGTGCTGCGCGATCTCGATCCCGCGACCGGCGAGGAGCGCGAGCTGAAGCGCCTCGACATCGCGCTCAAGGACGTCAACTTCAGCATCACGCCGCAGCGCGACGCGATGGTTCTTTCCGAGGTCGGCACCGAGGACACCGACGTCGGCATGTTCACGCTGACGCGCGCATCGTCGCACTGATCGTTGGCGCGCCTAGCGCGCAATTTCCGTCACGCTCTCCGGATTTCCCCGCAACCCGCGAGAGGTAGCGCCCGCGCATACTGCGGACGCCCTCCAACGGGCAGATGTGTCACAGCATCGAAGTGCGAAACCCTCGGCGGCGATCAGGATCGGGACCCTGATGGTCGCCGTTTTTTTTTAGCCCTCCCCTTCAAGGGGAGGGTTGGGTGGGGATGGTGTTTGTTGGTGGTTCGGTTTCGCGAGAACCGACTCACGTCCGTGTCAGTTTCGTCGATGAGCCGGGAAGAGCTAAAGCGTGGCAGTCCCCGCCGCAGAAGCCAATGGGGGAGCTCGCATTCCGCTCGCGTGTCTTTTCCCTCTCCTGCTCCGCGGGAGAGGGAAGGGTGGGTTCTACGTCCCGCGCGCCCGATCGAAGTGCCGGACGACCAGCGCGATCGCGGGACCGAGCACAAGAACGTGCATCGCGAAATCGCTGAGCGCGCCGATCATCGTGGACTTGAAGTGCGGCGCCGCCGACAACGGCAGCACGATGTAATTCATCGTGCAGTAGATGCCGGCGCCGAACACCATGCCCGCGACATAAGCGCGCTCGCGCAGGAACGCGAAGCGCCGGCTCGCGGCATAGAAGATCCCGGCGGCGACGATCAGGATGACGAAATGCGCGAAGAACCCGGCCGCGGCCGAGGTCGCGCCCATCTCGAACGACGCGCGGCCGAACAGGCCGCTGCCGATCGACTGCAGGATCCGCACGGGCGGAACCCCGCTGACGAGTCCGTGGTACGTACACGCATAGGTCAGGTCGAGCGCGCCGGCGAGGATGCCGCCGGCGAAGACCGGGGTGATCCAGCGCTGCGGCGATCCCGAATGGGTTCCGGTGACGGCGTTCATGGGACCTCCCAGAGTGACGATGCGCCAGCGACGGTCGGGCTCACTGACGAAACATGAACATCAAGTTGCAACGGTTGCGCGCGGAATATCCCGCGATCTCGCGCCGGTTTGCGATGCGTGCCGCGCCGCAGTGCCCGAACGGCGCGACGAGCCGCTTCGTCCGCGCAATTTCGGCAAAATTTCCGGGCAATTTCGCCCGGATTTCAGCCGAATCTCCTGACCGGTCGCGGCCGTGACCCTAGAACGAAGGCCCGTTCCATTCCGACCAGGGCCGCATCCGACATGCTTCTTGATACGCACTTCCTCAATCACGGCACGAACCTCGAGCTCACCTTGAAGACGCCGACGCACGGCGATGCGCACGGGCTCGTCGCCGTGCTCGGCGGCGGACGCGGCTGCGTGCTGCGCGTTGCCGGGCAGACGTCGGCGGTCTGGATTCCGCTGCGCGGGCGCCTTCAGATCGACGCGGCGAATGCCGACAGCGTCGCCATGCCGGGCGAGATGCGCGTGACCGAGCCCGAGCCGCGCATCCATGCGATCGGCCGCGGCAATGCGCTCTGGATCGGTCTGTTCGGCCATCCGCATGCGTGGCGTCGCGCGCTCGGCGGCCTCGTCGAGCTGCCGACGCCCGAGCCCGTGCTGCTGCCGGCGCGCCATCGCGCGGACAACGCGCTGCGCCGCCGCGCGATCGCGCTCGCGCGCGCCGAGGAGGCGCACCGCGGCGACAAGGCGCTGACGCTGATCGAGAGCGTCGCCGCGCAGCAGGCGGCGTTCGCGCCGGCGATCGCGCGCTGCCCGGGCCGCACGTTCGCGCAGCGGCGCCAGGTGTTCCTGCGCCTGCAGCGCGTGCGCAACTATCTCGCGTCGAACTGCCACCTCGACATCGACAACGAATCGCTGGCGCGCATGGCGAGCTATTCGCCGTGGCATTTCATCCGCGCGTTCCGCGCCGCGTACCAGGAGACGCCGCACGCGTATCTCGTGCGCATGCGGCTCGAGCGCGCGCGGCGACTGTTGTCGCAGAGTCCGCTCGCGATCGCCGAGATCGCGCTCGCATCGGGCTTCGAGAACCGCTGCGCGTTCTCGCGCCTGTTCCGCGAACGCTTCGGCGTCACCGCCGGCGCCGTTCGCCGCGGCGATGCCGCCAACCTCGCGACGGACTCGGCCGTCGGCTTCTGACCGGACACGTTTCGCACCGGCATTCGCGGTTGCGCGCGCGTGCCGGTGCATCGTTGCGTTTTTGTTTCCTCGACGAGGGTTTTTGCTTACGCGCAATTCCCGCAACGCCGCATGCCCGCTATCGGCAACGTCAAACCTTCACGACTTTTTAAGTTTCGGCG
>Ga0068853_100002216_pt1 | contig 14523 bp, 11 predicted proteins | sample KBSCornC32_FD_65655 | JGI IMG/M metagenome (GOLD analysis project Ga0068853, IMG submission 65655) | Corn rhizosphere microbial communities from Kellogg Biological Station, Michigan, USA - KBS Corn C3-2 | ecosystem: Host-associated > Plants > Roots > Rhizosphere > Soil ...
GACACCGTCTTCGCCCTCTACATGCACGAGAAGGTCGTGCCCTACCTGGGCTACGACCCGATGCCGCTGGAAGACTTCAAGCAGATCTACCGGCAGCTGCTCGACGGCCGCGACTTCTTCGTCTACGAACGCGACGGCCGTATCGCCGGCTTCTACCGAGCCTCGCGCTACCCGGGCCGCGTGCGGCACGTGGCCAGCCTGGGCACACTGGCTGTAGACCCCACGCTGCATGGCCAAGGCATCGCGCTGGCGATGGTCACGGATGCGATCGAACGGCTGAAGGCGGATGGCGTCAAGCGCATCGAGCTCATCGTGGAAAGCGACAACGCGCCGGCGCTGCGCTTCTACGAAAAGCTCGGCTTCGAACGCGAAGGCACGCTGCGCAGGTTCTACAAGCGCGCCTCCGACGAGCAGGCCATCGACGACCACATCATGGCGCTGTTGTTCGACTGAACTTACGAAGGAGCCTCAGGGCTTCCATCGCCGCAGCAGCAGCGCATTGGCCATCACGCTCACGCTCGACAGCGCCATCGCCGCGCCGGCCACCACCGGGCTCAGCAGGCCGAAGGCCGCGAGCGGAATGCCGGCCACGTTGTAGGCGAAGGCCCAGAACAGGTTCTGCCGGATCTTCGCCACCGTGCGGCCCGAAAGCTCGAAGGCCTGCTCGACCAGTGCGAGATCTCCGCGCATCAGCGTGATGCCGGCGGCTTCCATCGCCACGTCGGTGCCGCCGCCCGAAGGCGCCATTGCAATGCCGACGTCGGCCGCTGCCAGCGCGGGTGCATCGTTGGCGCCGTCGCCGACCATCGCGACGACATGTCCGTTGCTTCGCAGCGCCGCGACCTGCGCAGCCTTGTCGGCAGGCAGCACATCGGCGCGCACATCCTCGGCCGCGATGCCCAGTCGTGCAGCCATGGCCTGCGCAGCTCGCAGGTTGTCGCCCGAGATCATCACCACACGCAGTCCACGTGCACGCAGCGTGCGGATGGCTTCGGCGGCCTGCGGCTTGGGCTCGTCGGCGAAGGCGAGCAGGGCCTGCACATGCGCGGTGCCGGCTTCGTCGAAGCGCAGCAGTGCGGAGACCGTCGCGCCCTGCGATTGCAGGCGCTCCACTTCTTCGGCATCGGGCATGGCGTCGAGCTCGCGGCACCAGCGCAGGCTGGCGATGGCCCATTGAACGCCTTCGACTTCGCCACGCACGCCGCGGCCCGGCGAAGCCTGCATCGCGCCCAGCGCGGGCACATTCAGGTTGCGCTGCGCGGCAGCCGACAGCACCGCCTTGGCCAGCGGATGCTCGCTGCCGCCTTGCAGGCTCGCGGAGGTGGCCAGCAGTTGGTCCTGGGAGGCAGCGACGCCGGCCACCGGCACCAGCGCCGTGAGCACCGGGCGGCCGATGGTCAGCGTGCCGGTCTTGTCGAAGGCCACGGTATCGACGCGGTGAGCGATTTCCAGAGCGCGCGCATCCTTGATCAGCACGCCATGCCGTGCCGCCACACCGGTACCCGCCATCACCGCCACCGGCGTCGCAAGGCCGAGCGCACACGGACAGGCGATGACGAGCACCGCCACCGCATGGATCAGCGCGGTCTCGATGCCGGCACCCGACACCATCCATCCCGCGAAGGTGGCCAGCGCGATCAGCAGCACCATCGGCACGAACACGGCGGCGACCTTGTCCACCAGCCGCTGGATCGGCGCCTTCGCGGCCTGCGCGTCCTCGACCAGGCGGATGATGCGTGCCAGCACGCTCTCGGCGCCGACCGCGCTCACCTCGACGACCATGCGGCCGTCGCCGTTCACCGCGCCGCCGGTCAGCGCATCGCCCGGGCCCTTGGCCACGGGCAGCGGCTCGCCGGTGAGCATCGATTCGTCGACCTCGGAATGTCCTTCGACCACCTTCGCGTCGGCCGGTACGCGCTCGCCAGGGCGTACCGCGAGACGGTCGCCCACCATCACCTCGGCCAACGGAACATCGCTTTCCTTGCCGCGCACATCGAGCAGGTGCGCCACCTCGGGCCGCAGCTGCTGCAGCGCGCGGATCGCGGAAGTGGCCTGGCGCTTGGCGCGCGCCTCCAGCCATTTGCCGAGCAGCACCAGCGTGATCACGACCGCCGAGGCTTCGAAGTACAGGTGCGGCACCATGCCGTGGCCCGCATGCTCGCCGGTGGCGGCACGCCACCAGAGCCAGAGCGAAAGCCCGAAGGCCGCGCTGGTGCCGAGCGCCACCAGCAGGTCCATGTTGCCGGTGCGCGCCTTCACCGCATGCCAGCCCGCGCGATAGAAACGCGCGCCCAGCCAGAACTGCACCGGCGTCGCGAGCAGCAGCTGCATCCATGGCGGCAGCATCCAGTCGAGCCCGAAGAGATCTCCCAGCATCGGAGCCATCAGTGGGATCGACAACGCAAGACCGATCGCGACCGGGGCGAAGCCGGCCCAGGGCGACAGCGTGGCTTCGACGGCGGCCTCGCTTGCGGCACGAGGCTCGTAACCTGCGGCGCGCACGGCGCGGCGCAGCCGGACATCCATGTCGCCATCACCGGACGTGCCGGACGTCACCACGCGGGCCGATTCGGTCGCGAGATTCACGCTCACGTCCTGCACGCCGGGCACGTTCTTCAGGGCACGCTCCACGCGCATGACGCAGGAGGCGCAGGTCATGCCGCCGACGGACAGGTCGAGCGTGGCGGTACCGGGGGTACCGGGGTTTTGCTGGAGCTGAAGTTTTTCCATGTGCCAAGGCTAAAGCCTCACACCATGTCAAGGTCAAGCGGAAAAATTCAGAGCCCCTGCGCTGGACATTGACATCGTGAGAGGGTTCAAACTGCGGGTTCACCGGTCATTCGGCCGGCCACTTCTCTTTACCAGCTACTTTCAAGGAGCAACACGATGAGCCAGAAATTCCAGGTCACGGGCATGAGCTGCGGCCACTGCGTGAACGCAGTGCAGAACGCGGTGCAAACGGTGGATCCCGAAGCGCAGGTCACGGTCGATCTGGAAACGGGCCATGTCGACGTGCTGAGCGAACAGCCGCGCAAGGACATCGTGGCCGCCATCGAGAACGCGGGGTACGCGGTTCAATGACGGCAGGCCAGGTCAGCATCGGCGAAGCGGCGCAGCGCTCGGGCGTATCGGCCCGCATGGTCCGCCACTATGAGGGCCTCGGCCTGCTGCCGGCGGTGGCGCGCACCGAGAGCGGCTACCGCCAGTACGGCGAAGCCGACATCCACACGCTGCGCTTCATCAAGCGCTCGCGCGACCTCGGTTTCTCGATGGAGGAAATCGCCGAGCTGGTCGGGCTGTGGAACAACCGGCGCCGCGCCAGCTCGAGCGTGAAACGCATCGCCGAAAAGCATCTCGGCGAACTGGAGCAGCGCATCGCCGACATGCAGTCGATGCGCAGCACGCTGGCGCACCTGGTGCATTGCTGCCACGGCGACGCGCGCCCCGAGTGCCCGATCCTCGACGACCTGGCGAACTAGGTACTCCCCCAGGCTTCGCGCACTTCGTGTCGCTGCGCCAACCCCCTCGCCGGGGGCAACACCTGTGGCCCGGCGAAGCCGGTTCCACGGTGTTCCTGGAACAAGTCCTTCAAGCGCCGCGCACCAAGGACAAGACCTTGCCCGCATCCAGCGTGCGGGCCTTTTCCTGGATGGCGGGCAGATACTGCGTCTGCAGGCTCTGCCCTTCCTTCACCACGCCCGAGAAGGCATCCTTCAGCATCTGCGCCGAGAGCGTGCGGCCACCGGCGTAATAACGCTTGGCCACGTGCCCCAGCGCGTAGGTCGACGCGAAGCTCATCCCCGAACTCACAGCCTGGTTGCCCAGGCCGCGCAGCAGGCCACCGCCGACCTTGCCGAGCAAGCCGCCGAGCAGCTTGCGCCCGGCTTGCTCCAGATACTGCGAGGTCAGGCCTACGCCGACCGTCGCCAGGAAATCCTTGATGTGGCCGCTGTCGAGCTGGTAGCCATAGGCCTGGCCGATGCGGTAAACCAGCTTCATCTGCAGCGGAATGATCGCCATGGTCGAGAGCGTCTCGGGCAGCAGCTCGAGCGCGCCGTTCAGGATGGAGGCGTTGAGGATCGACTTGTCCAGCTCCGCCGTGTCGGGGCTGTTCGGCGCAGCGGGCACCGAAGCTGCTGCTGCCGTGGCGGCCACCGGCACCGCCGCGATTTCCTCCGCCTGCTGCGAAAACGCCGCCGCCGAGGCGTCCAGGCCCAGCGAGGTGCGCACGTCCGCCAGGAACATCCGCTCCGCCTCAGACTGCGTGCCGTCCGCATCGCAGACGCACACCGCCATCTCGTAGGCGAGCTGCCTCGATTCCATGCCCTTGAGCTCCCCCGCCACCGAAGCCAGCGACACCCGCTTCATCAGCACGTCCTGATAGAGCGTCGGCAGGTTCAGCCCGTCGGCCTGCGACAGGCCCTCCGCGATGCGCTTGATCTCGGCGCGTTCGCGCTCGTGCTTCTCGCCATCGACGAAGGCGGCCAGCAGGCTCAGGGTAACGATCGACTTTGTTTCAGAAGGTGTCATGTTCGATATTTCCGCAATTTCAATGACCCGGTGGGGTCGTGGCCGCAGGCCGAAGGTTCCGTCGGGCGTTCTCCCCACAAACCTTGGGCAACTCTGTGGATAACGTCGGCACTTCCATGTAGGGGTCTTGCAAGTCTTTGATTTCAAATGGAAATCTCTGGTTTGCCCAAAATTTCAGCAATGAATTTCTCCGGGCGAAAACCGTCTTCGCAGATTTCTGAAGGGCCGTCAAAGGACAAGTCTGGGGACATTTTTTGAACAAGGCATGGTTTATCCACAGGCCCGAAGGGTTACCCAATGTTGTCCATGTCGCGGGTACAAACCGGAAGCGCGGCTGCGCACAGTGACCGCGGTATGACAAGTGCTTGTCGCATAACGAAAAAAGCGGCATGTCCACAGAGGGGGCCGACCCTTATCTACTACTACTAATTTGAATAATAAAAACAAGAAGATAGGGAACAGGAAAAGCCGCGCCCGAAAAAAAAGGCCGCGAACGGCCGCGCCAGCGCCGGACGCCGCGGACGAAACCGTTCCTCCCGGCCCTCCTCCCCCTCGCTAACATTCGCGGATGAGCTTCAAACCCCGGATCCTGATCGCCGAAGACGAGTCGGGCATCGCCGACACGCTGCAATACGTCCTGAAAAGCGACGGATTCATCCCGGTCTGGTGCGCGACGGCCGAGGAAGCCATCGCCCAGTTCGCGCAGGAGCCGCCGGCGCTGGCCATCCTGGACATCGGGCTGCCCGATCTCAATGGTTTCGAGCTCTTCAAGCGCCTGCAGGCGCTCAACCAGTCCATGGGCGGCCCGGAGGTGCCCATGGTGTTCCTGACGGCCCGCAGCGACGAAATAGACCGCGTGGTGGGCCTCGAACTGGGCGCCGACGACTACATTGCCAAGCCCTTTTCTCCACGGGAGCTCGTCGCCCGGGTACGAACGATCCTGCGGCGCAGCGCCAGAAACGGCTCAGGAGCCCAGCCAGCGACCGCTGGCGCGAATCACGTGGGGGGGCATCAAATATCCGCGAACGGCGCTCCTGCAGGCTCACAGCCCCCTGCATCGCCCTTCGCGCTGGACACCGAGCGCATGCAGATCCGCTACTACGGGCGGCTGCTCGAACTCTCGCGCTACGAATACGGCCTGCTGAGATTGCTGGTGCAGCGCCCCGGCCGCGTCTTCACACGCGACGAATTGCTCGAACTCGTCTGGGACGACTCCAGCGACAGCTTCGACCGAACTGTCGACGCGCACATCAAGACCCTGCGCGCCAAGCTCAAGGCGATCGCGCCAGAAGTGGAGCCGATCCGCACACTGCGCGGCACCGGCTATGCACTGAACGAAGAACTGCCCGCCAAGGCGTCGTGACCCGGCGCACGCGCATCTTCATCGGCATCCTGCTGATCTACACGGCGGGCATCGCCTTCCTGCTCTACCGCGTCGTCTCCGACATCGATCCGCGCTACCGCGAATCCGCCGAGGAATCGCTGGTCGAGACCTCGCAGCTCGTGGCCAGCCTGGTCGAGCAGGACGTGATCGCCGGCGCCATCAACACCGCGCGGCTCGAGCCGCTGTTCCGCACGGTCTACGCGCGCGAGTTCTCGGCGCAGATCTACAACCTGCACAAGAGCCGCGTCGAGCTGCGCGTGTACGTCACCGACCGCAACGGCCGCGTGATGTTCGATTCGCTCGGCAGGCACCTCGGCGCCGACTATTCGAAGTGGAGCGACGTGAGCCGCACGCTTGCCGGTCTGTACGGCGCGCGCACCTCGCGAGATGTCGACGGCGATCCGCGCACTTCGGTGATGTATGTGGGCGCGCCGATCCGCTGGAACAACGAGATCGTCGGCATGGTCAGCGTCGGCAAGCCGGTGCAGAGCTTCGGGCAGTTCGTGGAGGACGCACGCGGGCGCACCATCTGGGTCGGCGTGGGCTCGGCGCTGGCGCTGCTGCTGCTCACCTTGATCGTCTCGGTCTGGCTGGTGCGCCCCTTCGGCCTGATCCGCGACTACTGGACCTGGGTGCGCGCCCAACGCAGCCTGAGCCTTTCACGCATGGCAAGGCGCGCGGTCGACGGCGTGCGCACCGGTTTCAGCGAAATGCGCGACGCGCTCACCGGCCGCAACTACGTGGCCGACTACGTCCAGACCTTCACGCATGAAGTGAAAAGCCCGCTCTCCGCCATCCGCGGCGCGGCCGAGCTGCTGCAGGAACCGTCGATGCCGCACGCCGAGCGCGAACGCTTCCTGAAGAACATCGAGCGCGAGACCCAGCGCATCCAGGAAATCGTCGACCGCATGATGGAGCTCACCGCGCTCGAAACGCGGCGCGCGCTCGATCGCACCGAACCGGTGGCATTGGCCGCCCTGATCGACGACATCGCCACCAGCGCACAGACAGCGGCAGCCAAGCGCAACATCAGGCTGCTGGTGAACATTCGCAACGAAGCACGCACCGAAGGCGACCCCTTCCTGCTGCGCCGCGCGATCAGCAACCTGCTCGACAACGCCATCGATTTTTCGCCGCGCGACAGCGAAGTGCTGCTCACGCTGGAAACGACCTCGAAGCTGGCCCGCGTGAGCGTGCGCGACCACGGCCCCGGCATTCCGGAGTACGCGCAGGAAAAAGTTTTTGAAAAGTTCTATTCACTCGCCAGGCCGCACAGCCAGAAGAAGAGCACGGGGCTGGGGCTGGCCTTCGTGAAGGAGATCGCGGCCCTGCACCATGGCCGCATCGATCTGGGCAATGCATCGCGCGGCGGGGCGGTGGCGACGCTCACGTTGCCGCTGTTGTCTTCTTCACACCACTGAGCGGATCTCGACGAGCTCGGGACGTGGCGGCAGCGATTCCGGCAGACGCAGATCCCAGACCAGGCCGCAGCGCTCGAACAGCCTGAGCATCCACCAGCCCGGGTCCCATTCGCCAGGCGCGAGTCCCAGCCGTGCCGAGCCCGGATAGGCATGGTGGTTGTTGTGCCAGCTCTCGCCCATGGTCAGCAGCGAAGTCCACGGAATATTGCGTCCCTGCACGGCAGCACCGCGCACTTCGTAGTTCATCTTGCCTTGGTTGTGCGCGAACCAGCCGATCAGCCAATGGCCCAGAACGCCGGCGGTGACGCGTGCGCACACGCCCCAGAAAACGAATGCCCATCCACCCCAGAGATGGAAGAGCAAGGCGATGGGCAATTGCTGCAGCATCCAGGTTCTTTCGAGCCAATGCAGGAAGCGGTCGTTCGCGACAAGAGGTTCGATCCGGATGCCGGGTGGATTCGCAAGATGGAGCTCGCAGTGAAGCTGCCACCAGGCATCGGTCCAGAAACCGCGGCCGTGCCGCAGGTAGTCGTGGCAGACCGGCAGGCGTTGTGCATAGTCGCGCAACTCATGCTGGCGAAGAATGCCCAGCGGACCGGCCAGGCCGACGAGCACGCCGCAATAGATCAAGGTGCAGCGTAGCCATCGGGGGCATTGGAAGCTGTGATGAATCAGCTGGCGATGGCTGCCCAGCGAGTGGCCGAACAAGAGCACGAACGCGGTGCTCGCGACGAAGAGCGCGAGTGCATCCCACCGGAAAAAGACAAGGCCGCCAACCAGCGCGGCGGCGGCCATGCCAGAGAACCAGAACGACTTGACTGGTGAATACAGAACTTCGCCTTCGCAGACGAAATCGGCTTGCCCCGCGTGAACCCGATGGTGATCGAGACCCGTGGGCTGCATCGCAGGAAGCTCAGCGCCCGATCAGCGCGCAATAGGCTTCGCGCGTCTGCGGGCTTACCGCGCCCAGCGCCTGCAGGTACTGCGTCTGGTGCTGCCCGATCATGCGGGCCGAGGCCACTGTCTTCGAGCGGCAATACCAGTGGCAAGTGTGCTGCAGCAGGAACAGCTCGGCCGACATCATGTAGGCCTTGGACTTGGGCGTGCGGCCCGCTTCGTTGCGCATCACGCCGGCGATGCCGCGTGCGTGGATGAGCAATGCCTGGCGCATGTCGAAGGTCGCCGACGGAAAGAACTGGGTGAAGAGCGGAATGGCCACCGGCAGCTTGCTCACGCGGGTGACGGGCTCGGGCATGCGCGAGAACTCGGCTGCGAAGCCGTCGACCTGGGCGGATAGTTTTTCCTCGGTGGTGTCCAGCAGTTGCCAGATCTGGCGGCGGCGCTCGGCGTCGTCTTCGCCAAGGCAGCGCATATAGCCGGAGGTGAGGCTTTCCATCAGCTTCTCGATCTGGTAGCGGCCGAGGTGGCTGGCCAGCAGCGCGATGCGCAGGCGCTGTTCTCTGGACTTGAGGATGTAGAAGCCGGCGGCGACGAGTGCTACCAGGGTGAGGATTTCCATGGATGCGGGAAGAAGGAGAAAAAGAGAAGGCGGGGAGCAGCGCCAAGTGTAGGCACCGCGACCCGCCTTCTCTTTTCAGCTCCGTGAAGAGCGTCGAAAAGCGTCCGGCTACCGGAAGAAATCGAGGATCCGGTTGCGCTCCTCCGGCGGGGGCGGCGCACCCACGGGCGCGCCGGTGAGCTGCTCGACCGGCGGCGGCGGCGTGTCGCTGTTCTCCAGGCCCAGGCTCGCCACGTTGTGGCCCGGCGTGAAGTCGTCGAAGTACCACTCGCCGTCGAGGTTGACCACGCCCTCGGGCTGGGCCGGACGCGTCACCGGCACGCCCTGCAGCGCGGTCTGCATGTAGCCGGTCCAGATCGGCAGGCTCAGGCTGCCGCCGGTCTCGCCGCGCACGCCGAGCTGGCGCGGCGTGTCGTAGCCCACCCATGCGATGCCGACCATGGTCGGCTGGAAGCCGGCGAACCAGGTGTCGAAGGAATCGTTGGTGGTGCCGGTCTTGCCGTAGAGGTCGTCTCGCTTGAGCGCCTGGTAGGCCTTGAAGCCGGTGCCGTTTCGCACCACGCTCTGCAGCAGCGAATCCATGATGAAGGCATTGCGCTGCGGAATGGCGCGGCGCGTTTCGTCGAGCACCGGCGGTTCGGTTTCCATGACGACCTTGTCGCGCAGGTCGGTGACGCGCGTGACCAGGTAAGGATTGACGCGGTAGCCGCCGTTGGCGAATACCGAATAACCCACCGCCATCTGCATCGGCGTGACCGAGCCGGCGCCCAGGCCCATCGGCAGGTTCGCGGGCTGCTTGTCCTTGTCGAAGCCGAACTTCGTGACCCAGTCCTGTGCGTAGGGCGCGCCGATCGACTGCAGCACGCGCAGGGTGACGAGGTTCTTCGACTTCATCAGCGCGGTGCGCAGCGGCATCGGGCCTTCGTAGGTGCCCTCGAAGTTCTTCGGCTCCCAGGGTTGGCCGCCGTTGGCGCTGGCGTCGAAGTAAAGCGGTGCGTCGTTCACCACGGTGGCGGGCGTGAAGCCTTTTTCGAGCGCGGCCGAATAGATGAAGGGCTTGAAGCTCGAACCCGGCTGGCGCCAGGCCTGCGTGACGTGGTTGAACTTGTTCTTGCCGTAGTCGAAACCGCCCACCAGCGCCTTGATTGCGCCGCTGCGCGGATCCATGCCGATGAAGGCGCCCTCAACCTCGGGCAGCTGCGTGATCTCCCAGGTGTTCTTCGGCGTCTTCGCCACGCGGATGACGGCGCCGCGGCGGATCTTGATGTTGGGCGGCGCCTTCGCGGCAAGGCCCGACTGCGCGGGCTTCAGGCCGTCGCCCGTGATCTGGATGGTTTCGCCGTTCGCACGCACGGCGCTGATTTCCTTCGCATTCACGTCGAGCACCACGGCCGCGATCACGTCGCCGTTGTCGGGATGCTCGGCCAGCGCGTCGTCCACGGCTTCGTCGATTTCCTTCTGCTCGGTCGGCAGGTCGACGAAGCGCTCGGGCCCGCGATAGGGCTGGCGGCGCTCGTAGTCCATGATGCCCTTGCGCAGCGACCTGTAGGCAGCGGCCTGGTCCGCAGCCACGATGGAGGTGTAGACCTTCATGCCGCTGGTGTAGATGCTGTCGCCGTACTGCGCGTACATCATCTGGCGCACGGTCTCGGCCACGTACTCGGCGTGCAGCCGGTTCGGATCGGCCGCGTCGCGCAGATGCAGTTCTTCCTTCTTGGCTTCCGCGGCCTGTTCGGCGGTGATGAAGCCGGTTTCCTGCATGCGGTCGATCACGTACAGCTGGCGCGCCCGCGCGCGGCGCGGGTTGGCCACCGGGTTGTTGGCGCCGGGCGCCTTCGGCAGGCCGGCCAGCATCGCGGCCTCGGCGATGGTGACGTTCTGCAGCGGCTTGCCGAAGTAGGTTTCGGAGGCGGCGGCGAAACCGTATGCGCGGTTGCCGAGGTAGATCTGGTTCAGGTAGATCTCGAGGATCTGGTCTTTCGTGAGTTGCTGCTCCAGCCGCATCGCCAGCAGGATCTCGTAGGTTTTGCGGCTCATGGTCCGCTCGGAGCTCAGATACACGTTGCGCGCCACCTGCATCGTGATGGTCGACGCGCCCTGCTTGCGGCCGCCCTTCAAGCTGGCTACGGCCGCGCGCAGGAAGCCCTTGTAGTCCACGCCACCATGGTCGTAGAAGCGCGCGTCTTCCACGGCCAGCACTGCGTCCTTCATCACCTTCGGAATGTTGGCGAAAGGCGTGAGGTTGCGGCGCTCCTCACCGAACTCGCCGATCAGCTGGCCTTCGGTCGAATAAACGCGAAGCGGCAGCTTGGGGCGGTAGTCGGAAAGCTCCGAGACATCGGGCAGCTTCGGATAGATGGCGACTACGGCGACGATGGCCGCGACCAGCACCACCAGCGCGCCGGAGCCGACACCGATGGCGCCCCAGCCGGCGATGCGCTTCCAGTTGAGGCGGGAGTTGCGAGGCGCTGCGCCGTCGTCGTCGCCGGGAGCCTTGGAGTTTGAGCGTTTGAACATGGGAAATGCCTGTTTGGCTAGCGAAAGGATTGGAGCCGCCGCGCGCTGCCGCGTTCCGGCGTCCGGAGTTCGAGCGTGCCCTGCCGCGCAGCACGCTGCGCGCAATGCATCGCGTCGAAGTACTTGTCGTGGTCGAAGGCGATAAGCAGAAGATCCACCCCGGCGTCGAGGGCACGGACGGTGGCGTCGCAAAGACCGCGGTTGTAGGCCGCGGCCATCGTGAGATCGTCGGTGACGAGCAGGCCCTGGTAGCCCCATTCGCCTCGAATCACCCGCTGCACGATTTTGCGCGAGAAAGAGACCGGATAAGCGGCGTCGAGTTCCGCAAGGATGACATGGCCCAGCATGATCGCCGCATCCGAATGTTTCGATACGTCTTGAAACGGCTTCCAGTCGTGCGCCGCGAGCCGGGCGACCGGCGTGCGCAGTTCGGCGGCGAAATGGTGGGTGTCCTCGGTCACGCCGGCCAGGCCGGGAAAGTGCTTGAGCGTGCCTCGCACACCCGCCGATTCGAGGCCCAGCTCGTAAGCGAGCGCCACCTGCGCAGTGACCGCCGGGTCGGCAGAGATGGCGCGTTCGTCGATGCGGGTGTGGAAATCCCACCGGCCCGGCGCGCGGCCGGTGCGCAGGTCGACCACCGGGCTGAAGTTGAGCGTGATGCCGAGTGCGGCGAGCGCCCTGCCCTGCTGCGCGCCGTAGGCATGGGCGCGCTGGGCGAGTTCGTCGTCGGGCAGGTCGGCATCGTCGAGAAGCGAAGCGAGCGCGGGCTGGCGTTCGACCAATGGGGACAGGCGGGAGACAGCGCCGCCTTCCTGGTCGGTCGCGACGATCAGCGGCGGCAGGCCGGCCGAATGGCGCAGCGCCTGCAGCCCTGCGATCTCGCCGCGCAGCTCTTCGGCCGTGCGACCCCTGACATTACGGCCAGTGACGAAGATGCCGCCGATCAGCCCCTTGCGTGCCAGTTCGCGCAGCTCCTTCGCGTCGTCATAGCCGACGATGAAATGTGCGCCCACCGCCTGCGCGAGCGGGCCTTCCATCGCATTCACTTCGGCGCGGTGCTGACGCGACATCGCTTCGTTGCACAGCGCCGTGAGCACGGCCGCGATTGCCAGTCCCAGCGCCACGGGCCGCAGCCTGCCTTGTGCGAAGCGCCATGCGATCGCGATGCTCGCAAGAAGCAAAGCCAGCAGCAGCGGCAGTTCCCACGCACGCATGAAGCGCAGGTGCGGATCGTTCAGGTGCCAGGCCCAGAACCACAGCACGGCCAGCGCCAGCCAGCCCGATGCACCGGCGATGACCCGCAGCAGCTTCATGCGGCCGTCGGCGCTTCAAGTGCCGCTACGGGCGCGGCTTCGTTGCGGCGCGAGAGCGCGTACCAGTCGACCTTGCGCGTCACGAGCATCAATGTGGCCAGCATGCCGAAGATCAGCAGCGCACCCAGCAGCAGCGCATTGCTTTCCGAAGCCAGCAGGCCGTAGAGCGCACCGTACAGCAGTGCGACGAATGCGCCGAACGACATGCCGCGGCGCCAGCCGCCCAGCACCGCGCTGAAGTACACGGCCAGCAGCGCGACGCTCGCCGAGGCGGCGCCCGCGTAGGCCATCCAGAAGGCGAACTTCTCGGACAGCGCCAGCAGCAGCAGGAAGAAGAGAGCGATCGACAGGCCCACCAGGCCGTACTGGATCGGATGCAGGCGCAGCTTGCGGAACAGCTCGAACATGAAGGCGGCCATCAGCACCAGGCCGATGAAGAGCACGCCGTACTTGCCCGCGCGCGTGCTCATCGAATAGACGTTGATGGGCTGAGCGAGCGACACGTCGAAGGTCTGCAGCGGGCCCAGGTTCCGGCGCGCCGGAACTACGGAGGCAGCTGTCGCTGCCACATCGGCGCTGCTGGCCACATCCACTGCGCCGCCCCGGCCCGAGAGGCCTGCGCGGACCTGCTCGCGCGCCGAGGTCACGAGCGAGGACACGCGCCAGTGCGCGTCGAAGCCCTGTGGCGTCACGCTGCGCTCGGCCGCGAGAAAGCGGCCGCCGAAGCTGGGGTGTGCCCAGGGCGAGCTCAGGTGCGCGGTCGTCTCCTCGGCGATGGGCGCGATGGCGAGCGTGTCCTGCCCGACCAGCCCCAGCTTCATCTCGAAGGGAATCGGCCTGCCGGCCTGCCAGGCGGCGAGCGCGGCACCGGTGACAGGTGCATGGATGCCGTCGGCGAACCAGGCATCGTCGTCAAGGCCCGGCACGCGTTGCCTGAAGCGCAGGGTTTCGCCGCCCATGCTCATGGTGGGCGAGCCGTCGAGGCCGCGCAGGTCGCTCACGTTGAAGGCGATGAGCGGCGCCTTGAACTCGATCTTCGAATCGGTCTCGCTGTGCGGCACGGCCTTCGGGTCGAAGGCGGTGAAGCCGCCGGAGAGCACTGCATCGAGCGTGTAGAAGGGAATCTTGAAGATGCCGCGATAGCGTTCCTGCGGCGCCATCGTGCCCTCGATGTGCAGCTTGTCAGGGAACACCACGTGGGCCATTTCCTTGCTGCGCGGCTCCTGGCCGATGACCTTGCCCTGCGCGTTGCGCAGCGGCTCCATCCAGCGTTCCACGTAAGGCACCAGAAGCAGCGGGCCGACCATCGTCTGGCGGCCCGCATAGGTGGCGGCGAGTTCGCTGGCAGCTTCGCGCTGGCTCTCGCCGCGGGCACGGTTGATCGAATCGATCTCCCCCAGCGGAATGCACAGGAGCAGCAACAGGAAGAGCAGGCCGGCGACCTTGGCCAGCATCGAACTCATCATGACCTTGAGCAACTGAAGCATGTTTTTCTCTCCTCGTCTGTAGCGGTGGCCGCGATGCTCGCCGCGCGACCCGAAGGCTGTGTGAAGGGGCCGGGCCGCCTCGCTTCACACGGACTTCACACAGCGGATGCGGGCGGTCGGCGACTTCAAGACGCCTTCCAACTGGCTTCTCGCGCGCTGGAGAAAGTTGCGGCCGTGCAAGTTCGCACGGACAAGGACCCCCGCCATGGATGCCCAAACCACCCCACGTCCCGGCCGCTGGCTCTGGCTCGCCACCGTAAGTCTGGCGACCGCGGGCTTCATCGCCATGGGCGTGCGCCCGGCGCACGCGCAGGAAGCGCCCGCCGGTCCGCGCCTGAAGACCGAGAGCCCC
>Ga0068853_100002218_pt1 | contig 14522 bp, 10 predicted proteins | sample KBSCornC32_FD_65655 | JGI IMG/M metagenome (GOLD analysis project Ga0068853, IMG submission 65655) | Corn rhizosphere microbial communities from Kellogg Biological Station, Michigan, USA - KBS Corn C3-2 | ecosystem: Host-associated > Plants > Roots > Rhizosphere > Soil ...
CGGTGGTGTTCTTCGCAGCCGATCGTTCCACCAACGATCCCATCCACCGCGGGGCCGGCACGTTGCCGCCGCCGGGAGCGAATTGATGAAGCGTTCACAGATCGGAGAGTCCCTCCCCGAGCGCGAGAGGCGTCCTGGAACGTACGCCCGCCGTCGCCGCGTGGTCTTCGGGGTCCTCTGGGCGCTGGGCTCGCTCTCGGCCTGTTCGAAGACGCGGGACTGCGTGGACAACACCCTGCTCTTGACCTACGACTTCGGCTCCGTGGCGCAAAACGTCGCCCGTGTCGATCTGTTCGTGGCGCTCCCCGGCGCGCCGCTGAAACAGGTGGTCGACAATCCCGATGCGGGTGGCAGCACCCAATCGCCCTACGAGGTGCGACCCGACGAGGCCGCGCCCAAGCTGAAGCCGAACGACAGCGTCGATGTCGTGGCCATCGCCCGATCGGCCGCGGGTGACGAGCTCGCGAGGGCCGTCAAGTACGGGGCACGCCTCTCCGGCAGCTGCTTGGCCCTGAGGTTGGTTTTCGAGTCGGGCGCCGACGGCGGAGCCGGAGGAGAGGGGCAACGCGATGGCGCGGCCGGTGGCGCCCGAGGCGGCAGCCCGGGTGTTGCCGGGGACGGTGGCCACGGCGGCGGCGCGGGCGGTGCGGGCGGCATCCCGGCAGCGAGCGGAGGCACGGCGGGAGTGGGCCCCCAGGGTGGAAGCGCAGGAGCGGGGCCGGCAGGCACCGGCGGCCTGGCGGCTGGTGGAATGGCGAGCGGGGGGGCGACAGGCCCCGCGACCGGAGGCGGGGCCGGGGGTGGCGTCGCGATGGGCGCCGCCGGGGCGGGGGGTCGCGCGGCTGGCTCGACGTCGACCGGTGGCACCAGCGTGGGGGGCGGCACGGGCACGGGCGGCGCGGGGACCGGCGGCGCAGGCACCGGCGGCTCGGCCTGCCCGCCACAGATCGCGTGCACCGTCGTCGGGGCGACGGCGTGCACGGCGAACGCTCCCTCCGCGTCCATGACGTCTTTGCTCACCTGTGTCCAGGACGGCAAAGGGTGCTTCTCGCAGAGCCCGACGCCCTGCGGAGCCTGGCCCTCCGCCTGCGAGCGGGCCGCCCCGGCCGCCTGCGCCGACACCCGCTACCCGGCGTGGAAGCTGCCCCCGGATCGCTCCCCGTCGAACTACACCGATAACAGGGACGGCACGGTCACGGACGGCGTCACCGGCCTCATGTGGGAGCAGGCCAGCTCCATGACGAAGATGACCTGGGACGAGGCCAAGGCGTTTTGCGCTGGGGAGCGGACCGGGATTCACTCCGACTGGCGACTCCCCACCCGCGCCGAGCTGATCACGCTGGTGGACTTTGCGAAAGCGGCCCCTGGTCCGACGATCAACACGATGTACTTCCCCGACACCAGGGGCAGCCCGGTTGAAGAGCCTTACTGGACATCGAGCATCTACGGCAGCTCCGAGTGGAAGAAGTCGTATGGAATCCTTTTCGGAGACGGGGGTTGCGTGAATTTCGACAATGACACGGCCGCATGGGTCCGCTGCGTGCGATGACGCACGCGAGGTGGTCCCCGGACAGCGTCGATCTCGAAGGGAACATGTGATGAAGCGCGCCGCGTATCTTCTGCTTGGAATCTGCACGCTGCTCGGGGGGATCTTCGCCTCTCGGTCCGGACTCGCTGCCTCCCGGCTCGTCCTCGAGGGTTCGACCGTGCGCGACACGAAGACGGGGCTCGTGTGGCAGCAGACGGCCTCGTCGACCAAACGTGACTTTGCCGGTGCCCAGGCCTACTGCAGCGGATTGGGTGCCGGCTGGCGGCTCCCGAACATCAGGGAATTGATATCCATCGTGGATGACACCCACCTGCCCGACTTCGATCAAATGCCGGCCATCGATCCGCTGTTCCTTCCCTCGTCGACGGACCACGACTTCGATTTCTGGTCCTCGACGCCCACCCCAGGCTCCTCCGACAGCTTCTGGTACGTCAAATTCGCCTACGGCTCGGTGCTACTCGATGGGAAGATGACAATGCTGAAGCTCGCGCGCTGCGTGCGCTGACCGAACCATCCATTCTCACGTCCGGTCGTCGTCGCGATCGTCGTCCCCGGGGTCGTCGGGGTCGTCGCGCGGATCGCCGTCCGGTGCGTCGACGATGGCGCCGCGAATGCCGAGCCGGGCGATCAGCCTCTGGAGGAAGCGGCGGCTCACGCCCGCCGCCTCCGCTGCCCGCGTGACGTTGCCATCGGCGCGTCGTAGAGCGCTCTCGACGTAGAGCCGCTCGAGCCGCGCGAGCACCTCTTCGCGCGCCTTCTTCAGCGGCGCACCGAGGTTCACGGGCAGCACGGTGGTGACGTGGGCGTCCGGGCTCGCCTCTGGCGCGCTTCCGAGCCCATGCGGAGCGCCGTTCATCGAGCTTTCGCCCTGGGGCCCGCCCAGGGCGCAGCAGCGTTCGACGAAGTTGCGCAGCTCGCGCACATTGCCCGGCCAGCTCCGGGCGATGAGGTGGGTGAGCAGCTCGGGCGGCACCAAGCGGCCGGGCCCACCCAGCTGCTTGAAGAACTGTCCCGCCAGGAGAGGGACGTCTTCGCGCCGGGCGCGCAGCGGCGGCAGCACGACCTCGACCACCGCCAGGCGGTAGTAGAGATCCTCGCGGAACGAGCCGGTGTTGACCCCTTGGGCGAGCGGGCGGTGGGTGGCGGCCACGATGCGGACGTCGACGGATCTCGCCACGTTCGCGCCGACCCGTCGAACCTCGCGCGTCTCGAGCGCGCGCAACAGCTTGGCTTGCAGGGCCAGGGGCAGCTCGCCGATCTCGTCGAGGAAGAGCGTGCCCCCGTGTGCTGCCTCGATGAGGCCGGCGCGATCCGACTTGGCGTCGGTGAAGGCGCCGCGCGTGTGGCCGAAGAGCTCGCTCTCGATGACGTTCGGCGCGATCGAGCTGCAATCTACCACCACGAAGGGCCCCTTGGCCCGGGTGGAGTGCGCGTGAATTTCGCGCGCCACCAGCTCCTTGCCGGTGCCCGTCTCACCCTGGATGAGCACGGTCGCGTGGGTGGGCGCCGCCAGCTCGAGCACGGCGTAGAGGCGTCGCATTTCAACGCTGGCGCCGAGCAAGCTCCCGAAGCGCGTGCGCTGCGACAGCGCGACATGGCCGGGCTCGCTGCCCATCTCGAGGCGGAGCACGGTCGCCCCCACGCGGATGCTGGCGCCACCGGAGAGCTCGACGTCGTGCGCTCGGATGCCGTCGACGAAGGTCCCGTTGGTGCTGCCCGCGTCGACGAGGCGCACGCTGTCACGCCGCGGGGTGAGCTGGACATGAAGGCGCGAGACCGTGCGATCGGTCAGGCGAAGCTGCGAGCCGAGCGCGGTGCCCACGCGCACGGGGAGCGGGCCCAGAGAGAGGCGCTGGCCGCGGTCGGGCCCTTCGACCACCACGATCTCTCCGCCGCACACGTCGAGCGAGGCGCGCGGGCCGGCGGCGTGTAACTCGGTCTCGGCCTGGATTGAAACCTCTTTCGGCTCCGCCAATCTCAAAGTCCTCCCGCCAAGTGTCCTCGGGATCGGGGAAGCTAGCATACGCAAACAGCGCGGCCGCCTTTGGCGGCGGCGCCCCTCCATCGGTCATCGAGCGCAAGGGGGTGCGAAGCTCCGGGTCTCCTCTTCGACTCTTCACTCGACGACCCCGTACGTCGCCGGATTCAGCCTTCATCAGCCTTCAGCGGAAGCGGCGGAGCAGCGAGCGGGCCTCCTGGACGCGGAGGAGGCGGGCGGCCAGGAAGTAGACCGCAGCGCCGACGGTGATGGGAACGAACGCACCGATCAAGTGAGCGCCGGGGAACCCGGTCAGGACCTGGGGGAGCCAGCGACCGAGCGGCCAGATGGCGACGCCCATCGCAGCGGCGGCCAGGACGATGCGAGCGACGGCGCCGATCAGCGCGCGATCGAGGAGACCGCCCACGTGAATCTGGAACGCGATGAGCAGGACCGTCAGGTTGAGGATCGCCGCCAGCGACGTCCCGAAGGCCAGGCCCACGTGGCCGAGCTGGCGAAACGTGAGCACGTTCCAGAGCACGTTGCCCGCCACCGCCGAGAGGCTGGCGAACAGAGGAACCCGCGTCCGCCCGAGCGCATAGAACGCCGGCGCCACCACCTTGATGGCCGAGTAGGCCGCCAGACCGACGGCGAACGCCGACAGAGCGTGCGCCGTCTGCACCGTCGCGTACGGGGTGAAGCGCCCGTGCTCGAAGATGAGGCGAATGATGGGGACGCCCAGAAAGGCCAGGCCCACCGTCGACGGGATGGTCAGGAACAGGACCATCTGCAGCCCCCGGCGCAGGGTCGCGCTCAGGGCGGCGTGATCGTTCGCGGCGGCGTCGCGCGCCAGGTGCGTCAGCGAGGTCGTCCCGATGGCCACGCCGAACACGCCGATGGGCAGCTGCATCAGCCGGAACGCGTAACCCAGCCACGAGATCGATCCTTCGGCGCCGAGGCTGGCGAACGTCGTGCTGATGACGACGTTGATCTGCACGGCCGCCACGGAGATCGTGGCGGGCGCCATCAACCCGGCGATGTGCCGGGTGCCAGGGTTCCGCAGGCGCAGGTCGGGCTTGAAGGCGGGCCTCCAGCCGAGGCGCCACAGCGGCGGGATCTGCACCGCCAGCTGCGCCGCGCCGCCCACCAGCGTCAGCAGGGCCCACACCGTCACCGTGGTCTGCGCCGGGGTCCCGATCAGCCAAAGGACGGCGCCGCCCACGATGGCGACGACGTTGAACATCGACGAGGCCAGCCCCGGCGCGGTGTAGCGCGCCTCGGCGTTGAGGGCGCCCATGGCCACCACGGCCAGCGAGATGGTCGGCAGGAACGGCATCATGAGCCGGACCAGGTGCGAGGTGAGGGCCGTCTTCTCCGGCGAGAAGCCGGTCGCCACGACCCGCACCACTGGCTCGGGCCACAGCATCCCGAGGAGCGCGAGGCTGCCCAGGTACAGGGTCAGGGTGGTCAGCACGCGGTTCGACAGCAGGAAGGCGGCGGGGCGCCCCTCGTTCTTCAGCGTCCGCACGTACGTGGGGACGAACGCCGTCGACATGGCGCCCTCGGCGAACAGGTCGCGCAGCATGTTCGGGATCCGGAACGCGGCCAGGAACGCGTCGCTCGAGCCGCTGGCGCCGAGGGTCACGGCGAAGATCTGCTCTCGAACCAGGCCCAGGATGCGCGAGAGCATCGTGAGGGCGCTGACCCGGCGTGCGCCCCGCGCCATCTCGCGCGCCTTGGCGTCGCCCGGGGGCCCGGCGGCGGCGGCGGGTGGCGTCGCGACCGCTCCTACCGCCGGCGAAGGCGGGGCGGGCTCGCTCACGGCCCCGTCCGGCCCTGGGGCCGTTCCAGGATCTCCGCTGCCCGCTCACCGAGCGGCGTGTGCCGCCGGGCCTTCAGTCCCTCCAGGATCTGGCGATCGCTCGCCAGCGTCGGCTCGAGGCAGTCGAGCATCTGAACGGAGTCCTCGGGCGCGGTCGCGGCCGCCGTCACCATCCGCCGCGCGAGCTGGCGGATCTGCTCCCAGATGGGCTCTCGGGCGCTGGACTTGGGCAACATGCCCGGCTGAGCCATGGCCTCGCACAGCGCCGCGACGGAGGCCGTGGCCACGGTCGGATCGATGTCCCGCGTGCCGGAGGCGAAGCCCCCGGTGGCGAGGCGTTGCTGCGGGCGCACCACGAACGCCGCCGCCCGCCGGATGGCGGGCGACGGATCCTTGAGCAAGCTCAAGAGGTCGGGCCACAGCGGGCAGACCGAGGTGGCGTCGGCCAGCGCGTCGAGCGCGGCCAGTCGAACCGCGGTGGCAGCCGCCGGCAAGAGCGCGCTGGTGCGCAGGGCCCCGCAGGCCCCGTTGACCACGTCGGGGGGCACGTCCCAGTCGTCGATGTCAGCGGCGGTGGCCGCCGCCAGTAGGTCCCCCACCGTGTGCGCCGCGGCGGCCGCCACGCCGGGATCGGGCGCGGTCGTCATCAGCTCGGTGACGGGACCGACCAGGCGCGCCCGCCCCTGCAGGGTCGGGATCGCGACGAGGGCGGCCTGAATGCCCGCCGCGTCGGCCTTGCGCAAGGCCTCGGCCAGGCGGGCCGGCCCGATGCGGGCCGCCACCCTGGAAATTTCAGCGCGATCCTTGCGCCGGACCGCAGCGACCAGCTCGTCGAGAGGGACCTCGAGCATCCCCGTTCGCGCATCGACGCGCCGCTTGTCGTGAGCGGCGCCGGCCGGCGCGGCCGTGCCGAGCAGCCCGAGGCCCAGGCCGAACCCGAGCCAGGCGACGCAGGCTCGGAGCGCCAGCCGGGCGCGCCGTGGACGGTGAGGCAGGGTCATCTCGATCCTGCCCCACTGTTACCACCAACGCGCCCGCGGCGCTGCTCGCCAGCGCGCCCTCGCAGCCGCTCGAGGCGGCAGGGAGCCGGCGGCCGGCGGCTCACGCGCCGGCTGAAGCTGCGGAGGCCATCGGGCGCGCCTTGCCGCCCTTGCCGCTTTTGCCGCCCTTGCCGGCGCCGTTGGAGACGGCGACCAGCTTCTTCGCGCCGGCCTTCAGCGCGTCGGCCTTGTTGGTCTTCTCCCAGGCGAAGTCGGGATCGTTCCGCCCGAAGTGACCGTAAGCCGCCGTCTTCTGGTAGATGGGGCGCAAGAGGTTCAGCTCGCGGATGAGCGCACCCGGACGGCAGTCGAAGTTCGCGCGCACCAGCTCCGCGATGCGCTCCTCGGGGATCGTGCCCGTCCCGAAGGTGTGGACCAGCAGCGAGACCGGCTCGGCCACGCCGATGGCGTACGCGACCTGCACCTCGCAGCGGCGCGCCAGCCCGGAGGCGACGACGTTCTTGGCGATGTAGCGCGCGTAGTAGCAGGCCGAACGGTCGACCTTGGACGGATCCTTGCCCGAGAACGCGCCGCCGCCGTGGCGACCCATGCCGCCGTACGTGTCGACGATGATCTTGCGCCCGGTCAGGCCCGAGTCACCCATGGGGCCGCCCACCACGAACCGACCGGTCGGGTTGATGAAGTACTTCGTCTTGGACGAAACCATGCCGGCCGGGACGATGGGCTTCACCACCTCTTCCATGATGGCTTCCTTCAGCGTCTTGTACTTCACGTCCTCGCTGTGCTGGGTGGACACGACGATGGCGTCGATGCCCAGCGGGCGGTTGTTCTCGTCGTAACGCACCGACACCTGGGTCTTGCCGTCGGGGCGCAGGAAGTCCACCGTGCCCTTCTTGCGCACCTCGGACAGGCGCTTGGCCATCTTGTGCGCCGTCATGATCGGCATCGGCATCAGCTCGGCCGTCTCGTCGCAGGCGTAGCCGAACATCATGCCCTGGTCGCCGGCTCCCTGCTCGTCGCGCGTGTAGACGCCCTTGCCGTCGACGCCCTGAGCGATGTCGGGCGACTGCTGCTCGAGCGCGACCATGACACCGCAGGTCTTCCAGTCGAAACCCATGTCCGAGTGGCTGTAGCCGATGTCCTTCACCACCCCGCGCACGATCTTCGGGATGTCGATCTGCGCGCTCGAGGTGACCTCGCCCGCCACCATCACGAAGCCGGTCTTCGTCAGCGTCTCGCAGGCGACCCGCGAGCCCTTGTCGCCCTTGAGGAGCGCGTCCAGGATCCCGTCGGAGACCTGATCGCACAGTTTGTCGGGGTGGCCTTCGGTGACGCTCTCGGAGGTGAACAACGACTCGGACATGACGGCGGCTCCTTTTGAGTGGCGGACGGGGCGGAAAGCCGCGGGAGTCTCCCAGCCGACCCGTTCGGCGTCAAACCCGATCGGCGAAAAAGGGGCGGGCCGGCCCGGGGGCCGCCGGGACAGGAGGCAGGGTGCCGAGGAGGTCCCGGCAGGGGACGCGGCGCGACCGCGCTCCACGTTCCCTGTATTGACCCGGGTGATAACCTCGAGGGGTCGTGGAGCCGCTGAAGAAGTACCGCAAGTCCGGCCTGGACAACTTCATCAAGTTCGTCCGCGAGCTGCCGGTCCTGTCACCTCGGGCCATCTTCGCGAAGCTGGAGGAGGAGGGCTACCGCGGCCAGGTGGCGGCGCGCCGCGCCGTCTCGTTGCTGGCCTACCGGCACGTGCGCCGCATCAAGCGCATCTACCTGGACGGCGCCAAGCGCGACCAGCTGCTGCCGAAGACGAACGTCCTCCTGGCGGGGCCCACCGGTTGCGGAAAGACCTTCCTGGTCGAGCTGCTGTTCCAGCACATCCTGCGGCTGCCGACCGTCATCATCGACATCACCACGTACTCGGAGACCGGTTACGTGGGCCAGGACCCGAGCACGATCCTGACCCGCCTGCTGCACGCCGCGGACGACAACCCGCTCCTGGCGTCGATCGGGGTGGTCTGCCTGGACGAGTTCGACAAGATCGCCTCGGGCCAGAACAACGCCGTCTTCGCCGGCGCGGGCACCACCAAGGACGTCACGGGAATGGGCGTGCAGCGCGAGCTGCTGAAGATGCTCGAGTCGTCGGACGTCGTCGTGCCGATGGAGATCACGCACTCTTCGTACGGAGACCACCTGGTCCTATCGACCGCGGACGTGGCGTTCATCGCTGCGGGGGCGTTCTCGGGTTTTCACCACATCGTGCGCAACCGCGAGAGCGGCGATCGCATCGGCTTCGGCCGCGGGGCGCCCGCGGGGCCGGGCGCGCGCTCGGCGAACGGGATCGCGGTCAGCTTCACGGCGCGCGACGTGGAGAACCTGGTCAACCTGCAGACGTTCGGCTTCCTGCCCGAGCTGCTCGCGCGCTTCGGGCGGTTCGTCCCGTTCGACGCGCTGGACGCCACGACCTTGATGGACATCCTGCGCGCGAACGTGGTGGACCGGCTGGTGCGCGAGTTCGAGGACGAAGGCTTCGAGCTGGTGGTCGACGACGACGTCCTCGGGCACCTGGTCAGCGAAGGGCTGAAGCGGGAGACCGGCGCGCGGGGGCTGGTGTCGATCCTGACGCGTCACCTGGAGGACGCTGCCTTCGACGCCTTCGCAGAGTCACCGGGCGGTCGCGTGCGCGTGCGCCTGGAGGCGGGCGACGTGCAGGTCGAGGTGACACCCGCCGCGGGTGTCGCGAGCGGCGCCGAAGGCAGCGCCCGCCCACCGGTGCCCCCGACGGACGAGGGCGCCGAGCCGGAGTGACGGCGGCCCTGCGCTGGCCGCCTTACCTGACTCGGCCTGCGCCCTCCCGCGCGTCAGAACCGCTCGTGCGGCATGCGGTCGCGCGGGCCGCGGAAGTATTGCATCGGCGAGTAGAAGCGAAAGTTCGAGACGCGGCTGGTGTAGACGCAGGCGTAAGCGTCGACCTGCTCGCCGAACTTGCTGATCTCGTAGCCCTCCCGGAAGATCGGCCCCCAGTGCGGATTGAAGGCGAGGTCCGTCTCGCGCTCCGCCATCCGGTGCTCCGCGTGCGTCTGCTTCAGCGCCGCGCGCAGCCGATCGATGTCGGCCTTCACCATCCGCCGAGCCGCCTGCAAGTCCGGGCTCTCCGGCCCGCGCTCGCTTCCGTCGATGTCCAGGCGCTGCAGCGCCCGCATGGCCTGCTGCCGCTCGTTCAGGTCGGCGTCCTGCTGGATCAGCTTCGCGTCCAGCTGGTCCAGCGCCGCCAGCCGCGGGCGCAGGGCGTCCATCGTCGAGATCTCGCTCTCCAGCTCTTGCACGATCATCGCCGTCCGCCAGCTCGACGACTTCCGTGACCGCAACATGTCGCCGTAGATGTGATCTCCGACGAAGAGGACCTTGTCGCCGCCGACCCGCGCGCGCTCCTCGAACGCCTTCAGGTTGCCGCCGGCGTACACGCGGCCCTTCACGAACGGCCCCTCGGACGGACGCGCCAGCGGCGCGCCTTCCGCGTCGAGATCGACGAAGGGGTGCTCGGCCGTGAAGAACGCGGGCTTCTGCGCGTCCACGATGACCACGTCGAAGTAGTTGCGCCACGACGGATACGCGGCCAGGTACCCGTCGAGCAGGTGACTCATCACGGGGTTCGTGTAGTCCCACGCCGAGTTGGTCAGCAGGAAAAGCCGCTTCCCCGACGACCGCAGCTTGTGCAGCGTCTCCGCCAGGTGCGAATCCCGATCGATGAAGTCGCCCAGCCGCTTCTGGACGATCTCCTTGATCGAGCCGTCGCGGTGAGCAAGGTCGATGCATTGGCGGACGTCGTCCCACAAGGTCGGATAGTCCGGCTTGCTGGCGAGCGGCGTACGATCGAAGTAGTCGACGAGCCCGGCATAAAGGACCGCCTCGGGCAACGCGAACAGCGAATCGATCCACGCATAGCGCTGGGTGGACAGTCGCATCCGTTCGCGCTGGTAGAGCGACGCGACGCGATCACCCTCCAGGTCCGCCAGGCCATGACGGGCGCGTCCCGGAAAACCGTAGCGGTCCGGCTTGAAGATGTTCCCGTTCATGCGATCCACCACCAGCCCGCGGATCGCCAGCGCCGCGTCGTAGGTCAGGTGGCGGATCTCTTCCGGGTAACCCTTGATCTTGCACAGCTTGTCGAGGGTCGCGCGCATCGACAGCTCCTCGATGCGCGGCTGGTTGTAAATCGCCAGCGTGTAGTCCATGTCGAACCCGACGGTCTCGATCTTGTCGAGCCGGAGGTTTCGGTTGACGTAGACACGCGAGCGCCGCGGGATCTCGAGCGCCCGCGGCACCGGTTCGTTCGACTCCAGCCCAGTTCCCGTACCTGCTTCGCGAACAACCGCCGCTCCGACGGAAGACATGCAGACGTCATTTTAGCACCCCAACCCCCGCTCGGCCCTGCGGCCTCGCAGGTCTCTTCGACAGCCGCCTCGCGCCCCCCCGTAGCCCGCGCGGGCGCGTTAGAGTTGGCCGGTGCGAATCGCTCTGGGTCAAATCAACCCCACCATCGGGGACTTCGAGGGGAACCGGCGCCTGATCGAGGCGGCCGTGGACCAGTCCGCGCGCGGGGGCGCCGACCTGGTGGTCTTTCCCGAGCTCGCGCTCTGCGGCTATCCCCCCAAGGACCTCCTCGAACGTGCCGGGTTTCGGGCGGCGGCCGCCGAGAGCCTCCGGGCGCTGGCGGCGGCGCTCGGGGCGCGTCCCTCCGGCCCCGGCGTCATCGTCGGCTTCCCCGAGACGCTGGCCGCCGACGGCTCCGGTATCCCGCTCGCCAACGCGGCGGCGCTCATCGAGGGCGGCCAGGTGACGGCCGTGCGGCGCAAGACGCTCCTGCCCACCTACGACGTCTTCGACGAGTGGCGCTACTTCTCACCGGCGCCCGCCGACGCCGCCCGACCGATCCCGTTCCGCGGCCGCCAGCTCGGGCTGTGCATCTGCGAGGACATCTGGAACGACGCCGACTTCTGGCCGCACCGCTTGTACCGAGAGGACCCCGTCGAGCTCCTGGCCAGGGCCGGGGCCGACGTCATCATCAATGTCTCGGCGTCACCCTTCACTCTGGACAAGCGCACGTTACGACCGCGCATGCTGGCGGCGACGGCCCGCCGCTGGCGGCTGCCGCTGGTGTTCGTCAACCAGGTGGGCGGCCAGGATGACCTGATCTTCGACGGCAGCAGCACGGTCTTCGACGCGACGGGTGCCGTCATCGCGCGCGCCGGAGAGATGCAAGCCGATCTCGCCTTCGCCGACCTGGACGCCGGGACCGGCGACCTGCGGGCTCCGGCGCCGTCGCTGGAGCGCGCCGCCCTGGACGCGATGGTGCTGGGCACGCGCGACTACGCCCGGCGCTGCGGGTTCTCGCAGGCGCTGCTCGGTCTGTCGGGCGGCATCGACTCGGCGCTGGTCGCCACCATCGCGGCCGAGGCGCTCGGGCCCGAGAACGTGCTCGGTGTCGGCATGCCGTCGCGCTACTCGTCTCGTGGATCGGTCGACGACGCCCGCGCCCTGGCCGAGGCGCTCGGGATCGCGTTCGAGCTGGTGCCGATCGAGCCGATGTTCGAGGCCTATCTGGGCGCGCTGGCGACCCCGTTCACCCGGCCGGCGCCGGCCGCGCCACCCGACGCCGAGGACCTCACCACCCAGAACCTGCAGGCGCGCGTGCGCGGCGCGATCCTGATGGCGCTGTCGAACCGGCAGGGCCGCCTGCTCCTGACCACCGGCAACAAGAGCGAGATCGCGACCGGCTACTGCACGCTCTACGGCGACATGGCCGGCGGATTGGCCGTGATCAGCGACGCGCCGAAGACTCTGGTCTATCGGCTGGCGCGCGAGTGCAACGCCTCGCGCCCCGTGATCCCGGAGTCCACGCTGACCAAGCCCCCCTCCGCCGAGCTGCGGCCCAACCAGACGGATCAAGACTCGCTTCCGCCCTACGAGCTGCTCGATCGCATCCTGGAGGCGCACCTGGAACAGGGCCTCGACGTCGCCGCGCTGGTGGCCGCTGGCTTCCCGGCCGTGGTCGTCACGGACGTCGTGCGCCGGGTCACGGTCAGCGAGTACAAACGCCGTCAGATGCCCCCCGGCTTGAAGATCACCGGCAAGGCCTTTGGTCCCGGCCGCCGGATGCCCATCGCCCAGCGCTGGCGCGGCTGATTCTGCCCCGATCGCAGGTACCAGGGCGGCCGGGCGGCGGGCGCGTCCCTCCCTTGACTCGATCGCCTCGGCCGGTAGAGTGCCGGCTCTTTTCGACCTGAAATAAGGCCACAGAGAGGTTCCCATGCGCGCCGCGATTGTCGTTCTGCCCGGAGATGGAATCGGTCCCGAGGTCACCGCCGAAGCCCTCAAGGTCCTCGCCGCCGTCGGGCGCAAGTTCGGGCACGAGTTCGTGACCCGCGAGGCCCTCATCGGCGGCGCGGCCATCGACGCCACCGGGACGGCCCTGCCCGAGGCCACGCTCGAAGCGGCGCGTGGCGCGGACGCCGTGCTGCTCGGGGCGGTCGGCGGACCGAAGTGGGACGACCCGCGGGCCAAGGTCCGACCCGAACAGGGTCTGCTGGCCATCCGCAAGGGCCTGGGGCTTTACGCGAACCTGCGTCCCGTGTCCGTGAATCCGCGGCTGCTCGGCGCTTCGACGTTGCGCCCCGAGGTGCTGGCGGGGGTCGACATGATCGTCATCCGGGAGCTGACGGGCGGGATCTACTTCGGCGAGAAGCGGCGCGAGGCCGACAGCGCGTCCGACCTCTGCGTGTACTCGGTGGGGGAGGTCGAGCGCATCGTGCGCGTGGCGGCGCGCCTGGCGCGCGGCCGCAAGAAGAAGGTCACCTCGGTCGACAAGGCCAACGTGCTCGAGACGTCGCGCCTGTGGCGCGAGGTCACCACGCGCGTGATGCGCGACGAGTTCCCCGACGTCGCCGTCGCTCACATGCTGGTCGACGCGTGCGCGATGCACCTCATCCGCCGGCCGGCCGACTTCGACGTGATCGTCACCGAGAACATGTTCGGCGACATCCTCACGGACGAAGCCTCGATGCTGGCGGGATCGATGGGTCTCCTGCCGTCAGCGTCCCTCGGCGACGGCACCCGAGGCCTCTACGAGCCGATTCACGGCTCTGCGCCCGACATCGCGGGCAAGGGCGTGGCCAATCCCTATGCGACCATCCTCAGCGTGGCCATGATGTTGCGGCACTCGCTGTCGTTGCCGCGCGAAGCGGAGAGCGTGGAGCGCGCCGTTTCCGCCGCCGTCGCAGCCGGCGTCCTCCCGGCGGACATTGCGGGAGCGGCCGGCGTGGCGCCGGCTTCGACGATCGCAGCGGGCGACGCCGTCACACGCGCATTGTCCGACAACTGAACCAGGCCCGCCGCGAACGCGGCAATTTACGGTTCTCCAGGCAGACGCCGCTGCTCGTTTCAACGCTCCGTTGAAAGAGCGCCGCGTCCGCAATGACGCCAATGGCAGTCTGCTGCGCGAATGCGTCCGCGCAAAGTGCCGCGAGCGCACGGAACGGGACCTTCCCGTGACCACCGCGTAACCACCAAAGTGGTTTCCAGCAATGTCGGCGCAAATGCCCAATCCCCCAAATACGGTGAATCGACGGTAAGTGAGATGCTTGCCTACCTTTTCGGCCGTATTTTGAGCGTCGCACGCGCGCGCGGGGCCGTTAATCTCGACTTCCACGCGGGCGATTGATATTGTCACACTTGAAGAAAGTGCCCGCTTCGGTGTCCGTCCATGTCTCACGGTGTTCGCCTCGACAGAGCGGTACGGCGCCCCTCGCACGAATCGTACGACTTCATCGGTTAGGTGCATCCGCGCCGTAGTCCGTGAACCAAGGAGAACGCTGATGGGAACGAGGCTTTACGTAGGCAATCTGTCGTACAACGTCACCGAGCCGGAGCTGCGCGAGGCCTTCTCCGAAGGCGGCCGCAACGTGGTCGAGGTCAAGATCGTGATGGACCGCGAGTCGGGCCGTCCGCGCGGATTCGCGTTCGTGGAGATGGGCAGCTCGGAGGACGCGACCGCCGTCATCGATACGCTGAACGGCCGTGCGATTCAGGGCCGCCCCATCAACGTCAGCGAGGCCCGCGAGCGCACGCCGCGTGCGGGCGGGGGCGGTGGCGGCGGCTGGGGCGGTGGCGGGGGCG
>Ga0068853_100002220_pt1 | contig 14515 bp, 9 predicted proteins | sample KBSCornC32_FD_65655 | JGI IMG/M metagenome (GOLD analysis project Ga0068853, IMG submission 65655) | Corn rhizosphere microbial communities from Kellogg Biological Station, Michigan, USA - KBS Corn C3-2 | ecosystem: Host-associated > Plants > Roots > Rhizosphere > Soil ...
CGCTTGGCGAGGAAATACGTGGTGTCCGGCGTGATGTCGTTGCCGCTGCCATCGGTGATGCTGGGCGAGGGCGCCGGATTCAGGTTGCCGCCGTTGCCTTTGAGCACCGCCATGTACGAGGTCAGCTGCTTGAGCGGCGCGGTCGGCACGATCACCAGCGTTCGGCCGGTGGTGTCGGACGGCGCCAGCGTGACCACGAACTCCTGTGGCGACTGCAGTTCGCGCACGATGCTCGTGACGCCGCCGCCGGGGCCGGTCAGGGTGACTTCATAGACGCGCACCGTGCCGCCGTTGGCCGCATCGGTCGTGCCGGTCGCCAGCGAGAATCCGAGCGGACCGCCGGTCAGGCTGGTCGGCTTGGGCGGCGTGCTGAACGTCGTGCTCCACGGCGCGGTGGTGCTGAAGCCGTCGAGCGCATTGAGCGCGACCTGCGGGTCGCCGATGTTGGCCGGATTGGCCACAGGAATGTTCAGGGTCAGGTCCTTGGTGCCCGACAGCAGAAGGTTGGTCGGGAACGGCACCACGGCATTGCTCGGATCAAAGCGCGCGGTAATGACCGCGGTCACCGGGCCTCCGCCGCTGTTCGTCGCCGGCGGCGCGGGCTGGGCGCGCGAGCTGTTGCTGCCGCCTCCACACGCGGTCAGCACCAGGGACGACGACAGCGCCAATAACAAACTCAGTTTGGCCTGCATAATGAAATTCCTGTTGGTTGGTTCGGATGCGCAACGGCACCGGTATCATAGGTAGTTCAAACGGACGTTGGCAACGGGAAATTAACCTCGGTTGTCGAAATAGTTGATGCTGCGTCGCAGCAAGCCGGATGAGGCCGCCAGGCGCGGCCTCCACATTTATCTTTGTATAAAAGTATTCGTCAGCCGTCCGGCAGCACGGACTGTGCGTCGAACGCGCCCGGCTGATAGCCGAAATCGCGTTGCGCCGCCGAATTGTCCGCGACCAGCGGCTCGCGCAGGCGCGCGATCGCGGCGCGCGCGATGCCGCCGGCCGGATGCAGACGCGCCATCAGCCGCAGCGCGGCAAGCGGAACCGGTGCGCGCAGGATCGGGCCGGGCATGGCTTGCGCCAGGCGCTTGAGCAATGCGTCGAAGCGCAGGCGCTCGCCGCCGCCGAGTTCGTAGACCTTGCCATACGTGGCGGGCGCATCGAGCGCCGCGAGGCAGGCCTTGGCGAGATCGCGCGCATGCACCGGCTGGCGCAGGCCGCTCGCGCCGATCGGCATCGGCAGTACGCGCCAGCGCCGCGCGAACCGCGCGATGCGCGCCAGGCTGCGGTCGGTACCGGTGCCGTAGATAAGTGTCGGCCGGAACAGCGTCGCGTGAGCGCCGCGCTCGGCAGCCAGCCGCAGCACGCGGGTTTCCGCCTCGGCAAGGCGTTGCGCAAGCGCGCGCTCGGCGGCGTCGGCCGAATCGCGCTTGCTGTCGGCGCTCATCGAGCTGAGTGCGAGAATGCGCCGCGGCAATTGCGGGCAGCGCTCCAGCCAGTCCGCGAACGCGTCCAGCGGGCCCAGGCTGAGCACGGTTTCGGCAGCCGGCCAGGTCACGCGCGCATCATTGATGTCGGCGCACAGCCACGCACTGTCCGCAATGCGTGGCGCGCGGCTTACCGCCAGCACGCGCGAGCGCGCCGCCAGCGGCGGCAGCAGGAACCGCCCGACCGGGCCGCTGGCGCCGAAAACCAGGATCGTCGACATGGGATGCAGGTTGACGGCCAGGACGCCGGCCGCTTCGATGCGCGATACTAAGGCATACGCGGGCCGGCATTTTCCCGCGGATTTTTGCTTGCGTGAGGTTTCGGCTGCCTATATACTTCGCAGTCTTTCGTTCCACTTTTGTGCCCTTGCGGCAACAGGTTCCCTATGAAAACAATCAGCGCCAATGCTGAGACGGTGAAGCGCGACTGGTTCATCGTCGACGCCAGCAACAAGACGCTCGGCCGCCTCGCGACCGAACTTGCCCGCCGTCTGCGCGGCAAGCACAAGCCTGTTTACACGCCGCATTGCGACACCGGCGACTATCTCGTCGTGATCAACGCCGAGAAGGTCGCGGTCACCGGCAAGAAGATGGACGACAAGGTCTATCACCATGTCACCGGCTACATCGGCAACATCAAGTCGATCGCGCTGAAGGACCTGCTCGCGCAGCATCCGGAGCGCGTGATCGAGATCGCCGTCAAGGGCATGCTGCCGAAGAATCCGCTTGGCCGGGCCATGTACCGCAAGCTGAAGGTCTACAAGGGCCCCAACCACCCGCACACGGCCCAGCAGCCGCAGGCGCTGGAAATCTAAGGAACGACCATGGCAACGACGCAACAGCAATACGGTACCGGCCGCCGCAAGTCCTCCGCCGCGCGCGTGTTCCTGCGCCCGGGCAAGGGCAGCATCACCGTCAACGGCAAGGCACTCGACCAGTTCTTCGGTCGTGAGACCGCGCGCATGATCGTGCGCCAGCCGCTCGAGCTGACCAAGATGACCGACAAGTTCGACATCCTGGTCACCGTCGAAGGCGGCGGCATCTCCGGCCAGGCCGGTGCGATCCGCCTCGGCGTCGCGCGCGCGCTGGTCGAATACGACGAAGCGCTCAAGTCGCCGCTGCGCAAGGCCGGGTTCATGACCCGCGACGCCCGCGAAGTCGAGCGCAAGAAGGTCGGCCTGCACAAAGCCCGCCGCGCCACGCAGTTCTCGAAGCGCTAATCCGCAATTCCGGTTGCGGCCGCCAGGCCGCAACCCGCGCGAGCAACCTGGATCGTTGCCAAGTCAGAGATTCGGTCCAGCCGGAATTGGGAGATCGTCTAACGGTAGGACAACGGACTCTGACTCCGTTTATCTAGGTTCGAATCCTAGTCTCCCAGCCACAAAAACAAACGGCCCCCGAGTGGGGCCGTTTGTTTTTGCGTCTGTGCGACTAGGATCGAACCCGCAGGGTTCGACGCTTTCGGCAGGACAGCCGAAAGTGAACATTTCGGCGCAGCCGGAAATGGCCCGAAGGGCGGAACACATGCAATGTGCGACGCATATCCTAGTCGGGGTGACGCTGCCTCGACCCGGGTGAGCCCCATTGCAAATCGCTTTCGCAGACTACGGCCATCTTCGACCAGTCTTCCCGATTTCCCGCGCAGCCGTGCGCACTGCAAGCCGGTGCACAGTATCTGCTGCAAATTGAACGCTCACGAAAGCGACGCGCATAAGTGAATCAAGGGCTTGCACCAGGCGCTGACGCTGGCATGCAGGTTGCGATACCTGTGCGTGGCTCTCTCCCCAGGGACCACATGACAAGCAAGGCCGTACGTGAGTACCGCCAAGGAAAGGCACAAACGGCAAGCAAGGACGCAACAGCGCAACCAAGGACGGTTGCAGGCGACTCGAAGAATCCCCACTTCGCTCGCCACCAGGACGGACCGATCGCTTCCCCCGATCGGTCCGTTTGTTTTAGCGCGGCTCATGCAACCCGCGCCGCGTTCGCACTCCTGGGGGTCAACACGCCGAGCACCACCGCCACGACAAACAGCGCCGGCACATCCCCGATCAAATGCCCATGATCCATGGGATCGGCGAAAGACTGCACCGCCATGATCGCGCCGTGCACCACGCTCGACCACACGGTGAACCAGATCAGGCTCAGATGCGCCACTGGATTGCGCGCGGCGATGATCAGGAATACACCCAGCGTCGCATAGATGCCCATGATCATGTCGAGGTAATTGGAATGTCCGCTGCTGTGCCATTTCCAGCCGGACGGCCAGACGATTCCGAGCACATAGATGCCGACGATGAAGGTGATGCCGATCGCGACCAGCGCGACCCGCAGGTACTTGAGGCGAACGGTGTCGTTCATCGGGTTGCCTTTTCGGGTTGACGTCGCCGATAGACCGGGCACACGGCGGGAAGCCTTCATCGCGTCAATCAGTTGCCGGTGAAGTGCGCTGCTCCGGCTTACGTCCCGTCGCAGCGAGCGACGCCAGCACCACGGCCAGCGCCACATACGCCGCGACAAACTGCCAGGCCAGGTACTGCGCGTTCGATGCGAGTAGCCACGGCAGGTATACGCTGCCATCCGGATCCACCGAATGCACGATGCCGAACAGCGTCAGCGCCGCGGCCAGCAGGCAGATTGCCGCAGCGCGCACAAGCCGCGCATCGATCAGCGCGGCAACCAGGCTCGCCCACAGCATCGAGGTGATGATGAAGCCGTTGCCGAGGATGACGATCACCGCGAGCTCCGGCAGGCCCTGCTCGGCACTTGTATACAATTGCCGGAAATGCTCGGGCGACACGATGCCGGGATCGCCGAGCTTGATCGCGAGCATGCGGGCGATGGCCGGGAAGAACGCGATCACCACGGCGGGCGCGTAGCGCGGCGGCGTCGCCTCGAACGCCTGCATCGTGATCTGCATCGCCACGTAGATCAGGATCGGCGCGAGGATCACCAGCGGCACCAGCTCGATGATGTTGGACAGGTAGCCGAGCACGCCGCCCAGGCCGAGGAACACGCCGGCAAACAAGGTGTACGCGCTGCCGGCACCCATCGCGCGGTACGCCGGCTGGCCGATGTACGGCGTGGTCTGCGCGACGCCGCCGCAGACGCCCGCGACGAGCGTGGACAGCGCTTCGACGAGCAGGATGTCGCGCACCGGATAGTCGTCGCCGGCGGCGCGCGCGCTTTCCGTGACATTGATGCCGCCGACCACCATCAGCAAACCGAACGGCAGGATCAGGCCGAGGTAGGGCACGCAGTCGCGCAGTCCGTCGACGAAGCCGAGCGTCGGCCACGGCAGGTTGAAGCGCAACATCGGCAGCGCGGGCGCGTGGAAGCCGGTGCCGAGCCATCCGGCGGCGCCGAGCCCGTAGTACAGCACCAGCCCGACCAGCACCGAGAACAGCACGCCGGGCATGCGCAACGGAATGCGCCCGTGCGCGACGAACGCGTACAGCACGATGCCCAGGCACACCAGGCCCACCACCGGTACGCGCAGGATGTCGACCAGCGGGAAGAAACCCATCAGCACCAGCGCGATGCCGGCAATCGAGCCGAGCAGTCCGGCGCGCGGCACGACGCGCATGACCGTTGCGCCGGCAAACGCCAGCACGGTCTTGAGCACGCCCATCAGCACCATCGCCGCCATGCCCAGGTGCCAGGTTGCCGTCGCTGCGGCGTTTTCGTCCATGCCGTGCTGCTTGAACGTGACGAACGCGGGGCCGAGCACCAGCAACGCCAGCCCGATCGTGGTCGGCGCATCGATGCCGAGCGGCATCGCGCACGCGTCGGCGCGGCCGCTGCGCAGCGCCATGCGCGTATAGGCCAGGTTGCCGAGCAACGCGCCGAGCGCCGTGCCGGGGAACATGCGGCCGAAAATCATTTCCGGCGGGAAATGAAAGATCCCGATCAGCGCCGCGGAAAAGAACGCCAGCACCGACAGGTTGTCGACCACCAGGCCGATGAAACCGTTGACGTCGTTCGGCGTAACGCGCAAGACGGACATGTCAGCGCGCCGCCGCGCGCCTGCGCGCGCCGGTCGCGCCGCGGTGGGACGCGGCCGCGTCAACTGCCGTCAATTCAAAAACCCGTTGCATGGCATCTTCAACGACAATGGTCAGGCGCTAGTATTGGATGTGCCTTGGCACGCGCGCAACAGGACGCGTGCAGGTGGCCGATTCGTTTCGGATCTGCCTCGAGCTCGGCGCGCGGGAAGACGGCGCATCCGAGATGCTCCCTAGGTGTTGTTACTGAGATGCGCCTCGCGCAGCGTCTCGACGAAACGGCGCACTCCGGCGCGCCGCCGCGCGCATCGCGTTGCCGGAATTGCCGGATTCATGCGCGGCGTCGCGTGGCGATGCTTTGCGTGACCCCCGGCGCCGCGGACGTAAAGTTTTGCAATCGATCCACGTCCGCGCGCCGTGCTGCCGCAGCGTCGCGCTTTCGAATACGTATGCACCCCCTTCTCAATCCGCGCCGGGACGCTAAGCTTGCTGAAAACAGCGATACAGAACACGGGCGCGGGCGGGGACGCAAGTAGATGACCGATTCGACCTGGTGGCGCGGCGCCGTCATCTACCAGATCTATCCGCGCAGCTTTCTCGACACGAACGGCGACGGCGTGGGCGACCTGCCGGGCATCATCGAGCGGCTCGACTACGTTGCGAGCCTGGGCGTCGATGCGATCTGGATCTCGCCGTTCTTCAAGTCGCCGATGGCGGACTTCGGCTACGACATCGCCGATTACCGCGCAGTCGACCCGCTGTTCGGCTCGATGGCGGATTTCGACCGGCTGCTGGCCAAGGCGCACGGCGTCGGGCTCAAGGTGATGATCGACCAGGTGCTCAGCCACACCTCGATCGAACACGACTGGTTCCTGCAGAGCCGCGAAAGCAGGAACAATCCGAAGTCCGACTGGTACGTGTGGGCGGATGCGCGCGACGACGGTTCGCCGCCGAACAACTGGCTGTCGATCTTCGGCGGCGTGGCCTGGCAATGGGAGCCGCGGCGCGCGCAGTATTTCCTGCACAACTTCCTCGCGTCGCAGCCGGACCTGAATTTCCACAATCCGGACGTGCGCGCGGCGACGCTCGACAACATGCGCTTCTGGCTCGACAAGGGCGTGGACGCGTTTCGCCTGGACGCGATCAACTTCTGCTTCCACGATGCGCGGCTGCGCGACAACCCGCCGAAGCCGAAGGAGCAGCGCGTCGGGCGCGGCTTCAGCGCCGACAATCCGTACGCGTTCCAGTACCACTACCACAACAACACGCAGCCCGAGAACCTGGCGTTCCTCGAACAGATCCGCGCGCTGACCGACGCCTATCCGGGCACCACCACGCTCGGCGAGATATCCTCGGAGGACTCGCTCGCCACGATGGCCGAGTATACAAGTGGACGGCGGCTGCACATGGGCTACAGCTTCGAGCTGCTCGCCGACGACTTTTCCGCGGCGTTCATCCGCCGCACGGTGGAAGCGCTCGAGGCGCGCCTGACCGATGGCTGGCCGTGCTGGGCGATTTCCAACCACGACGTCAAGCGCGTGCTGAGCCGCTGGGGCGGCGACGACCCGTCGCCCGCGCTCGCCAAGCTGCTCACCGCGCTGGTCGCGTCGCTGCGCGGTTCGGTGTGCATCTACCAGGGCGAGGAGCTCGGCCTGCCGGAAGCCGAAGTGCCGTTCGACCAGCTGCAGGATCCGTACGGCATAACGTTCTGGCCGAACTTCAAGGGACGCGACGGATGTCGCACGCCGATGCCGTGGACGGCCGCGAACGGCGCCGGCTTCAGCCAGTCCGAACCGTGGCTGCCGATCCCGGAGCGGCATCGCGCGCTCGCCGTGTCGCAGCAGGAAACCGATCCCGCCTCGGTGCTGCATGGCTTCCGCGATTTCATGCGCTGGCGCCGGCAGCATGCCGTGCTGCGCAGCGGCGACATCCGCTTTCACGATGCGCCGGAACCCGCGCTCGTGTTCACCCGCTCGCACGCCGGGCGCGCGATGCTGGCGGCGTTCAATCTCGAGGCTGCGCCGATTTCGCTGCCGATCCCGCGCGGCATGCGCCTGCGCCAGCTTGCCTGCCCGGGACCTGCGAATGGACGCGTGCTCGACGACACGCTGCAATTGCCCGGACATGCGGTGATCTACGCCGACGTCGCGTCATGACGGCCAAGCCGCAGCTCACGTTCGTGCAGATCTGGAACATGTGTTTCGGATTCATGGGCATCCAGTTCGGCTTCGCGCTGCAGAACTCGAACGTGAGCCGGATCTTCCAGACCCTCGGCGCGAACGTCGACGAGATTCCGATCCTGTGGATCGCGGCGCCGCTGACCGGACTGCTGGTGCAGCCGCTGGTCGGGTATTTCTCGGACCGCACCTGGAACTCGCTCGGCCGACGCCGGCCGTACTTTCTCGGCGGCGCGATTCTCGCGACGCTCGCGTTGCTGGCGATGCCGAATTCGCCCACGTTGTGGATTGCGGCCAGCCTGCTGTGGATGCTCGATGCGTCGATCAACGTATCGATGGAACCGTTTCGCGCGTTCGTCGGCGACCAGCTGCCGTCGCAGCAACGCCCGACCGGCTACGCGATGCAAAGTTTCTTCATCGGCGTGGGTTCGGTGGTAGCGAGCCTGCTGCCGTGGCTGTTCGCGCACTGGGGCGTGGCGAATACGGCCGAGAGCGGCATCGTTCCCGATACCGTGAAGTATTCCTTCTACGCCGGCGCGGTGGCTCTGTTTGGCGCGATCGGCTGGACGGTGGTTTCCACGCGCGAATATCCGCCCGCGCAGCTGCTCGGTTTCGACGCCGGGCGCGCGGACAGCGAAGCGCCGCCGGCGCGCAACACCGCGGCCGGATGGGGCTGGCTGGCGGCGGGCATCGCGGCCGTGCTGCTGGTGTACGTCACGCACATCGACAAGCAGCTTTACCTGCTGGCCGGCGGCCTCGCCGCGTATGGCGCGATCCAGCTGGCCGTCGCGGCGAGCCGCACGCGCAACCTGTTCACCGACATCGTCGACGACATGCATGCGATGCCACCGACCATGCGCAAGCTGGCGGTGGTGCAGTTCTTCTCCTGGTTCGCGCTGTTCGCGATGTGGATCTACACGACGCCGGCGGTGACCGCGGTGCACTTCGGCGCGACCGATACCGCATCGGCCGCGTACAACGACGGCGCGAACTGGGTCGGCGTGCTGTTTGCCGCCTACAACGCGTTTGCCGCGCTCGCCGCCGTGCTGATCGCCCCGATGACCCGGCGCTTCGGCCTGCGCGTCACGCACCTGGTCAATCTGTGTCTCGGCGGCGCCGGGCTCGCCTCGTTCGTCGTGATCCGCGATCCACACTGGCTGCTGCTGTCGATGGCGGGCGTGGGCTTCGCGTGGGCCTCGATCCTGTCGCTGCCGTATGCGTTGCTCGCCGACACGGTGCGCGCCGACAAGATGGGCGTGTACATGGGCATCTTCAATTTCTTCATCGTCATCCCGCAGCTGCTTGCCGCGAGCGTGCTCGGCTTCCTGCTCAAGATGCTGTTCGGCAACGCGCCGATCAATGCGCTGCTGATCGGCGGCGCAAGCCTGGTGGTCGCGGGCGTGTGCACGCTGTCGGTAACGGAGAAACGATCATGAAACCCGACAGCGCGCCACTCGCGGTCGCCATGCTGCTCGCGCTGGCGGGCTGCAGTACCACGCGCGCGCCGAGCGACGCCGTCCCGGCCGAGCCGTTTCGTGGCACCACCGAGCCGTTCGCATCCGAAGCGATCTACTTCGTGGTCACCGATCGTTTCGTCAACGGCGATTCGTCCAACGATCATCGCGAGCAGGGCGGCGCGCATCGCACGTTCGACGTGCCGCTGGCCGGGCCGGATGGCGAGACCGACAACATCGGCTACCTCGGCGGCGACTTCAAGGGCGTGCTCGACAACGCCGACTACATCGGCGCGCTCGGCTTCAGCGCGGTGTGGATCACGCCGATCACGGACAATCCCGACGAAGCGTTCACGGGCGGAGACCCGGTGCAGTGGCGCAGCGGCCTGGCCGATCGCGGCAAGACCGGTTACCACGGCTACTGGAGCGACAATTTCTACGCGCTCGACGAGCACCTGCCGAGCGCCGGGCTCGACTTCGCGGCGTTCACGCAGCGCATGCACGCGAAGGGTTTGAAGGTCGTGCTCGACATCGTCGCCAATCATGGCTCGCCCGCGTGGACGATGCCGGTGCCGCAGCCGAAGTTCGGGCAGATCTTCGACGCCGACGGCAAGCTCGTCGCCGATCAGCAGAACCTGCCGCCGGAGCAACTCGACCCGCAGCACAACCCGTTGCACGCGTTCTACAAGAACCGGCCGATCCTTGCGCAGCTGTCGAACATCGACGAGACGAATCCCGCCGCGCTCGACTATTTCGTGGGTGCCTACGAAAAATGGATCGGGCAGGGCGCCGATGCGTTCCGCATCGACGCGATCGGCCTGACGCCGGCCGGCTACTGGAAGCGTTTCGGCGACCGCATCCGCGCGCGCCATCCGGGCTTCTTCATGTTCGGCGAGAACTTCGAGTACGACGCAGCCAAGGTTGCGCCGTACACGCGCCGCGACGGCGGCAACATTTCCGTGCTCGACTTCCCGCTGCGCAAGCAGATCGCCACGGTGTTCGAGCAGGCGCACGGCGATTTCGCCGCGCTGCTGCCGGCACTGCATCTGGAAGACGGCCTGTACCGCAACCCTTACGACCTGGTCACGTTCTACGACAACCACGACATGGCTCGTCTGAACGCGAGCGACGTCGGGTTCATCGACGCGCACAACTGGCTGTTCACCGCGCGCGGCATCCCGGTCGTGTACTACGGGTCGGAAACCGGATTCATGCGCGGCCGGCCGGAACATGCCGGCAACCGCAACTATTTCGGTCAGGCGCGCATCGACGCGGCGCCGCAGCACGCGATTTACCGCAACCTCGCGCGCATCGCCAACCTGCGCAAGCATTCGGTCGCGTTGCAGAAGGGGCTGCAGCTCAACGTGCAACTCGAGGGCGACAGCGCGATCTTCTACCGGGTCTATCAGGACGCCGGCGCGCGGCAGACCGCGCTCGTGCTGCTCAACAAGGGCGACGGCGCGCGGCAGTTCACGGTGCGCGATTACCTCGAACCAGGTGCATGGCGCGATGCGGATTCCGGCGCTGCGCTCGCGGTGCGCGACACGCTGGTGTCGGACGTCCCCGCGCACGGTGCGAAGGTATACTTTTTCAACGGCGCACTGACGCGCGCCGACACGCGCGCGCGCCTGCATGAGCTGATGGCGCGCCTGCCGCGCTAGCGCTTCAGCTCGACGTCGCGCACCGGCCGTGGCGGCAGCGTGACGCGCAGACGCCTGGACGCGGCATCAAACGCCGTTTCGCCGGCGGGCTTGCCGTCCAGCAGCACCTTGCGCGGTGCCGTGTCGATGCCGAGGAATTCCAATGCCGCGATGCGCCGGAAGCGCGTCGCAGCCGGCACGTCGAGGTGCACGCGGTCGGCATGCACGCTGATACGGTCGACCTCGAATGCGCCATTGCGATAGCCGAAGCCGTCGCCGGCATCCTGGTAGACGCGTCCCTCGCCTTGCGCGCCCGGCGCGACCGCGATCGTCAACGGCAGGCCGGCCATCTCGGCCGTGTGCTGGGCGACCGGCGAGGTAGGGATTGCCGCACCCGCGCGCAGGAACAGCGGCAGCCGGTCGAGCGGCGCGGCGATATCGGCCGAGCTGCCGCCTTCGTGGCGCGTGCCGTCCCACCAGTCGATCCACGCGTCGCCACGCGGGAAGTACACGCGCCGCGTGGTCGCGCGCTCCTGCACGACTGGCGCGACGAGCAGGTCGGCGCCAAGCAGGAACTCGTCCTGCAGCTGCCAGCTCCCGACGTCGCGCGGATACTCGAACCACAGCGGCCGCATCGGCGGCACGCCGGTGGCGGCGCTTTCCGAAAACAGCGTGTACAGGTACGGCAGCAGGCGATAGCGCAACTCGATCGTCGCGCGGTTGATCTCGTCGTACGCGCCGCCGAACGTCCATGGCTCGCGTTGCGCCGTGTCGATCGCCGAATGCGTGCGCATGAACGGCGTCAGCGCCGCGGCCTGCAGCCAGCGCGTGTAGAGCTCCGCCGACGGCGAGCCGGTGAAGCCGCCGATGTCCGCGCCGACGAACGGCACGCCGGAAACCGACAGGTTCGCGAGCATCGGAATGCTCATTGCCAGGTGATCCCATGTCGACGCGTTGTCGCCGGTCCACACGGCCGAGTAGCGCTGCACGCCGGCGTAACCGGCGCGTGTCAGCACGAAGGGCCGTTGCTGCGGGCGCAGTTTCGACAGGCCTTCGAACGTCGCGCGCGCCATCTGCATGCCGTACACGTTGTGATAGCGCGCGTGATCGCCGGGCAGGCCGTCGCCGTCGTGGCGCGCATCGAGCGCGAACGTCTTGGCGGGATCGTGCACCAGCACCGGCTTGGTCCAGCCGGACGGAATGAATACGCCCGGCTCGTTCATGTCGTTCCAGAAGCCATCCACGCCCTGGTCGAGAAAGCCCGCGTACAGCGATCCGAACCACGCGCGCGCGCCAGGCTGCGTGAAATCCGGAAACGCGCAGATGCCCGGCCATACCTGTGCGTGCAATTCCTCGCCCGCCGCGGTACGCGTGTACCATGGCTTGCCGGCGCGATAGATCGGGAAGTCCTCATCGACCTTGACGCCCGGGTCGACGATCGTCACGGCGTGGAAGCCCTGCGCGTGCAACGCGTCGAGCAGTTCCTTGGGCCGCGGAAAATCCCGCGGCGACCAGGTGAAGATGCGGTAGCCGTCCATGTAGCCGATGTCGAAATAAATCACGTCGGCGGGAATGCGCTTGTCGCGAAACGCCTGCGCGATCTCGCGCACCTTGCTCGCGGGCGTGTACGAGTAGCGCGACTGCTGGTAGCCGAGTGCCCACAGCGGCGGCAGCAAGCCGCGCCCGGTCAGCCGCGTGTAGGCCTGCAGCACCGCGTGCGCGTCGTGGTCCTTGCCGCCGGTGAACACGTAGTAGTCCAACTCGCCGCCGGCGGCGCCGAGCGTGTAACGCGACGGCGTGGTCTTGCCCATGTCGAAATAGGTGCGCCGCGTGCTGTCGAGAAACACGCCGTAGCTGCGGCCTTCGCGCAGCGCGATGAAGAACGGGATCGACTGGTAGATCGGATCGAGTCCGGGCACATAGCCGGGCGTGTCCGAATTCCACATCGTCATGTATTGGCCGTCGCGCGACATCGGCAGCGCCTTCTCGCCGAAGCCGAAATAAAGCTCGGTCTGCTCGCGCTGCACCGACGTCTCGACGGCGCCGTCCGCGGCGTCAAACGCCATCGGGCGGCGTGAATCTTCGGCGAACTCCAGACGTCCGTCCGGCGCAAACACGCGGATCAGCGGCGTGGGCCGTGTTTCCACGACGACCCACGACCCGCCGGGCTGCACGGTGCGCAAGCGGATCGCTGCGCTCGTGGCATCGCCCTCCACGACCATCGGCAAGACCGGCGGTGCAGCGGCGAGCGCATAGGAGAAGTCGCGCTCGAACCAGCGCCGCGGCGTCATGCGCACGCGCACGACATCCGGTGCCACGAACGATACGCGCAGCACGGCGCCACTGCGCGTCGTGAGTTCCACGCCCTGGTCGGTTTGCTGCACTGCGTCGACCGGGCCCGGCGTCTGCCATGCGGCCGGCGCGCTGGATGCCGCGATGAGCAGTCCGCATGCCGCCATCCAGAACACTGCGCGCTTGCTCCGCATCGTGCCGACTCGCAAAGTGGATTTGTGAACAGCCTAGCCGAGCCGTCCCGCAAAAGATTGAAATCCTGCATGAATACGTATGCAACAAATTGTTTACATTTTCGCTTGCGTCTAACCTAGCTCGCAGCTCGCGCTGCGTGCCGAACACAGCCTCGCCAGCACCGCCGCGCGCCACGGTTCGATACTCGGGGAGGGTGAAATGCTCAAACATAATCTGCTGGCGCTTGCGGTAGCGTCGGTGCTTGCCTGTCATGTGAACGCCGTGCGCGCGGATGCGAGCGCGGACGCAGCCGCCGATCCGGCGCCGCAACAGACCGATTCCAGCGCGGACGCGAAGGCCAGGGCCGCGAAGGCCAAGCAGGTCGCGGACGAAAACACCACGACGTTCGCCGGCATCACGGTCACCGGCGTGCGCGCCGCGATCGAGCAGGCGATCTCGATCAAGCAGAACTCGAATGAAATCGTCGAGGCGGTGTCTGCCGAAGACATCGGCAAGCTGCCCGACATCAGCATCGCCGAATCGATCGCGCGCCTGCCCGGACTTTCCGCGCAGCGCGTCGCCGGCCGCGCGCAGGTCATCAGCGTGCGCGGCCTGTCGCCGGACTTCGCCACCACGCTGCTCAACGGCCGCGAGCTGGTCAGCACCGGCGACAACCGCAGCGTGGAGTTCGATCAGTATCCGTCGGAACTGCTCGCCGGCGTGACCGTGTACAAGACGCCGCAAGCCGGCCTGGTGGGCCAGGGGCTGTCGGGCACGATCGACATGCAGACCGTGCGTCCGCTCAACTACAAGGACAACGTGTTCGTGGTCGGCGCGCGCGGCCAGCACAATTCGCTGGGCTCCGCGGCGAACTCGGATGCCGACGGCAACCGCGTCAACGCCAGCTTCATCGGCGAATTCGCCAACCACACGCTCGGCGTCGCGCTCGGTTTCTCGCACTCCGACACGCCGGTGCAGGAAGACCAGGTCGGCCTGTACGAGCCGTGGCAGGCGGTCGGCGACGGCTGGCGCCCGGGCGTGCCGGCCGGCACGTACTATTCGGACGGCATCAAGGCGCTGCGCCGCACCGGCTACACGCGCCGCGACGGCGCGATCGCGACGGTGGAATACAAGCCGTCGGACGACTGGTCGAGCACGCTCGACCTGTTCCATTCCAGATCGGTGCAGGAAGACACCGCGAACCAGTTCGAGGTCAACCTCGGCGATTACAACGGCGGCTACGGCCATATCGCGATCACGAATCCGGTGATCAACGGCAACAACACG
>Ga0068853_100002221_pt1 | contig 14515 bp, 13 predicted proteins | sample KBSCornC32_FD_65655 | JGI IMG/M metagenome (GOLD analysis project Ga0068853, IMG submission 65655) | Corn rhizosphere microbial communities from Kellogg Biological Station, Michigan, USA - KBS Corn C3-2 | ecosystem: Host-associated > Plants > Roots > Rhizosphere > Soil ...
TCCCTGGGCGGGGGATCGTTTTCGGTGTCGGGCACGCATGTCTATGGCGGCGAGGGAGCCTATCCCATCAGCGTTACAGTCGATGAGGTCGCGGAAAACTTTCCGATTACCAACGTAACGCAGATTGTCGTCACGGAAGGCGACGTCCTTACGCCGTCCGGCGTCCCTGTTTCCGGGACCGCCCGCGCCACGGCAACTTCGACAGCAACGGCGGTTGCGGTCGCGACAACCGATAAGGACGCCGGGACGACTGCAACTGCGACGGTCGCGGTGGCGGCGCCGCCGATGATCGCGAAGTCGTTTGCTGCGACGAGCATCGTCAACGGCGGCATTGTGCAAAGGCCGACGATCCCGACGCTCTCCGACTGGATGCTCGGAGTGCTGGTTCTGTTGCTCGCAGGAGCGAGCGTACTGGTGCCGCGCAGGCGCGCCTCTTGACGACAACGATTTTGTGCGGACTGCGGGTGCTGCGCCGGCGCGGAGCCTGGCGGCGGCCTGTCGGTGACCTTTACGCGCGGGCTGACAGCGGCGCCGGAACGGCCGCCAGCAGCTCGCGCGTGTAGCCGTTGACCGCCCCCTCGGGCAGTCTCGACACGTCGATCAGCTCGACGAGCGCGCCGCGATACATCACCGCGATCCGGTGCGCGATCTGGCGCACCAGGTTCAGGTCGTGCGTGATGAACAGGTAGCTCGTCCCGTGGATGCGCTGCAGTTCGACCAGCAGCGCGATGACGGCCGCCTGCACCGACACATCGAGCGATGACGTGATCTCGTCGCAGATCACCAGCTTCGGATTCGATGCGAACGCGCGCGCGATGGCGACGCGCTGCTTTTCACCGCCGGAAAGCTGGTGCGGGAAGCGATCGGCGAACTCGGCCGGCAGGCGCACCTGCTCGAGCAGGCCGGCGATGACGTCGCGCGTCTTACCGCCTTTCGTCTCGCCGTACAACGCGAGCGGCCGCGAGAGGATCTCGCGCACGCGCTGCCGCGGATTGAGCGACGAATCCGGGTTCTGGAAAATGATCTGGACGTCGCGCCGGTAGGCTTCATCCATCGCGCGCAGGTTGGCGATCGCGCGTCCACCGAAGCGGATCTCGCCGGTGAACGGATTGAGGCCGGTCAGCGCTTTCGCCAGTGTCGACTTTCCCGAGCCGGACTCGCCGACTATGCCGAGGATCTCGCCGGGGCGTATCGTCAGGCTGACTTCGCGATTGCCGGCGAACCGTTCCTGCGCGCGGCCGAGCAACGACGACACGAACGATTTCCGTCCGTAGGTGACGCCGATCCGGTCGGCGGCGAGGAGCGGCGCCGATTGCGCGTCGGGCTGCGTCGCGACGATTCGATGGCCCGGCCGCGGCACCGCCTCGAGCAGCATCTTTGTATACGAATCGCGGGGCCTTGCGAACACGTCGCCGATCGGGCCGGTCTCGACGATATGCCCGCGATGGATCACCGCGACGCGATTCGCGATCGCCGATACGACGGCCAGGTCGTGCGAGATGTAGAGCGACGCGACATGCGTCTCCTCCTGCAATTCGGCGAAGAGGTCGAGGATCTGCCGCGCGGTGATCACGTCGAGCGCGGTCGTCGGCTCGTCGAACAGGATCAGCTCGGGCTGGCAGGCGAACGCGGTCGCGATGACGACGCGCTGCTTCTCACCGCCCGACGCTTCGTGCGGATAGCGGCGCATCATCGCCGCCGGATTGCGCAGTCCGACACGCGCGAGCAGCGCCTCGCCTTCGGTCTCCGCTTCTTTTTTCGCGAGGCCGCGGTGCAGCACCAGCACTTCGGACAGCTGGGCGCCGAGCGTCAGCGTCGGGTTGAGCGACGTGCCGGGATCCTGGAACACCATGCCGATCCGCTTGCCGCGAATCGCCGCGATTTCGCCCGGCGTCGCGCCGGTCAACGGCTGGGAACCGAGCGCGATGCGGCCGGACTCCTTCGCGCTTTCCGGGAGGTAGCGCATGATCGCCCAGGCGAGCGAAGTCTTGCCCGATCCGGATTCGCCGACGAGGCCGAGCACCTCGCCCCTGTCGATGTGCAGCGATACGCCGTCGAGCGCGCGGCGTAATCCAGCAGGGACCGCGTAGTCGAGCGAATAGTCGTCGACGCTGAGGATGCTCATGTCCGCGGATTCAGCGCGTCGCGCAGGCCGTCGCCCAGCAGGTTGAAGCCGATCGCCACCGTCGCGATCGACAGGCTCGGCCACAGGATCATCCATGGCGACTGGCCCATGTACTTGCGCGACTCCGACACCATCAGTCCCCATTCCGGCTTCGGCGGCTGCGCGCCGAGTCCCAGGAACGACAACGTCGCGAACAGCATCACGGCGAACGCGACGCGGATCGTCATCTCGACGATGATCGGCGCGACGACGTTCGGCAGCATCTCGCGCCACACGATGTAGCGCGCGCTTTCGCCGCGGGCGATCGCGGCGCTCACGTAATCCTGCTTGCGCACGGCGAGCGCGACCGAGCGCGTGACGCGCGCCATTCCCGGCGTGAACGCGATGCCGATCGCGAAGAGGGCATTGACGCTGCTCTTGCCCAGCAGCGTGACGATCAGTAGCGCCATCAGCAGGCTCGGGATCGACATCACCGCGTCGATCGTGCGCATGATCGCTTCGTCGGCGCGGCCACCCAGATACGCGGACGTCGTGCCGATCAGCGCGCCGGCCAGCGTGCCGAGCGCGCTGGCCAGCATCGCCATCAGCACCGTCGAGCGCGCGCCGACCAATAGACGCGACAGGATGTCGCGCCCGTACTGGTCGGTGCCCATCCAGTGCTCGAACGTGGGCGGCTTGTAGCGCAGCAGCGGCGCGAAGGTTTCCGGATCGTACGGCGCGATCCACGGGCCGGTGATGGCGATGACGAGCATCGTCGCGACCAGGATCATCCCGAGCAGGCCCTGCGGCGAGCGCCGCATCCGCGCAAAGAGCTCACCCATACTGGATCCGCTTGTCGAGCCACGCGTAGGCCAGGTCGGCGATGAAATTCGCGATCGCATACGTCGATGCCATGATCAGCGCGCCGGCCTGGATCGAAGGCAGGTCGCGGGTCTGGATCGCGACGATCAGCTGCCGGCCGAGTCCCGGCAGCGCGAAGATCTCCTCGACGACGATCACGCCGCCCAGCAGGTAGCCGACGTCGAGCGCGACGATCGTGATCGTGGGCAAGAGCGCATTGCGCAGCGCATGCCGGAACAACACGGTGCGCGGCGGCAGGCCCTTGAGGCGCGCGGCACGGATGTAATCGGTGTGCAGCACGTCGACCAGCTCGGAGCGAACCATCCGCGAGATGTGCGCGATCATGATGATCGACACCGTCACCACCGGCAGCACGAGGTGCTCGATGCCGCGGCCGAAGTTCTCGGACAGCGGCACGTAGCCGGTCGCGGGCAGCCATTGCAGCCAGTCGGCGAGCACCAGGATCAACAGCGTGGCGCTGACGAATTCGGGAATCGACACGCCGATATACGAGGTGATGCTGACCCCGAGATCGGCGGCCTTGCCGCGGTTGACCGCACCGCCGATCCCCAGCGGCAGCGCCAGCGAAAGCGTCAGCAGGATCGCCAGCAGCGCGAGCTGCAGCGAGCGGCCGAGTGCCGTGAACATCGTCGGGCCGACCGGCTGGCCGGTGCGCGTCGACGTGCCGAAATCGCCCTGCAGCACGCCCGACAGCCAGTGCCAGTACTGCAGCCACGCCGGGTCGTTGAGGCCCAGTTTCTCGCGGACCGCGGCAAGCGCCGCCGGGGTCGCGTTCTCGCCGAGCAGCATCGTCGCCGCATCGGCGGGCAGGATCTGCGTGATACCGAAGACGAGCAGCGAGACGACGAACAGCGTGTAGCCGATCAGCGCCAGGCGTTTGAGGAGATAGGCGGGCGACACGATGGAGGTCTGGGTCGGGTGGAATGGAACCTGAGCCGGGCGGTCGGTCTCGTTAGGCTAGCACGTGGCGCGCATTCGAGGTCGCCGCCGATGCGCCGGTGCCATTGGTTCGACCGCGCACAGACCGGCGAAGGGCGATGATCTACGTTGGCTTCCAGACCGGGAGATTACGCGAAAGGAAACATGATGACCGAGCCATTCAGGAGATGGAACGTGCTGCCGCACGGCAAGCTTACCGAGATCGACGACAACATATTGACCGTCACCGGCGACATCCACATGCCGCTGACGGACCTGCCCCGCCGCATGACCGTGGTTCGACTGCGCGATTCGCGGCTGGTGATCTTCAGCGCGATCGCCCTGGACGAAGACGAGATGCTGCAGCTCGAATCGTACGGAAGGCCGTCGTTCCTGATCGTGCCGAACGATCATCACCGGCTCGACGCCAGGATCTGGAAGATGCGCTACCCGGCGATGGCCGTTGTCGCGCCGGAAGGATCGCAAGCGAAGGTGCAGGAGATCGTTGCGGTCGACACGACGAATCCGCAGTTCGACGATCCCGACGTCCAGTTCATCACCGTTCCCGGCACCGGCGGCCATGAGGCAGCGCTTCTGGTCAGGTCGGCTCACGGTGTCACGCTGGTGCTGAACGACATCGTCGGCAACATCCGGCACTCGTCCGGATTCGGCGGCTGGATGCTGCGGATGATGGGCTTCGCCGGCGACGAGCCGCACATCCCGAAAGTCGCGAAGATGAAGATGGTCGAGGACCAGAAGGCCCTTCGCGACCAGCTTCTGCAATGGGCGAATGTCGATTCGCTTGCACGGATCCTGGTATCGCACGGGTCGCCGATCGAGACGCGGCCCGACGAGACGCTGCGGGAGCTGGCGGACGAGCTGAAATAGCAGACGTCGTCCTCGCGCAAGCGGGGACCCGGCGTCGTTCGACACGAGTCACTGGGTACCCGCCTGCGCGGGTACGACATCAAGCCCGTTTACCCGCCTGCGCGGGTACGACATCAAGCCCGTTTACCCGCCTGCGCGGGTACGACATCAAGCCCGTTTCGGCGCGTTCGCCGCCAGCGATACGTAATCGAGCCGGAACACCGCGCCCCGCGGGTGCAGCTGATATCCCTGCACCCAGTCCCGCTGCGCCGCGAGCAGGTCGAAGAACACCGGAATGATCGAGGGCACCTCGGTGTACATCATCTTCTGCGCCTGTGCATACAATGCGCGCCGCTTCGCATCGTCGACGGTGCCGCGCGCGTCGTTGACCACCTTGTCGAAGGCGGCGTTGTTCCAGCGCGTCTCGTTCCATGCTGCGTTCGACGTGTAGAGCAGCGCGAAGATCGCGTCGGCCGTCGCCTGCATGTTGTAGAAGCCGACATAGAACGGGCCCTTCTTCCACACCTGGTCGAGGTAGGTTGCGTGCGGCATCGTCTCGACGTTGATCCGGAACCCGGCGGGCTTCACCATCTCGCGCAGCGCGACGGCCATCTGCGTGCGCAGCGGCGGACGGTCGGATGCGATCAGCGTTGCGTCGAGCCCGTTCGGAAAGCCGGCCTCGGCCAGCAGCGCCTTCGCCTTTGCGATGTCGGGCGTCTTCAAGGGCAGGTTGGCGTAGTAGCGATAGGCCGGGTTGAGCGGCGTATCGTTGCCCGGGGTGCCATAGCCTTCGGTGACGAAGTCGACCATCGCCTTGCGGTCGATCGTCATCGCCATCGCCTGGCGCACGCGGACGTCGCTGAACGGCTTGGTGTCGCAACCGAAGTTCACGTTGCAGAACTGTCCCGACGGCGTGCGCAGCGCCTTGATCCCCGGTGACTTCGACAGCCGCGCGAATTCAGTCGGCGGCGTCGTGGAGATCATGTCGGTGTCGCCTGATATCAACGCCGAGCTTTCGGCGGTGCTGTCCGGATACACGACGACCTGGATGCGGTCGAGATACGGCCGCGTCTTGTCGAAGTATGCGGCGTTGCGGGCGAGGACCACCTGCCGCTCCGGCTCGAACGACACCAGCTTGAACGGCCCGGTGCCGACCGCCTCGCGGTCGAGACGCGCGATGCCGGACTTGATCACCGCCGCCGGAACGATCTTCGCATTCGTATAGGCGAGCGTCACCGGCAGGTCGGCGAACGGCGCCGACAGGGTGAAGACGACGGTGGCCGCGTCCTTCGCCGTCACTTTGGCGATGGGCCCCACGTTCTGCCGCGCGGGCGATGCGACTTTCGGGTCGAGAATCGCTTCGAATGTCGCGACGACATCCGCCGCGGTGCAGGCGCTGCCGTCATGGAATGTGACGCCGCGGCGCAGGACGAACGTCCACTCCGTCAGGTCGGGCGAGTTCGACCACGATGCGGCCAGATCCGGCTCGGCGCTCATGTCGTACTTCAGCCGGGTCAGCGCCGAATACAGCAGCTCGCCGACCATGTATTCGGGGTTGACGCGAATCTGCAGCGGGTTGAGCTTGGCGACTGCCTGGTCGACGCTGATGCGCAGCGTGCCGCCGCGGCGCGGCGCCTGCGCGTGGACATGAAACGGTGCGAGGCCCAATCCGCCCAGCGCGGCGGAAGTGGCAAGGAAACGGCGGCGATCGATGCTTGAGATTTGTGGCATGGCTCCTCCTGGAATCAAGGCGTCAGGAAATCGATTGGCGCGCCGTCGCGCGCGTTACGACAGTCGGGGTCTCGATACTACTGCATCGCAGCCGATAAGTTGAGTCGCGCCGCCTTGCCGGCGCCGACCGCCAGGAAAGAAGCCGCGAGCTTTGTAATGTTTCGCGGCGGGCGCCGACTATTCGAGGCAACTTCACACCTGGAGAGTAAACATGAACCACGGAATCAAATTGATTGCGAGCACCGCCGCGCTGCTCGCGTTTTCTGCATCCATCGCCGTGGCCGATACGGCGGACAAGGCACATCCGGCGCAGGGCAGCCTGACGCTCGCGATCACGATGACCAACGATCCGGCGGCGAACCAGATCAAGGTCTACGATGTGTCGACGCACACGCTGCTGCAGACGCTGCCCACGAATGGAGCGGGCGGGGCCGGCGGAAACGCGTTCGGCGTCAGGCAGCTCGACAACGAACTGTTCGCCGCGGTCAACAACGGCTCGCACAGCGTCGCGATCTTTCGCCGCAACGGGGATCACCTGAACTTCGATCGCACCGTGGCCACGACGAGCGCGCCGGTCAGCATCGACTTCGGCAACGATCACATGTACGTGGCCGGCGCGACGTCGGTCGATTCGTTCCCGATCAGGGGCCACCGGGTCGGCTCGCGCGACGGCAGCGCGTTGCTGCAACTGGTCGGAGGCATTGCGCCGCCGAACGGAAGCACGGCGCAGGTGGGCGTCCTCGACGACAGCTCGCTGCTGGTGACGCTGAAGACCGATCCGGTCCCGGGCACTGTCGACATCGTCGCTTTGAATCATGGCGCCATTGCTTTCGCGACGCCGAAGGTGGTGTCGGCGCCCGCTGGCACACTGACGCCGTTCGGCTTCGCGGTCTATTCCGACGGCACCGCCGTCATCACGCTCGCGCATTCGACCCAGATCGGATTGTTCCGCGACAACGCGTTTACGTCGGTGATCGGGTCTGCCGGACAGACTGCGCCGTGCTGGATGGTGCGGACCGGCAAGTACGTTTATTCGGTCAACGCCGGCAGCCGCACGATCAGCCGCGTGGTGGGCACCGGCAACAACATCTTCGTCGATGCGGCAGTCGCGGGAACGGTCACCACCGGCGGCCCGAGCGACGTCGATGCGAGCCCGGAAGTCCTCGGCGTCATCGACCACGCCGGCGGCGCGTCGCACCTGACGCTGTTCGCGCTGAATGAATTCGGCGAGTTGAGCCCGCTCGGCGCGGCGATCGATCTCGGGACCGCGAATGCGAACGGAATCGCGATCATGTCGCCGCCGGAAGCGAATGCGGGCTAGGGCCTGTGAACAGGCCCTAGTCTCCGCTGAAAGAGAGCGCACAAACGAAAGGGGCCGGTTTGCCGGCCCCTTTCGTTGCCATCGCGAAATCTCGAGCTAGCGGCGCCCGGTCTTCACGAAATCAATCGAGTCCTTGAACAACTGCAGGTCCTTTTCGTACTCGGCCGCATCCTCGCGGTCGATCTGGATCCATTCCCGGGTGCTCGCGGTGCCGCCCGGCGCGAACGGGACCACGTTGTCGCGCGAGAACTGCAACTCGGTGGCGACCGCGGACGGGAGCCGCAAGCCGATCCCCTTGCCGCTGATGCAGGCGAACATCTTGTCGCTGACGAAGTAGGCGTCGAGGCTGTTGATCTTGCGCGCGGTGACGCCGGGGAAGGCGAGCAGCAGCGCGTCGATCTGTGACTTGCGGGTGGCTGCGGGAGAACCGGGTTTCATCTCACCTTTCAAGAACGTGTTTGTTATTGCAATTCAGGAATCAGCTTCACGAGCGGCTTGCCCGCGAAGTATGCGGCGAGGTTGGCGAGCACGAGATCGGCCATTCCCTGGCGCGTTTCCTTCGTCGCGCTGCCGACATGCGGGAACAGCACGACATTGTCCAGCGCCAGCAATTCGGCAGGCACATTCGGCTCGTTGGCGAAGACATCGAGTCCCGCGCCGCCCAGCTTCCCTGACGTGAGCGCCGCGATCAGCGCCGGCTCGTCGATGACCGAACCGCGCGCGATGTTGACGACTTTCCCCTTCGGCCCGAGCGCGGCGAGGATTTCGGCGTTGACCATGTGCTTCGTCTCCGCGCCGCCGGGGCTCGCCACGACCAGCACGTCCGAGTTCTTCGCCAGCTCGAGCAGGGTCGGATAGTACTTGTATGCGACGCCCGGCTGCGGCTTCCGCCCGTGGTAGCCGATCTGCATCTCGCAGGCGGCCAGCCGCCGCGCGATCGCCTTGCCGATCCGGCCGAGCCCGAGGATGCCTGCGCGCTTGCCGGCCATCGACGTGGCGAGCGCGGCATTGCGCTTCGGCCATTCGCGTGCATGGACGAGCCGGTTGGCAAGATGGAACTGCCGCATCAGCGTCAGCGTGAGGCCGAGCGCTACATCGGCGACGTCGTCGGTCAGCACGTCGGGCGTGTGGCCGACCTTGATGCCGCGCTGCTTGCAGTACGCGACCGGAACGCCGTCGTAGCCGACGCCGAATACGCTGATCACTTCGAGCTTCGGCAACTGGTCGAGCAGCTCGACCGGCGTATTGGTGCCGCCTCCCTGCACGAGCCCCCTGATCTTCGGTCCGACAGCCTTCAGCAAGGCAGCCTTGTCGGATGCGCCGGCGTAATCGTGGCACGTGTAGGTGGACATCAAGGGCTGCTTCAGGAAATCGGGGAGCGGGGCGGTGATCAGGATGTCGGTCATGGCGTCGGGTGCGGTCCAGGTTTGTTGAAGTAGGCAAGCAGGCCCTGGAGGATACCGGCATCGGTTGCCTCCGTCGTGACGACGTTGTCGAGCCCTTGTTCTTTCGCGTGCGCGGCGATCCGGGAATGCGGAACGAAGAGCGGCGTCGTAAGCAGCAGCTTCCTTCCCGGATCGCCGACCATCGCCAGGAAATTGTCGAGCACTTCGGCCGAGGTCGCAACCACTGCGTCGACCCTGCCCTGCTGCCATAGCGAAATGAGTCCGTCGATGTTGAACGACGGGCGCAGCCGCCGGTAGCAGGTGACGGCGTCGATGAGCGCGCCGCGCGCGGCGAACGTCGTGCGCATCGTTTCGCGGCCGCTTCCGCCGTCGGAGCCTTCACCGCGAAAGATCACGAAGCGTTTGCCCGCCACCTGTTGCAGCGCCGGCAGCTCGAGCACACCCTCGCTGTCGAAGCGTGACGGCGGGACGAGGATATTGCCGATGCCGCCCAGGATCAGCGCGTCGGCGGTTGTCGGTCCAACGGCGACCGCCGTAAGCGTCGCCGGCCACGCCAGCGTATTTTGCGACAGCACCGCTTCGACTGCATTGGCGCTGACGAAGAGCGCGAAGTCATAGTCGGCGAGACGACGCAGTGCTTCGCGCAACGGGGCATCGTCCGCCGGCGGCGCGATGACCATTGCAGGACAAGCGATCGGCTCGCCGCCGATCAGCGCGAGGCGCTGCGCTAAGATCGCCGCCTGCTTCCCGGGTCGTGTGATAACGACGCGCACACCGGCGAGCGGCGCATTGATGCCGGCTGTCGCGCCGGCGTCCACAGGCGGCGCAACGATTCGAGCGCCGCTCATCCGCCTGCGTCGGCGCGCGCCAGGATCTCCGCGGCGCCGCGGGACAGAAAATCGCGGGCCAGCGAGGTTCCCACCGCTTCCGGGTCGTCGATGCCGCCGCGCGATTCGCCGTGCAATCCATTCTTGCCGTCGGTGGTGGCCAGGAATCCGCGCAGCCAGAGCTGGCCGTCACGAACCAGCGCATACGCGGCCAGCGGCGTGTGACAGCTGCCTGAAAGTCCGCGTGAGAAGGCGCGCTCGGCGCGTGTGCAGGCAGCCGTTGCTTCGTGATGCAGCGGCTGCAGCCATCCGATCGCATCGGTGCGGGAGGACAATGTTTCGATCGCCAGCGCGCCCTGGCCGACCGCCGGCAGGCTTTGCTCCGGAGTGAGCGCCGCCTTGATCCGGTCGCCGAGTCCGAGCCGCTTCAACCCCGCCACCGCCAGGATGATCGCGTCGTATTGCCCCTCGTCCAGCTTGGAGAGCCGCGTCCCGACATTGCCGCGCAGCGACGCGACCTGCAGATGGGGATACGCGGTGCGCAATGCCGCTTCGCGGCGAAGGCTCGACGTGCCGACAACGGCACCCTGCGGCAGTTCGTCCAGCGATCGATACCGGTTCGAGACGAAGGCGTCGTGCGGGTCTTCGCGCTCGAGGATCGCCGCCAGCGCGAATCCTTCGGGCATGTCCATCGGCACGTCCTTCAGCGAATGGACTGCGAGGTCGGCGCGTTTCTCTTCGAGCGCCTGCTCGAGCTCCTTGATGAAGAGGCCCTTGCCGCCGATCGCGGCCAGGCTGCGGTCGAGAATCTGGTCGCCCTTCGTCGTCATACCCAGCAATTCGACCGAAGCCGCTGGATATAATCCACGCAACATTGCCGCGACATGATTCGCCTGATACAAAGCGAGAGGGCTTTCGCGCGTGGCGATGACCAGGTGCAGCGGCGAAGAGGGTTCGGACATCGATGTGGACAATGCGAAGCGGGATCTCTGAAGCGATGCGCGGAGCAGACCGGCTGCGGTTTCGCGTGCGCGCCGCGCGCAGCACGCATTGCGATGGCGATTCTAGCATTCCTGCTGCCGCGGTTCGACCCGCACGGCTGCCTCGCCCCGCGCGATCGGCGATTCGTGAAGCGTAAATGAAAGAACGGCATTGAAAGGAACTGCGCGATGAACATCCTGCAAACGACGATTGCCGGCAGCCTGCCGAAACCGGCTTGGCTCGCGACGCCGAAGTCGCTCTGGGCGCCGTGGCTGCTCGAAGGCGAGCCGCTGGCCGAAGGCAAGCGCGACGCGGTGCGCCTGGTGCTGCGCGACCAGGAGCAGGCCGGAATCGACATCGTGACCGACGGCGAGCAGACGCGCCGGCATTTCGTCACGACGTTCATCGAAGGCCTCGACGGCGTCGACTTCATGAACAGGAAGACGGTGCGCATCCGCAACCGCTATGACGCCGACGTGCCGATGGTCGTCGGGCCGGTCGCGCGGAGGCATCCGATCTTCGTCGACGACGCGAAGTTCCTGCGCGCGTCGACGCGGAACAAGGTCAAGTACACGCTGCCCGGGCCGATGACGATGGTCGACACGCTGTACGACGGCTATTACAAGAGCCGGGAGAACCTGGCCCGTGAATTCGCCGTGATCCTCAACGAAGAAGCGCGGGAGATCGCCGCGGCCGGAATCGACGTGATCCAGTTCGACGAACCGGCATTCAACGTCTACATGGACGAGGTGCGCGACTGGGGCATCGCCGCGCTCGAGCGCGCCGCCGCCGGACTGGGCTGCAAGAGCGCGGTCCACATCTGCTACGGCTACGGAATCAAGGCCAACAACGACTGGAAGAAGACGCTCGGCTCGGAGTGGCGCCAATACGAGTCGACCTTTCCGTTGCTCGCCGCGTCGAAGATCGACCAGGTCTCGCTCGAGTGCGCGCACTCGCACGTGCCGATCGATCTGCTCGGCCTGCTGAAAGGCAAGGACGTGCTGGTCGGCGCGATCGATGTCGCGAGCGACGTGATCGAGACGCCCGAAGAGGTGGCGACGACGATTCGCGCCGCGATGAATTTCGTCGCGCCCGAGAAGCTCTACCCGTGCACGAATTGCGGGATGGTCCCGCTGTCGCGCGAGGTGGCGCGAGGGAAGCTGCAGGCGCTTGCGGCGGGTGCCGCGCTGGTGCGGCAGCAGCTCAACGGAGGCTAGGGCTGCCAGCTTAAAGTCAAGCGGCGACCGTCTCCGCCTGCCGCATCGCTTCGAGCAGCGCGTGCGCGCCCTGCGCGCCCGAGACCGCCAGCTTCCCGTCGAAGATGAAGAATGGCACGCCCTCGACGCCGATCGCACGCGCGCGCCGGTCTTCCTGCGCGACGGCCTGCCGCGATTGCGGATCGGCGAGATGCCGGACTACCCGGTCGCGGTCGAGCCCTGCGCCTGCTGCGATGTCAACGAGGTTCTCGTCTTTCGTCAGGTCGACGCCATCGAGAAAATAAGCGTGGAGCAACGCTTCCTTCACGCGCGACTGCAGGCCGTCGATATGCGCGCCGGGTTCGGCGGCCAGCGCGATCAGGCTGTGCGCCGCGACGGTGTTCGGCTGGCGCACGATCCGGTCGAATGCGAATGCGATGCCATGGTCCGCGCCGACCGACGTGACGCGCGCATAGACATCCTTGCTGCGCGCGGCGCCGAACTTCTGCACGACGTAATCGTGCCGGCTCATGCCTTCTGGAGGCAGCTGCGGATTGAGCTGGAACGGACGCCAGGCGACGATGGGCTGCTCGAGATCGGGATTGCGCTGCGCATACATGGCGAGCGCGGTCTCGAGCTGGCGCTTTCCGATGTAGCACCAGGGGCAGACCACGTCGGAAATGATATCGATGTTCACCTGCGATCTCCTGATTTGACGTTTCGCGCCTTACGGCGAATGGGGGACTGTGGGCGACATTCTATCCGCCCTGCTCGCCGCTCAATTGATCGCGAAGCAATACAGCAAGCCGTTGCCGCCGGTGCTCTTCAGGTCGTCCTGCGTGCAACCGCCTCCCTTGCCGCTGCTCGGATGCGAGGAGTTCCATGATTTGGCCGCCGCGCTGTCGTCGAGACCCGTCCGGTCCGAGTGGCCGACGATCCCCGAGCCGACCGTGCGCGTCCAGTTGCCGCAGGTCTTGTCCTCGCCGGCCGGGAAAGCGGTGCCGTCAGGTTGCGATCCGGTCAGGATGTCGTGCGTGTTCGGCGTGTCGCCGCGACCGTTGACGACGGTTCCCTTTTCGGTGAGCGCGGTCTGCTTCGTCAGGTTGTTCGCGCCATGCAGTTCCGCGACGTCCTTCGCGATCACGACGCCCTTCGCGTTTTTCCAGGGGCCATGGCCGATGCGCTCTCTCGCATTCACCGCGCCGGGTCCCTGTGTGCTCAGGTACGCATGCCAGGTCTTGCCGCCCGCGCCTGCCGCGCCGGCCAGCGTCTGGCATTGCTTGTCGGCGCCGTCGAGGCCGCCGAGGTTGCCGCCGTTTCCGATCGGCGTGCTCGTGACGAAGAAACTCATGTCGGATTGCTGGGCGCAGGCTGTTCCCGCACCGATCAGGGCAGCGGCTGCAAGCGAGGCCGCCAGGAAAAATTTACTTGCCGGATTGCGCATTCGCATTCTCCTTGTTGGCTGTGAATTCCGATCCGTTGGAGTGCGCGTCGCGGACTTGGTTTCAGCGTGTCCGGAGGGCTCGCTTCGAGCCTGCGAAAGCGCATCGGCTCGCCTTGCGCATGGCGGATCGGCGGCGGTTGCCGCCGTCGCGAGCCGCCGACCTCTGCGCTACAATGGATCGCAATCAAGGATAAAACTACAGCGCAACAGGAGGAGCAGCAATGCCGAACTTCAAGACGGAATCGATTCGTACTGTAGCGTTGGTGGGACAGAGCGCCTCGGGCAAGACGAGCCTGACCGAAGCGCTGCTGGTAAAGGCCGGCGCGATAGGCGCAGCCGGCAGCCTCGATCGCGGAACGACGGTCTCCGACTTCGATCCGCTCGAGCGCAAATTCCAGCACTCGCTCGCCACGTCGATCACCCATTTCCATCAAAGCGACACGCGCGTTCACCTGATCGACACGCCGGGATATCCGGACTTCATGGGACAGGCGATGACGGCGCTGGAAGCCGTCGAGACCGCGGCGGTCGTCATCAGCGCGACCGACGGAATCGGGATGATCACCTCACGGATGATGGAGTGGGCGAAGACGCGCGGCCTCGACCGGATGATCATCGTCAACAAGATCGACGCCGACGACATCGACCTGCCCGCGCTTGTCTCGCAGATCCAGGAGACTTTCGGCAAGGAATGCCTGCCGATCAACCTGCCGGCGGCCAGCGCGACGAAAGTTGTCGACTGTTTCTTCAATCCGTCGGGCGAATCCGATTTCTCGAGCGTCGAAGCTTCGCATCGCGCGCTGATCGACCAGGTCGTCGAGGTCGATCCGAAGTGGAT
>Ga0068853_100002231_pt1 | contig 14490 bp, 11 predicted proteins | sample KBSCornC32_FD_65655 | JGI IMG/M metagenome (GOLD analysis project Ga0068853, IMG submission 65655) | Corn rhizosphere microbial communities from Kellogg Biological Station, Michigan, USA - KBS Corn C3-2 | ecosystem: Host-associated > Plants > Roots > Rhizosphere > Soil ...
TTCGCAGGTCGGCACTGGACAGCAAGGCGGAGCCCCCGAATCACGGTCCGCTGCCGCCGTCTGTTTCTGCGAACGGCCAGTTTCGTTCGGGGACACTCACCGCCGGCAGTCTCGACGATCAGGCGAAGTTCACCGAATTCTCGACGTATCTCTCGAATGCCATGCAACTCGATCGGTACGAGAACCTGCCGCGTTTCTCCATCGGACGGCGGGCCGTCGTGCGCGTGGTCAATGAACAGGGGCAGCCGATCGGAGATGCACGAGTCACGATTTCCACTAGCGACGAACAGGCAACGGCCGAAAACGCGGCTGCGCGCTGGAACATGGCGACCGGCGCCGATGGGCAGGTCGTGTTCCTGTCGGGGCTTGATGCACCGTACGGCGGTTCGGAATTCGTGCTGACGGTCACGCCTCCCGACGGCGGCCAACCGGTCTCGCAGCGCGTCTCGCTCGATCAATCGCCCTGGACCATCACGCTGGCTCAGACGAGGCAGGTCTTGCCGCGTCGACTCGACCTGGCGCTCGTGATCGACACGACCGGCAGCATGGGAGACGAACTCAATTACCTCAAAGTCGAATTCGACCACATCGCCGCCGAGGTCCACGAGCGCTTTCCGAACGTCGATCAGCGCTACGGGCTGATCCTGTACCGCGACCAGGGAGACGAGTACGTGACGCGAACCTTCGACTTCACGGGATCGCCGGCCGATTTCCGCCGCACGCTCGCCGCGCAGTCGGCCCAGGGGGGCGGCGATTACCCCGAAGCGATGCACCTGGCCCTCGAACAGTGCGAGCGGTTGTCCTGGCGCGGCGCGGGAACGGCCCGAGTGGCCTTCCTCGTCGCCGATGCTCCGCCGCACTCGCAATTCGCCCAGCGCACGCTCGATACGGCCAACAAACTGCGCCGCGCGGGCGTGACGGTCTTTCCGGTCGCCTCCAGCGGCGTGCGCGATCAAGCCGAGTTCATCATGCGGGCCATCGGCTTCCTGACGCAGGGCAAGTATCTGTTCCTGACCGATCATTCGGGCGTCGGCGACCCGCACGCCAAACCGCAAGCGAAGAATTATGCCGTCGAGAAGCTTGACCAGTTGATGATCCGCATGATCGCCGAGAAGCTGTCAGGCCAATCGGGACTGCCGCAGGATGTCATCGCCATCGAAGAACCCGAACAAGCCGCCGGCCTGCGACCGGCTGTAACCCCACAGCAGCAGCCAAACATTGCAACCGTGCATCAGCCAGCCGGCGCCTCAGCTTCACTGACGTCGGCCCCGATGCAATACGGTTGGCTGGGCCTCGCACAGACGCTGCTCTGTATCGGAGCCGTCATTCTGTTAATCGCGATCGAGAAATTGCTGGCCGTGTGACACCAAGTACGTCAGGCTTTCGAGCCTGACACGAGCGCAAGCCGACTTGTCATGTCACGATTGGCCGTCTTCGGCGCCGAAATCGTCGCCTCAGGGCTTGGTTCGTGCACTTGCGCTCGTGTCAGCCTGGAAAGGCTGACGTACTTGATCGCATCCACGGAAATTCTCGCGCGGCCTTGAATTGGAGAAATTGCGCGGGATAAAATACGCACATTCGCTGGGCCTTTCGTCAGTAGCCCGGGCCGGGGTTTTTAGAACCTGTGTCGCCCACCAGATTCTGGTGATAAGCTGCTTCGTCGAAAGGACACGCCATGCGCCACAAAGTTGCGCCGCGGGCTTTCACGCTGATTGAGTTGCTGGTCGTGATCGCCATCATTGCCGTCCTCGTGGCCTTGTTGCTTCCGGCCGTTCAGCAGGCTCGCGAGGCAGCCCGCCGGACTGAGTGCCGCAACAAGCTCAAGCAGTTCGGACTGGCCCTGCACAACTACCACGCCGCCCATCAGATTTTTCCGATCGGGAACGTCGGCAACCGGTACTGGACGTTTCAGGCAATGATCCTGCCGTTCCTCGATCAGCAACCCTTGCACGACCGCTGCGCGTTCAACTTCCCGGGCACCTGCTTCCAGTCAAATATCGCGGGGGGGCCGTCGAAAACGGCCGCGGGCATCAGCCTGCCACTCTACGGCTGTCCGTCGGACCCGAATGTCGGGAAGGTCTATTCCGACCCGTTCACCGGTCCGATCGCCAGCGGAAGTTTTCAGGGGGTGATGGGAACCACCAGCACGAACGGCACGGGGCTCTTGTACAGCAACAGCCGCACCTCATTCCGCGATGTGACCGACGGCACGACCAACACATTGGCCATGGGCGAGCGCGGAATTCCCAACGACCTGTATTGGGGATTTTTCCTGTGCGGCTATGGAAATCCCCTCGGCCTCGGCGATGGCGACAATCTGAACACGACCAAGTTCGGATTTGCTCCGGGCCTGCCCGACGGCAATCACAACTTGCACTTCTGGTCGTATCATGCCGGCGGCGGACATTTCCAGATGGTGGACGGATCAGTCCGCTTCGTAAGTTACAGCATCAACTTCATCACCTACCAGGCGTTGTCGACGAGAAAGGGAGGCGAAGTCATTGGTGAGTTCTGATAGCGCTTGTTCGCAGATCATCTCTCTCGCGACCGAACCGCGCGTCTGGCGCTGCGCGCTGACCAGCCTGGCGGGATTATCAGTCCTGATGATTTCCAGTTGCCAACCCGCGGGTGACGGCCTGAGCCGGATTGCCGTCGTCGGCAGCGTGACGTCAAGTTCCGGAGAACCGATCAGCGGCACGATCAGCTTTCTGCCTGAAGCCGGCACAAAAGGCCCTGCGGCAACAGCCTCGGTCGTCGAAGGCGATTTCAAGTTCGACAAATCAAACGGACCAGTCGCCGGCAATTACCGCGTGCTGGTTGTGGGGCAACTGCGAGACCTCAAGTATAAGGGGACGTTGGCCTCGATTTCGTCGGCACCGAACGCAGAGGCGACCACGGGGGACTCGCAGTCACCACCGGCAGCCGAATGGTCATTCGACGCCGAAGTTTCGCCGGACGACTTCGACTTCGATTTCGAAGTTCCCGCATCGTGATGCGACCAGTACGTCAGGCTTTCCAGCCTGACACGAGCGCAAGACGATTCTTCATGCTGAGGTTGGCCGTCCTCAGCGCCGAAATCGCGGAATTAACGCCTGCTGCATTTCCTTGCGCTCGTGTCAGCCTGGAAAGGCTGACGTACTTGGCCTGGGATTTACTGCCCTCACATTCACGGATAGACTGGATGCGTGCCTCTCCCGCCGCAGGTCTTCGCATGCTGAGCATTTTCGGTTCCGCTAACTCGTTTGCCGCGCGTGGCTGTAACCGCCGCGAAGTCATGCGTGCCGGCGCGCTGGGCGCTGCCGGATTGGCTCTGCCTGGCTTGCTTCGACTCGAAGCTCAATCGGCAGCCGCAGAGCTGCGAACCCCCGATTCCGGTTTCGGTAAGGCGAAGCGAATCATCCTCTTGTATCTGCAAGGGGCCGCTTCTCAATTCGAGACCTGGGATCCCAAGCCTCTCGCGCCCGAAGAAATCCGCGGCAAATGGGGAGCGATCAGCACGTCGGTTCCGGGAGTTGCCATCTGCGATCAGCTCCCCAGGCTGGCGCAACTCGCCGATCGCCTGGCCATCGTGCGCTCGATGACTCACGAAAACAACAATCACTCGAATCTCTACACGCTGTCGGGGTTCCCGGCTCTCGACTTCACGAGTGAAACGAATCCTCTCGACGGCCGCCATCATCCGTTCTTCGGCAGCGTGCTGGATTATCTGGAGGATCAAACCGGCCCGGCCGATGCACCGGAGCTGCCGCGCAACATCGGACTGCCGTTTCGTTTCAGCACGTACTCGCCCGTGTTTCGCCGCGCTGGCCCGTATGGGGCTTTCCTGGGGCATGGCTACGACCCCGTGTGGACCGAATTCGAAGGCAAGGCGACGGGCAAGGTCGCTCGCGTTTCGTTTTTCGACGGCTTGAAAGATGTCGACGTCGACGATCCGTATTTGGGGATCACTCCGGAAAGCCGCCTGAGAATTTCCAAGGCGGCCCAATTGCGGCCCGACATGACGCTGGATCGCTTGAATACGCGACAATCGCTGCTGCAACAACTCGACGGGCAGCAGCGGCAATTGAACGAGTCGCTGGCGGGAAAAAGTCTCGACCGTTTCAGTGAGATGGCCTATTCGCTGATGACGTCGGACAAGCTCCGCACGGCCCTCGACGTCGGTCGCGAACCGCTGGCGCTGCGCGAGCGATATGGCATGACGCTCTTCGGTCAGGCCGCGTTGACCGGTTGCCGGTTGCTCGAAGCGGGTTGCCCATTGGTCTCGGTGTTCTGGGACGAATACAAAGTCGTCAACACGGCCTGGGACACCCACTTCGACCATTTCACGCGACTTGGGGATGAATTGCTGCCCGGATTCGACGCGGCCGTCAGCAGCCTGCTGTATGACCTGGAAGACCGGGGCCTCTTGGACGAAACGCTGGTGATGTGCCTGACGGAACATGGACGGACCCCCAAGATCAGCCGCAGCGAGCGCGGTGGCGGCCGCGATCACTGGTCGAAAGCCTACAGCGTGATGCTGGCCGGCGCCGGCATCCGACCAGGCACGGTCGTCGGCGCCTCGGATGCTTCGGGCGCATTCGTCAAAGACCGGCCCATCAGCCCAGAAGACATTCTCGCCACGATGTATCATCTCAAAGGCATCGATCCGGAGACGACAATTCCCGATCGCCTCAAACGACCGGTCCGCCTGGTCGACACGGGGAAAGTCATTGACGAGCTGCTGCCCGTGTGAGCGGTCGTGCATTGATTTCAATTCGAATCTCGGCGAAGCTGACACCGGTGGACTTCCAACGCTTTTCGCAGCCGGACAATGCGCATGCTTCGAGACAACGACGTGCAGGTCGATATCGGCCGTGCGAGTCATGGCGGCGATTTCATGCGCCTGCGGCACATACCGACAGGGATGTCGCGTTGCCACCCCGGTCCGATGAAGGGTATCGATACTCGCGGACTCGTGAAAAAGTGGTGTGATGAAATCGAGGCAGAGCTGAAAGAGAAAGGGCTCTTGCAGTACCTATCGGCGGACACATCTGATGGCAAGCAGCCAGATGATCCGCGGTCAGATTGCTTTACGTATTTTCGCCAAGCGATCGAATCACCCGCATTGGTCGTCCCTTGGCACGAATGGTGGCAACTTCACAGTGACAGAGTCAAACAGGTATTCTCACGGTGAGATTACTTGATGCTCAAACACCGGAAACTCCGCGGCGCGCAGGACATCCTCGAACAGAATGGATGGCTCTGATCGCCGTTTCACATTGATTCGACCTCGTTTTGGATAGCAAAGTGTCGATCCCCGGACAAAGTAAGTCCCACGGATGACGGGGTAGATTCTGAAACTGGCTCTGAGTGGCAATTCTTATCCGTGGGATTGCCTAGCCATCCGTGGGAATCAAAAGCCTTTGAATTGTGGGGTTTCGATGAACATCCGGTTGACCAGTCCAGCCCTGTTGCTAGCTGTCGTATTACTTCATGCCGCGATCGCACATGCCGAATTCAAATCCAGCGCTGCCAGGCGAGTCATCACGCCAAACCCGCTGCTGCCGATCTCGGGCGGCCTGGGACCTACGGCGGAGGCCCGTGAGAAGCAGGGCGAGCTGACCGCGCGGGCGGTGGTGTATCAAGAGGGCGAAACGACCGTTGCCGTCGTGGGGCTTGACCTCTTGGGGTTTCCGTCGGTGTTGTGCGATCGCGTGCGGGCTCGGGTGCCGCGGATCAAGGCGCAGAACATTCTGATCGGCTCCACGCACTCGCACAGCGCGCCCGATTGCTACGCCTTTCCCGACGGGCGCGGCGGTCACACCGGCAACCTGGACTACATGGAATTGGTCTGCCAGAAAGCGGCCGAGGCAATCAATGAGGCGCTCGACGCGCTGCGGCCGGCGCGGCTGAAAGTGGCCACCGGCGAGGCGCGCGGCAAGATCGCCTACAACTATTATGCTCCCGATCTGTACGACCGCCGCATGAGCGTGCTGCAAGCGGTCGACGCCGACGGCAAGACGATTGCCACGCTGGTCAACTACGCGATTCATCCCGAGGTGCTGGGACCGAAGTCCGGCATTCTCAGCCCCGACCTGATCGGCCCCCTGTGCGACCGCATCGAATCGCAGGCCGGAGGCATGGCAGTATTCATGAACGGCGCCCAGGGAGGCATGATCACCGCCGACAACCGCGACTTGAATCGGCCGCGGGACCCGCAGACTGCTTACTGGCACGACAACAACACCTGGGACGAATGCCTGCGGATCGGACACACGATGGCTGACGAAGCCTTACGCATCGTGCGGGAGGCCCCGGTGCAGGAACGTCCGACGGTGTTCTGCGGTTCGATCGACGTGTCGTTTCCGGTCGAGAACGAAGTCATCTGGAACGTGATCCTGGGCTCTCCCTTGAAATACCCGCGCAACTCCGATCACAGCGTCACCGCGCGGATCAACGTGGTCAACCTGGGGAACGCCCAGATCCTGACGATTCCCGGCGAGGCGCTGCCGAACATCGGCTTTTACCTCAAACGAAAAATGAACGGCCAGCACAACCTGCTGTTCGGCCTGACAAACGACGCCTTCGGATACATCTTGACGAAGGTCGATTTCAACAGCTTTCCACGGTACGCCTACGTGTCGCGCACGTCACTGGGAGAAATGACCGGCGAAATCCTGATCGAGAGATCTCTTCATTTCGTCGACCAATGCCCCAGGCCGGACCGACTCGACCGGCCGTGAACATGCTGTAGCCACGGGATAAGAGCGTTGTGGGCGTCGCGATCCCGCGAGATCCTTTTACGCTGAAGGCGTTTCACACCGTAGCTCAGGGTTGCCCGACGCAGGAGGGCTACCCTGGGTCACCATCGCCAGCAGCCACCCAACCGTGGAGGGGTTGCATCGACCCCTACGCCCCTGCAGGGAAAAAGCCATTGTCGGCGTGGTAGTGATAGACTACGATGGATTGGTCCGGGAGCAACGATTAATGAAACAACGACTGCCGCCGAAAGTCGCGAAATTCCCTGCTGCGAAGCAGCGAGCGCTGGACCAACTGCTGGAAAAAAACAACGCAGGGACGATCAAGCCCGATGAGCGTCTTCGGCTGGAACGACTTGTCGCGGAGGCCGAACAATTGATGGTCGCGAACGCGAAACGCCTGGCGCAGTTCGCCCGGAGCGAAACGGCCGGCGTGCCAGCGGGCGCGGTCCCGGTCACGGTTTGGGTCAAACCAGAGCCGGCGGAGTAATCGCGAGTGTCTCAGGCCGAAGCGTACCGGCAGCTTGTCGTGGCCCGCGCAGGAGGCGCCTGCGAATACTGCCGATTGCTTGAGGCGGCCACGGGGGTCACGTTTCACATCGAGCACGTTACGCCGCGATCCCTCGGTGGCGGAACTCTCATGAACAATCTTGCCCTCAGTTGTCCCGGATGTAATCTGGCCAAGGGTGATCGGACGACGGGCGAAGACGAATCCGGCCGGACTCAACAGTTGTTCAACCCGCGGGACTTTGAACCGTGGCTCTTGGGCTGGCACCTGCATTTCGAGTTTGACCGCGACTCTGGCGTCATCTTGCCACGAACTCCCACCGGCGATGCGACGATTCGAGCGCTGGGAATGAACGGATTTCACCGCGTGTTTGCCCGCCGCGTGCAGCTTACGTTGGGATTGATCGGCTGAACGGCGACGAGGCTTATGTCGGCCAATCCTCCAGATTGGCCGCGAAGAATTGGTATGAGAGCTATCGGGAACACCGCGGCCGATGATCGGGCCTATGGCGAGTGTGGGCTGCACGCTTGCTCGACACGACGCTACGCGACTTCAATCACCCGGGCCAGCACGTTGCTGATCCGCTGTGATGTCGTCAGGACTTTCCAGCTCTGGGCGGCGACGAGTTGAAAGAAGAGGACGACTGGGCCGCGCCAGGGATCGGGGTTCTGGGCCGTAAATAAAGGGTCGTATGAGAATGGCAGCTCGCCGCCGGGCGCCGCCAGATGAATGTGCGAAAATCCGGTGACCCGCCGCTGCCGTTGGGGATGAAAGTATTTCACGCGCAGGGCACACTGTGAGGCCGGACCGCGCATTGGGTCCCGCGTCTCGTATCGGAAGACGCCGGTCATTCGCTGATGCACGTCGTGGTGCTGTGCGTTTTCGACCCGCACATCGACCAGATCGACGTGCTGGATGGGGGGCAACTCTCGTGGATTCGCCGGCGGCTCGAGCTCCTGAATCATCGTGTTCGCATTGATACCCAGAGCCCGCTGCTGCCAGGAATGCAGTTCCAGTACGACCAGTTCGTGACCTGTCCAATGGACGAGGCAGCACTTGCCGTTGTTCATCAATTCGGGCGCCGCCATCAGCGTGGCCTCGACCCCTTCGGCGGCCGCCTTTTCGAATAGATTCATGGCGTCGCGCGCACTGTGCAAGCCGTTAAATGCGCTGGTGACCCACATCTCGGCAAGCTTGAGCGACATGGTCTAGCCCGAATAGGCCGAATGAATCGGCGTGCCTTTGGAAATCGGGTAAGGCCGCTGCAAAGGATCGAGATAGTGGCCGGACGGATCAACACCCAGGGCAGTAAAGATCGTCGCGGCAATGTCCCACGGGCCGAAGCTCTCGGAGGCCGGGTAGGCCCCTTGCCGATCGGTCTTGCCGACGATTTTTCCGCGGGCGACACCCGCACCGGCCATCAGAATCGAATAGGCGGCCGCCCAGTGCTTGCGTCCGGGCGACGCCCCCGCAAATCGCGGTTCGAGCGCCACGAGCGGCGCGCGGCCGAATTCCCCCATGCAGATGACCAGCGTCTCATCGAGCATGCCGCGAGATTCGAGGTCTTCCAGCAGCGCCGAAAAACTCTGGTCGAAGCGGGGGAGCAACCTGTCGCGCAGTGCGTCAAAGATGTCGTTGTGAGTGTCCCAGCCGTACGATTCGTCATTGTCAGGATCGCTATCCTGCCCGCGACTCTGGTGATTCCAGACGACGGTAATGAGGGGCACTCCTGCCTCGGCGAGCCGGCGGGCCAGCAGGCAGGCCTGACCGGACCGGTTTCGCCCGTAGCGGCGGCGGACGTGCTCGGGTTCGGACGAGAGATCAAACGCCAGCCGCGTTTGCGGGTCGTGAAGCAGTCCGAACGCCTTGTGATACTGTCCCTGCAAGTCAAGAACTTTTGACGCGGAGTCGGCGCTCTGAGTGTAGCGGTCGATCGCGGCCAGCAGATTTTCGCGCTGACGGATGCGCACGGGGGGCAATTCCGACAGGGGCATCAAACCGGGGACGGCCAGGGCGTCGGTGTTCGCATTGCCGATGAACATGGGATCGTACTCGCGCCCCAGCAGCCCGCCGAACTGGCCGGGCGCAATGTCCTGCGGCGCCACGATGGCCGGACCATTGACCTCGATCGCCTGATCGATCGTGCCGGCTATGTCGATTGAATTGGCCTCGCGGCGAACCCGTTTATACACCGACATCAGCGACGGCAGATCGGTTGGTTTGGCGGCCGGGTTCGACGAAATGTGCGCGTGGTACTGGCCCGTCAGCGACAGATAGACGGCCGACCCGTGATCGTGATCGGCATGAGACATGGTGCGGATCAGCGTGTAGCGATCGGCCAGCGTCGCGATCCTGGGAAGATGCTCGCAGACGATCGTTCCGGGAACGGACGTGGAAATGTGGTGGAAGTCCCCCCGGATCTCGCGCGGAGCCTGCGGCTTGGGGTCCCACATGTCGAGCTGACTTTGTCCCCCGCTGGCGAACACGATGATGACCGACTTTGCTCGCCGCACGCCGCTGGCAGCGGCCGATGCAGCCGTATTGGCGGGGCCCTGGGCGCTCGCCGATTTCCCAAACGGGCTGCTCGCAATCGCTCCCATGCCGGCGATTTGCAAGAACTCGCGCCGGCCGAATCGACCGCGCAAGTCGGATCGCTCGAGAACAAACCTCAACATGGGAGACGGCACCTCAAGCATACAATTTCACCTGCAAGCAATGCGCGACACGTAGGGTGGGCTTTAGCCCACGCGAAAAATCCGTCGCAACAGGTTGAAACACCAACAGGCAATTGTAACCGGGGTTGTTTGCGAGCGGGAAGGCATCAATCCGAATCTCGGATTGCGCAGGTTTCCCCGCCCGGCCTTCGGCCGGAACCAATGGCAGCCAACCACGAATGGCCGAATAACTCGAATCAAGGATTTGCTTTACCCACGATCGGTCAGGACGTAAGATGCCCGTGCAGCGCTGGTTGACAGCGGTATCCAATTTCCAACGCCTTCTGAGCAGGAACTTTGTTATGCGAAATTGCTTGCGAGTGTCGATTCAATCGCTTCTGGTCGGAGCTTTCTTCTGCGCCGCCGGTCAGTCGCTGTTTGCGGCCGACGAATACACCTACGACTCGGTGCATTCGTCGGTGAGTTTCAAGGCGCGGCACCTGGACATCAGTTGGATTCACGGCCGGTTCAACGAGGTCGAAGGGAAATTCTCGATCGACCGGCAGGATCCTTCGAAGTCGACGTTTCAACTGAAGATCAAGGCCGAGAGCGTGGACACGGCCAACAAAGCCCGCGACGAACACCTGCGGCAACCCGATTACTTCGATACGAAGCAGTTCCCCACGATCGAATTCAAGAGCACGAGCACCAAAGCGATCACGGGGGGATATGAAGTCACGGGTGATTTCACGATGCACGGCAAGACCAAGAAAATCACGCTCGTCCTCAAGGGGGGCAAAGAGATCGATTTCAGAGGAAAGAAAATTGTCGGTTTCTCGACCGAAATCGCGCTTAAGCGCAGCGACTTTGATTTCGACAAGAGCCAGATCGGACTGATCGGTGACGAAGCGCTGATCTACATAGACTGTGAAGGTTCGCGGATGTAGCCGATGCCCGATCCGCTGTTGTATCTGGAGTCAATGGGAGCTGCCGCCATTGCCAGTGCGCTGTGCGTACTGGCGATGGCGGCGTGGCGGCGGCCAGCCGGAACGACACGGTTCAATGCGGCCTGCGTCCTGGCGATGTGCCTGGGCATTGTGGCTGGTAACTCCGTGTTATCCCTGGGAATGACCTGGCCGCCTGCGAATGGACTCGACCGGCTCATGACGGTCGTCATTCCGGCGGCTTTGGCGATCGAACTGATTGCGGGAATTCAGCGCCTCCCGAGTGCCGTTGCCTGGTTTCTGCGACTGGGGCTGGCGGCGGCGACCCCCAGGATCCTGCTGCATGGCTCCGTCTACCTGAACGGCGCAAGCGGTGGTTGGAGTGCCGGCGAAGCCGTCATCACGCTGGCAGCATGGAGCACGTTGCCGGGAGTCTTGTGGGTGCTGCTCCACTGGTTGTCGCAGCGTTCGTGTTCGGGAGTCTCGATCTCTCTGGCACTTGCTCTGGCCATTCAGTCCGCCGGCCTGACGATCATGCTGGCCGGATACATCAAGGGGGGCGCAGCGGCCATCCCATTGACTGCGACCATCGCGACCACGGCGATCGGAGCCGGGTTGGCCGCGAGTCGTTTCGCGCCGGCGATCGTCGGCGTGGGAGTCGTGAATTTATTCGGCGTGTTGTTCGTCGGGCGTTTCTTTGGCCAGATCTCGACCGGCAGCGCGCTGGCGATACTGCTCGCGCCGCTGTTGTGCTGGGCGACCGAGATCCGGCAACTGCGATCTCGGAGTCCGCGGCTTGTCGGAACGTTGCGATTGATCCTGGTCGCGATTCCGCTGGTGGTCGTGCTGGCCGTGGCCAAGCGCGAGTTCGACCGGAAAATGGGTCCCTTGCTGGGAATTTCGCACTCGATTCTTAATTCGTCTCTCTCATGGACGCTGTCCATCACGCGACGCGCGTAAGACGTAAATCGTTCCATTGCCGTTGACCGAGAGAATATGCCGCCCCTCGGGGCTCCACAGGACCCGCTTGACCACTCCTTTTGGTGGCCCCACCTGGATCACCTGGTCGGGGTCGTCGCCAAATCGCTTCCGGGCGGCATCGTTCCAGAGCCAGATGCATCCTGAGTTGTCGGCGGCAAGCAGCGCGTCATTCGTGGGATGGAAGGCGATTGTGAGGTTGCTGCCGGTCTCCCGGTTCGCGCCGCGGGGAGCCAGTTCGACGGGGGACTTTCCCTCGTCCAGATTCCAGATCAACACGCGATCGTCGGCCGCCCCCGCCAGCAGGCTGCCGGCGGGGTTGAAGACCAGCCGGTGGCAGATTGCCCCGGCGGTCGGCAATGGGCGACCTTTTTCTGCCTTGAGATCCCACAGAATCAGTTTCTGATCCAGGCTCGCGACGGCAAGGTGCAAGCCATCCGGGTGAAACGCCAGGGCGGTGATGCGGTCGGTAAAATCGTCCAGGTCATAACGGACAGTTCGCTTCGCGACGTCCCAGACCGTGACCAGGCGACTGTCGCCCGCGACCGCCAGGAGTTGCGAGTCGGCGCTGAAGGAGATGGCCCGCACGGTTCCCGATGAATTCTCAGGCAACGTCAGCTCGCCGGCGATAGCATCCCATAGTCGCAGCGATGTGTGGAAGAATCCCCAGCCTCCAAAACCGGCGACGAATCGGCCGGCGGGGCTGAACGACAATGAATCGAGCTCGGAGACGTCTGCCGCGAGCGTCCGCTGTGTTTGACCGGTCGTCACGTCGACCAAATCGACCCGCGTTCCCCGTCGTAGCGCCAGCGAGCGACCGTCCGGGCTAAGGTCGGCTACGGTGACGGGCAGGGGTGTCGGTGCGACCTGCGAACCCGTTTCCACCGACCAGATTTCCACGACGCCGTCGCGGCTAGCCGTCACGATCGTCGACGAATCATGAGAACAAGCCAGCGCGGCGACCGGTCCGGAAGTGTTCACAACTTTCGTTGGGCCGCCGCCCGCTGTCAGGTTCCAGATCCGCAACTCGCCGACAGTCGGATCCCCGGCGGCGACCCACTGGCCATTGGGGCTGACGGCGACCAGCTCGGGCACTTCCACGAGAGTTCGAATTTCATCTCGCATTTCGAGGCTCCACAGAATGGCGCGCCCGAGTCGCTTGGAGAGAATCATTCGGCTGCCGGGCATCTGACCATTCCCGACGAACGCCACAGGATATCCCCCTTCGTCAAAGATCCGCTGCGTCTCGCCGGTGCGCGTGTCCCACAGCACCAGGTCGCCGTTGGTGGCGCCAGCCGCCAGGAATGCGTCATCCGGGCTGAACAGAGGCACTTGCGCATTGGGAAATCTCCGCCGTTCCTGACCGCTGGCGACGTCCCACAACAGAACGCTCGAATCGCTCCCGTAGGAAGCGAGCATTCTTCCGTTATGACTGAACGTGAGCCCGCGCAATTCGCCGGTGGAATGTCCTTGCAGCGTGCGGCGCAATTCGCCCGACTCCGCGTCCCATAAGGCAATCTCCTGCCGCGCTGCTCGGACGGCGATCAGCTTTCCGTCGCGACTGAAGGCGATGGGACCGGCTGTTTCTTCCAACGTCGCCGTCAGCGTGCCGTCGACGGCGTCCCAGAGCGTCACCGACCCGGATGCGCCTGCGATTGCCAGCCGCGCGCTGGTCGGGCTGAATGCCAGCTCTATTGGCGTCGTAGCCGGCGTTAAGATGTGCAACAGCCGGACGTCCCGCTGACCGTTAGGCAATTCGCAAACCTGAACTGTGCCGTCGGTACTGGCCCCGGCCAGGAATCGACTGTCGGCACTGATCGCGACGGCATTCACGCGATTCCAGAATTTGAGCTGCGACTCGCCGAAAACGCCGACCAGCGCCGGGCCTTGATGGCCATTTGTGCTGTTGGCGAATCGCGCTCGCTCATCTGCCGGAACGGTCGACTCCTGCAGGCGGTCGAGCGGCCAGGTGAACTTCGCCAGGAACTTCCTGGCCTCCGCGCCTTCGCTGGTCGTTGGATATTTCTGTAAAAAAGACAAAAGCAGGGCCCGCGTGCGGGTCACTTCCTCGGACTCCGCGTCGGCCTTTTCGATCAGTTCGGCTCGCGATTTCAGGGTTTGAAATTGATCTCGCCGCTGCTGTGCCGGCGTGGGCTGCCAATCCAGTTGGAAATCGACGCTCGCCCCGGAACTCAGGGTCGCGGCTCTCTCGATTAGTTCATAACCGTCGCGCCGCAGGCTGATTTCCCAGGTTCCCGGCCGATCGCGAACGGAAAACCTCGCCTGCGACGGCAACTTGATTTGTCGCCGGTTGACCGTCAACGCGGCTCCGGTCCGTTCGTCGAGCGGCCAATCGAAAATGAGTGTCGCCGTCGAGAGCCAATGCCAGAGCATCGCTCCGGCAAAACCGGCGACGGCCAGGCCCGTCCCCGCCAACCACATTCGCGGTGAAACGCGCTGGATGCGCCCGGCGAGCGACGAGACCAACAGCGATTGATCGGATTCGCACGCCGCCAGACTCTCGAAGATCAAATCAAGTCGCGAGTTTTCGTCGGGCGCGCGGGGGTGCCACGTGGCGGTCGGCTGGTCGTCGAAACGAGTTTCGGGCGATTGTCTATCGCGGATTACTGGTTTCGCAGGAATCGCCAGTGGCGCGGAACTCGTAAACG
>Ga0068853_100002232_pt1 | contig 14472 bp, 11 predicted proteins | sample KBSCornC32_FD_65655 | JGI IMG/M metagenome (GOLD analysis project Ga0068853, IMG submission 65655) | Corn rhizosphere microbial communities from Kellogg Biological Station, Michigan, USA - KBS Corn C3-2 | ecosystem: Host-associated > Plants > Roots > Rhizosphere > Soil ...
AAACCGCTCTTGGGCGATTGAAAACGCACTTCGCGTTGCGCCGCGCCGAAGCCGCTGAACGTTATGGCGATTTCGAGGGCCTACGCGACGCCGGTAAAGCGATCCGCGATCACGCCATCGCAAATCTCGACACGCTGCTGGAGGCCTTCGAGCGCAACGTCATCGCGCGCGGCGGAGAGGTGCATTGGGCGCGCGATGCTGCGGAGGCGCGCACGATCATCCTCAACATTCTGCGCGATGCGGATGCCAAGACCGTGACCAAAGGCAAGTCGATGGTTTCGGAAGAGATCGGGCTCAACGCCTATCTCGAAACCAACGGCCTGATCCCGGTCGAGACAGATCTCGGCGAATATATCATCCAGCTGCGGAAAGAACCCCCAAGCCACATCATCGCGCCGGCGTTTCATCTTCACAAAGAGCAGGTCGAGAAGACCTTTCGCGATGCACACACAACGCTCGATCCGAACCGTTCGCTCGATGAACGGCAAGCTCTGGTCGCGGAAGCGCGCGTGATGCTGCGCACCTCGTTCGAGGCCGCGGATGCCGGTATCACGGGCGCCAACTTCCTGAGCGCCGCCGAAGGCGCAGCCGTGATCGTCACCAATGAGGGTAATGGCGATCTGACGCGTCTCCTGCCGCGCACGCATATCGTGCTGACCGGTATCGAGAAGATCGTGCCCGATCTGGGCGATGTCGCCGTTCTACTCAGGCTGCTCACGCGTTCGGCGACGGGTCAGGAGATTTCGTCCTATGTCTCGATCATGTCGGGGCCGACGGGCGAACACGCCGACAGTGCGTTCCATGTCGTGTTGCTGGACAATGGACGCTCCAAACTTCTTGGCACCGAAGCGCAGGAGGTCCTGCGCTGCATCCGTTGTGCGGCGTGTCTCAATCACTGCCCGATCTATGGCGCCGTCGGCGGCCACGCGTACGGCGCGACCTATCCGGGACCGATCGGTGCGGCGCTCAATCCCGGACTGATCGGCGACAGTGCATACCATCATCCCAACGCCTCGACGTTCTGCGGGCGTTGCGCCGAGGTCTGCCCCGTCAAGATTCCGCTTCCGACAATCATGCGGCACTGGCGTGCGAAGGAGTATACCGACGGGCTCGCGCCGAAGGCGATGGTCGCGGGGCTTGGCCTTTGGGCGTTCGCGGCAAAGCGTCCGGCGCTGTATCGCTTGGTTACAAAGATCATGGCGCGCGTACTGAAACTTATAAGCCGTAGCGGGGTAGTTCATTCTTTGCCACTGATGCGCGGTTGGTTTGCGGTGCGCGACTTCCCCGCGCCGCAGGGCAAGACGTTTCAGGAGTTGTGGCGTGACCGCGCGTGACGACATCCTCACGTCGATCCGTTCGCGGACGCGGCCTGCTGCATCGAAGCCTGATCCATATCTTGCACCTTCCATCCCCTCTGATCTCGTCACCGCGTTCGTGACCAAGGCCGAAGCAGTGAACGCTGAAGTTCAGATATTGGAACGCGAAGACCAGATTCCAACAGCGATTGCGGAGATTCTTCGTGCGCACAATCTCGCGGCGCGGATTTATCTGCCACCGAACTCCGACGTCACCGGGTTGGACGCGATCACTATCCTACACGAGCCGCCGGGGCTGGATGATACGGCGGTGACGCGCGCGCCGCTGGCGATTGCAGAAACCGGAACGCTGGTACAGCCGGCACGGGATGCCTCGCCGGCGTCGTGGCATTTCCGGCCGGGGTTTGAGATTGCGATCCTGAAAGCCTCCGACATCGTCGGGCATTTCGAGGATGCACTTCAAACATTAAAGACACAGTCTCTTCCGCCGACGATCAACCTGATCACTGGACCGTCCCGCACCGGCGATATCGAGCAGACCTTAGAACTCGGTGCGCATGGTCCGAAGGCACTCGCCGTACTGATCGTTAGGGATTGATGCCAAGCTCGCGTCGCGCAAATTCTTCGACAGCTTTGTAATCTGCTTTGCCGTTTGGCGCGCGCAGGTTCACGCCAGCTATGAGAATGCGCTTTGGTGTCTTGTAGCCGGCGAGTTGGCCGCGGACGTGAGTGCGCAGGTCGGCTTCGCTGAATGATGCGCCGGGAGAAAGAACAACGACGCCTGTGACGGCCTGGCCCCATTTTTCGTCAGGGACGCCGAGAACCAGCGCGTCGTCTATGGAAGGATGCGTCTTCAGGGCTTCCTCAACTTCTTCGGGAAAGACCTTCTCGCCCGCGGTGTTGATGCAGTTGCTGCCGCGGCCGAGCAGCGTCACCGATCCGTCCTGCTCCACGCGCGCGAAATCGCCGGGGACGACGTAGCGTTTGCCTTCGATGATGCGGAAGGTCTTCGCCGTCTTTGCCTCGTCCTTGTAGTAGCCGAGCGGCTGCGGCCCGCCGAACGCGACCAACCCGCTCTCGCCGGGACCGACGCGCTGATCGTTCTCGTCGATCACGATGGCGTATTCGGTGAGCTGGAAATCGGCGGTCTTTACGTGACCGTCCTTGCTCGCCATCGACACGCCCATGCCCATCGCCTCGGTCGACGCAAAGCTGTCGGTGATGATCAGCGCGGGCGCGTGATTGATGAGGCCGTCCTTGACCTCTTCGGTGAACATCGCGCCGGAGGACGACATCGCGGTCAGACTCGACAGATCGTAGCGGCCGGTATTTTCATCCAGCACGCGCAGCATCGGCTTCGCGAACGGATCGCCGACGACGGAGATCGACGTCACCTTGTGCTTGTCCGTCGCGTCCCAGATTTCGGCAGGATCGAACGCGTGACCTTCGACCGTCACCACGCATCCGCCGCCGAGGAAACAGGTGAGCGTTCCCATCAACCCGGTGCCATGCATCTGCGGACACGCTGGCAGCACGCGCGGTACCACCGGCGTCATCTTCACCAGCTGACCGAACGCCTCGAGCGACGGCGGCATGTAACCGGTCAACCGTTCCACGCGGTTGAGCCAGAGCTGCATCAAGTCGCCATGCTGATAGATCACACCTTTCGGCATGCCTGTCGTGCCGCCAGTGTAGATGAAGAGCTGATCGTCCGGCGAACGTTCGATGCCGAGGGCCGAACCATCGCCTTTCGTCGCCAGCGTCTCGTAGCGCTCGGCGAACGACGCGACCTCCGCGCCGTTCACTTCGATAAAGGTCTTCACCTTCGGCAATTGATTGTGGATCTGCGCGATCGCGTCACGGAATTCGGAATGATAGATCAGCGTCTGCGCATCCGAGTTGTCGAGGATGTAGCGCACCTCGTCCGGCTTGTAGCGGTAGTTGATGTTCACATGCGTGAGCCGCGCCAGGAAACATGCGCCCAGTGCTTCGGTGTATTCGGCGGAATTGCGCAGGTAGAACGCGACCTTGTCCTTCGGCTTCGCACCGCGCGCGATCATCGCACGGGCGAGGTTGTTCATGCGGGGCATCGCCTCGCCCCAAGTGATGACATGATCGCCATGGATGGTGAACGGCGACGCGGGCGGAACAACGCTCGCAACAGTTTCCAGAACGTCACCGTAATTCCAGGGCATCGTGTTCCTCTATGCGCGAACTGCTGCGGCGATATTGCTGACCGAGCGGTTCTTGATCCAGTGACTGTCGATATTCTTGCGGAAATGTGCCGGACGGTCTTTCAGATAGTCCGTCGCCAGCCACAGCCGTTTGAAATGGCGCTTCTGCCCCGCCGCGGAATCGTCTTCATACGAACTGCGGCCGTGCAGCACATGGTAGTTGTTGATGAACTGCATCTCGCCGGGCTGCAGATCCATGTAGACATTGTATTTCGGATCGCGCGCCATCGCGCTCACCGTGTCGAGCGCTTCGAGCACCAGTGGCGAAAGCCGCGGCGCATCGGCGTGGCGCTGCGACGCGCGGATGTACGCCGGGATGAAGCGGATGAAGAACCGGTCTGCGTGCTCGGTGAACACCGGGAACATGTAATAGGGCCTCGTGCCCGGAGCCTGTTCGCCGCGCGTATCGTAAGGTTGCGGCGCGAACAGAACTTCGGCGAGATCGGGCCGCGCGCGCACCAATTCGTTATAGATCGCGACCGCGTTGGCGACGCAGGAAAGCCCGCCGCTCTTGGCTCTGCGCAGGCACATCAGCCCGATCACATCGGCGCCATCGGTGTGATAGTCGAGCGCGATCTGGCCGAGCTCATTGCCGCGGAACGTCGGATCGGTGACCGATTTTCCCTGATCGGTCACGTCGCCCATCACATGGCCCTTGGCGTTCTGCGGCCACGGATCGCCGAGATGGAGCCCGATGCCCCAATAGAGCAAAGTCAGATCGTCATCGCTGTAGCGCGTATGATCGAGCGCGGAGATGCGCGTGAAGCCACGGCCGTCGATCAGCTCGCGCTCGATGCCTTCGAGTTTCTTCGCCAGACCGTCGAGCGGAAAATGCTCGCGCCCGATATCGAGCAGACTATCCGAAACCGATTTCGCCTCAGCCAGCGCCGCATCGAGCTCGCGATGATCGTCATCGGTGAGCGTCACCGTCCACACCGACGGATCCGCGACGTCCTTCGATGTCCAGTCGATATGGGTTTCAAGCGGCGTCATTTGATGCGAACGCAGTCGGGTAGTTCTGTGATGACCCGGCCCATTGGCTCATCATTTTCATCGGGTTCGACGTAGTGAGCACTCAGGACATCAGCGTTTTTTTGCTTAAGCATAAGACCCAGTGTCGATCCATTGCCCGTGTAAGGGATATAGAGAAGCGCATAATCCCCTGCCCTCATAACGCGATATCCGCTGCGATCCTCAACATACTTACCGTCAACTTGGATGTAATGACGGATCACATCGCCTTCAATTTGAAACCGATCAGGATATATCCGCTGCGGTTTTCCTTGAGCATCCCAGATCTCAGCAGTGGGCATGGGCTTGCATTCCCACATTCCGTCATATGGCGCGGCAAAAGCCGGTGTCGCCGATAGCAACAATAACAGGACGGCCGTGCGCGTCACGCTTGCGGACCTCGCACGAGCTTGCCTGCAAGAACATCCGTCGCTTCGCCGTTGCGATAGGCGATCTGGCCGGAAACGATCGTCGCGTCGTAGCCATTCGCGCCTTGCAGCAACCGCTTGCCACCGGCGGGGAGATCGAAGGCCATCTTCGGGGCCTGCACCTGAAGCTTGTCGAAGTCGATGATGTTGAGATCACCTTTCTTGCCGGTCGCGATCACGCCGCGATCCATCAGGCCCACGGCGCGTGCGGTGTCGGCGGTCTGGCGTTTGACCAGATAACCGAGATCGAACTTGCCCTTGGCGCGGTCGCGGCCCCAATGGGTGAGCAGATAGGTCGCAAAGCTTGCGTCGGAGATGATGCCGACATGCGCGCCGCCATCGCCGAGGCCCTGCACGGTGTTGGGATGCGCGATCATGTCGTGGCAGCAATCGAGATTGAAGTCCGTGTAGTTGGCGAAGGGCGAGAACAGGAACGCGCGGCCCTCATCCTCCAGCAGCATGTCGTAAGCGATATCCTGCGCCTCGCGGTTGCCGCGCGCGGCCATCGCGGCGAGCGACGTTTCCTTCGGCGGCTCATAGTTCGGCGGATCACCGAGCGGGAAGATCTTGTCGAACGCCATCACGCGGCGCGCCAGCGGATGCGTCTGCTTCGCTTCCGTCTCGGCCAGCATGCGCGCGCGGAACGACGGATCGCGCATGATGCGAACCTTGTCGGCCAGCGATTTCTCCTTGATCTCCGCGAATGTCTCATGCGCGATGAACGGATTGATCGTGCCCTGAAGACCCAGCAGCAGACCGATGGGACGCGGCGCAACCTGGCCGCGGATCGCGAGGCCGTCCTTCGACGCCTGCTCGATCAGGCGGAGCAATCCGCGCCAGCCATCCGAGGACGATCCGGCCTGCGCCAGCGACAACGACAGCGGACGGCCGGAGCGTTCGACCAGACGGCGGATCATGGCGAACTCGGTAAGCGGATCGGGCGAGTCGAAATCGGAGATCAATTCCATCACGCCGCGGCCGGCATCGGCGATGCCCATCGCGATGCCCATAAGTTCGGCCTCTTCCGCACGCAGGCCCGGCGTCGGTTCGCCCTTGACGCTCTTGTGCAGGATGGTGCGCGAGGTCGTGAAGCCGATGGCGCCGGCCTGCATCGCCTCTTTGGTGAGATAACGCATCTTCGCGATATCGTCTTCATTCGCGGGCTCGATGGCAGCGCCGCGTTCGCCCATCACGTAGACGCGCAGCGCCCCATGCGCGAGCTGGGCGCAGACATCGATGTCATGCGGCACCTGCTCCAGCGCGTCGAGATAATCGCCGAACGATTCCCAGTTCCACTTCAGCCCTTCGTGCAACGCGACACCGGGAATGTCTTCCACGCCTTCCATCAGCTCGATCAGCCGCGCGTGATCGCCCTGATGCACCGGCGCAAAGCCGACGCCGCAATTGCCCATCACCACCGTCGTCACGCCATGCCAGCTCGACGGCGCGAGACGCGTGTCCCATGTCGCCTGCCCGTCGTAATGGGTGTGGATGTCGACAAAGCCCGGCGTCACGAGTTTGCCTTTCGCGTCGATCTCTTCCGCGCCTTTGCCGGACACTTTGCCGACAGCGGAAACCTTGCCGTTCGTCACCGCGACATCGCCTTCATAGAGCGCGCCGCCCTTGCCGTCGGCGATCGTGCCGCCGCGGACGATGAGATCGTGATCGGTGGTCATGCTGCATTTCCTTCCCGCGAACGATTACAGATCGGCAAGCCACGACTTCGCCCAATTGCCGGACGATAGAAGCGTCCATGAGGGCTGTCATCCTGATCGCGGCGATGCTCGCCATGCCTATGGCCGATGCGGCGGCAACCGCGCATCCCACGCAGCAGGCCGCGTTCCTTCACGCCGCAGCAGCGCTGGAGAACCCGGGCGTGCGTTTCGTGCCCGCCTATCGCCGCATCGCCTATCCGATGGGCGAAGTGCCGGCCGGCGAAGGCGTATGCGCCGACGTCGTGGTGCGCGCCTATCGCGCCCTCGGCATCGACCTGCAAAAGCTCGTGCACGAGGACATGAAGCGGCATTTCGCGCTCTATCCCAAGACCTGGCGCATGCACGGACCCGACAGCAACATCGACCATCGCCGGGTGCTGAACCTGCGCGTCTTCTTCGCGCGCCACGGCAAGAGCTTGAAGATCACGAGCAACCCCGCCGACTACAAGCCCGGCGATCTGGTGACCTGGAATCTCGATCCCAGAGGCTCCACGCCGCATATCGGCATCGTCATGCCGCGTCGAAGCGCCGACGGCAGGCGGCCGCTGATGATGAACAATCTGGGCCAAGGCCAGATCTACGAGGACATTCTCTTCGCGTTCAAAATCACCGGTCATTATCGTTACGCCATCGACTAGCCCAGGCGACCGAGCGCATCGACGACGCGCGCCGTCTTTTCCCAGATGACCATGTGTCCGGCTTCGGGGATCGCGGCGAGTTCGGCGCCCTTGATGCCCTTCTTGAACGCCTGCGCGTAAACCGGCGGAACGAGCTTGTCGCTGTCGCCCCAGATGAGCAGCGTCTTGGCGCGGATGCGATAAAGACGCTGTGAGAGCCCACGCTCCGGTACCGGGAACAGAAGCTTGCCCGCCATGCCGAGCTGGCGCGCGTTGGTGACGAGGAAGTCTTTCAGCCACTCCGGGTCGTCGAAGTTCGCGCCCTGTGTCATCAGCGCGGCGCCGGCCTCGACATTGTGGAACAGCAGCGGCGGATATTCGTATGGCACGAGCGAGAAGATGTCCGGGATCGGATGATCGTCGAGCCACAAGCCCGCCGGCGCGATCAGCGCGAGGCGCGAGAAGCGATGATTGTCCAGCGCCGCCATCTCGGACGCGATCATGCCGCCCATCGAATGGCCGACAAGGATCGGGTCTTTCAGGCCCAGTGCGTCGACGACATCGAGCGTGTGCAAGGTGATGTCGAGCATATCGCGCAGCTCGCCGCATTCCTCGCTGTCGCCATAGCCGGGCAGGAGCGGTGCGTAGACATGATACTTCTCCGCCAGCGCATGCGGGAACGGATCCTCGCCGGTCAATCCGCCCGCGCCATGCAGGAAGACGAGCGGCTGACCGTTGCCGCCTTCGTAATAGCGAACGGGAACGTGCTGCGTGGCGACCGTCTTCAATTCCATCGTCCTCACTCCGCCGCCACGGCTTCGCGCGGGAGCGAGCCCGGCGTGACCTGCTTGATCGGGTGGCACCAGAAGCGGCCGTCATCGGCGTATTCGGGGAACAAGCCGCGCAGCTTCGGCATCACCTTCTCGGCGAACAGCTTGGTCGAATACATGCATTTCTCTTTCGGCATGTCGCCGACATGCATGAGGCAGAAGATGTTTCCGACGCGCAGCGATTTGATCAGATCTTCCATGCGCTGACGCACCGTCTCCGGCGAGCCGGCAATGACGTGGCCGCCTTCGGTCAATTCCTTCCAGGTGATCTCGCCCCAGCCGCGCACCGGCGCGTATTGCGAGAGCGCGCCGGTCTGGATCGTCTTGATCGTGCGATATCCCGGCGCATCGGCGAAGCCCGCGAACACATGCAGGCAGCGATTATAGAAATACGAAACGTGCTTGGAATACAGCCGCTCCGCTTCTTCATCCGTATCGGCGACAAGAATCGTCTGCGCGAAGCCCGCGCGGTACGGCGACGTATCCGGCGCGTTGCGTTCGGCGACGCGCTTCCAGTAGCCGTCCATCAGCGCCTTGCCGCGGATGTAGCCGCTGAAGCTGAGGTACGAATAGGAATAGGTGTTGTCGATACAGAAGTCGTAAGTCTCGACGCTGCCTCCGCCCGGAATGTGAATCGGCGGCGGGTTCTGGATCGGCCGCGGCCAGATGTTCACATGGCGCAGCTTGTTATAGCGGCCGTTGAACGCGAACGGCTTCGGCTCGCTCCACGCTTTGCGGATCAGATCGTGCGCTTCGGCATATTTCTCGCGCGTCAGCGCCGGGATCTGGCCGTAGCAGAAATTCGTGTCCATCGAGGTGCCGACGGGGAAGCCCGCGACCAGCCGCCCGCCCGAGATGCAATCGAGCATCGCGAACTCCTCCGCCACGCGCACCGGCGGATTGTAGAGCGCGATCGAATTGCCGAGCACGACAAGGCCCACATCCTTGGTGCGCCGCGCGAGCCCCGCCGCGATAATGTTCGGAGACGGCATGATGCCGTAGCCGTTCTGGTGATGCTCGTTCACGCCGATGCCGTCGAAGCCCAGCGTGGACGCGTATTCCAGAAGGTCCATATAGGTGTTGTAGACCTCGTGGCTCTTCACCGGATCGAACAGCGACTGATCGATGTCGACCCATACCGAGCGGTTCTTCTCCCGGAAGTCGTCCGGCAGGTACGGCCACGGCATCAGGTTGAACCAGGTGAATTTCATCGCGCGTCTCCCGGTGTTCGGCACTTTTCGTGCTCTCGTCCGGGAAATTCTGATCGTTTGTCAGTTCGTTGGCAATTCGCCAGTCCGGGAGCTTCCGTAACGAAAGCCGCGCCTCCGCCAGCAGCGCTCGAAGCAGCGCGGCCTGCTCATGCGCCGGCGTGCGCGCGTAATACATCGCGCCTGCGAGCGCCGACATTTCCCGCGTGATGCGAAGAATGTCGCGGATGATCACCGATTGCGCACGCGCTGCCGCGTTGCGCAGGCCATGTGTCTCCGCATTGCGATTACCTTTGGGCGCACCAGCGCCTTTCCGGTTCCCATGGCTCGGTCCGGCAATAAAATTGTTTGCCGAAACGCCGCAGGGAATCGGCGCCGCGGTCGCCCGTCGGCGGCGGATAATCGGCTTCGCGATGTGGTCACAACTCTCCATGCGCACATTTTACCACCGCGCCGGAGGTGTTCGATAAGCGACGGGAATTGTCTACATTGCCGTCTCGCGGGGATTGGAGCGTGCGTTGGTTCACGGCCGGTATGGTGTGATCTCCGCTGAGCGTGGCAACCGCGTGGCGGGCGTCGGCGCCGCCATTGTCGTTCATGTGCTGCTGATCGCCTTTGTGTTGTCCGGGTTACCGAGATTCGGGGACATTCCGGTCAGACCGCACGAGACGATTATTCTGCTGATGCCGATACCCGCGCCCGTGAAAGTGCCGCAAAAAACTCCGGCGCGCCCGACAGAAATCATTCCGATGGTTCGCTTTCCCGACAGCGCGTCCGCTCCGACGATTACGACGGCACCGCAACAACTCGTTATCCCGACGCTTCGCTGTGCGCCGGAAAACCTTTCAAACCTCTCGCCGGAAGAGCAGGCGAAATGCGGCAGCTTCGGCCTGTCGGTTCCGGACAAGAACGCGGTCATAGCTCTCAGGTCCCACGTGAAAGACCTGGAGATGCGCGCCGCGGAATTGTCTGCCCGCCGTGCCCCCACGCGCGTGGACTGCACGCGGACGACGAGCCGGGTCATCGCGAACATCGCCCAGGACAATGGCGTCATGATCGATTCAGCATGCGTGCTCGGCCAGCTTAAGCGTGCCCTTGGGCGATAAAGGACCTGCGCACAAAGCACCCAAAAAACTCCAGCAGCGCCGGGCGCGGTTTCGCGCTAGGGTGTCCGCGAAATTGCCGGAGTATTGCGCCCGTGAAAGTATTGCCCATCCTTGCTATCGCTACGCTGACCGCGCTTCCCGCGCACGCGACGCTTAATCTCTCCACCCAGCCGACAAAAAATGTGAGCTGCAGCAGCGGTGTCTGCACGGCGACCGCTGATGATGCGGTGCTGAACGTGGACGATCTGTCGGCGCTTCTGGCAACCACCGATGTCAGCGTGCGGAGCGAAGGCATCGCCCTTCAGGATATCGAGGTGCTGTCGCCGCTGACCTGGGCGAGCACGCATGCGCTCAACATCGAGTCCAACAATGCAATCTACATGCGCAACGTCATCACGATCGAGGGCACCGCGCATCTGGCGCTCAACCATAATGGCGGCATCATCTTCGACCGGAAGGGGGCTGTGCACTACTGGGATATGGCGAGCGGGTTCAGCATCAACGGCGCGAACTACACGCTGGTGAACAGCGTCGCGAGCCTTGCCGCCGCTGTCGAAAAGCATCCCAAGGGTCTGATCGCCTTCGCCAACGACTACAACGCGAAGCAGGACAGCCAGGTCCACACCGTGCCCGTGTCGCGCGAATTCGCCGGCACGCTCGAAGGGCTCGGCAACAAGATCTCGAATTTCGCGATCTGGGACACGACGGAAAACATCATCGCCCTGTTCAAGGCGCTCAAACCCAAAGGCGTGATCGAGAATTTCGGCATGACCAACGTCAATGTGCTGGCGGAGAACACGTTCAACAACGTCGCCGCCGGTCTTGTCGGTTACAACGCGGGCACGATCTACAATTGCTATGTCGATGGCGGCACGGTGCGCACGGATTTCCGCGGCACGCTGGGCGGACTGGTGGCGCAGAACTATGGCGGCGTCTTCCAGTCCTGGGCGAACGTGTCGGTCGAAGGTGCACAGATCGCCGAGGTCGGCGGCCTGATCGGCAACGCGCACGGCCGTGTCCAAGATGTGTATGCCATCGGCCGCGTGATCGCGGGCGATCAGTCCGATGTCGGCGGCTTGATCGGCTATAATTTCGGGCATGTGAAGCACGGCTATGCGACCGGTCATGTCTCCGGCGGACAGAACGCGCGCGTCGGCGGCTTGATGGGCACGACGCAATTGCCGGTGCGCCAGACTTATTGGAACACCGAGACCAGCGGCACGCAGTTCGGCATCGGCGGCACCAATATCGAAGGCATCACCGGCCTGACCACGGCAGAGCTTCAGGCAGAATTGCCGAAAGGCTTCGCCCTCGGCACCTGGGCGCTCGATGCGAAGATCAACGGCGGCATGCCCTTTCTGGTGACCAATCCGCCCAGAAAATGACAAAGCAAATCAGCCAACTTATATTGGCGGTTGAATTGCGTTCCCGCGAATTACAGATCGCACTTCGCTTCGGTTCGCCGTGAGGTCCGTCATGAAGCTGTCGTTCGCCACACTCGCCGTTGCGGTATCGCTTGCATTGCCGGCGCACGCGACACTCAACATCTCCAGCAAGCCGACAAAGAATGTGAGCTGCAGCAGCGGCGTCTGTACGGCGACCGCCGACAAAGCCGTGCTGAACGTGAACGACCTCACGACGATGCTCGCCAGCGGCGACATTCAGGTTTCCACCGAGGCTCTCGCGGCACAGGACATGGAAATCCTCGCGCCGCTCGGCTGGACCAGCGGCCATGCGCTCACACTCACCTCGAACAACGCGATCTACGTCCAGAAGCCGGTCACGGTCGGCGGCGTCGCACATTTGACGTTGAATGTCGCGGGCGGACCGATCTATCGCGGCACGGGTGCAATTCATTTTGCGAGCACTGCGAGCGCGCTCACCATCGACGGCGACGACTATGCGCTCGCGGATTCTGTCGCAAGCTTGGCTGCCGCGATCAAGGCGAACGAGTATGGCTTCGTCGCGCTCTCGAACGATTACGACGCGGCGGGAGACGGACAGTACACACGCACACCGGTGGGCGTCGCCATCTTCGGAACAATCGACGGCCTGGGGAACACGATCTCGAACTATTCGGTCGATGATGGACTGGGCAGTTACGCCTCGCTACTGGGCGTGACTATGAGAGGCGCGACGGTGCGCAATCTCGGTCTGGTGAATGCGCAGGTCGCGGGCGGAAACACGACTGGCTTTGGAGGGATCCTGCTCGGCTACAACAGAGGTCGGGTCATCGATTGCCACGCGACAGGCAGCGTGAATCTCTATGCCGGCGGCACCGCCGCAGGTGGGCTAACCGGAATCAACGCCGGTGCAATCTATCGCTCTTGGTCCGACGCGCAGGTCCAACTGAACGGCGATGGGAGTGTGGGCGGTCTCGTCGGCATCGCGAGCAGGGGCGGGATCGTCGATTCCTACGCGCTCGGCAGCGTATTGCTGTCGCTGTCCGGCAATATCGGCGGCCTTGTCGGCAACAATGCAGGCCGCGTGCATTCGAGCTATGCAGCAGTATCCGTCTCGGGCACGGGATTGCATGACTATATCGGCGGGGCCTACGGCCAATCCCAGACGAAGAGCAAGAACACGTATTGGGACACCGACGTCGGAGGCACGGCAGCAACTGGCTGGGGCAACCCCTTCGGCGTGACGGGACTAACGAGCGCCGCCCTGCAAAGCGCGCTTCCGGCGGGGTTCGATCATGCGGTCTGGGGCCAGGACCCGGCGCGCAACAACGGCTTTCCTTATCTTCTGACCAACCCGCCGCAATAGCTGCGGCAGAGGGCCGGTTGACGGCCACCGCTAGTTTACGCGACAACTAGCGTGTGAGAACGGTTCTCAAATCGACGGCTTTGCAGGTCGCGCTTCTGGCGATGGTCCTGCGCGCGCTTCTGCCCGCGGGCTGGATGCCGGCCGCGATCTCGAGCGCCGACGCCTCGCCGTTCGTCATCTGCACCATTGATGGGCCGGTCCATCAGGCGAACAAGCAGAAGCCGTCATCCGATCACGACCGCGCGCATGCGCCGTGCGTGTTCGCCGCGGCCGCACCACTCGCGCCGCCGCTGGCTGATGCGATTGCTCTCGCACCATCGAACATCGCTGCACCGATTTTCTTTGCATCTTCGCGTGATGCATTCGCCGCGACTGCAATCTTCCGGCCCAACGCCGCGCGCGCGCCACCTGCTCTCTCTTAAGTGATTTCGTTGCGCGAACGATCGCGCGTGTTCGTATCCTTATCCGAGAGACTCCCATGTTCAGGACTTCGCTTAAGCCCGCGCTTGCTGCGCTGGCGTTCACTGCCGCTCTTCCCTCCTCCGCTTTGGCCTGTGCCTGCGGCTGTTCTATTTTCGATGTCGGCACGTCGTCGATGCTGCCGTCGGGATTGGGGACGACGCTTTTCCTCGAATACGACTTCCTCAACCAGACAACCAACTGGAGCGGCGGAAGCGCGGCCCCCGGCGTGAACAACGACGACAAGAAGATCCGTTCGGATTACGTCGTCCTCGGCGTGCAGCACATGATCGACACCGATTGGGGTGTGACGGTGAAACTGCCCATCACCCATCGCGGATTGCTCGCTGCAGACTCCGGCGCACCGGAAGAATTCGATCACACCTCGCTCGGCGACGTGCGGTTGATGGTGAGCTATTCGGGGCTGTCGTCCGATGGTTCGACCGGCGTGATCGGCGGCATCAAGCTGCCCACCGGTGATACCAACGTGCCGGATTTCGAAGCCGATACCCAGAACGGCACCGGCAGCACCGACATTATGCTGGGCATGTTCCACACGGGCCAACTCGCCGGCGATTTCAATTACTATGGCCAGATCATGTGGCAGCACGAAGTGGCGACGCAGAATCACTACGTACCGGGCAGCGAACTGAACGGTGCGATTGGCGTGTCGTACGCGGGATGGGCAGTCGGCGACACGCTGATCTCGCCGGTATTGCAGGCGATCGTGTCCTATCGCGGCCATGACGGCGGCGCAGCCGGAGATCCCGACAACACGG
>Ga0068853_100002233_pt1 | contig 14468 bp, 9 predicted proteins | sample KBSCornC32_FD_65655 | JGI IMG/M metagenome (GOLD analysis project Ga0068853, IMG submission 65655) | Corn rhizosphere microbial communities from Kellogg Biological Station, Michigan, USA - KBS Corn C3-2 | ecosystem: Host-associated > Plants > Roots > Rhizosphere > Soil ...
GTGCTCGAACTGCGCCGACAGGCTCTTGTCGCGGGTCACCGCGGTCCAGCCGTCGGCGAGCAGCTTCACCCACGGCTTGCCGAGGTTGATCATCGGCTCGATGGTCATGAACATGCCCGGTTTCAATTCCGGCCCGGTGCCTGCCTGCGCGGCGTGGACCACCTCGGGCGCGTCGTGGAACAGGCGGCCGACGCCGTGCCCGCAGAATTCGCGCACGACGCCGTAGCGGTGCTGTCCGGCATGGGCCTGGATCGCCGCGCCGACGTCGCCGAGGCGCGCGCCGGGCTTCGCCTGGGCAATGCCGATCATCAGGCATTCGTAGGTGACGTCGACCAGGCGCCGCGCCTTCAGCGGCACGTCGCCGACGAGATACATGCGGCTGGTGTCGCCATGCCAGCCGTCGAGCAGAGGGGTCACGTCGATGTTGACGATGTCTCCCTCCTTCAGCGTCTTGGCTGAAGGAATTCCGTGGCAAACGACGTGGTTGATCGAGATGCAGCACGAATGCGTGTAGCCGCGATAGCCGAGCGTCGCGGGCACGGCGCCGGCGTCGAGGGTCATCTCGCGCACGATGCGGTCCAGTTCCTCGGTGCTGACGCCAGGCTCGACGCGGAGCGCCATCTCATCGAGGATTTCAGCCGCCAGCCGCCCGGCCGCGCGCATCCCCTCGAAGCCTTCGGGCCCGTGTAGCTTGATCGTGCCGTCGCGCAGGACGGTGTCGGCGCCGGTAACGTGCTGGTATTGGGTCATGGGGTCCATGTAGCGATCGGTGCCGACAATTGCGAGCGGTCAGCGAGCGGCCGAGAACGCGTCGCGGTAAGCCGGCTTGACGGTTTCGAGTACCGCCTTGTCCACCGGGAAGTTCAATTCGTAGGCGCCTTCGGAATATGGCCCGGCGACGTAAGGACCGAACCATACGCCGACGCGGTTGAAGGTCTTCCCATTCGAGGAGCCGACCAGCACCGTCGCCTGGTCGAGACCGACGCACTTCTGGAACTCGTCGAGCAGTTGCCCTTTCGGCATTCCCTTGCGCTTCTTCGCCCGCTCCCGGTCCAGCGCCTTGCAGACATTATGCCCGAGAGCGTCGCCGAGGGCCTTCGCCGAACTGAACATTTCGATCGCACCGAAGCCGCGCCCGACCTTCTTGTCCCACACGAGCGTCTCGAGCCCGTAATTTCCATGCGCACCGCCGGTGTAGGTGGAAAACTTGCCGGTAAGGCTCAGCCAATGCGGAAGGTTTGCGACGACCTTCCAGTCTTCCGAATAGTAATGCGGGTTGAAGGGGAAGCCGTTGCTGTCCGATTCCTGCTTGCCCTTCTGCGCGCTGACGACGAGCTCCTGCTTGTGCTGCTCGAGCTCGTCCTCGAGCCGTCGGGCCAGCGCCGGAATGTTCCCCGCCGCTGCGGGCCAGGAGTACGAGAAACTGTAAAGATCGTTCTGCTCCTTCACCGAATTGGCCCCCGCCGGCGTGGCGGTTGCCGAAGCGCTGGCGGTCGGAGTCGGGCGGTCGGCGGTCGCCGCCGCCGTGGCGGAAGGGGTCGCGCTCGGAGCGGATGTCGAATCGCCACCCCCCCTGCAGGCCGCCAGAGTGAGGCACAGCAGGGGTAGAATACGGCGAAACAGCATTGGAATTCCCGAATTGATGATGTCTAGGGCTGCTTATGAGCGACAGAGACGACCTAATCCAGCCGGATCGCGGACAGGACGCGACAGCCATCCACCTTGTCAATAAGGACGGCTTCGAGGCCTGGGCGAAGAAGCTGAGCGGTCCGCAGCGCGCCGCGCTGGCGGCACAGAAGTTTAACGGCAGCGGATACGAGGTCGGCATCGTCCCCGATGGCGAGAGCTGGTTCGCAGTGGGCGGCGTGTCGAATCCGGACGAGCTTTCGAGCTGGTGCATGGCCGCGCTGGCCGAGAAGCTGCCCGCCGGGACCTATCGGCGCGCGCAAGGGGAGCCGAGGGCCGCGCTCCATGGCTGGCAGACGGCGCAGTATCGCTTTACCCGCTATCGCGAGGAGAAGGAGCCGGAAGGCGCGCGCGTCCTGCTGACCAAGGATGTGGCCCGGATCGCCGCAGCCCAAGCCGAGGCGGGCGCGACTTTCCTGGTTCAGGACCTCGTCAACACGCCCGCCGAGGACATGGGCCCGGTGCAGCTCGAAGCGGCTGCCGAGGGGCTCGCGAAAGCGCATGGCGCAAAGGTCAAGATCACCCGCGGCGACGCACTCGAGCAGGAATTCCCGATGGTGCACGCCGTCGGCCGGGCCGCCGGGCGGAGCCATGCGCCGCGCATGATCGAGCTCACCTGGGGCGATGCGAAAGCACCCAGGCTGGCGCTTGTCGGCAAGGGTGTCTGCTTCGATTCGGGCGGCCTCGATGTGAAGCCCGCCGCCGGCATGCTGCTGATGAAAAAGGACATGGGCGGCGCGGCGCACGCGCTCGCGCTCGCCGACCTCGTGATGGGCGCGGGCCTGAAGGTTCACTTGCAGGTCCTGGTGCCGGCGGTCGAGAACGCGATCTCGGGCAACGCATTCCGCCCCGGCGACGTGCTCAAGAGCCGCAAGGGGCTCACCGTCGAGATCGGCAACACAGATGCAGAAGGCCGGCTGATCCTGGCCGACGCGCTGGCGCTGGCGAGCGAGTCCGAGCCAGCGCTCATCGTCGACTTCGCCACGCTGACCGGCGCCGCGCGCGTGGCGCTCGGGCCGGACCTGCCGGCGCTGTTCGCGCGCGAGGACGCAACCGCCGATGCCCTCGTTGCCGCCGGCGAGGCGAGCGATGATCCCGTGTGGCGCTTGCCGCTCCACGAGCCTTACGCCGAATGGCTCAAGTCGGACATCGCCGACACCAACAACGCCCCTGCCAATTCCTTTGCCGGCTCGAGCGTCGCCGCGCTGTTCCTCGCCAAGTTCGTCGGGGAAGGCATCGACTGGGCGCACTTCGATACCTTCGCCTGGCGTCCCAATGCCAAGCCTGGCCGGCCCAAGGGCGGCGCTGCGCTCGGCCTTCGCGCGAGCTGGAAAATGTTGCAGGATCGCTTTGGTTAAGGGGGCCGCTTGCCCGCCGCGCGGGCGCAGTCTAAGCGCCGCGGCCAAGCGAGGAACCGGGTGAAAGTCCAGAGCGACGACACGACTTGGCACAAGTGCGCGCAAGGGCCGTTCGCTCTTGCCGGCCCCGCCGCTCGGCCCGATCCGACGCGCGTGCCCGTGAAAGGCGATCTCGCTCATATCGGTCTCGCCGGACGCTATTTCGTGCCCCACTACGCCGTGCCCCAGCCGCGCACCGTCATGCCCGGCGGAGCGAGGCTACTCGCCGGGACCAACGGCGACGCCGAGGAGTTGTGTACCCTTTTGGAAGGTGACAGCTTCGAGGTGCTCGACATCGCCGGCGAATGGGCCTGGGGCTGCCTCTCGCTCGAAGGGCCGGTCGGCTATGTGCATCTCGACCGGCTGGAGCCGCTCGTCTGATGGCGAAGATGGTCTTCATCGACGGTGGCGCCGGAACGACCGGGCTCGAGATTCGCGATCGGCTCGCGGGTCGCGACGAGTTTGACGTCGTCTCGCTCGACGGCGATCGGCGCAAGGACCGTGCGGCCCGCGCCGAGGCGCTCAACACTTGCGATTTCGCGATCCTTTGCCTGCCGGACGACGCAGCGCGCGAATCCGTCGCGCTGATCGAACCGGGCAGCCGCGTGCGGGTCATCGACGCCTCCACGGCGCATCGGGTGGCGCCCGGCTGGGTCTTCGGGTTTCCCGAGATCGTCGGCCGTGGCACCCTGGCGCAAGCCGCGAGGGTGTCCAATCCGGGGTGTTATTCGACCGGCTTCATCGCGCTCATGGCGCCGCTCATCGCGGCACGGCTGCTGCCGGCGGACTGGCCGTACACTTGCCATGCGGTGTCGGGTTACTCGGGAGGCGGCAAGGCGCTGATCGAGAGGTTCGAGAACGACCACGACATCGCCTGGCGCGGCTATGCGCTGGAACTGGCGCACAAGCACGTGCCTGAAATGCAGCAGCATTGCGGCCTGGCGATCCCGCCGCTGTTTTCGCCCGCGGTCGTCCCGGCTCACCGGGGCATGGTCACGGAGGTCCCCTTGCCTATAGGGACGCTGGCCGGGGCGGCCAGCGCCGAGGCGCTGCGCGATTGCCTGACAGAGTTCTACGCCGGCAGCCGCATCGTCACGATGGGTGAGCAGCCGTTGTTCGGCGAGCTGCTGCTGCGCCGCTCCCGCGAGCCTTCGGATCGGATGGAGCTGTTCGTGTTTTCCTCGCCGGACGGCGCGCAGGCGCGGCTCGTGGCCGTGCTCGACAACCTCGGCAAGGGCGCGAGCGGGGCGGCGGTACAGTCGCTGAACCTCATGGCCGGGCTGGACGAGACGACCGGCCTCAGGCTGTGATGCCCGTTTCGCGGGCACCCATGCTCAATTCGCGGGCAACGAAGCTTTTGATCCGCGAACGATAATTGCGCCAACCCCTCCAGACGGAGCGGAATTGTGCGATTCCGCCCTTTCTTAGCATGGGCCAAAAGGCTACCTGTCGCGCTTCGCGCCTTGGCACGATTCTTGAAGAATGGTTGCCGGGAAAACACGGATCGTCCGGCCCGCTACCCGATGAGGGGACGCGGCGCCGGCTTTGCTCGCAGGGGTCACGTGAAAAAGATCGAAGCCATCATCAAGCCGTTCAAGCTGGACGAGGTGAAGGAAGCCCTGCACGAAGTCGGGGTGTCCGGGATTACCGTGACCGAAGCCAAAGGGTTCGGCCGGCAGAAGGGGCACACGGAACTCTATCGCGGCGCCGAATACGTCGTCGATTTCCTGCCGAAAGTGAAGCTCGAGGTCGTCGTCTCCGACAATCAGGCCGAGCGCGTGGTCGAGGCGATCGCCAACGCCGCGCAGACCGGGCGCATCGGCGACGGCAAGATCTTCGTCTCCACCATCGACACCGCCCTGCGCATCCGCACCGGCGAAAAGGACGACGCGGCGATCTGAGTTTTCTCCCCTGCCGGTCCTGAGCTTGGCGAAGGAAGGCAGGGGGTCCCGGGGGTGGCTCACTCCGCCTCCTGAACAAACCCACCTCAAAACCCTTTCCTCAGGCGGGAGGGGAAGCAATTCAAGGAAGGAATACCATGGCCAGCGCAAAGGACATCGTGAAGCGGATCAAGGACGAGGAGATCGAATGGGTCGATCTCCGCTTCACCGATCCGAAGGGCAAATGGCAGCACCTCTCGATGGTCGCCTCGTCGCTCGACGAGGACCAGCTCGAGGAAGGGCTGATGTTCGACGGCTCGTCGATCGCCGGCTGGAAGGTGATCAACGAGAGCGACATGATCCTCAAGCCGGACCTCGACGCGGTCTATGTCGATCCCTTCAGCGCCACGCCGATGATGATCGTGTTCTGCGACATCGTCGAACCGTCGACCGGCGACTGGTATGGCCGTGACCCGCGCACCACCGCCAAGCGCGCCGAGAACTACCTCAAGACCACCGGCATCGGCGACACGGTCTACGTCGGCCCCGAAGCCGAATTCTTCATGTTCGACGACGTGCGCTTCGAGGACGGCTACGCCGGTTCGGGCTTCCAGCTCGACGACATCGAGTTCCCGACCAATTCTGGCGCCGAGATCGAAGGCGGCAACCTCGGCCACCGGCCACGCGCCAAGGGAGGCTATTTCCCGGTCGCCCCGGTCGACAGCGCGATAGACATCCGCGGCGAGATGGTCAGCACCATGATCGAGATGGGCCTCAACTGCGACAAGCACCACCACGAGGTGGCCGCCGCGCAGCACGAGCTCGGCCTGATCTTCGACACGCTGGTCAAGACCGCCGACCACATGCAGATCTACAAGTACGTCGTGCACCAGGTCGCGCATGCCTACGGCAAGACCGCGACGTTCATGCCCAAGCCGATCAAGAACGACAACGGCTCGGGCATGCACACGCACATGTCGATCTGGTCGGGCGGCAAGCCGCTGTTCGCCGGCAACGGCTACGCCGGGCTAAGCGACACCTGCCTCCATTACATCGGCGGCGTCATCAAGCACGCCAAGGCGCTGAACGCCTTCACCAACCCGACGACCAACAGCTACAAGCGGCTCGTCCCGGGCTTCGAGGCCCCAGTGCTGCTCGCCTACTCGGCGCGCAACCGCTCGGCCTCGTGCCGCATCCCCTATGGCGCCGGCGAAAAGGCCAAGCGCGTGGAGTTCCGCTTCCCGGACCCGCTCGCCAACCCCTACCTCGCCTACGCCGCCCTGCTGATGGCGGGCCTCGACGGGGTGCAGAACAAGATCCATCCGGGCGAAGCGATGGACAAGAACCTCTACGACCTGCCACCTGCCGAACTGGCCGAAGTGCCGACTGTCTGCGGTTCGCTGCGCGAGGCGCTCGAATCGCTGCAGGCGGACCACGACTTCCTCCTGAAGGGCGACGTGTTCTCGAAGGACCAGATCGAATCCTACCTCGAGCTGAAGTGGGAAGAAGTCAGCCGTTGGGAGACCACGCCCAGCCCGGTCGAATTCGACATGTATTACAGCGCCTGATCGCTCATCGGATCGGCGACAAGGGGCGCCCGGAGCGATCCGGGCGCCCTTTTTCCTGTTTCAGAGTGTCCGTCGACCGAGCGCTACTCGCACAGGCCGGCGGCGCGCTGGGCGATACCCTTCAGCCCTTTGCACTTGGGCTTGGTCGGTTGTTGCTGACCCTGGCTCGAAGCATCACCATCATCGCCGCCAGACAAACCGCCCATGGCGGGCATGCCGAGAAGGACCATCGCGTTGGAGCGGAAGCGCACGCGGGCGACCCATTCCGGCTTCCACACGGCGCCCTTGGCGGTGGGGCGGGGCGGATAGGCAAAATTGCTCTCCGGGCCGTAGCCGTAAAGCTGGACCATCATGTTCTCGCCGCCGAGCTGGGTGACCTCGGCCGGGATCGGGCAGCTCGTCTGGCTCGCCGGCATCACCGTCTTGGCGGCGACCAGCTTGGCGACAGCCGCGGGTGACAGCCAGTCGCCGAGCATGCCCCCGAACTGCTTGGTTGCCGAGGAAGTCCACCAGACCATTTCGTTGGGCTGGCCCCGGCCCATGTCCTTCGCCCCGATCGCCCACGCGTAATAGCCCGTGGCGTCCGGCAGGCCGTTCCAGCTCAACCCGTGGGCGCCGCCCGGCAGTTTCGAGGAGCGCGGCTGCAGTGGGGCCATGAAGTCATGATCGAGATGGAAGGCGATCTCGGGCGAATAGTTGCCAGCGATGCGATGGTCGCCCACCAGCGAGGCCGAGGCGGGGACGGTCTTGCCGCCCTTGGCGTTGGGCCATTCGCCGAAGGTGTTGCTGTTCGCCCGAGTGATCGTCCACTCGCCGGGTACGCTCACGCCCGAGGCGAGCAAGCCCGGCGGGATCTGGCCCTTGGCCATCTTCGAGAAGTCGATCACCACCGGCTGGCCGGGGCCGGCGTGCTCGCCGCAGCCCCAGAAAAGGTACAGCTTGCCGCTCGGCATCTGCCGCTCCTGCGGGGCTCCCGGTACCGTCGGCGCATTGGCCGCCTGATTGATCGGGGTGACAAGGGGGACGGACTGGCCGAGTCCCGCGGCCGGCGGCATGAAGTGATCAGCGGCCGGCGCGCCGGTCGCCGTGCGCGTCGAGCCAAGCCGCAGCTCCAGCTGGTGCGCCGCGCCTCCGCCCCCTCCCCGCAGAAGCGCGAGCGGGTTCCCGCCGGCGGCCATCGCCGCCATTCCGGACAAGGTCCCCGCATCCATCGTGTAGCGGGCGATCGGCGCGGCGCTCTGCTGGGTAGAGCCGGGCATGGATGTCAGCGCGAGACCAATGGCTGTGCCGCCCAAGGCGGCGCGGCGAAGAACGGTATGCACGAATAGCCCTCCTGTCCCCGTGCAGGAGCCCGTTATCCGGCCTTCCGTCGAATGCCCCCTTGGTCATGTACGGAGGGCCTTCGGCCCCGGCACACCTGATGCGCACCGACCTTATCGCGGCGGAGCTTTGGAGGCGATTCAATTTTCCTGTCGGTTCCGACGGCGCCGAGGCGGGCCTCGAGCTGATCAAGGGCGGCGCCAAGGGCGAAGGCACTCGGCCTCAATAATCCTTGCGATATTGCGCGCCGATGCTCTCGCGCCCCAAAGAGGAGATCGTGCCCAGCAGCGAAAGCCAGCGGGTAATGCGGAACTCGAGATTGGTCGCGTTGTAGCCGCGCCCGTCCGTGATGATCTCGACGGTGAAGCGCCGGTGGATGCGCTTTCCGAACAGCAGCGCGGTGCCGTGGTCGAGCGCTGGGTCGGCCGGAACGATCCGCAATTCGTCAAGGCCAACGGCCCGGCGCAACTTGTTGATGGGATCGAGGCCGGCCCCGCCGCGCAGGCTCGCCACCGCAGAGCCGAGCTCAAGAGCATCGGTCGCCGTGAGATTGGCGATCGAGCCGCCGAACAGCAGCTGCGCCAGGATCTCCTCCTCCGGCATCGAAGGGGTCGAGGCAAAGGTGATGTCCGGCTTGCTCGAGCTTCCGCCCACCGTCACCGTGACATGCAGCGAATTGACGTCGGTTTCGGCGACCAGGTCGATTTGCGGATCGGGCGGCGTGTTCTCGTTGAAATCGATCACGCCGCGCGTGATGTCGAACCGCGTTCCGGCGAAATCGTAATGCCCCTGTCGCGGCACGACGCGCGCCACGCCGCCGATGCGCGGATCGGATGTGGTGCCGCGCAGCTTCAGGTCGGCGCTCCATTCACTGTCAAGGCCCATGCCGTCGACCTGTATGCCGCCGCCGGGAGCGCTGGCGTCAATCAGGTAGCGCCACGGCGCGCCGGGCGATGCGGGCGGCGCGAGATCCGGCGGCAAGTTGATGTCGGTCGTCTTGATGTTGGGCAGCGCCGCCGTCCCCGAAGCGGCGCCGAGCCGCCAGTGCGCCTTCTGCACCCGCAGTCGTCCGGCAATGGTCCCGCCGACCCCGTTCGAGACGATGCGGATCGGCCCGGTGACGGCCGCGCTCATGGTCGAAAGATCGACGATGCGCGCGTTCTGCGCCGCTATGCGCAGGTCGATCTTCGGACCGCTGTCGGGGCCGATGCCCGCGAGGTCGACGGTGCCTGCTCCGACGACGCTGCCGCCGTTCGCGGCCTCGCCGGCGAAGCTCGTCAATTGCAGCAGCGATCCGGTGAAGGTCCCGCGCGCCTTGACGTGCCGCAGGTCGGTGCCGACGAGGGCGCTCTGCACCCTGAGATCGTCGCCGGCGAGGGAGCCGCGTACCTGCGGATTGGCGAGCGTGCCGGTGACATCGGCGGCGGCGTTGAGGGTGCCCGTTATGTCGAACGTGTCGATCGCGGCCAGCCGCCACAGCGATTCGGCGGGCCCGCTGTAGCGCAGCTGGGCCAAGAGGTTCCCCGCGCTCAAGCGATCGTACAAGTCGCCGCTCGCGGGCATGCCGACGATCCGCCCCTGGAACCGGCCGAGGGTCATCCCGCCCTGCTGCACCACCGCCCGCGCCTGGGCGTCGGTCGGCAAAAGCCGGGCGACCAGGGCAAGATCGATCGGCTTCGAGGTGAGCAGCAGGCCCGAGCGTGTCAGCCCGCTGATCATCACGCTGGCGCTGCCGGTCGGTACGCCGCCGGGCCCGTTGCGGTAGCTGACGATGCCGGAGATCGTGCCGCCGAGCCCCAGGTCCGAGCCTGTGGCATCGAGCAGCGAGAGCGGCATCTTCGAGAGGCTGAACGTGAACTGCGTGCCCGCGGCGCCGCCAAACCGTCCCTCCACCAGCGCTATGCCGCCGGCGAAGTTCACTTGCGTGCGCTGGAGCAGCCAGCTGCCGTCGGGCTGCTTCAGCAGCAACGCCCGGCGCGGCATGGAGATCGGCTCGCCGCCGTAATTGCCGCGCGCCGCGACATCGATCCGGTCCGGCGCGACATGGCCGGTCAGTTGCAGCTGGAAGCGACTGCCGCGCCGACCGGCAAGCGAAGCGGCAAAGGTGCCCCGGCCGTTGACCACGTTGGCCGTTCCCGACAACCGGCCGACGAACAGCGTGCCGTAGCTCATGCCCGCCGCCTCGACGGTACCCTGGATCGAGCTGTTGCCCTTGGCGAAGAAGCCGCTGGCGTCGATCGTCGCCTGCCGGATCGCGAGGCGCGTGGCGCCGCCGAACGTTGCATCGCGGACGGTGAGATGGATACTGAAGCCCTGGCCGCCGCCTCGTGGCGCGAGCGCGATGGTGCCGTCGATGCCGCCACCACTCAGTCCGAGGGTGCCCGACATGGCGCCCTCGCCCAGCGTGAGATTTCCCGTCACCGACGTTCGCCAGACATCGAGATGTTCGATGCCAAGTCGAGTCGGCCCGCCCGGTGGCGATGTCAGGAACAGCAGCCCCTTGAACGGCCCGAGAGTCGATTGTCCCGAGGTTTCGATGCGAAAGCCGTCCCGGGTCGGCGTCAGGATCACGTGGACGTCGCGCAAGCCCGCGCTCGGCAGCGGATTGGCGAACACCAGATCCGCATGCGGGCCGTCGGCCTCGACTCTCGCCTTGAGGGTGAACGCGCCGTAATCGACCGAGCGCCCGCTGCCGACCAGCGTCGTTGTGCCGTTCTCGACGCGGCCATGGAGGTTGAGCGTCAGCTTGTTCGACGTCAGCGTCGTCTTGCTGAACACGATCGGTGACATGGCGCCGAGCGTCACGCCGCCCTTGAAGCGAATGTTGCCACCGGTCAGGCTGGAGATCGTCGCGTTGGTTAGCCTCGTCACGTGCCCGGCAAAGTTCGCCGCCAGCCGCCACGGCACGCCGTTGCCGATGGAGAAGCGGATCTTCGCGCTGGCGTCGAGGGTGCCGATGTTCCTCGCCGTCAGACCGTGCATCTCGATCGGACCGGCCAGCGCATAACCGCCGCGCTTTATGTCGCCGCGCAGCACGAGATCGGCCTTGAGGCCGGGGAAACGGAAGGCGAGATCGTCGGAGCGCAAATCGTTGTCGGCAAGGACTAGCGTGCCGAGCAGGCGGCCGTTCACCAGCGACGGATCGAACAGACTGTTGCCGCTGACGATGCGCTTGACCGAAGCATTCAGCGGAATGACGTAGCGCGTGCCGTCATACAGCAGCGTGCCCTTCTCGCCGATGCCGATGAGCCTGGTCCCGCCAAGGTCCATCTGCCCGACGCCGAGCTCGAACGGCGCGCTGAAGCGGCGCCACGGCCCGTCGAAGGTCGAGGTGATGACCGTGTCGCGCAGGGCGAGCCCGGTGCCAAACAATTGCGAGTCGAGCAGCTTCGCGCGCAGCTTGAGATGGTTATAGCGGTTGTTGGCGAGGTCGACCGCGCCCACGGCATCGGCCGCGAAGCCATGCGCACGCAGGGCGAAACTGCCCTTGGCGATGCTGTCCTTCAGCGTGCCCACCAATGCTACCGCAGCGCTGTCGCCCAGCGCCCTTGCGGGAAGCCCGGTCAGCAGGTCGCGATGCCAGAACAGGCCGTCGATGCGGTACAGGCCCGACCGGTTGAAGAGCTTGAACGCCGCGAGCGGTTGGCCACCCTCGCGGGCCAGGAATGACCCGTCCCACTTCTTCCAGGTGCCGTTGCCGAGCAGCCTGACGCGCCAGTCGCTGCGGGCGCCTGTGAGCGACGAAAGCAGGCCCCCGGCCGGCGCCCGGTAGTCGAGGTCAAGGTCGAAGACGTTGCCGTCAGGTTCGGCGTTGACCATCGCGCTGAAGCGGTCGCCGCCGCCGAGACGGCCGTTCGCATTGAGCTTTACCAGCCCCTTCCTGATGTCGACACGGGCGCGAAAATCGACGTGACGTTCTTCACCGAGAAGTCCCTTCGAGACCGTCAGGTCGTCGATCACGAAGCGATCGACGCGAATATCGAAGTTGGGCAGCGTCGGCGCGTTCGGATTGCCCGGATTGAGCTTGGGCTTGGCGTAAAGCGTGCCGTGATGCAGCACGAGCGAACGGACGTCGAGGCCGGAGAACAGGAATTCGTAAGGCCGCCAGTTCAGCTCGACGGCGGGAACGGTGAGGAACAGCTTGTTCCTCGCGTCCCTGAACTTCACGTCGTAGAGCGTGGCGTTCCACAACACCGAGCCTTCGATGCGGCCCACGGAAACCTTGAGACCGGACGCCGGAGCGACCTTGGCAATCTGGCTGACGATGAACTGCCGGCCCGAGCCGGTGTTGAGATAAAGGACCGCCGCCGCGACCAGCAACAACAGCAGCACGACGGTCCGCCCGGCCCAGATGATGGCCGTGCGCAAGGGGTGGCGGCGGCGAACGACGGCGGCTTCCTCGTCGCCTGCGCCGATGCCCTCGTCCGCGGTCATCAGAACGCCTGCCCCAGGCCTACGTAGACGCCGATCTTGGAATCCTTCGGGCCCGGATTGAGCGGAACGCCGACATCGATGCGAACGGGTCCGAACCCGGTCAGGTAGCGCACGCCGATTCCGGCGCCGATCTTGATTTCATGGAAGCTCGGCGTCGGGCTGGTGCCGACGCTGCCGGCATCGACGAACGGCACGAGCTGGATCGCGCCGTCCAGCAACCCCGTCTGGATACGCGCTTCGGCCGACAGTTCCACCAGCGAGCGCCCGCCGGTCGGATCACCTTGGCCGTTGTGCGGCCCGATCGCCTCGTAGCCGTAACCGCGGACCGAACCGCCGCCGCCGGCATAAAGGCGCCGCGAAGGCGCGATCGCCGAAATCGGCGCGCCGGTGATGGTGGCCGCCTTTGCCCGCGTGGCGAGCACGACTTTCTTGCCCGCGGGCAGGTAGTAATCACCTTCGACCTGCGCCTTGATGTAGAAGCTCTGTTCGTTGTCCGTCCGCGACGTCTCGGGCGAGAGCCAGGCCGAGAGCCGCCAGCCGTGCGTCGGATTCAGCAGATCGTCGGAGGTGTCGAGCTCGGCGAAGCCGTGGAGCGCGCCGACGAAATAGGTCTTGCGCGGCCCGAAGCCGCCGCCCGGCAGCGCCTGGCGCTCGCCCGTCGCCGTGGTCTCCAGGCCGATCGACCAGCTGAAGGGTTTCTGGAACAGGATGTTGCTGAGCCGCTCGAACGTCGCCACGAGCGACGCCGTGCGCGAGTCATACGCCTGGTAATCGATCGTGCTGGCATAAGCGTCGATCGTCAGCACCTTGTCGCGCCCGTGGAAGTTGTTGCGCCGGAAGGTCACGCCGGCGAGTTGCTCGCGTGTGCCGGCGATGGCGCGCAGCCTCAGGGCACCCTCTGGCGGGAACAGGTTGCGGTTCTCCCAGCTGCCTTCGGCCTTGAAGCCCTGGCCGGTGTCGTAGCCAAGCGAAGCCGTGATAGTGCGAACCTTGGCCTTGGTCATGGTCGCTGCGATGTCGACGACGCCGGGCCGGTCGCCGCTCGGAGGTGTCACCTCGACAGGCGTCAGATCGGTGCTGGCGACAAGACCGGTCGCCTGTATCGCGCGCCTCAGGTCCATCTGCAGGCTGCGCTTGTACTGGTCGCCAGGCTTGAACCGGGCGATCTCCGACAAGTGCCGGCCCGGCATGAAATCGGCAAGATTGCTGGTGACCTTGCCGAATGTGTACTTGCCGCCGGGCGTGACCTTCAGCGTCAGGTCCCCCTGCTCGCGCGCATGATCGACCACAAGCAAGGGATCATCGATGGCGGCGAACGGGTATCCCGCTTCGCCGAGCGCGATGTCGAGATCGGCCTGCTCGCTCTCGATCTTGTCCTGCAGCAGCGGATCACCCGTGTTCACCATGAACGCTTCGCGCAGCATCTGGAAGTCCGGGCCGGTCGCCGAGAGGCTGCCGAGGTCGATCGCGCCCACGGTGTATTGCTTGCCCGGGACGATGTCGAATCGCACGCTCGGCTGGCTTGCGTTGGCCGGCTGCCCGCCTTCGGGCCCTGTGTTGACGCTGCGGAAGACGAGGGCGTCGTAATAGCCGTAGACGCGCAGCATGCGCTCGAGCAGCGCCTCATCCTGCCGCGCCTGAGCCGCCAGTTTCGCGGCGCTGCCATCGGACTTGTACTGGACGACCGTCGAAAGGCCCTTGAACCGGTCGACGAAAGCGTGGCGATCCGGAAACTCGGCAGGGTCTGTCGGGAACACGAGCTTGAGTTCGCTGGAGACCTGAACCTCGGTGCCCTCGCGCCGCCCCCCCGGGCGCTGTTCGGGTTCGGCAAATTGAATGCCTGCATCAGGCGTGAGCGGCACGACGGCGGGCAGCTCGAGCTTGTCCGGCCACGGCACCGTGATCAGGGGCATATCGGCGAGCGGGGTGTCGGGTTGCGGTTGCGCGTCCTGGTTCCCTGGCGCTTGCGTCGGAACGGACTGCCTTACCCACGCTTGCGGATCGTCGATCGCCGAATCCGGAATCAGGGATTCGAGCTCGGGCAGCGTGTTGCGGTCCTGCGAGGCGAGCGGCGGGGCGAGGACGGTGGATATCGCCAGGATCGCGGCGAAGCGGCGCACGACTGGGAGGAACGTTATGTCAGGCGATCTTGTACTGCTGCTGGCCGCCGGGCGTGCCGTCCT
>Ga0068853_100002234_pt1 | contig 14464 bp, 10 predicted proteins | sample KBSCornC32_FD_65655 | JGI IMG/M metagenome (GOLD analysis project Ga0068853, IMG submission 65655) | Corn rhizosphere microbial communities from Kellogg Biological Station, Michigan, USA - KBS Corn C3-2 | ecosystem: Host-associated > Plants > Roots > Rhizosphere > Soil ...
CATGGACCCACTCGGCAAGGGGTTTGAATCCGGCGCCCATTACTGAGGATGGGAAGCGCTTGCCGTCGGGTATGAGGATGCCGTTCTGATCCCAGATATACTTTTTGGCTTCGACGGTCTGGGCGAATGGATCCTGCATGTACCAGCCCTCGTCGATGACGGAATACTGCCATCCGTACTGACGCATTCCGGCGAGGACTTTGGTGTTGGCGCGATAGTCGGCTTCGTCGATGGTGAGGCCATAAGAATCCCAACTATTCCAACCAAGGGGCGGGGTGGGAGCGGGGTTCTGACCTGGCTGGGCTGTGACTGAAAGTGAGGCGACGGCTATAAAAAGCGCCGGAAGGAGGCTGCGTCGAAGCATGTGCAAACGTATACCACAACGGGTGTTAAGCGGTGGAGATCTTGAATGGTCCGCAGCCTGATGGGCCAGTATCTCAGCAGTAAAAAGACGTGATGCAACTCACTTTCAAACGGGCCTATAATGGCGTCGAATAAAAACTGATACAGCTGCCGATGCCAAACCCCAGACACCTGCAACTGAGGAGACAATTATGTTTAAGTCGTTCGCGTTCTTTGCGGCGGTTGTCTTGCTGGTTGTAGCAGCCGCCTCCGCTCCCGCACGTCCCCCGCAGGAAGCCAACCAGCCCTCCGCAGGCAAGAAGTCCGGTGGGGAGGGGATGGCCAAGGCGAAGAAGGTGTACGAAATGGATTGCGCGCTCTGTCATGGAGCGACGGGAGATGGGAAAACGGATCTCGCCAAGGATATGCAACTCACTCTGATGGACTGGAGCGATCCGAAGACTCTGGCGGGACAATCTGATCAGAACCTCATCGACATCATCCGCAAAGGGAAGGGCAAGATGCCTCCGGAGGACGCGGCTCGGGCGACCAATGACGAAGTGAAGAATATGGTCCTCTTGATCCGGAAATTTGCCAAAGAGCAGGGGGCACCAGGTGCAGTAGCGCCAGCGGCGGAGCCCGCTCCGGCGCAGACGCCTGCACCCGCAGCGGCACCGGCGCAATCTCCGAGCCGATAGGAGCTTCGATCGTGATCCCCGTGAAGAGTTCTTCACGGGGACATTCGAGAGATGCGTTCTGCGAGGTCCTGAAACGAGTGCCGATCAGGATGTCCATCTTTCAGTTCCGATCCTGCTGAATGGCCAACGCTGCGCCTCCTTCCGGCAGAAAAGCGAAAGAACAGCTGTCGCCAGGGACCGGCTTTGCGGTTCCCTGGATGTCAAGTACAGCGTTCGCGTGTGCGGTAAGCTGTTCGGGGAGAATGAGAATGCGTTTCGGGGTTCCGAAAAGGGTTGGACTTGCGCTTGTTGCACTGGTGCTGGCCATTCCGTTGGGAGCCCAGGAAGCGAAGGCGATTGCAGGCGGCAACCCGGCGCTCCCGCTGATTCGGGTCGAAAATGGACAGAACTCGGCCGCTGCACAGAAGGCGCACTATGTGGTGCTGGTATCTCTCGACGGGTTTCGGTGGGATTACGCGAAGCGCGACAACGCTGTAAATCTTCTTGCGCTGGGAAAGAAGGGCGTGTGGGCGCCCGAAGGCATGATGCCGAGCTTTCCTTCACTCACTTTTCCGAATCACTTCACGATAGTTACAGGCCTCTACCCGGAGCATCACGGGCTGGTGGCAAACAGTTTCTATGATGAAGCGAAACACGCACGATACGCGATGGCTGATCCGAATGTTGTGCGGGATGGAAGCTGGTATAGCGGCACACCGCTTTGGAGTCTCGCGGAAAGCCAGGGGATGCACGCGGCTTGTCTTTTCTGGCCGGGTTCGGAAGCGGAGATCGCAGGGCACCGACCGTCGTGGTACGCACAGTTCGATAACAAGACGCAGGGGACTGATGAAGCCGAGCAGGCCCGCATCGATGATGCTGTGGCGCTGCTGAAGATGGGTGAGGACGAGCGGCCGCACTTGATCACCATCTATTTTTCAGAGCCCGACCATGAAGGACACGAGTTTGGTCCGAATGCGCCGCAGACGAAAGCCGCAGTTCTGAAAATGGACAAGCTGATCGGGAAACTTGAGCGGGCGCTCAAGGCTACCGGCATGCCGATCGATTTGGTGGTCGTAAGCGATCACGGAATGGCAAAAGTTGAGGGCGGCTGGGTGACTCTGGACGAATACGCCGATCTCAGCGGGTTTGAGAGCGCAGGGCCGTTGCTCTACGGCAAGACTGAAGAAGATCGTGCGCGCGTGTACTCGAAATTGAAGCAGGCATCGTCCCAGTTCATGGCATACCGACGTAAGGATGTTCCGGCCGGGCTGAAGTACAGCGAGAATCCACGAGCGGGAGATCCGGTCGTGATTGCCACCGGTCCTTATGCGATTCGCGCCCACAAGCCGGCTGAGGGCAAGCCCGATAAAGGCCCTGAGACAGGTATGCATGGTTTCGATCCGAACCGGATTCCGGAGATGAAAGCAATCTTTTTCGCGGCGGGACCGGATATCGTTGCCGGAAGAACGGTTGCTCCATTCCAGAACACGAATCTGTATCCGTGGATCGCTCACATGCTCGGGCTACGGGTTCCGAAGAATGACGGAAGTTTGAATGTGCTGGCCGGTACGCTGCGCGACAATGGTGGTGAGACCACAAACATACCTGAATCAAGCGAGGAGCAGGGACCCCGATGAGCGCAGTTTTGGGCATTGACGGAGGTGGGACAAGAACGCGCGCCTCCATCGTCGACGGCGAGAAAGTGCTGGCGTTTGTGGAGAACGGGTCGATCAAGCGATTGCGCGTAGGGACCAAAGCTGCGGAAGCAAATCTTCGAGCAATTCTCGAGGATGTTTTCTCCAAGGCAAACGTGAGCGACGTGAGAGCTGCTTCCGCAGGAGTTGCGAGCGCCAGTATGCCAGGCGTGAAGGAATGGATCACCGGAGTGTTGGCGGAGTTTGGCGTAAAGCACTCCGAAGTTGTGGGCGATGAGGTGATCGCACTGGACGGTGCGTTCAAGGGAGGCCCAGGCATCCTGCAGATTGCGGGAACCGGGTCGAATTGCATTGGCAGGTCGCCGGATGGAGGACGCGAAAGCGCAGGCGGATGGAGTTCGCGGCTTGGCGATGAAGGGTCCGGCTATTGGATCGGACTGCATGCAGTGCGTCGTGCTCTGCGCGCCTACGACCACGAGGAGCCAACTCGAATTCTGGAGACAGTGGGAAGCATCTGGGGGACGAAGACACTGGAAGAACTGGTGAATCTGGGTGACAGCACGCCTGGTCCGGACTTTGCCGCGCTGGCTCCGGCGGTTAACAAACTTGCGGAAGATGGAGATGGGGTCGCCTGCGCGGTATTGAAACAGGCCGCGGACGATCTGGTCGACAGTGTTTTGCTGGTGCGCTCGAAACTCCGTCGGAAGCACAAGCTTGCCATTGAGGTGCCGGTCGCGTGGATTGGAAGCGTGATCGGCAAATCACGGCTGGTACGCGAAGCCTTCTTTGCCGGGCTGAAGGCCGCCGCCCCTGAAATGCCGGTTCGCGACACAGAGGTAGCCGGCATCGAAGGTGCAGTGTGGCGTGCGCAGCAGCTGGCGAGGGCCGCGGGCTAGCTGACAGGTACGCCCGCGATCATGGAAGCAACAAGTTTGCCTTGCGCGTCAACGGCAACAAGGTTTGCGGCGCGTCCTGGAACAATGCTGCCCGCGCGATGATCGAGGCCGGTCATCGCTGCCGGATTTCGCGTGATCAGGCGGAGACCGTCGTCCACCGTTGCACCCGTGAATTGAACGAAGTTCGATAGTGCCCGGTCGAGAGTGAGAACGCTTCCTGCGAGAACTCCGCGAGCCATGGCGCGTCCATCTTTCACCTCAACAGCAAAGCCGCCAAGGACGTACTCGCCCTCCGGCATGCCTGCAGCCGCGAGAGCGTCGGTGATGAGAATGGCGCGCTCGGGTCCTTTCGCCCTCCACCAGAGACGAACGATTTCCGGTGTGGTGTGAACGCCGTCGCAAATGAGGTCTGCGTATAGATCATCGCTGGTCAAAACTGTCCCCAGGATGCCTGGTTCGCGATGATCGAGGGCGCGCATGGCGTTGAAGGTGTGGGTCGCGCTTGATCCTCCGGCAGCAATGCCGGTTTTCGTTTCAGCGGCCGTTGCATTGGAGTGGCCAAGTGAGACGCGAACGCCGCGCGAAACTGCGTGACGAATCAATTCCTCGGCGCCGGGCAGTTCAGGCGCGATGGTAATAAGGCGAACATGACCGTGAGCAGCATCGAACAGGCGATCGAACGTGGCTGTGCTTGGAGGAAGCAGATGTTCCGGCGGGTGCACGCCGCGCTTCTCATGGGAAAGGAACGGGCCTTCGAGATGGATGCCGAGTGGACGGGCACGGCCGGGTTCAGGCAATTTGGCGATTTCGTTGGCAAGGCCATCGAGCGCGCGCAGGGTCGCGTCCATGGGGGCTGTGACGGTAGTGGCAAGATAAGCAGCTGTGCCGCGCGAGGCAATGAACCTTCCGATCTTTTCGAGCGCTGGCGTGGTTGCTTCCATGACGTCGTGTCCCGCGGCGCCGTGAAAGTGCACGTCGAAAAATGAAGGACCAATGGTGGCGCCTTGGTAGTCAAGCACGCGCGCACCGGCAGGGAGTTCGGATGATTCGCGGCTTGTAACGGAATGGACGCTGCCGTCTTCGATGAGAATGAGGGGGTTCTGGTGGAGGCTTGTCCCGTCCCAAAGCCTCGCTGCTGTAACAACCGTCTGCATGGCTATCCATTATTGCAGGCGGATGGGACGCATTTCATCTTGAGCCGAGAACGGTGAGCTTGTCACTGACCTGTAAGAAAGTTCGCACGCGTTGTTTGATATCGTTTTGCCATGCGAAATTCGGGGTTGGTTTTCGTTGCAGGCGTTTTGATGTTGGCCGGAGCGCAGTTGGCTGTGGCCCAGACGATCAATCTTTCCACAAGTAAGCAATTGATCGAGCCCGTGCCAGGGAATCCCCAGCGTCTGAATAGCGAGCCGATCTCCATGGCGGTCTCGCCGGATGGCCGATACGTCGTGACTGTGAATGCAGGCTATGGAACGTACGAGTCGAAATATGAGCAGTCGCTTGCCGTCTACGATACGCAGACGGGAAAGGTGACCGATTTCCCGGATGAACGCACTTACTCAGGGCGAGGGAACCAGACTCTCTATTCAGGCCTGGCATTCAGCAAGGATGGCACACACCTGTACGCAAGCATCGGCTCGGAAACCGATCCCGAAGGGAAGATTCAGCCCAAGCGAGGTCCGCACGATACGGGCAGTGGGATTCTGGTGTATCGGTTCACCGAGGGGCGAATCGAACCCGACCGGATGATTCGTCTGCCACTCGAAACTCTGCAAGCGGGTCACACGACGAAGCTCATCGGAGAGATGGATGGCAACAAGGGAATTCCTTTCCCGGCGGCCATTGTCGTTGTTCAGGGGGGCGGAGTTGAGAAGCTGCTGGTTGCCGAGAACCTGACCGATGACGCCCTGCTGATTGATGCCACGACTGGGAAGGTGGAACACCGCTTCGACCTGACGGAGAGCAGCGCCGTGCCTTCGACGTACCCGGTGGCGCTGCAGCTTTCAAAGGATGGGCGCCGGGCTTATGTTGCGCTCTGGAACGCTTCAGAGATTGTCGAGTTGGATCTTGAAAAGAATGCAGTCGGACGCAAGCTTGCACTCCTGAAACCATCCGATCCTGTAAGGCCGGGAACGCACCCCTGCGCCTTTGCGCTCACGACGGATGGCAAGACGCTGTATGTTGCGTTGGCCAATCGCGATGCAGTAGGGGCTGTCGATGTGAGCGGGGGAAAGCTCGCGGTGAAGGGGTACTTCGATGCGCGGTTGCCGGGGCAAAGTTATTTCGGTGCGGAGCCGGTGGCTCTGGCGCTGAATGCAAATGACAGCCGGCTCTACGTGGCGAACATGGCGAGCGACGCGGTTGCGGTGATCGATACGAAGAAACTGACCGCTAGCGTGGCACGGAAAGGCATGGTTGAGCCTGAAGGGTTTGTTCCAACGGAATGGATGCCGCTGTCGATGGTGTTCGTGCCGAATGGATCGGGAGGGAAGTTGTTTGTTGCGACGGATAAGGGCAAAGGGACGGTTGCAAATCCGTATCCGCCGAAGGATCAGAAGCCAGAACCCGGAATGCCGAAGAAGATCAACTACATCGGAACTCTTCTATACGGGTCGCTGGCTGTCGTGAATGAGAGCGAGATCGAGCAGAAGCTGAAAGACTTTACCCAAACCGTGCTCGAGTCGAACAGGATGAAGGCGGCAGAGGAGAAGATTCGCTTCTCCGATGGATCGAGCGATCGGATCAAGCACGTCATTTACATCATCAAGGAGAACCGCACCTACGACCAGATATTGGGCGATCTCGAGCAGAACGGGAGGCCGGTGGGCAATGGCGACAGCAGCCTGACGATGTACGGCAAGGACACGACGCCGAATCTGCACAAGCTGGCGCTGCAGTTTGGAGTGCTGGACAACTTCTACGATTCGGGAGAAGTGTCGGGTGACGGACACGTGTGGTCGAATGCGGCGATCGGGACAGATTATTTGGAGAAGACCTGGCAGCAGGCTTATCGGGGCAACGAACGCACGTATGACTTCGAAGGAGTGGTGGCAGATGGGCTGCCGCTGGAGCAGAAGATTCCTGACGTGAATGAGCCGGCTAGCGGCTATCTGTGGACGAATCTCGCGGCGCACGGCAAGACCTATTACCACTTTGGGGAGTACATCGCGGAGGTCTTCTGCGACGAGGTGAAGTGGAGTAGCCCGCAGGAGGGACCGATGCTTGCGGGTGCCAAGTGCGCGCGCAAGGCGATTGCACCAGGCGAAGAGATTCCGGCGGAGTGGGGCGGCGGGGTGAACAAGTGGCCATGGCCGATTCCGCTGATTGCATCGGCGAAGCCGACCAAGCCGGAGCTTGTGGGGCACTTTGCGCCAGAGGCGCCGGATTTCAATCTTGCGATTCCGGACCAGATTCGTGTGGAGGTGTTTCTGCGTCACCTGAAGCAGTGGGAGGCTGACAAAGCTTCGGGCAAAGACACCATGCCGAACTTCATCCAGCTGCGGATTCCGGATGACCATACGAACGGAACTGCGCCTGGAAAGCCAACGCCGAAGGCCAGTGTTTCGGATAATGATCTGGCTGTGGGACGAGCGGTGGAGGCGATTTCGCATTCGGCGTTCTGGGACGACACGGCGTTCTTCATCCTGGAGGATGATGCGCAGAATGGAGCGGATCATGTGGATGCGCATCGGAGCATTGCGCTTGTGATCAGCAAGTATGCGCCGCATGGGAAGGACGGAGCTGCGGTGGTTGACAGCCGTTTCTATTCGACGGTGAGTTTCATTCGCACGATGGAGACGCTGCTCGGTCTGCCGCCGATGAATAACAATGATGCGTTCAGTTCGATGGTGTCGACGCTGTTCACAGGGCCGGCGGATCAACCCGCCTACTCAGCCGATTATTCGAACCGCGACAATGGACTCATCTATACGCCGAATCCAAAGAAGGCGCCGGAGGCGCAGGAGAGCATGAAGATGGATTTTCGTCATGCGGACCAGGCGGATGCGCAGAAGCTAAACGTGATTCTGTGGAAGGATGCGATGAGTGGCAAGCCCGTTCCTGCAATGTTGATGCAAAAGAGGGCGAAGGAGCGGAAGGATGATGACGATTAGCTCTCTTATATCCCACTCATTTCGCAAACGCGAAATGAATGGGGCACACACCCGCGGAAGGTGAAGCCACCGACCTGGGGCCGATGACCGCAAGCTATCCAATCAGGGCGTGTATGGTTGTAGGCGGCAGGATTTCTGTGTTGTAAGGGGGAGCTGTGCAGATCTGGAATCGCAGACATTTTTTGAAGACCGCAGCGGCTGTTTCGGCGGCGACGGTTGCGGCATCGCGGGCGAGCGCTGAAACGGGGAAGAATGTTTTCCCGCTGGTGGCGGCTCAGGAGCCAGCGCAGGCGGTGGCGGCCAATGATCATATTCAGATTGCGCTGATCGGCGCGGGCGGTCAGGGCATGTACGACACGAAAGAGGCCGTGCAGGTACCTGGTGTGAAGCTGGTGGCGGTGGCTGATTGCTATAACGGCCGGCTGGAGCGCAGCAAGGAGATCTGGGGCGCTGACACATTCACGACGCGCGACTACAACGAGATTCTTGCGCGCAAGGACATCGATGCGGTGATTATTGGCACGCCGGATCACTGGCACAAGCAGGCGTCGGTCGATTCGATGAAGGCTGGCAAGGACGTTTACTGCGAGAAGCCGATGATCCATGAATACAAAGATGGTCCGGCGATGATCGAGGCGGCGAAGGCGACGAATCGGATTCTGCAGATCGGAAGCCAGCGGGTGAGTTCGATCCTGTATGCGAAGGCTAAAGAACTGCTTGCATCGGGCGCGATTGGAAAGCTGAATATGGTGACGGCGCGCTGGGATCGGAATTCGTCGATGGGCGCGTGGAACTACACGATTCCGCCGGATGCATCGCCGGAGACTTGTGATTGGCCGCGTTTTGAGGGCAGTGCTCCAAAGATTCCTTTCAGCGCGGAGAGGTTCTTCCAGTGGCGGAAGTGGAAGGACTACGGCACGGGCGTTGCCGGAGATTTATTTGTGCACCTCTTCAGCGGTACGCACTTCATCACCGGTGCGCACGGGCCTACGCAGGGAATGGCAACCGGTGGGTTGCGCTACTGGAAAGACGGTCGCGATGCGCTGGACGTGGTGCTGGGACTCTTTGATTATCCAGAGGGATTCAATCTCAGCCTGCGGGTTAACTTCGTGGATGGCGGGGAGGAGAGCGAAGGGCTCCTCTTCACGGGCGATGAGGGCACGCTGGAAATTGGCGGAGGATGGGTGAGCGTGAATCGGGTTCCACGTGAGAAGGATCCGGGGCTCACGATTGATACTTTTCCGAAGGCGATGCAGGCGCAGATTGAAGCGGAGCACGCGAAGAAGTATCCGCGAGCCCATCCCGAAGGTGCACCTGCGGCCGGGTTTGAGAAGTATGTGGCGCCGGAGGGGTACAGCGACAGCTATGACCACTTCAGAAATTTCTTTGCATCGGTGCGGTCGCGCAAACCGGTGGTTGAGGATGCGGTGTTCGGGTATCGTGCGGCGGGAGCGGCGCTGCTGAGCAACCTGAGCATTGAGAAGAAGCAGGTGGTGAAGTGGGATCCTGAGGGGATGAAGCTGGTTTAAGGAGCAGCGGTGTTAGCGCACCGGGGGCTTTCGCGGAGTTAGTGGAGCTGGTTAGAAAATTGTCGGGCTGACTTCATCGTTTCTCACCCTGAACCACTCTCAACGCGGATTCGGATGGGCACCTGAATGTTCCGCACGTCGAAAGCAGGAGCTAAGCCAATTAGAATCGAGCAATGGCGAAGCGAATCGGAGTACACCTGGGGACGGCGGGTGGGGCCTCCAATGCTGTAGACAGGGCGCATGAGATCGGGGCGAATACCCTGCAAATCTTCTCTTCCAGTCCGCGGATGTGGCGGCCGCAGAAGATCGATCCCAAGCAGGCCGAGCGGATGCGCACGCAGCGCGCGAAGCTCGATGTGGGACCGCTGGTGATCCATACCAGTTATCTGGTGAATGTCTGCAGCCAGACGGAAGAATTTCGCGAAAAGAGCGTGGTGGCGTTTCGGGGGGAGATCGAGCGGGCGCTGATGCTCGGCGCGGAATACCTCGTCTTGCATCCGGGCTCGTGGAAGGGGCTGACGCGCAATGAGGGACTGAAGCTTGCGGCGGAGTCGATCCAGAGAGCGGTGGATGGACTTCCCTGGCAGGGAACCGATTTCAGCGTTCTGATCGAAAACACGGCCGGAGCCGAGTGCTCGCTGGGCGGAAACTTCGAGCAGGTGGCGGAGTTGGTGGATCGGCTCAAGGCGCATGCGCCCGTTGGCGTCTGTCTCGATACCTGTCACACGCATGTTTCGGGATACGATTTCACGACCGAAGAGGGATATCGCGAGACGATTATGCAGGCGGATATCACTTTCGGTGTGGATGCGGTGCGCGTGTGGCATTGCAATGATGCCAAGGCGCTGCGGGGCTCAAAGCTCGATCGGCATGAGCATATCGGGCAGGGGAATATCGGGATCGAGCCATTTCGGTGGCTGCTGAATGACCCACGGTTTGCGGATTGCGCTTTTGTTGCGGAGACGCCCAACGACGATCCGGCCGATGAAGAGCGGAACGTAAAGGTGCTGAAGAGCCTGGTTGCGTAGATTCGGATGATTCTGCCATCCCATTTACACTGAAAGGTTATGGCAGAAGAGAAAGAGCTACGTTACGACCCGGCGGTGATTGAACCGAAATGGCAGGCGCGCTGGGCCGCAGACCCCGGGATGTATGCGGCTGAGCCTCATTCCTGTGGGAAGCCCAAGTACTACGTTCTGGAGATGTTGCCTTATCCCAGCGGGCAGCTCCACATGGGCCATGTGCGCAATTATTCCATTGGCGACGCGCTGGCGCGCCACATGTGGATGCGCGGCTACAACGTGATGCACCCCATGGGTTGGGACGCTTTTGGCCTGCCTGCGGAAAATGCGGCCCTGAAGAACAATACTCCGCCGCGTGAGTGGACGCTTGCCAATATCGCTGCGATGAAGCGGCAGTTCCAGCGGCTGGGTATGGGTTTCGACTGGGCCACGGAGGTGACCACTTGTTTTCCGGACTACTACCGATGGAACCAGTGGTTCTTTCTGCGGATGTACGAGAAGGGCCTGGCTTATCGCAAAAAGAGCAAGGTGAACTGGTGTCCGGAGTGCGCTACGGTTCTGGCTAACGAGCAGGTGATCGACGGCCGCTGCTGGCGGCACGAAGATACGATCGTGGAGCAGCGCGACCTGGTGCAGTGGTTTTTGCGCATCACCGCGTATGCGCAGGAACTGCTCGACGATCTGGACAAGCTCGAAGGCTGGCCTGAAAAAGTTCGCACGATGCAGCGCAACTGGATCGGGCGCTCGGAGGGAACGGAAGTCGAGTTCGGTGTGGAGAACAGGGCGGAGAAGATTCGCGTCTTTACGACGCGAGTGGATACGATTTTTGGCGCGACCAGTGTGCAGTTGGCGCCGGAGCATCCGCTCGTCGTAGCAATGTCAGCTGAAGACGCGGGGTTGCGGGAGCAGGTGGCGAAGCTGCTGGACGAGCAGAAGAAGGCACGCGAGGCCGGCGATATCGGCGCGATTGAGAAACATGGGATTCCGACCGGCAAGTTCGCGATGAATCCGTACAGCGGCGAGCTGGTGCCGATCTGGGTGGCGAACTATGTGCTGATCGACTATGGCACGGGCGCGATTATGAGCGTTCCTGGGCATGACGAGCGAGATTTTGAGTTCGCGAAGAAGTATGCGATTCCGATCCGGCGCGTTATCGGGTCTGCAGACCCGACTGCCGACGAACCTGAATTGCCGTTTGTCTCAGAAAATGGCGTGCTGGTGAATTCGGGTGAATTTAGCGGGCTCACATGCCATGAAGCGCAGAAGAAGTTGCAGGAGATTGCGAAGGCGAAGGGCTTTGGCGAGGCGACTGTCACGTTTCGTCTGAAGGATTGGGGCGTGAGCCGTCAGCGCTACTGGGGAACGCCGATTCCGATCATTCACTGCGAGCGCGATGGTATTGTGCCGGTGCCGGACGATCAGCTGCCCGTTCTGTTGCCGGAGAATATCGAGATCACGCAGCAGGGTGGATCGCCGCTGAGCAAAGTTTCTGATTTCGTGAACGTGACGTGCCCCAAGTGCAAGGGGCCGGCGAAGCGCGAGACGGACACGATGGATACGTTCGTCGATTCGAGCTGGTACTTCTACCGCTACACGGATGCGAAGAACGCGACGGCGCCGTTCGATTCGAAGACTGCACAGTACTGGTTTCCGATTGATCAGTACATTGGCGGCGTGGAGCATGCCATTCTGCACCTGATCTACTCGCGTTTCTGGACGAAGATGATGAGGGACCTGGGGATCATCACGAATAGCGAGCCCGTCGAGCGCCTGTTTACACAGGGCATGGTGCTCAAAGACGGCGCGAAGATGTCGAAGAATCGCGGCAATGTAGTTTCACCCGACGAAATGGTTGCGCGATTCGGCGCAGACGCTGCGCGTATGTATTCGCTGTTTGCGGCGCCACCGGACCGCGATCTCGACTGGCAGGAAGATGGAGTTGCGGGAGTGAGCCGGTTCCTCGGGCGGGTGTTCCGCATCGTGACCCGCTATGCGCCGGCTGCTCGTGCGGGTGCGCATACGAAGGTTGAGAATCCGCAAGGCGTCGCTCTGAAGCTTCTGCGCAAGCTGCATCAGACGACTGCCAAGATCACGCAGGATTTTGAGGGCCGCTGGCATTTCAATACGTGCGTGGCTGCGATTATGGAACTGGTAAACGAAATCCAGGGAGCTGACGCGCAGCTTGCGGCTGGGGAGATTCCGGCGCCGGTGATGTATGAGCTGTTGCAGACCCTTGTTTTGCTGATCGCGCCCTTTGCGCCATTTCTTGCTGCGGAATTGTGGGAAGAACTGGGCGGCGAAGGTGCTGTGCTGCGCCAGCCATGGCCGAAAAGCGACCCTGGCCTGGTGAAGGAAGACGAGATCGAGATTCCGGTGCAGATCAACGGCAAGCTCGTGAGTCTAGTCCGCGTGCCGGCCGGTTCTGACGCGAAGACTATCGAAGCTGCTGCGCTGGCGGAAGAGAAGGTGAAGGCGCGTACGGCTGGAAAGACTGTCGCGAAGGTGATCGTGGTTCCCGGCCGCGCGGTCAACCTCGTCGTGAAATAAAAAGATTGGTGGTGAAGTGATCTCAAGCGGAAGTCGAGCGGAGCAGGTTCGCGGCACGCAAACGCTCGTCAGTCAGATGGGCTGGATGCTTCGGCACCCGGTGGTTGTTGCGGTGGAAGTGTGCTGGCGCTGGTTGTTCGGCATCCCGTTCCTGCTGGTTTGCTGGAGTCGTTTGCAACATGTGCTGACGATTTTGACACCGGAAGAATCTGGTCTCACCAACATCAATGCGCAGAATCCGTGGATAGCGGCGGGACAACTAAGCCGAGCATGGTGGCAGTATCAACCCCTTGTCATTCACGAGCTGCGCTGGATCGCTTTGGCGGGGCTCGCATGGATTTTGATCTCGGCGCTGGGACGTAATTTGGCACTCAAGATTGCAATCGACGAGCCTCGGATCCGGTTCAGGCCCGCGGCAATGCTGGTTTTGCAAACGGCATGGTTGGTTGTGTTCGGCGGCATCTGCTGGGGTTGGTTCCGCTGCGTGAGTTGGGCAGCGGCCACACACTTCCGTGGGACGGAGCCTGACCTGATCGGCTTTGCGATCTGGCTGATCTTTCTTTCGCTGGGATTCTTCACGATCTGGGCGCTGCTGGGGTGGATTGTCTCTGTCGCTCCGGTGCTGATGCTGCTGGAGGAGTGTTCCGCGCCATCCGCGATCCGACTGGCTTTCAGGCTTGGCCGGCCGTTTACGTCAGAGCTTTTCGAGATCGGGATGGTGATGGGCATTGTGAATCTGGCGCTGATTGTCGTCGCCATGGTGCTCTCGGCTGCGCCGCTCCCGTTCAGCGATGAGCTCGGAGGCGGTGCCCTGCATGTTGTTTGGGCCGGGGCGACGGTCTTCTACCTGATCGCGCATGATTACTTTCAAATCGTGCGGCTGAAGTGCTTCGTTCAGTTCTGGAAGATTTTCCGGGGCGGGATTGTGCGATAGCTCGCGCGGAAATCGGATCACTTCCCAGAATCAGCGTTTTCGTCTTTCAGATAGTTTGCGCTCAGGGTGTTCTTCTGTTTCGCAAGAGGGAGCAGCGTGGGGTAGAACTGGACGAAGGTGGTGTCTACTGCGCCATGTGCGACGTGGCAGGTGTAGCAGGGCGCTTTCTCCGGGATTAGAGTGCCGGCCTTCTGCATGGAATCGAATTCGAAGAAGGCCCATTTGCCCGGGAAGCGAGACTCGTCCTTGACATGCACCTCGACGCCATTGACCGCTGTGTCCTGGAATTGGCCGCGCTGGTTGATCGAGCCCTTTTTCTTTGCGCCGCGAACTTCAAGCACCATGATCGTTTTGTCGGGCCACGTACCAGTGGCGAGGAAGCTGCGGTAGGCAGCCGGGCTGACGAAAACGTTATCGAAAACGGAGTGATCCATCTGCATGGCATTCGGCGAATAGCTCATGTCGATTCCGGTGCTCAGGTAGATCCACTCGCGGTAATTGGCGGGAGGCTGCATATCGCCGTTTGCGGCGTAGGATGGCGTGTCGGGGCTGGCCGCGTGCACGGGACGGTTCGTGTGGAGGACGATTGCCGCAGCGAACGCAACGGACAACACGCAGATTGCTGCCGCGAGTAGGGAAGACTTACTGGACACGTTGACCTCCGATGATAGGGGAACGTATAAGCCCCGCGAGGAGTTCCAGCATCGGGGTTCGAGCTCAGGACTAGAACAGCTTGAGGCGAATGACGAG
>Ga0068853_100002235_pt1 | contig 14464 bp, 9 predicted proteins | sample KBSCornC32_FD_65655 | JGI IMG/M metagenome (GOLD analysis project Ga0068853, IMG submission 65655) | Corn rhizosphere microbial communities from Kellogg Biological Station, Michigan, USA - KBS Corn C3-2 | ecosystem: Host-associated > Plants > Roots > Rhizosphere > Soil ...
CATTCCCGCATCGGTGCGGGGAAAAAACGACAGGCCAAGTAGTGGGAATAAGAACAGACTAGCTGCGAAAGAGGCCCCGCACCATGCAATCGTGACCCAGGGACGACGAAGTGCACTCCCTACGAGGCGATCGTAGAGCCGTAAAAAGGATTCAAATCGATCGTTGAACCAAATATTGAACCGCTCGCCTAGTCGCCAGTGATTATGCTTGCTTTCCAGATTCACGTGAACGGGCATCTCTGAGGAAGGAGTGCCATGATGCGCCGCGGTCTTAATAAATCGCGCACAGAATAAAGGCACCACTGTCATTGCGACGGCGTAGGAAGCAATGAGGGCGAGCACGACCGCGACCGCCAGAGCCGAGAACAGAAATCTGCTGACACCATACAGAAACGTCACGGGAAAGAAGACCACGGCGGTCGTGAGAGTCGCGGCCAGGACAGGGAGAGCGACCTCGCCGCCTCCATGTGTGGCGGCCGTCTCGGCATCCTCGCCCATCTCGAGATGCCGATAGATATTCTCGAGCACGACGACGGAATTGTCGATGAGGCGTGATAACGCGAGAGCCAGGCCTCCCAATACCATGCTGTTGACCGTCCCCCCGCCGAACGAGAGAGCCATGAACGTTGCTAATACCGATAAGGGAATAGAAAAGAATACGGCGACCGTGGCGCGCAAACTCCCGAGAAAAATCAGGATCATCAGGGACGTTAAAAAAAGGCCAATGGCGCCTTCATCAAGTAGGGTTCGAATGGCGGTTTTAACAAAGCGGGACTGATCGAACAAAATGTTCGTGACGAGATTCTTTGGCACGTCCACGAGATGCCGGATTACGGCCTGCACGCCTTCCACGACTGCGATCGTATTAGTGTCGCCCCCCTGTTTGAGCACCGGTGTGTAGACTGCACGTCTGCCGTCCACGCGTACGACATTGGTTTGAATCTGATGGGAATCTTTGGCATACGCTACGTCCCTTAGCCGTACAATCGACTGACCGACGACCTTGAGCGGCAGTTGATCGATTTCTTCGATAGTCGGAAGTTGGCTATTCGTGTAGATGTTGTAATCGAGTGGGCCTATCGGAACGTCTCCGGCGGGAAGAATTAAGTTAGAGCGATTTACGGTCCGGACTACATCCATGAGGCTCAAACCGTGTGCCTCGATTTTGTAGGGGTCTGCGTAGACCATGATCTGGCGATAGCCGCCTCCGAAGGGCTGAGGGACACTCGCACCGGGGACGCTTGCCATCTGGTTCCGAACCCTGAACTGCGCCAAATCACGCAATTGTGTTTCGTCAAAGCCGTGTCCGCCCACGGTAACCAAACAAACCGGAAGGCTCGAAGCGTCGAACTTCAAGACTACCGGCGGCAAGGTACCGGGCGGAAGACGCCGCAGTTGCGCCAAGGCAAGGTTCGAAATAGTGGCTACAGCCGAGTCGGCATTACTGCCCGGCTGAAAATAGACACGGATTATGCTGGCTCCGGGTAGGGAGCGGGATTCGATATGCTCAATGCCGCTGGCAAGGGTGAATTGCCGTTCAAAGCGGCTGGTGATATCCGATTCGATCTGTTCCGGCGGCATGCCATTGAAAAAAGTGGCAACCACTACCATCGGGATATTGATGCTCGGAAACATGTCTACTGGCATGCGTACGAGCCCCACTCCACCTACCACCGCGACGATAAGTGCCACGACGATGATGAAGTATGGTGTCCGAATGGCAAAGCGGGCCATGTGGTTAAGGAGTCGTTTCCGCCGCGATTTCGGTCAGCTTAGGACGAACTCGCTGGCCGGCTTCGAGACCCGAACGGTTGCTTGTGACTACCAATTCACCTGCCCGGAGGCCAGAAAGGACCTGGACGCTAGCGGGATTCTGTAGACCGAGCTTGACGCTGCGAATTTCAATCCGGTCCTCGGGCGTAACTATTACGACCTGGCCCGACGACTCGTCACCGCCGCTCCAGTCAACCGCCGGAATCGGAATCGCCACCACTCCGTTGCGGCTTAGAAGCGTAAGGTTCACCTCGGCGAACATGCCCGGTATGAGAAGAAGGCTCGGATTGGGGACATCCACCTCGGTATCCATCGTGCGGGTTCCGGGCGAAAGCTTGTCCGCGTAGCGCGCGACGCGGCCGGGAAATGAACGATTCAATGTAGGGACGTGTACTTCCACCTGCTGGCCGATGTGAACCGTCGGCACTGCTGATTCGGGGACCGGAAGGATCAAGCGCAGCAAACTGTTTTCCGACAGCCTTACCAGTGGCATTACTTGCGTACTCGAGGAAGTGCCCGCCTGGATCATGGAGCCGGTATCGGCGTACCGTTTTGTGATCACTCCCGCGAACGGAGCTGTTACGCGGAGGTAATCGGCCAACGTATTGACCTTCTGAAGTTCAGCTCTGTTGACCTGTACCTGTTCTTCGGCGGCGGAAAGGTTCGATTTTGCGGCGTTCACTTGTGCCTCGGTCACCAGATCTTTGCTCTGCGCGTCGTCGATCTCTTGCTGCGCGATAAGACCGGCCCTTCGCTTGGCGACATCCGACAAACGCGTATAGGTAAGGTGTGCGACGTCATGCGACGATTGAGCCCGTTGCAACTCACCTCTGGCACGGGCTACTTCCGCGCCACTGCGACTCAACATGGATTGGGCGCGCGCCTTGTCGTCGGCCATCTCCGGTATTTCCAGTACGGCCAGCAACTCGCCCTGTTTCACCCGGTCGCCGACATCCACATTGATCTTCTTTACGTAGCCCGCGACCTTGGCCATCACGTCGATCTCCTGAAAGGGCTTGAATTCGGCAGTGAGAACCATCCCGCGCGCCATGTCTTCGGTCTTGGCTTTGGTCACCGCGACCGTGGGTGTCTCGGAGTCCGGCGAATTCTGCTTTGTCGTCTGAGAGGTCTTCGAACACGACGTGCTAAACAAAATGGCGAACAATGCAATCACGGCGGCGTGCGCCAGACGAACGATTTGTGAGGGCATCGGCAGCGGAACTTACCAGGGCGCCGGCCGTGATGGCGTTAGAGCAGCGCCCAGCAAGGCCCAGTCTAGACGTTTCGGCGGCCTCTGGCCATACGTTGCCCCGCGTATTTTTGGACTGAATGTAGGGTACGGCTGACGCCGTTGGGCTACCTTGCCGCACTGCGAAAGAATACTGTCCGAAACGGATATCCCTGGGCTGGTTTAGCGGTTATCATGCCGGTGTTGCGTATGGAGCCTATCCGCATCGTCCTGGCCAACCATAATCCGATTATCCGCAGTAATCTCCGATTGCTGCTTGAAAGAGAGCCGGGATTTCGAGTAATTGGAGAGGCGGCCGATGGACACGAGGCTATGGCATTAGCGGACTATGGACATCCGGATGTTGTTCTGCTGGACATACAGCTTCCACCCCGCAACGGGATTTTAACGGCGCGAGAAATGGTTTCGAAAGGGCGAGGTTATGGAATCATCTTCGTTACCGTTCTTAAAGATGAGGAGTATGTTGCCGAAGCGCTGAAGGCAGGGGCGCGCGGGTATGTACTCGAAGATGTCGCGTCAACCGATCTTCTTCCCGCCGTGCGGGCCGTGGCCGGAGGCGGTCGCTTTCTAAGCTCGGCGATCAGCCAAAGGTCAGTGCAAGAATGAATGTACTCTACGGGTGAAATAGTCCATAGACGACCACGGCGTTGTCGTAGTTCGGCACATACGCTCGGCCTCCGACTACCAACGGCGGCACAAATTTCACTAATGTGCCTAGCCGGTCACGTTTCGGATTTGCTTCGCTGTTCCAAAGCTCTTCCAACGTTTCGCGTTGAAGGCTCGCAAAACGCCCGCGGCATTTCCGTGATCTGCGCTCTTACCGGTGGTTAGCGTGGTCCAAACAATTCCGGTACCAGACTTATTCCCATCCGCGGAAAGAGTCAGTGCGCCGCCTGGCGATCCATGGGATGCGATGTTCCCGATAGCGAAGGGTGTGGGGTCGAGCACACCGCCCTGGAAATGAAACCCTTTGAGAAAATCGGATTCGCTCCATTGATAAATCGAAGGTCCCGTGGGGCTGTTCCAATACGCTGGCCCAGCCAGAATCCGTCCGCCTTTCAATTCGACCGATTGCACGAGGCGGCTGAGTTTACCGGTATCCAGAAGAAACAGCTCGCCCCTTTTGTCTCCGCAAAGAAGAATGTTTGTACCGGGTATCAGTAGCGGACCCGAAGAGCCCAGATCGGCGTCGCGCTGGTTGAGAGATTCGTAGTCGGGCGGTGTGAAATAGTCCTCTACTGTGAATTGTCCATTGTGAAGGCGAAGTTTGAGAACCGACGTGCCAAAGTTATTTTTTCCGTCCCAGGATCCGTTACCCACTTCGAAGTAGATGGCACCCGAACTATCGATCGCAGGACCACGGCCCGATTGCCAGATACCGCCCAAGGAGCCTGTTGGCGTGGTGCAAAACACTGCAGTCTGCCGTAGCGTGGCGGCATCGTATGCCATCACCCAGCCGTGATACGGCTTTATGTCTTCGTGAGATGCCCAGGTTATGATGACGTTGTCCTGAACCCGCGCCAGCGCCGCGCGCTGATTGCCGGCCCTGGGATCGAATGCGACACCCTGCGTGTTCGCCTGTATAGATGCGGGAGGAACCAATTCCTTGCCGCTTTTCAGATCCAGTTTGTGCGGCCTCTGAAAATATGCGCCATTCTCCTTTGTGCGTGCTACGACGTAAATCGCAGCGGCGGCTGAATCGATTACGGGAGTGCTTTCGATACCCGCATTTCCAACCACGTTTAGATCGTTTCGATTGGTGATATCGGCGACGGGAACTGGCGTGATTCCTGCCAATTCGTCCGTGAAATCCCGCATCCATAGCGGCGGGCCGTTTTTGTCAGCGTCGAACGCATACACCTTATCGTTCATGGTGGCCACATACAGCGCGTTGTGACCGTCCAGTCCAGGCGCATACAATGGCTGCGCATAGACAGCGCCATCCACGTAGTAGCTATAGAGCTTCCCAAAGCCGGTTGCACTTACGTTCTGCGCGTTAAGAATTGTCTCACCGGTGTTCGCGCCCGTGGCGGCGCGGTCGTAGCGATTCACCGTTACAGCAGCGGCGAGTAGGCCAACTGAAATTAGAGTCTTCATCGAGGGCGAAGCGAGAAATCTACTCGAGCACGATCAACATTTCCATCTCGCCGAGCGAAACATGGAAAGGGAGACTATGCGCGTTCCTATTCAACGATATCTTCTGATTCCAACACTTTATGATTGTCATCGTTCAAAGGGCGCCGTCCTCGCTTGCCCAACCAACGATCTCAAATGAGTGTACTGCCGAACACACCGTGGCGGTTACATGCAGTTTGTCAGCCACATGAAACGGGCAGGTGCCGAGTCTCACGATTCGTCGGAGGAAATTATGTTCACTTACAGCGTCAAATTCGTCTGCGGATCCCAAGGCGCAGCCGCCGCCACCGAGGTGGCCTGTTCACCGGTGCGTCAAGGGATATACGCTACTGAAGTCAATATTCACAATTTTCAGCGCGATAAAGAGGCCGTTATTGAGAAGCGTGCGATTGTACTTGTTCACAACGGCGATGCCGTGGGCCGCGAGCCGAAGTTCGTGAAAGCCCAGGCATTCGACAAGATCGCGTTACCGCCAGACAGCGGCACGATGGATGATTGCTGCCGGCTCGGCGAGAAACTGCAGTTTGCGGCCGGTCGCCTCAATATCGGGTTCTTAGAGATTTTGAGTAGCGTCGAGCTCAGCGTCACAGCAGTCTACACGGCGACCGATTTGAAGTCGGCCAGCATCAGTATCGATGTGGAAAGCATAGCCGGCCGGCAAATCGGTTAAGGTAATTAAGTTAATAGGTTGCGCGGCCTCCGCTTGCGTCATAGCATTGGCCGGTTACGAAGGAGCAGTCAGGGCTGGCGAGGAAATGGACGACTGCCGCGACTTCTTCGGGCGTGCCCGTGCGCCGCATCGGTATGCGCTCAGTCATATAGTCGACCTGGGCCGGCGTCAACTGATCCAGAATCTTGGTGTGGATCACGGCTGGAGAAACTGCATTCACACAAATGCCGTTCGTAGCCAACTCTTTCCCCAACGACTTGGTCAGCGCGATCACCGCCGCCTTACTGGCCGAGTAGGGCACCATATTCGGGTTGCCTTCCTTCCCTGCGATTGACGCTATATTCACGATCCGTCCGTATTTTCGACGTAGCATGTGAGGGGCCACGAGCTGGCAAAACCGAAAGACACCCGTGAGATTGATGGCAATCGCGCGGCTCCAGTCTTCTTCGGTCTGCTCCCAGATCGGGGCCGCGCGTCCGGCAATACCCGCATTGTTTACAAGAATGTCGATTTGGCCGGCCTTCGCTAGCACGTTCTCAACGGCTCGCTCTATCGAATCGCGCTGAGAAACGTCACATTCCACCGCGAATGATCCGGCATTCAATGAACCGGCCACCTTGATGGCGTCTGTAATATTCAAGTCCGCAACAGCGATCGTCGCGCCGGCAGCCGCCAAGCGGCGTGCAATTGCCTCGCCAATCCCCGTCGCCGCTCCGGTCACAATGGCTATCTGTCCGTTCAGCTCAAACATGGAAATTACACGATAGCGAACGCGGCCATGCTATTCGACACGATGCAAGAGTACGGCGGTACTGTCGAAATCTCCTCGCAGGGTCACATTTACACCCTGCTGCATCAAGTACGCCCCGCTGGAATTGCCCAATGGCTTGCCATCCAGCGATTCCAGCCGGTAGACGGCGCGGGCATCCAGGCCCTCTAAAAGCAGTGCTGGAGGCGGCGTATTGTATTCCTGTGAATGCCGGAACGCAAACAGCACGGCTTCTCTACCATCCGTTGATACATATTCGTTGGCTGTTGTGTCGCTCAAGCGCGGCGACAGCAGCCGGTACAAATTCCCAAATTGCACGGTGGTGCGAATTCGCTTGTCGAGCGCTACCATGCGCTTGGCGAGTTCCGTATCGGCGTCAGACCATCTGTTCAGGTTGGCTCCAATGCCCAGCGCTCCCTGCATGGCTACCAGGAAGCGGTATTGCAGCGGGGTACTGCGACGGTTCATGTTTGGCACGTCCGTGACCCAGGCTGACATGAACTTCGCGGCATAGGCTTGCGAAAATCCCTCCTGGATTCGCAGGCGGTCGAAGGCCTCCGTGTTATCCGAGGTCCAGACTTCATCCACATAGCGCAAAACGCCCAGATCGATGCGGCCGCCACCGCCCGAGCAAGACTCGATCTCGAGTCCGGGGTGTTTTTCGCGCAGTTGCTTCATGATGTCGTAGTAGTTCCACACATACTTCACCCACAGTTCCCGCTGCTGTTCTACCGGCACTTCCGGCCAGCCTGGCTCGGAAAAGATACGATTCATGTCCCATTTGAAATAGCGGATTTTATAAGTGCTCGCGAGCTTGTCCAGTACACCGAAGATGTAGTCTTTCACGTCGTCGCGGGCCATGTTCAAAATCAATTGATTGCGTAACTCGCTGCGCGGACGTCCGGGGAAGTTCATTACCCAATCCGGATGCGCGCGATATAGATCGCTATCCGGATTTACCATTTCGGGTTCCACCCACAAGCCGAAATCCATGCCGAGGGAATTCACACGTGTAATCAGCCCGTTCAAGCCATTCGGAAATTTTTGAGGATTGACGGTCCAATCGCCCAATCCCGCGTGATCGTTATTTCGTTTGCCGAACCAGCCGTCGTCTATGACGAACAATTCCACACCGAGCTTGGCGGCTTTTTCGGCGAGCGCTATCTGTCCCGCTTCGTCCACGTTGAATTCGGTGGCTTCCCACGAGTTGTACAGAACCGGCCGCGGCCGCGCTTTGAGCCCGTCCGGCTGGATGTCGCTGCGCTCCAGATCGTGCAGCAAGCGCGACGCCTCACCAAACCCGCGTTGCGCGTAGCCTGCATAAAATACCGGAGTCTCGAGTGATTCGCCCGGTTTCAGCCAGTAAGCAAAATCGAACGGATTGAATCCGCCGGTTACGCGCACCTGCCGGTAAGGTGTCTGCTCCACGCTGATCCGCCAGTTTCCGCTCCAGGCCAGCGCTCCGAACCACACGCGGCCGTTGGTCTCGTCCGCATCGCCTTCGTCGATGGCGAACCACGGATTGATGTTGTGGCCGGTGTGCCCGGTGCGGCTCTCGAGAGTTTTGATGCCTTCATGAATCGGCTCACGATTGAGCTGTGTCTCCGCAGCCCATCGCCCACTCAGATAAGAGAGCCGGTAGCCGACACCGGCAGGCAAATACCAGGCTGCCGATTGCGCGCTCTCGAGCGTAATTGCCTGCTTGCTGCGGTTCCGGATAATTGATTTGCGGCCGATCGTTCCGCTATGGACGATGTAGTCGAGCTCCACCTCGATGTCGTCGTGAATGTCTTTGAGCGTGATCGCGAGCTCATTGGCTTTCGCCTGATGGGACACGTAGTGCAAGACCAGATCGCGATCGCCATCGGCGCGCGTGATTTTGAGCGCCGGCTCATCGAAGCGTGGCCCACCCCAGCCGGGATACTCTTCGTTTTCGAGCATCTGGTGCGGATCGAAAGAAGAAATGTCTCGTTTTCGTTCGGCTGCCGGTACATCCTCGACACGCCACAGCGGCCCGCCCCAGTACAGGTGCTGCAACTCGTTTTCGGGAGACAGACCCATCGCATAGGAACTCGTATGCGTCGTCAACAGCCAGACGTGACGGCCGGCGTCGTGGCGAATGCTCTGCGCCGAAGCGCACAACGCCAGCAACATCACAAAAATCAACCTGCTCACATATCCTCCCTGATGTTCAAGATCCGATTTGCTGTTTCCCGTTCGAGCACCTGGCGCTTTCCGCCTGGCCAGAGAATCTCGATCCGGTCCACAATGCGCGCTTCGCCCAAGCCGAAATGCAGCCGCAAATCGTTTTGCGAAAGATAGCTTCCGCCCGAACGCACTTCGCCAGATTGTGTCCGCCCGCCCGCGGTCAGCCTCACGCGCGCGCCGATCCCGCTGCGGTTCGAGCGCATGCCCGACAATTTCAGAATCACCCAATTCCCTGACGGAGCCGCGGTTTGCTTCCACAGCGACGGCGCTTCATTCTGATTGTTTACGGCGATCTCTACGATTCCGTCGTTATCCATGTCGCCGAAAGCGGCGCCGCGCGCTGAATGAAGCTCGGCCAAGGCCGGCCCGGCACTCTGCGAAATGTCCTGAAACTTTCCATTTCTGAGATTGCGGTATAGAATGGCCCGGTCTTTGTAGTGAATGTCGATATGCAAATTGTCTACTTCCGGGAAGGCGTGCCCGTTCACCAGCAGCAGATCTTTCCAGCCGTCGTTATCGAAATCGAAGAAGCCGGCGCCCCAACCGACGTAACGTGTATTTCCGCCGAGTCCGGCTTCGAGCGTGACATCGTCGAAGATTCCTTTTCCTCGATTGCGGTAGAGCGTCTCGAATTCATCGGAAAAATTGCTTCGAAAAATTCCCGCGTGTCCGTCACCCGCATAATCCGCCGCGTCTACGCCCATCCCGGAAAGCGCTTTTCCGTTCTGGTCGAACGCCACTCCGCGGAGCACGCCTTCTTCCTCGAAGCGGCCGCCGCTTTTGTTGATGTAGAGCAGGGAAGGCGTCTGGTCGCAAGCGACGTAAATGTCGGTTAAGCCGTCTTCGTTAAAGTCGCCGGTCAAGACGCTTAAGCCGTAGTGCCCTTCCGGCTTCGCTACTCCCGAAACCTCTGAAATATCCCGAAACGTCCCGTCGCCATTGTTCCTATATAAAAGGTTGCGATCGAATGGCAGCCCGCGCGGCCCGCAATTCACAGCAATGCCGCGGTAGTAACAGTAGGGGTTCGCGCCCGGCTTGGGCGTGGTGGCCGGGTCGAATTGCAGGTAGTTTGCGACGAACAGATCCAAGTGCCCATCCGCGTCCATATCGACAAACGCGCAGCCGGTGTTGTAGCGGGTGCGGTCTTGCGTCAAATGCGCCGTTGCCGTCACGTCACTGAAACGTTTGCCTTCGATATTGCGATACAGGCGATTCGCGCCCCAGTAAGTCACGAACAAATCGGTAAATCCGTCGTTATCGTAGTCCCCCGCGCAGACCCCCTGTGCCCATCCTGATGAACGCAAGCCTAGCTCGACGGTCACGTCCCGAAAATGTTTGCCCCCTTCGTTGCGATACAAACGATTGGTGCCGCCATCGCCTGAGAGAACGAACAGGTCGAGCCAGCCATCGTTGTCGTAGTCGATCCAGGCGATGCCACTGCCCGTAGTCTCGATGATGTATTTCTTCGAAACCGCTCCGCCGTTCGGAAATACATCCGTCATGCCAAACTGTTTTGCGACGTTTTCGAACCGCGGCTGAAAAACTCCCAGCGCGCTTATCAGCAGCGACACGCAGAATCTCGTCACTGCTTCCCTGGTTTCTCCCCGAGCTTTTTCAGGAAATCCGAGAATTCGCCATCAGCCGGCTTTTGCAACCGGTCGAGGATAGCCTTTTCCGCCGCCGCCTTGTCCATGTCGCCGGCGTTGCGATAGGCAGTCAGTAGCGCATAGTGAGCACCTTCATTCGAAGGCTGAAGTTCCACCGCTTTTTTCAGAAGCGGTAGCGCTTTTTCTCCAGGCTCAAGTTTGGCGAGCGCGATCAAAGCCTGTACGAAACCGGGCGAAAGCGCAACCTCACGCTCGAAATGCGGTTTGGCCTCGCTGGACTTTCCCTTTACCTGCGCAATCTGCCCTAACTGAAATTCACAGGCCGCGTCTTCCGGACTCAGTTTCAACTCAGCCTGAAATTCAGCCGCCGCGCGCTCCAATGCCTCCGAATTGTGGCTCTCGAGCAGGATCGCTCGGCCTAGCCGGTAGTGCAGTTCGGGCGCCGCGGAATTCAGTTCAATCGCTTTGCGGTATTCGGCCGCCGCTTCGCTGTAGCGATTCTCGACTTCGAGCACCTCGGCCGATAGCTCGTGCACACGATAGGAAGCCGGCGCGCCTTGAAACATCGCGAGCGTTGCCTCGTTAAAGGCTTTCATGTGTAGCTTGGCCCGGAGATACAGCACGTCAGCATCATTCGGAAATCGTTTGCGCAGATCGTCGAGCGTTGCAAACGCTTTGCCTTCGTCTCCGATCGCGGCATAGCACTTCGCCGCCGCCAGGCCAGCCAGGCGGTCTGTAGTTGTCAAATTGGCCAGCGCGGTGCGGCAATCGCCCATGGCGGCTTGCGTCAGTGCCAGAAAGAGGCGTGCCCGCGCGTCCTGCGAGTCTTTCGCCGCTTCCTTTAATTTGGCCAGAGCCACCGAATAGCGGCCGGCTTCGAACGCCGCGATCCCGTCTTCGCGAGCCGACGCTGCCCAGAGCAGGGAAGCAACCAAAAAACAACTAATGCCCCGCATCGTCCAGCATCAATTCCGAATTTCCGAACCGCTGATGCAACTTGCCCTGGTAGTAGCGAAAGCTCACGAGAGGCGGCGGGCCGGGCGCGATTCGCATTCCCGGTCCTACGCGTGAATCCGGCGTCTCGGCTACGGAAACACAACGCCCGGAAGCCTCGATGCGCGCGATCACATCGTTTTCCGAGACAGGGGCGGCCAGGAGGACAGCAAGAAGGATCCACTTCATCGTCCGCTCAATTCTTCGAGCGCATGCCGCGCCGTCTCGTTTCCAGGTTTCCGCTCGAGTAGTTTTTGCATTAGTTCCCGCGCCCTGTCCACGTTTCCCCGCTGTACGTAGAGCCGCGCCAGATTCAGGTAGAGTATATCGTCGTCGGGAGCGACCCGGAGACCATATTCAAAGGCGGCGATCGCATCGCCGGTCTTGCCCTGTTGAATATAAAGGACGCCCAGATTGTTGATCGGCTCGGGAAAGTCACTTTTGAGGGCAATAGCCCGCTCGAAGTATTTGCGCGCTTCTTCCGCCTGGCCTTGCTTCGCCAGCGCCAGGCCCAGCCCGTTCGCGGCTTCCGCCATTTTCGGATCGAGGACGAATGCCCGGCGGTAAAAATCCTCCGCCTGCCTGGGTTGTTCCAGTTTGTCCGCCACATGTCCGGCGTTCAGCAACGTATAGAGAAGGTCAGGCTTGAGGGCCAGCGCTTTCGCATACTGCTCGCTCGCCTGCCGCGGATCCTTGCGCGCATCGCACACGTCGCCGAGTCCAGACCAGGCTTCGGCGTTTGACTCGTTCACCCGCAGCGCGTCACGAAACCGTCTATCGGCCTCATCCAGGCGATTGGCCTCCAAATGGATGCGGCCTACTAACACGAGGACGCGTGCGTTGTCGGGCGTTCGTTGCAACACCTGTTCCAGGTAGGGAAGCGCCTGCTCGGAATAACCGGCCCACAAATACGCCGCGCCGAACTTGAAGAAGTCGCGGTGCGGTGTCCCTATATAGTCGCCGGCGAACGGCAGGCCGAGGCGGGGCGAGAAATGCGCCAATTCGCGCAAATCCGCATCTACCTGCCGCTTTGATGGGGTTTTGGCGTAGACCTTCACCGCGTGGCCGGATTCGTTCAATAGGAGCGTCAGAGGGCCGGATAATCCGGTGCGCCAATCGAAAAGATAGCGCCGGAAAATCTGATACTGCTCCTTGTTCGCTTCAATTACGAACAAGCCCGGTCCGCGCTGAGGTTCGGGGAGGGGAAGGGGCTCGAGAAACCAAGTGTCTTCAAGAGAAAGACTATTATCTCCGCGCACGGGCCCCGCAGGCATTGGCTTCGAAGGGCGAAACTCTTTGGCCGCGATGTCCGCCGATCCTTCGACGATGCTGTACGTCTTTCCGGCTCTGAGATTCAAGAATTCCTGGACTGCTCCGGAGGGCCACGTCACACGAACGCGCGCGGCCGTGTCCGCATGGCCCAAACCGAAGATCATGCGCTTGCTGTGCTGCGACAGAAAACCGGATCCGGCGCTCAGCCACTTGGCGCGGCCGTCGACTTCGATGCGTGCGCCGATGGCATCACGATTCGATTTCGTGCCCTGTAAACAAAACGCAATCGAACGATTGCCGCCTGCCCAGTCGTTTTGCAAAAAGCGTATCTGAGGACCCAGTCGACTCTTAAGGATGACGTCGGGACGGCCGTCACCATCGAAATCGGTGACTACAAAGGCGCGGCTATCGTCAGCAAAATCGAGGCCGCTCACGCCAGACACGTCAACGTATCTGCCATTCTGGCGCGCGAGCAGCACGTTGGGCTCGCGTCCGTTCCAGCTATAGTCCTCGCGGATAAATTGATTAATCGCGTTCCAGCCGTTTTCGTAGGCGGCAGACGGCTTCGCTTCAGTTGGAGAATGCGCCACCACCTGGCGCCAGAAGAAGCTATTCAAGTCCGTTTCGGACTGGTTCGTCAACATGCCGCAGGTAATGAAAATTTCGGCGTGGCCGTCGTTATCCAGGTCGTGGCCCTCTGCCGCCCAAGCCCAACGCCCGAACGCGGCTTGCTCGCGCTCGGTTACGTCTTCAAAGGTGCCATCGCCGCGATTGTGAAACAGCGAGTTCCCCATCGTGTGCCGGCGGTAGGCGTCGGCGTGTTCTTTGGCGGGGATGAACTGCGGATTGCGAATCACACGTTGGCCGGAGTCAGTCCACATATTCGCAACGTACAGATCGGGCCGGCCATCGCCATCGTAGTCGAACCAGGAAGCGCTCATGCCGGGTCCAATGTCGTCAACGCCCGCCGCCGCGGCTCGGTCTTTGAAATGACCGCCCGTGTTCACATAGAAATTCTTTCGACCGAAGTCGTTCGCCACATATAAATCCGGCCAGCCGTCGCCAGTTGTATCGCACCAGGCAGGCGCGAAGCTAAAGCGGTCGTTGTTTTCATTGAGCCCGGTTTCGGCTGTCGCGTCTTCGAAAAGGCCGCTGCCATCGGCCGCCAGCCGGTTGCGGAAAAGGAAATTCGGCGGCCCGTTGCGGGCATCGTGATACGGGGAGGCGTAGGTGTATTGGGCTTCGCTCTGGAAGTACACATAGCAGCACAGGTAGAGATCGAGCTTGCCATCGCGATCGAAATCGGCCGCCGCCATACCAGTAAAACCGCCTCGCGGCTGGGTGGCGAAACGAAAAGCGTCGGTGCGCAGACCGAAGCGCGTTCCCTCGTTTATGAGTAAAACGGGGCCACTTGCGCGGAGCACGACCAGGTCCTGCCGCCCGGAATTTCGGAGATCCAGAAACAAAGCGCAGGAAGTGTCGTCGAGGAAGCCGACGCCCCAGGCTTCCGTGATGTCGACTAAGCGTCCATTTTCGCTGAACTTGAAGAGCCGGTTCGGCAGACCACCTGGCTGGCATACATAAATCTCATCCACACCGTCGCCGTCGATATCGCCGGCGGCGATTCCGTTACTGCCATAGATGTCTATACCACCGGCGGGATCAAGCCGCGAGCGCCAGTAGGGGATTCCTCTGGACAATTGTTTGTCGTCGCTCAAGAATGCAGCCGTGACGTCACGGAAGTAAGGTTTCGTGGCGCTCGCCACCTGTTCGTCTATGGGAGCGAA
>Ga0068853_100002236_pt1 | contig 14458 bp, 7 predicted proteins | sample KBSCornC32_FD_65655 | JGI IMG/M metagenome (GOLD analysis project Ga0068853, IMG submission 65655) | Corn rhizosphere microbial communities from Kellogg Biological Station, Michigan, USA - KBS Corn C3-2 | ecosystem: Host-associated > Plants > Roots > Rhizosphere > Soil ...
TCCCGCAGGCCTACGGTCACTTCGGCGCCGCCGTCGCCGTGGACAGCGGCGTGGTCGCGATCGGCGAGCCCGGCTACGACAACGGCGCGCACGCGGACGCAGGACGCATCACCCTCCTGCACGATCGCAACCGCAACCTCCCCACGTACACGCCGCCCCAGTTCGACGGCTTGTACTTCTGGGACAGCACGGTCGACAACGGCCGTTTCGGCAGCAGTGTCGCCGTCGCGGGCGACGGCATCGGCACCAACGGCACCGGCAACTGGATCGCCGGTGGCGCACCCGGATCGAGCACGGGTTGCAGCTCGCTGATCTACTTCGGCGACGACCAGTCCTGGGACGACAAGGGCAGCGTATGCGGTGCCGCCGCGGGCGACACGTTCGGTGCATCGGTCGGCGTGTATTCGTTCGGTGCCAACGACATGCTCATGGCGGTCGGCGCGCCCGGCGAAGGCATCACGACCGGCGGCGCACACGTCTATCACCTGTCGGGCGGCGCGCTCGCGAACCTGAGCAACCTGCAAGCCGAACACCCGGGACAGTTCGGCTTCTTCGGCACCAGCATCGCCATCGACGGCCAGCGCCTCTACGTCGGTGCGACCGGTGGCGACAAGCCGGGCACGGGCCGCACGGGATCGGTCACCCTGTTCGACCCGGGCGGCCCGAACCACTACACGCTCGACGGCGAAGTCTTCCCCGGCAGCGATGCCCAGGCGGGCGACCTCTGCGGTGCTTCGATTCATGTGAACCCGATCGGTACCGACTTCGCGATGGGATGCCCCGGCAGTGACGCGCAGAGCAACGGCGAAGGCTTCGCACGCGTGGTCACGCCGATCCCGTTCCTCGGCGGCACGCTCTGGATCGACCAGGCATTGCAGATGGGCAGCCTGCCCCACGGCGCCGACGACATGGGACGCGGTGTCGCGGTGGTCGGCGACCACGTCTTCGCCGGCGCGCCGCTCGCCGACGATGCGCTCGGCAGCGACAACGGCATCGTGCAGATCTTCGGGCCCGACGAACTGTTCGCGAATGGCTTCGATTGACGCGCCGTTCGATCGATGCGCGGTTCGATCGACGCGCGACGGAATGTTCGCGTCGCCGCACCTCGTGTTGCAGCGCTTGCGCGTATCGCGGCGGCGCCTTCGATCCGATTGACGCCCCCGCAAGGCGAGGTCATCGTGCGGAACCGGAGCAGCATGTGTGCTCCGGAAGCGGCCGCCGGTGCGACGGTGGCCGGATGCCCCTCCGACCGCGACGCCTTGCGCCATGATCGCATCGACACGACCCTCGCGACGCTGGCTGTTCGCCGCGATCATCCTCGCGACCGTGCTCGGCTGGTGCATCGTGATCGGCGCGCTCGCGCACGGTGGCCAGCCCGATCCGCCGGCGTTGCGCGCCGCGGCGACGCTGCTCGACGGCGCCTGGCGATTCCGCACCGGTGACGATGCGCGCTGGTCGGACCCGCTCACCGACGACAGCGCATGGGAACTCATCGACCTCACCGCCCCGCCGGGCAGTCACGACGACGACGTCGGCCTGCCCGACCACGTCAGCGGATGGATGGCGCACGGACATCCCGGCTACACCGGCTATGCGTGGTATCGGCGCGCGGTGGACGTGCCTGCCGCGCCTGCGTCGTGGGACATCCTCGGTCCGACGCAGGTGGAGGACGGTTACGAGCTCTATTGGAACGGCCGGTTGCTCGGCGGATCGGGCCGCCTCGGGCCGCACCCGCGCGTGGTCGGCACGCGGCCGCTGCAATTCGCGCTACCCGCCGACGCGACGGGTAAGCGCGGGATTCTTGCGCTTCGCGTCTTCGAGCTGACGCGCGCAGGAACCAGCCCGGACGGCGGTGGCGTGCACAACGCGCCGATCCTCGCGCCCCGCCCCGTCGGCGATGCCCTTCATCGCGCGCAATGGGACCGCACGATCGCCGGCTACCTCGTCGATGCGATCGAGCCGCTGGCGATGTTCGTGCTCATCGGCCTCGCGCTGGGGTGCCGGCCTCGCGGCCACTACCGCGGTTTTCTCGCCTTCGCGAGCCTCGCGCTCGCCCTGACGGCCGTCCGTCGCCTCGACAACGCGCTCGTCTCGTGGACCGATCTCATGGATCTGCCGACCTACGCGTGGCTGGCGACGTATCTGTGGATGCCCACGCTCGCTGCGTGGACGCTCGCATGGAATCGCTGGCTCCCGCGTTCGTCGCGCGTCATCGACGTTGCGGCGCTGATCATCATGGTCGCGGGCATCGCCGGCACCCTCATGCACTCGGCGAGCACGACGAGTGCCAGCCGTTTCGCCTCGATCGCGCTGTTCGTCGTGATCGGCGTGCGCATCGCCCGTGGTGGCGCGATGCGGGTGCTCGCCCTGACCACGTTGGCGCTGATCGTCGTCGCATTCTTCGGCGGCGAGCTGCTCGATCCGCTCGGCGTACCGGGAATCTGGTTTCCCTTCGGCATCGGCGTGTCGCGAACGCAATACCTCTACGCGGCGTTCATTCCGTTGCTGGCGTGGCTCGTCGCGCGCACGTTGGACGACCGCGCGCGCCCTGCTCCGCCCCGGCTCGTTATCGACGTGGCCCAAGGCCGAGCAGGATAGGGCGCAACCTCCGCCCACACGTCGGATGACGGAGACCGGATGTTCGCCTGCGGGTTCGGTCGAGCGCACACCGCACGGCCCGGCTCGCATCGTTCGCCGCGCGGGACCGCAGCGACGACCGTAGGCGGGTTGCGTGCGCGCGCCGCCGAACGCAAGATGCGTCGCTTCGTTTCCATGCGATCCATGCCCGGCCGCGAATGTCGATCCGGCACGTGCGCGTTCGTCGTCATGGAAAACCCGCCGAGAGCCGCCATGCACGCCATGCCCACCGAACCGACGCCGTCCGCATCCGCAGCGCCCCGTTCGCTCTGGTCGCAACTGCGCGAGGCCGTTCGCGGTACGCAGGCCGACTACACGAAGATCCCGCTGCGCCACGCGGTGTTCCTGCTCGCCGTGCCGATGGTGCTGGAACTGGTGCTGGAGTCCACCTTCGCCGTCGTGGACATCTTCTTCGTCGCCAAGCTGGGACCGTCGGCGGTCGCCACGGTCGGGCTGACCGAGAGCTACCTGTTCCTGCTGTACTCGCTGGCGATGGGCCTGGCGATGGCCGTCACCGCGGTGATCGCGCGGCGCGTGGGCGAAGGCAAGGCCGACGAAGCCGCCGTGACCGCGGTGCAGGCGATCATCGTGGCGCTGCTCGCATCGATCGTGCCGGCGGCGATCGGCATCGCCTGCGCGCCGGACCTGCTGCGCCTCATGGGCGGCGATGCGTGGGCGATCGAGCACGGCTACCGCTACGCACGCTGGATGCTCGGCGGCAACGCGGTCATCATGCTGCTGTTCGTCATCAACGCGATCTTCCGCGGTGCAGGCGATGCCGCGATCGCGATGCGCGTGCTGTGGCTGTCGAACGGGCTCAACATCCTGCTGTGCCCGCTGCTCATCTTCGGCGTCGGCCCGTTCCCGCAGTGGGGCATCGAGGGCGCGGCGATCGCCACCACCATCGGCCGCGGCACCGGCGTGCTGTTCCAGCTGTGGGTGCTGTTCCGCGGCGGCAAGCACATCCGCGTGGCGGCCTCGCACGTGGCGTGGCACGGCGCCGTGCTCTGGAACATCGTGCGCACGTCGCTCGGCGGCGTCGGCCAGATGCTGGTCGCGATGACGTCGTGGATCTTCCTCATGCGCATCCTCGCCAGCATCGGCAGCGAAGCGGTGGCCGGCGCGACCATCGCGATCCGCTTCATGATGTTCACGATGATGCCGGCCTGGGGCATGTCGAACGCGGCGGCCACCCTGGTCGGGCAGAACCTCGGCGCGCAGCAACCCGACCGCGCGGAAGCGGCCGTGTGGCAGATCGGCCGCTACAACATGGCGTACCTGATCGCGGTCTCGCTCGCGTACTTCTTCCTGCCGCAGCACATCGTCGGCTTCTTCACGGACGACGCGAAGGTCGTCGCCGTCGGCACGGAGTGGCTGCACATCCTGTCGTACGCGCTGTTCGTGTACGGCTGGTGGATGGTGAGCGTGCAGGCGTTCAACGGCGCCGGCGACACGGTGACGCCGACGTGGATCAACGTGGTGTTCTTCTGGCTGATCCAGATTCCGCTCGCCTGGTGGCTCGCGCTGCACCTGGGCTGGCAGGAAACCGGCGTGTTCTGGGCCGTGTTCGTCTCGGAAACGTCAGTCGGCCTGTTCACGCTGTGGCTGTTCTCGCGCGGGCGCTGGAAGACGGCGCACGTGTAGCGGACGTCGGACGAGCGCATGAAGATCGCCACGTTCAACATCAACGGCATCCGGTCGCGCCTCGGCAACCTGCTGCACTGGCTCGAGCGGGAGGAGCCCGACGCCGTCTGCCTGCAGGAACTGAAAGCCACCGACGCGATGTTCCCGCACAAGGAACTCGCTGCGGCCGGCTACGGATCGTCCTGGGTCGGCCAGAACGCGTGGAACGGCGTGGCGATCCTCGCCCGCGGCGCCCAGCCCGTGACGACGAACCGCCGTCTCCCCGGCGATCCCTCGGACACGCAGAGCCGCTATCTCGAAGCGGCCGTCGGCGGCGTCATGATCGGCTGCCTCTACCTGCCCAACGGCAACCCGCAGCCGGGTCCGAAGTTCGCCTACAAGCTCGCGTGGTTCGAACGCCTGATCGCGTACGCCTCGACGCTGCGCGCGCTGCCCCATCCGTTCGTGCTCGCCGGCGATTTCAACGTCGTCCCCACCGACGCCGACATCTACAACACGCGCTCGTGGCTGAAGAACGCGTTGCTGCAGCCGCAAGCGCGCGCGTGCTATTCGAGGCTGCTGGAACAGGGCTGGACCGATGCGCTGCGCACCCTGCACCCGAGCGAACGCATCTACACGTTCTGGGACTACTTCCGCCGCCACTGGGAAACCGATTCCGGCTTGCGCATCGACCACCTGCTGCTCAACCCGGTGGTCGCGCCCCGGCTCGCGGAAGCAGGCGTCGATCGCTGGGTGCGCGGCGAGAAGGGGGCGAGCGACCACGCACCGACATGGATCGTGCTGGAGGATGCGCCGCCGGCACGGCGGCGCAGCGCGAAGAAGGCACCGGCGGTCGCGACTCGCCCCGGATCGGGACGCACGCGGCCCTAACGCAAGGGTTCTTTCGACGATCTCGACGATGGCCTGTCGCGCGCGTTGCGCTGCCGGCTGTCCCGCCGAACGCGTGGCCGACGAGCCCGGTCCTGCGTGCCCACGGGCGATCTCCGGATCGCTCGCGAACGCACCCGTGCCCTTCCCGTTCGATGTATGGCGTCGACGTGGGGTTTGTGGCTACTCTGCGCCGCCGACACCGCTCTCGGTCGGGACAGGGGCACATCGATGAATCGCAACGACGCAGGCAACGCGTGGATGCAGGCGTGGTCGACGCGCCTGTCGGTGATCGCGGCGGGATTGATCGGCGTCGGCAGCGCGCTCGCGCAAGTACCGCAGTCGCCGTCGATTCCGCTCACGATGGACGGCACGGTCTACGCCGCGCTCGCGACGCCGGACGGGCACGTGATCATCGGCGGCGATTTCACCCACATCGCCGGCCAGCCGCACGCGCACATCGCGCGCCTCAACAGCGACGGTTCGCTCGACGACGGCTGGAACGCGACGGTCGACGACCGCGTGACGGCCCTCGCCAGCAACGGGTTCGATGCGCTCTACGTCGGCGGCTGCTACACGCATGCCAATGGCACGACGCGGCGCTACCTGGCGAAGTTCGCGCTCGATACCGGCACCCTCGACGCGAACTGGACACCGAGCCCCGATACCGGTTGCATCGATGCCCTCGCCTACGACGGTGCCGGTCATGTCTACGCATCCGGAGCGTTCCTGCGCATCGACGGCAGCGACCATATCCGGATCGCCAAGCTCGATGCCGACGGCAGCGGCAACGCCGATCCGGACTGGATGCCAGGGGCCGATGACCGCATCCTGTCCATCGCGATCGACAATGACGGCGCCGTGTATGTCGGCGGCGACTTCACCAGCGCGGGCGGCGAGCTGCGCCAGCATGCTGCGCGCCTTTCACCGAACGCTCCCGCCGTCGCGGACAGTTGGGATCCGAGCCCCGACTGCAGCGTGCGCGCGATCGCGCCGGACAACGCGGGTTCGGTCTATCTCGGCGGATGCTTCATCCAGCTGCACGGATTGTTCCGACCGTTCGTCGCGAAAGTGTCGAGCGACGACGGCGCGCTCGATCCGAACTGGGGCACGGGTCCGATCCCCGACGGCAGCCTGCACACGCTGCGCATCGCCGCGAACCGACTCTACGTCGGCGGCGAGTTCCACACTATCGGCGGTGCCACGCGCGCCTACGCGGCGCGCCTTGCACTGACCGGTACCGGCGCCGCCGACACGTGGGACCCGCTGCTCGATTCGCGCCAATACCAGGGCGTGCTCGCGATCGCCGTGAATTCGAGCGGCAACGCCACGCTCGGCGGCGTGTTCGACCAGTCGAACGGCGTGCCGCGACGCGGCGTTGCCGTCGTATCCAGCACCGGCGTCCTGCAACCGGCCGCGGATGCGACATCGCCCGGCATTGTCGAAGCGATCGTCGCGCTGCCCGGGGGCGGCGCGATCGTCGGCGGAACGTTCAACGCGGCGGCCGGCGTCGACCGCAACAATCTCCTGCGGTTGAAGCCGGATGGTTCGCTCGATCCGGCCTGGAATCCGGACCCGAACAGCAGCGTCTTCTCGCTGGCGGCGCGCGGCGGTTGGATCTACGTCAGCGGATTGTTCTCGCAGATCGGCGGCCAGGCGATCAGCGGCCTTGCGCGCGTCTCCGACGCAGGCGTCACCGACGCGACATGGACACCGAGCGGATTCGGCGCGTCGATCGCCGTCGACAGTACCGGCAACGTCTACACCCTGCTCAACGGCGGCCTGGCGAAGATCCTCCCGGACGGAAGCACGGATGCGAGCTGGACGCCGAATCCCGACAGCAGTGTGCAGGCGATCGCCGTCGACGCCACGGACCGGCTCTATGCCGGCGGGTTCTTCCAGGCGATCGGCGGCCAGGCGATCCCCTATCTCGCGCGCCTGCACGCCGACGGTACCGCCGATACCACCTGGACACCCGCCGCCGACGGCGGCGTGACGTCCGTCGTGCCCGACGATGCCGGCAGCGTGTTCGCGTCCGGTTCGTTCTCGCACATCGGCGGCGCGGTCCTGTTCACCGGCGTCGCCAAGCTGTCGTCGAGCACGGCGCTGGCCGATCCCGATTGGTTGGCACCGTCCTGCCCCGGTGCGAGGGTGGCGCTCGACCAGGCACGGACGCACGTGTTCCTGACCCATTGCTATGCATCGCTGATCCGCCTGCCGATCGCGGGTCCGGCCGTTGCCGGCGACGGCTGGGGCGCACAGACCGACGTCTATCCGGGCGTCACGATCAATGCGATCGCCGCCGACATCAATGGCGCCGTCCACGTCGGCGGGCTGTTCAATTCACTCAACGGCGTGTCGAGCACGTCGCTCGCCGCGTTGCCCGCGACCGCGCCTGCGCTGGCGACCTCCGAACGCACCTGGCTCACGGCGTTGTACACCGCGACCAACGGCGGGCAGTGGATCGCGAGCGATCACTGGAACGGCGCCGTGGGCACCGAGTGCATATGGTTCGGCGTGCGCTGCGTGAACGGCCATGTCTTCGAGCTCACGCTGTTCGGCAACAACCTCGTTGGAACCCTGCCGAGCCTTGCACCTCTGACGGGCCTTCGCATCTTCGACGTGCGTTCCAACCAGTTGCACGGATCCATGCCCAGCTTTTCCGCGTCGACGTCGCTGGCCACGATCCTCGTGTCGGGCAATCTGTTGTCGGGAGCGATTCCGCCGATCTCGTCGCTGACGAACCTCGTCGATTTCGAGGTCGAATACAACGCATTCACCGGCTCGCTGCCGTCGTTGGATGGCCTTACTCATCTGACCACGTTCCTCGCCGGCTCCAACCAGCTGAGCGGGACGATTCCCTCGCTGCGAGGGCTCTCGGAAATGCTGATGTTCCGCGTCGGCGACAACCAGCTCACCGGCTCAATTCCCGATACGAGCGAGCTGAGGGTCATCGTGTTCGACGTCTCCGACAACCAGCTCACCGGGACGATCCCGGCCGCTCCGTACACGGCCCTCTACTACGTCAGCAACAACCACCTCGGCGGCAACCTGCCCGAGTTCACGTCGATGCCGAACCTGTTCGTCTTCGATGCAAGCCACAACCAGCTCAGCGGCAACCTGCCCGACCTTTCCGCCGCCACCAATCTCCAGATAATGAACGTCGCCTTCAACCAGCTCGGCGGATCATTGCCACCTCCCCCGCCGAACCTGCCACCGAACGGCGCGACGATCTGCCCGAACCTGTTCTTCCCCTACGTCGACAACCCCGCCTGGGATGCAGCGACCGGCAACACGCCGTGGTACCTGCCTTGCGACCGGATCTTCGGGAGCGGGTTCGACGAGCAAAACTAGGCGATCGGACGCGGGGGCCTCACGCACGAGACGGACCAATGCTCGTGCGTACACGGGGATAGCGCCCTGCGCGCGCGGGTTTCGCGCTACCCCGCGGTTTGGATGCGACGAGCATCGTTTGGGTGCGGCCGTGCATCGTTTGGGTGCGACCGAGCATCGATTCGATGCGTCGTCGCAACGCCGATATGCGACCTCGCACGGTTTGGATGAACCGCCGGACCTCTGATTTGCGACGGCGCATCCGTTCGATGCACCCTTTCATTCCGGATATGCGACGTCGCACCCCATCTTTGCGCGCTCGCATATCGGATTCGCTCGGTCGCACCTCGGATTTGCGCAGGCGCAACTTTCATTTGATCCATTGCACGGCAACTTTGCAACGTCGCATCGACGATTTGGGACGTCGCATCAATGATTTGCGCGAGCAGCCGGCCGCTCCCCGCTGGATCGACGAGGAATCCGGATAAGCCGCTCCGGCCCCCGGTTTCCGTCTAAGGTAACACCTGAGCAGGATTTCACTGGTTCCTTACAAGCATCGAAATATTGCAGCAGACGAAACTTGGGGCTACGATCTTGTGCACAAATGCAGTTCGAGAGCATCAGACTTTCGGGCGGCGTTTCGGAGAAGCCCCGACTTGAGGAGCAATGCTGCCCACAAGTTGGGCCCCCCCGACAGCTTCGAGCCAAGGGGCTCTTCTGGGAGATTGTCGTGTTTGTGGTGCTTCAGCACCCGTTCGCGGACCTTCGAACCTTCTTAGGCACGAAAACAGGGCGCTTACCGAGGCCTGTATGGCCATTGGCAGAGCCAGGCCGGGAATTTGTTCGGTCCTGTGGCGCCGTAAAGCCGAGGCCTTTAGGCGGTGCGAACGAATGGCCGGGCGAAGAGGTATATGTCGACGCTAGTCGAGCGTTGAAGATGCCAAACCAGTTGCGCCAGCTCAGTCTTGGGCATGCGTTGCGTGGTCAAGTTACGCATGTCATCCGCCGGTTCCATTCCCAAGGAACGGTGTCTCGCATGGAGATTGGCCTGCGAGTTCATCTAGTGGAAGGGCAGGTAGAAGCCTCTCAGCAAGACTGGTTGACATTGCTGAACGAACTACTTGGTCTTCCTGTCAAGATCGGGAGCGCCTCACGCCAAAAGCCGATTAGATTGGTTGAAGCTGGCTCTTCCTTAGCTAGTCATTTGCTTAAGGCAACGACAGAAACTAGATCCGCTGAAACCATCGCCACCCAGAGCTGGTGGGTCTGTCCAGGCAACCCTAGCGTAATTGTGGAATACCCCAGCTCGCTCCCGTTAGTTCACCCGCCGTATTCGCGCTTCGCAATGCGCATCCCGGCAGCTGATGCAAGCATTTGGCACGCATGGCTACCATTTGGCCAGCGACGTTGTAGCACTTGGCTTGTTGAAAGGGGGGAAAATGGAGATGCCGACACGGTTCGTCGATTGCGGATTCATCTTTCCAGATTGCACGCTGAGCGCGAGTGCCTTGCGCAAATTCTTCGCCAACTCTCATGCAACGATTTTTCGCTATTTTTCAACGCCAATAGCGCCGATAGCGTGCAACGTTATCTCAACGACGGAATCAGAAACATCAAAAAACCAATGCGTTTCGGCTTCGATCAGCTCCCACTGCTCGAAGTAGCGGAGCAAGCGCAGAACATAGTGTTCTCCGGAGAAACCTCCTCGCTTTCCTACATGCGGCGCCAGGTCGCCACCAAAGTTCGAGATTATCTTGCGCGATTAAAAAGAAATAACTCCGTTGTAAATAACATCGCAGGGGACGTTATGAACACATATTTCAATATGAGCAATTCAAATATTTCCGGATCCTTGACCATAACTACCGCGAAGAATATCGAAAACAGCTTCAATGCTGCCTCGGCGGACGGCATAAACGCAGACCTAGCGACTAAGCTGCAGCGTCTCGTGCAGGAGGTAACTGCGCTTGCCCGAGCACTCCCCGCTAAAGAAGCCGAGCTGTTGTCAGAAGATTTGAAAACTTTCACTACACAGGCAGCATCCAAAGAGCCAAGAAAAGCCTGGTACGAACTGTCGGCCAAAGGAATTAAGGAAGCTGCAAAAACAGTCGCAAGCTTGGCCAGCCCAGTGACACTTGCCGTTGACGCTGTTTTGGATATGTTGGCGCATTAGCGCGCAACGCTTCCGCCGGAGCATCGGTCAGCGTGCACCTCGTCAGTTCCTCCTCCTGACCCCGCCCTTGCGCCGCAAACCTAGCCCACTCAGGAACAAATCCGGAGCATCGACCCGAAGATCGGGACGGCGACGCAGAATGCCCAGCTCAATCAGATAGTCGAGCAGTTCTTTTCCCTCATAAGGCGGTCTATTCACGCTGGAAGCCGGTATGCCTTCCAGAAGAATAGTTGCGTCCTTATCGCTGTACGGCACTAAAGGGTTCTTCGACAAGCATGCCCTAATCTCGTCAAGCCACGGAAACTCATCACGCGCTTGAACGACGTGATCGACCGAAACCCTATCGAGCGCAAGACGAAGAGATACTGGCTGTAGCAGCCTTGGCTTGCTTAAGGATTCAGCCTGAGTCCTATCTCTCGCCGCCGCTAACTCGACCATTTGAACTAGGGGACGAGGATAGGCTCGACCCACCCCATCACGCACATGATCTAGCATCCAGCGATGAACCAATCCCTTCTTTTGGTTTGCGCCCATATATGGCCCAACCATACGTTCAATCCCCGGTCGCGCATCTTCCCACCTTGTCAAAACTGGAATCTGGCCGAGTTTCGCATCCTCCTTCCACTCAATTCCCTTTGCTGCCTTAAGATAATCAGTTAGCCGATCATCTGCGTTCGCAATACGCTTTAGCAACATTGCATACAAATCGCGATCGCTCCAATTCAGTTCCACACGAGAAGCAGCAAGTTTGTAGAGATCGGCCCCTCCAACCTTCGCATGTCTTTCGTACAAATCCGTTCTGAGGAACACCTTAGCCCTGAGATGCTGCCAGCGCCGGGTATAGGCAGCCCACAGAGCTACAAGGCCTCGTATTCCGGCTTCGACCAAGCGCCAATCACCGTGGCCTAGCGTATCCAGCTCGTCGTAGGTCAGAAACATGTGCTGACCTCTCTCTTCCAAATCTCGATCGAACTCGTCTAGAGCGACAACGGGATCCGCTCCGAGGCCCCTCATTGCTTCGTAAACAGCAGATACATCAGCTGCCGGCGGAGCAAAAAGCGGCGCCAACCGGCTCTGAGATTTTTGGCTCAAGTGCTTTCTTAGCCGACGCAGCAAATATGCAAGCCAGACGTCCCTCAATACATCGGAAGCTGACCCCCCCTTACGTCGAATGAAATCCCGGAGGCCGCTTCCATCAAATATTTCCCGACCAGCGGGATATGCGGCGACCCATTGCGCATACTTTGGCAGCCTAACACGCGGGGCGAACCGAGCTATCGCTTGCGACAGATTTCCATCGGTTAGCATCCGCGTTATCTGCGTCTTTCCAGAGCCGCGCGGCCCCACAACTAAAACCACGTCCGTATCTAAAACTCGCAAATGTTCAGCAACTGGATAAAAACCTTTTGCGAGCTGGTCAGTATGCGCACCTTCAGCTCGACCCGAATCTCCCATGCGGGAAATTCCATCAAGCAGTTGTCGACGCTCATCGTCCCAAGCTCTGCTCACAATTTTTCCTCCGCTACGAAACGGCTAACAATCTGGGCCCCTATGCTGCCGTGCGAACCAGCACAGAGAGCGTCCGCCACTTCACTAATATCGCCAAAGCTTGCAAGCCGAGGGTCATATTCGATTGGCCAAGGAACGTGCGGGGCATCTTGGCTCTGCTTGTCATCAACAGTCCAAAATCGATCCTGGCTCGCGTCAGCGGCGGCGTAATATCGATCCTCGAAGGCTTGCTCCGATTGGCCGGCAAAGGTCTTTCTAGCCCACTGGCCTGGCTCATTTACTGGAACCATAGCCTGCACTAGAAGAACTTCCGCCTGTGGCTCATCCGCCAAGATACGATCTTTCCCCAATCGATCGAGAACAATGTCCAGACCTAGCCAACTTTGCTCCTGAATTGTCCCGAGCAAGACGTGGAGATGAGAAAAACCCGAAAGCAACTGACCAGCCGGCTCGGATATCCCCGTCCGAGCGTCAAGGAGAATCCAATCCGGCCTCATTTCATCGCGGATCCGATTCAATAATTTCCAAAGCCCACTTTCGTGCGCAGCTGGAGATTCTTCCATATCGACCCGGCCGAGCTTATCTGGATAGGTTGCATTCTCGCCCGCGGACTCTTTAAGGCGACCTGCCGGCATGACCCGAATCTCCCCTTCGGCTGACACGCGATCGCAACGATGCCAATAGTCGTTAAATTGCAGGTCTGGCATTTGATGCTCCAGTAGGAAATCGACCAAGCCCCACTGAGCTGTTAAACCGTCCGAATCTGCTGAAAGCAATCTCCCAATACCGGGCGAATCCAAATCAAAATCGACCACGCAAACACGCTGCCCAGCCCGCGCCCGTTGGATCGCAAAGGCTGCGAGCAATGTGCTACGACCAAGCCCGCCCTTAAAGGAGTAGAACACGATGATTGGTGGCCCGTCTTTTGGAGCAGCCCACGGCTGTGGGGCGGTATCGGAAAACCAGGCGGTCCGGCTACGATGGCGATCAACTATATGAAGTCTAGCCTCCGCTTCATCAGGCCGTGACGCCTCCAAAGCCGCAACAAAGATACTCCGCGTATTTTCGTCCAGACTCGAAGCAGCCAATGCATCGCCTGTCCACCACGGTCCGCATACGTGCGCCAGCCCATCGATTAGGGGCGCAACATCGCCAATTGCACTGTTACCTTTCGAAAACAAGACCACTCGTAGTTTGCCAAAAAGGTCCACGAGTAAGAGAGCACTCGTTGTATCCGGCTCAGCGCCGAGCCAATCGCGAACTGCCTTAGCTGCAGCGGAACGGGCTTCATCGGAATGAATGAATGCGGCCATTACACCTCTCCATTTAGGCGCATCTGAGCGATGACCTCTTGATAGACTGCAGCTGCCTCCTGATGCCAAGCTTGCGCATCACCCATGGCCATAAACGGAGCTCTATAGCGCATTGCAGGGTGCCAAGCCCTAATTGATGCCGCCGAAATGCTTCTCGTTGCTGGCCCCAAATAGCGAGCTGTCTTAGATCCAGCGGTAGCAGCAACCGCTAACACTTGACTGACTAGTTCCACTAGACCATGGATAGCCTGTGGGGGCGCACCTGTTTCCAGCTGAATGATACTTTTTAGGCTGCATTCGACCACGTAACCGCTTAGGTATGCAGCGCCGTCCGCTTGGCCAGATCCCAGCAACACACCCGCGTCATTGAGATGTTTACTTGCGGCTTCAGGGAAGTCATCGCCTTGGGCGCGTGCTAGCTTCGACATTCGTCTGTCCTAGAATTGGTTCATCGAGCCATTGGCAGATTCAAACCCTGCTCCTTCGCACACTTCGCCGCAATCTCATACCCCGCATCCGCATGCCGCATGACACCGGTGCCCGGATCGTTCCAGAGCACGCGCGCGAGGCGGCGATCCGCGTCTTCGCTACCGTCGCAAACGATGACGACGCCGGAGTGCTGGCTGTAGCCCATGCCGACGCCGCCGCCGTGGTGCAGCGACACCCAGGTCGCGCCGCCGGCGACGTTGAGCATCGCGTTGAGCAGCGGCCAGTCGCTGACGGCGTCGCTGCCGTCCTTCATCGCTTCGGTTTCGCGGTTGGGCGAGGCGACGCTGCCGCTGTCGAGGTGGTCGCGGCCGATCACGATCGGTGCCTTCAGTTCCCCCTTGCGCACCATCTCGTTGAACGCGAGACCCAACCGATGCCGCTGGCCGAGCCCGACCCAGCAGATGCGCGCCGGCAAGCCCTGGAAGTTGATGCGCTCGCGCGCCATGTCGAGCCAGCGGTGCAGGTGCGGATCGTCCGGGATCAGCTCCTTGAC
>Ga0068853_100002238_pt1 | contig 14455 bp, 18 predicted proteins | sample KBSCornC32_FD_65655 | JGI IMG/M metagenome (GOLD analysis project Ga0068853, IMG submission 65655) | Corn rhizosphere microbial communities from Kellogg Biological Station, Michigan, USA - KBS Corn C3-2 | ecosystem: Host-associated > Plants > Roots > Rhizosphere > Soil ...
AAAAAGGGTGGGATAGCTCGGTGCGCCATACCTTGTGACGCCCAGTTGCATTCTGCCAGCCAGCTCTTTGAACGCCGCCCGAACGTCGTCTTGATCTCCCCCGTGTATGGCCACCACGTTGCCAGAGGCTTCGGACGCCTGACCAACCATCTCAAACACGGAGGAGGCCATTTGCTGATGTAGTTGCTCTGACATTTGGTCCACAAATTCGTTCAGGACAGAAAGCTCGTGGTTGATAATCCGTTGAACAGGAAAGGTGGCTTCGGCTGAGTGAGCAACGAATGACTCGGTCTCCTCAACTGCAGTATCTGAGGACCGATATGCCCAATGATCGCCGTGATGGTAATTCAATACATTGTCGTCAGAGATATAAACGGACCGACTAGCATCGAGCCGTTTCGCGACGAGCTTGGTAATCGCTTTCTCGAAGTCGGCCTTTTCGTCACCGCGATTCTGCATACGCGTCCTCCCAGCCGATAAGGACATTGGCCGTGGCGCGGGGCAATAACCTTCTTCGACTAGGGTTGCGGGACGTTCGCTGTACGGAACCACTCCCGCCCCTCGCGGCTTATTCCCTCCGTCAACCGGAGGAGGGCCTTTTCATGGGCTTGTTCGATCAGGGACTGGGCAATGGTCGGGGCGGCATGTCGCCGGCGGCGATTGCGTTATTGGGCCTGTTGGCCGTCAAGGGATATGAAAACCGCGACAAGCTGGCGGGGATGCTCGGCGGCGTGCTGGGCGGCAACAACAATGCGGCAGGCGGCACGGCGGCCGGCACTGGCGCTGCGGCGGGGCAGGGCGGCGATGGCGGCGGGCTGGGTGGTCTGCTCGGCGGGCTCGGTGGCCTGTTGGGTGGCGGGCAGGCCTCGAGCGGCCACGTGGTCAGCGGCGGGCTGGACGACATCTTGCAGAAATTCCAGCAGGCCGGGCAGGGCGATCTCGCCAATTCCTGGGTGAAGGATGGCCCCAACCAGCAGCCGGCGCCCCAGCAGGTGGAGCAGGCGGTGGGCCCCGACGTGCTCGACCAGCTCGCCAAGGCCACCGGCATTTCGCGCGACGAACTGCTGCAGCGGCTGACGCACGAGCTGCCCAAGGCGGTCGACGGGCTGACGCCCGACGCCCGCGTGCCGACGCCGGACGAAGCCAATGCCCCGACCTTCCGGCAGGGGAGCGCCTGACATGGGTATCTTGTGGGCCATCATCGTCGGCCTCGTCGTCGGCGTCATCGCCAAATTCCTGGTGCACGGCTCGGCCGAGCCGCGCGGCTTCATCTGGACGGTGGTCATCGGCATCGTCGGCTCGCTCCTCGCCACCTGGGTGGGGCAGGCAGTGGGCTGGTACGGCCCCGACCAGAGCGCCGGCTGGATCGCCTCGATCGTCGGCGCCGTGGTGCTGCTGCTGATTTATGGCGCCGTCGTGAAGCGGCGGGCGGTGTAGCGGGGCTGCGAGCGTAGACGCGGGATGCGCCGAGGGGCGTCCTCGTGGTTCGACAGGCTCACCATGAGGACGCGGAGGCGACACCGGCCCCGGGCCGGACACCAGGCGGTGCGGCGCGGGGTGTTTGACGCCTGCCGACCCTCAAACGCCACGTCACCCCGGCGAAAAGCCGGGGTCCAGTATGCTCAGTGGCGCAGTGGGGCATAGCGCCTGAAATCGACTCGGCGGGTACTGGATTCCCGCTTTCGCAGGATGACTGGTGACGGGGCCGCGCGGGCGTTTGTTGCGGCCGCCCCCTCCACCGGCTTCGCCGGTCCCCCTCCCCCGTAAACGGGAGAGGATGCGATGGGGCGACCGCTCGATTTCCTGCCACCTATGCCGCGTCTGGTCCTTCTCCAGCCGGGCCGCGGCCGTCCTCTCCCGCGAAGCGGGGGAGGGGGACCATGCGCAGGCATGGTGGAGGGGGCGGCCACGGGGCAACGCCCGCCTCTGATGGTCCCTCTCGGGGCCCGGCCTCACCCAGCTCGGTCCTGCTCGCCAGCGAACGGAGGTCAGCCCGCGCCTAACCAGTCGACCCATGCGCCGCGTCCTTGCCCTGTGCAAAGACAATGCGGTTGCCGTCCGGGTCAGTAACAATCGCCGTCGAAACCTTGTCGCCCTCAGTCGTGGGGCCGATGCGGATGCCCTTCTTCTCGAGGTCGCGCAGGCGGGCGTGAAGATCGCTTTCGGCCAGCGTCACCGAGCTGTGGCCGGCATTGTCCTTGTCCTCGAACACCTGCATCCAGCCGCCCTTGCTGAACGACCATTCGAGGAGGCCTTGCATCGGCTCGGTGGTCGGCGCGCGATCGAAGAGCTTTGCGTACCAGTCGCGGGCGGCGGCGATGTCGCGCACGGCGACGCCGGCGAGTGCGTTTGTCAACGTCATGACGTTCTCCCTTTCCGCTTCTCTGACGGCAACGGCGGGGCGGCGGAGCGGTTGCGAAAAAGCCGGCGCGCTCGCCGCCCCTTGACCGGCGGGCGGGGCCGGCCTTTGCTTCCCTCAGTCGCGACGGCGTCAGGGGGAAGCGCGGATGGACGAGGCGGCGGCAGTGCCGGGGGCGGCGCCGAGGGCGCGAGGCGCGGGATTGCCGCCGGCGCTCAAGGCCGAGTGGCTGCTGCCGCTGAGCCTCCTCACGGCGCTCGCCTTTCTCCTCTTCGGTAACGCCATCTTCGCGACGCTGCAAAACCCCGTCGCGCTGTTTCTCGTCTTCCTCTGGCTCTTCCTCGTCGTGCTGTTTTCGGCGCTCTCGGTCGTCCGCCATGCCGAGGCGGTAGCGGCGCGGCTCGGCGAGCCCTATGGCACGCTGATCCTCACGCTTTCGATCACCGGCATCGAGATCATCGGCATCACCGCCGTGATGACGCATGGCGGGCCCAACCCCACGCTCGTCCGCGACACGCTGTTCTCGGTGATCATGATCATCCTCAACGGTATGGTGGGGCTCTCACTGCTGTTCGGCGCCTGGCGCAACCGCGAGCAGCAGTTCAACCTGCAAAGCGCCAACGCCTATCTCGGCGTCGTCGTGCCGCTCGCGACGTTTGCGCTGGTGATGCCGAACTTTACGCAGGCCGGTCCGCCGGGCACCTATTCGCTCCCCCAGCAGACGGTGCTGGTGGTCATGTCGGTCGGGCTCTACGTGGTGTTCCTCGTGCTCCAGACCGGCCGGCATCGCGGCTATTTCCGCGAGGCGGAGGAGGGCCCGCATCACGAAGCGCGCCACGCGCCGAAGGCTTCGCTCGGCGTGAGCATCGCGCTGCTGCTGGCCTATCTCGCCCCGGTCGTCTTCCTCGTCGACCAGTTGGCCCAGCCGATCGATTACCTCATCGAAACGCTGGCCGCGCCCGCGCCCCTCGGCGGCCTCACCATGGCGCTCCTCGTCGCGACGCCCGAGGCGATCGGCGCGGTGCGCGCGGCGCGCGCCAATAACCTCCAGCGCTCGGTCAACATCTTCCTCGGCTCCGTGCTCTCAACCATCGGCCTAACCGTGCCGGCGATGCTGGTCATCAGCCAGATCATCGGCCGCCCCGTGGTGCTTGGCCTCGAGCACACCGACATCGTCATGCTGGTGCTGACGCTGGCCACCGCCATCATCACCTTCGCGAGCGGTCGCACCAACATCCTGCAAGGCGCGGTGCACACGCTGCTGTTCGTCTGCTACGTGCTGCTGATCTTCGAGGGCTAGCTTCAGCCGATCAGGCCTTGGCGGCGCGCGAAAAGATCTGGCTGAGCGCCTCGACCATCTGTTTGTCCGAATAGAGCAGCGGGTCTCCCATCGATTCGACGAGACCCTTCATGGTGAGGAGCCCGATCGCCGACAGGAAGGCGAGGAAGGTGAGGAGCCGCGGCTCGATTGGTCCGGGCTTGCGCCCGGCCGCGAGCAGGTCCGCGGCGCCCGCGAACATCATGTCGTTGAGCGGTCGCAGGCGGGCGAACTGCTCCTTGGACATTTCGAGGCTGGCCGCGGTCGAGACCTGCGGCAGGAGATAGGCGAGGCGGAAATCATCCATCTGCGAGGCATACCCCTCGACAGTGGCGCCGATGACGGCGCCGAGCGCCGCCGGCCCCGTGCCTGCCGTGGCGACGCGCGCTTCCACCGCCTCGGCCTGCCGCCTCAGCGCGGCGAACACCAGCTCGAAGACCAGCGCCTCCTTCGAGGCGAAATAGTAGTAGAGCCCGGTCTTCGACATTCCGGCCTCGCGGGCCACCGCCTCCAGCGTCACCGCCGTGATCCCGTCGCGCAGCAGCACCGTCCGCGCCGCCGCGAGAATCTCGTCGCGCGAACGATCGCGCCGCCGCTGCTGGCGGGTGCGGCGCGCTTCGGCGGCGTCGGTGCTGGCTTCGGCCATCGACTGAACTCCCTTCCTCGGTCAGACAGAATACCGGAAGATAGGTAAAAAGTATAGACGTTGACTTTTTCGACCAATGGTCTAAAAACATAACGGATGGTCCGCGGTGGAGCGGCGAGAAACGACGGAGGCTGGATTGGAACCGTTGAACCTGGCGAACCCGGTGTTCGCGACTTATGCGATCGCCGCCGCGATCATGGTGCTCAAGGGCGTTGCCATGTCGTGGCTGACGGTCGTCAAGATGCTGACCGAGAACGGCGGGTTCCGCAGCCCCGAGGATGCGAGGAAGACGCCGTTCAATCCGCGGCCGCACGAAGGACAGCTGCTGCCCAATGAGAAGGTCGATCGCATCCGGCGCATCCAACTCAACGATATCGAGAACCTGCCGTATTTCCTTGTCGCAGGCCTGCTCTATGTGCTGACCGGACCGCCGCTCTGGGCAGCGCAGGTTCTGTTCTATGGCTACGTCATCACCCGTTTCGCGCACTTCCTCGCCTACTACACCGGCCAGATCCATGACATCCGGGCGATGCTCTGGACGCCCGGCTCACTCGCCATCGTGTTCATGGCGGGAGCGACCCTGGTCGCGGCGGTCTAGCGCGGCCTCAGCCGATCAGCCGGCGCGTCCAGGCCCAGGGCGGCGCGATGGCGTAGACGAGCTGGATCACGAAGATCACGCCGACGCTGAGCAGCGGGTGGATGATGGAGAGCGCCGCCCCGATCGCCCACCAAACCTGCGCCATGACGATGCGCTGCCTGACGCGCCGTCGCACGGTTTCGTCAGCCTCGGGCGCGAGCAGGCCGTTGCGCCCGGCATAGGCCCAGGCGGCGTAGAGCATCGCCCCAAGCGCCAGCATGTTGAGCCAGTAGACCGCGACCGCGAGTCGATACGACAGGAACTCGGCAAGGAGGTCGGTCGAGAATGGCAGCAGCGCGATGAAGCCGAGGAAGACGAGGTGGAGCGTCGCGAGGCGCCGGTCCATCTCGGCCATCAGCCCATGCTGTGCCTGCTGGCCGAACCAGAAGATGGTGAGGGTGAGGAAGCTCACCGCATAGGTGAGGAAGCGCGGCCCGAGCCCGACCAGCGCTGCCCAGAGCTCGGCCTCGGAGTGGATTTCCTCCGGCAGCGGCAGGTGGATTTCGAGCACGATCAGCGTCAGCGCGATGGCAAAGACGCCATCGGTCAGCGCCTTCAGGCGGGCGAGATGCTCGGTCGAGGGTTCGGTGGGGCGCGGCATGGGATGACTTATGGGGCAGAGCGGCGACGCGGCCAAGAGGGCGGGCCTTGCATGTGCCGCGGCCCCGGCTACAACGCGGCGCAAGGAGATGCCCGTGGCGAAGCCGCAGATCTATGTCGATGCCGATGCCTGTCCGGTAAAGGAGGAGGTGGCGCGCGTCGCCTATCGGCACGGGCTCGTCGTCACCTACGTGGCCAATGGCGGCCTCAGGCCGTCGCGCGACCCGATGATCCGCAACGTCGTCGTGCCGCAGGGCGCGGACGTTGCCGACGACTGGATCGTCGAGCACGTCGCGGCGGGCGACATCGTCATCACCTCCGACATTCCCCTGGCCCGGCGGTCGCTGGAGAAGGGCGCGGTAGTGCTCGGTCCGACCGGCCGGCCGTTCACGCCGGCTTCGATCGGCATGGCGCTCGCCATGCGCGAGCTCAACCAGCACCTGCGCGAAACCGGCGAAAGCCGCGGCTTCAACGCCGGCTTCACCGCAAAGGACCGCAGCGCCTTCCTGCAGGCGCTGGACGAGGCCGTGGTGCGCGCGACGCGGTAGCGGCGAGCTATCGGCGAGGAAGCCGGCTTCCTCGCCGCGGGGCCTGCGCTACGAGAGTATCTTGATATTGAGGTCCTCCGACGAGCCGGAGGTGAATTTCAGCGTCAGCCCCGCCCCCTGCGCGAACTCGACCGTCCCGATCGGGGCGGCGCCATCCTTAGCGAGGATCGATTTGACCGTCTTGGCGTCCTTGGTGGTGACTGCGGCAACGAATGCCGCATCGCCCTTTGCCTTTGCGAAGGCCGCGTTGGTCGCCGCGATGGCTTTGCGAAGGGCGCCCTTTTCGCCGGCATCGGCCTTGGGCGCGTTCTTGGGCGCGTTAGCCATGTAGTTCTTGTATTGAGCCGCCGACAGCACCTGTTTGGCGAGCTCCGGCATGGGCGTCGCCGCCTGCACGGCTCCAGCCAAAGTGAGTGCCACGACGGTCAGGCCCACCACGGCGACGTGACGCGATGAAAAATCCATCTGAAATGATCCCCCTGAAGCACAAGACGCTCGTGCTTGGGGATTGGTACAGAATTAGTTGAGGAAGGCAACGGATGCGTTGCCTAGCCTTGATGGCTGGCCCGCAAGCCCACCTACTGGGGCAGCAGTCCAGCAACCCGGGGCGGCAGGTTGATGTCCGCCCCTTCCGAAGACGTATCCACCGCGTCCTCTGCGGCGAGCTCGCGCTCGGCGCGGGCCCAGTAGAATTTGTCGGCGTCGGCGGGGCGGCCATCGGCTTCCCAGAGGGCATAGGCGCGATCTCGAATGCGGTCTTCCGTGATCCCGGTGCTCACGTGCGGCTCCTCGCAACAAGCGCGATGACGGGAAAATCCGATGAGGCGGCAAGGGTTCCACCCGGGGTCTTGCGCCGCCGCGTGGCCCGGCGTACATGCCGCCTGTCGCGCAAAGCGACCGCTTACCTTGATCCGCTCAGTGGCGGAGTAAGCAGGTGGACGAATTGTCGTCCAGGCGGTCAAGCATACGCCGGCAGTGCGCCACGCACCGCCCGGTCAGCGGCTCCCAGAACCCAAACGCCTGATTTTCAGGCCTCATCGCAACGCGTTCGCGCTCGCGCGCCACAACGCCATGCGCACGGAGCATGTCCATGCAACGACCCCTCGTCGTCATCTATGCCGCTATCGTCCTCGATGCCGTCGGCATCGGCCTCATCTTCCCGATCCTGCCGGCGCTGCTGGCCGACGTCACCCATGCCCAGGACGTCGCGCCCTATATCGGTGCGATGGCCGCCCTCTATGCGGTGATGCAGTTCGTCTGCGCGCCGGTTCTCGGCGCCTTCAGCGACCGGCTGGGCCGCCGGTCGGTGCTGCTTGTGTCGCTCGCCGGCGCCGCCATCAACTACCTCTTGCTCGCCTTCGCGCCGAACCTGCTGCTGCTCTTCGTCGGCCGCGCCATCGCCGGGCTCACCAGCGCTAACGTCTCGGTCGCCACCGCCTACGTCACCGACGTGTCGCCGGAAGAGACCCGCGCCCGCCGCTTCGGGCTGCTCAACGCCATGTTCGGCATCGGCTTCATCATCGGCCCGGTGCTCGGCGGCGCGCTCGGCGACACCTGGCTGCGGCTGCCATTCATCGCCGCTGCGACGCTCAACGGCCTCAACCTGCTGCTGGCGTTTTTCGTGCTGCCGGAATCGCGGACGCCGAGCGGCGAAAAGCTCGACCTGGCCGCGATCAATCCGCTCCGGCCGCTGCGCTGGGTGTTTTCGATGAAGCGCCTCCTGCCGTTCATCCTGATCTTCTTCCTCTTCAGCGCGACCGGGGAGGCCTATGGCGTCTGCTGGGCGCTCTGGGGCGGCGATGCGTTCGGCTGGAACGGCGTCTGGATCGGTCTCTCGCTCGGCGCCTTCGGCGTCTGCCAGACGCTGGCGCAGATGTTCCTGCCCGGCCCGGCGGCAAAGCTCTTCGGCGAGCGCCGGGCTGTGCTCGTCGGCGTCGCCGGCGCCTGCCTCGCGCTCGTCGTGATGGCGTTTGCTCGCGAAGGCTGGGTGATCTTCGCCATCATGCCGCTCTTCGCGCTCGGCGGCATCGGCGTGCCGGCGCTGCAATCGATGGCGACCCGCCAGGTCGACGACGGCCGGCAGGGCCAGTTCCAGGGCGTCCTCGCCTCGACAGTGAGCCTTGCGACCATCATCGCCCCGCTCGGTTTCTCGAGCTTTTACTTCGTCGTGCGGCAGACCTGGCCGGGTGCGGTCTGGCTCTCGGTGGTTGCGGTCTATGCGGCTGGCGCGCTGGTCGTGCTGGGGCTGCGGACCGCAGGCACCTCACCCGCGACGGCGCCGTAGCTCCCCAATTGTCGGCGCGCCAAACCAGTGTCTTTTCTAAATGACGACGCAGCGAGAGGGGCAGATGCTCGTGAGCGGAATGAGCCAAACGCCCACTCCGTTTTTGCTGGCGGCTCACCCGAATAGGTGAAACGCTCCAATCAACAGACCGGCCTGTGGGACTCTTCAGCGGAGAGCGCCTCATCACTCAGTGGGCCGGGCGTTCACTGCGCAATCCACCAAGGTGACCGACCGTGCCGGCAGCAGCCGGCCGCGGAACACAGGGACAGGAAAGGCGCGATCCATGCTGCCCAACCGCACTGTGCTCGTTCTCGAGGATGAGCCGCTTCTGGCCATGGCGATCGAAGATGTCGTCCGTGAGCTGGGCCTTACCCCAAGGATTGTTGCCCGTCTCGAGGAAGGCCTCGAGCTGGCGCGCCTTGCCGACCTCGGCGCCGCCGTCGTCGACATCCGCCTCCATGGCGAAGCGACCGAAGAGCTCGTCCGTATCCTCAGGGCGCGCGGTATCCCCTTCGCGGTCAGCACATGCTCGAACCAGCCGCGCCTGCCTGAGGCCTTTTCCGATGCTCCGGTGTTGCGCAAGCCCTATCCGGACGGTGAGCTCCGGGACGTTCTGACCGGGTTTTTCAACCGCTCCTCGAGCAGCGCGACCGGACGGCGGGCCCGCGAGACCGATTCTGGCTCAAACGCCGAGCTGGAGTTCGGCTGATGCAGGGACTTCATGTTTTAGACGAGGCGGGCCCCCGCCGGCGCGAAACCTCGCCGCGCCTTCTGGCGGACCGCGCCGAAGCCCGCCGCCTCGCCCCGCTCCGCGCCAGGATCGGCGGCTGGCAGGCGCGCGCGGCGCATCTCAACGTACTTGCGGTTTCAGCGCACGCGCTCGGCCGCTCCGAATCTGCCCGCCGCGATGCGGTGATCCTCTGCGGCGAGGTAACAAGCGCCATCACCCAGCTCGACGGTATGGCGGCGATCGAGCATTCGACCGGCAGCCGCACTGCGGACGTCCGAAAATCGCTCGCTGCCCTGGCCGAGGCGCTGCGCCGGATCTGACGCGGCGAGGCCTCCCTCATTCGGGCTTGACCCGATCCGGAAGCCGATCTTTCCTCGCCCGCGAGGGGGAGCAGCCATGGCCAGACGGCAACCGGCAGCGGCGACCGAGTGGCGCTTCACCGCGCCGGTGATCGAATGGCGCGGCCCGGCGCCGTTCTACTACGCCCGCATTCCCGAAAGCGTCGGTGCCGAGATCGCGGCCGTGAAGCGCATCGCGAGCTATGGCTGGGGTGTGATCCCGGTCGGGGCAACCATTGCCGGTGTCACCTTCACCACCTCGCTGTTTCCGCGCGAGGGGACCTATCTGCTGCCGCTCAAGGCCGCGGTGCGCAAACGCATCGGCGCCACGGTCGACGACGAGGTCGAGGTGGCGATGGCGATCGGCGGCGTGATCCGGGAGCCGGAGTTGTAGGCGGACGCGCTACAGCTTGCAGTAGGAGATCGCCGTGGTAGCCGCGCTGCCGGCGCCGGCGGCCGGGAAATGCGCAGCAGCGGAACCGGCCGATATGGTGATGTCGCCCGTTGCGCTGGCGATGGCGGTGAGCCAGCGCTTGATGTCGGCGTCGGTATTTGCGCCCCCGAACTCGACCCACGATGACGAGCCGAGATTGGTGACAATGGCGGCGTGCTTCGCCACGGTGCGGCCGTCGACCGCGAGCGTCATCGTCGTCGATTTGCCCTTAGGCCCCCCGATGAGCTGCAGCTCGACATCGTTGTTGCCCGGGCGGCACTGCAGGTTGAAAGCGGCCGTGCCGGCATCGTTCTTGATGCTGATGAGGTCGGTGTGGTGGTCCGGGTAGCCGAAGCTGCGCCACGCCGCATGGGCTGAAGTCGAAAGGACAAGGCCAAGCGACACTGCGGCGGCAATCCATCCAAGGCGGCGGTTCATGTGTGTTCTCCCCATGCGCTGCACCGCTTTTAGCTGGTGACGGCAGCGCCAGAAGAGGAATCGGGGGACAGGGTTACCGCGGCCGGATCGCCGCGTTCCGCCACCGCCGCAGGCATCGGCCGAGACGAAAAAAGGGCCCCGCGGGGCCCTTTGCATTTGTATCGCCACGCGCCGCCCCATCTCAGCCCCGCAACCGCTCCGGCCACTTGCCGCCATTCGCGGCCCGCTTCTCCGCCAGCAGCGCTTCGAGCTGGTCGAGCGTTTCTTCCATGCCGCCGTCGGTGCCGCCCATGATCTCGTCGAGCGCTTCCTTGCTGGGATAGACCTCGCGCAGCGTCAGCAGGGTCGTGTCGCCGCGCTCCTCGAAGGTGAGCGTCGTGACCGAGCCGTCGGGGCTTTCCTCGTTGGTCCAGACCAGTTTTGTGGGCGGCACCACTTCGAGGTAGCGGCCGAAGAAGGCCATTATCACCGAGCCTTCGCGCGCGAACTCGAACCGGTATTGCCCGCCCGGCCGCACATCGGCCGTGCACGAGGCCAGCATCATGCCGGTGGATTTAGGCACCCACCAGGTCTTGAGCAGCTCCGGCGTGGTCCAGGCCTCGAACACGAGGCGTGCCGGGCCGTTGAAAGTGCGCGAAATGACGATCTCGCGGTCGCCTGTCCGCTCGACCTTGGTTTTGCCCTTCGCTGGGGCGGGTTTATTTGCGTTGGCGTCCATGTGTCGCTTCCTTCCGTTTCAATTGCTCGATGACCTCGTCCAGCCCCTCGAACCGGGCGGCCCAGAGGTTCCGGTAGTTTTCGATCCAGGCCGCTTCCTCGAGCAGCGCCCGCCCGCCGAGCCGGCAGGTGCGCACGCGCCCCACCTTCTCCGTCGCGACCAGCCCCGCCTCCTCGAGCACGCCGATGTGCTTCTTCATGCCGGTGAGGGTCATATGGAAGGCGTCGGCCAGCTCCGTGATCGACGCATCCGACCGCGCGAGCTGCTCAAGCACGCCCCGACGCGTGGCGTCGGAGAGGGCCGCGAAGGCGGTGTCGAGGGGAGGGGAGAAATACTGAACCATGTGGTTCAGTGTTAGTGGGAAGGCACGCTGAGCGCAAGTGTTGCACTGAACCTAGTTCTAAGAGTCACGACCGAACGATAGACAGGGCGCTCCAAATAGTGTGGGGAAGGGTACGAAGAGCTCCTAGCGTCGCCTTGACTATGGTAAAAACGGAACCCTTCGAATCATCGAGGTACAGATGCCTACTGACGTGCTGTCGAAAATTCGGGTTATCGTGCAGGTTTCGCAGGAAGACTTTTTTGTGGACGCGGGTTCCTTTGCCATGGAGGTGCGAAGAAGGGCCGTCACCGATGGGGCCGAGAGTGCGTTTCGCCTTCCCGGGACCCGTGGTGGCAATGCCGACAGCGTGGCCTCTCTTCTCACCATTACTAAGCATGTCGAGTTTTGTGCGGCTCTACGGCTCATCGAGTTTCATGAGGGGGCGGACCTTCTTCCCCATCAGCCATTGGTAAAGTTTGACGATAAGCTGGATCGAGCTATTGCGAACCAACTTTGGTCGCTCCTGGAACGAGAGGGACTATCAAGAGGTGCGCTTAGACGCGCTATGAAAGACGCTAGGGTACGCGATCCTATGTCCATTTGGGCTAAGCTCCGCGTCCGAAACATTTCACGAGACACTTTTAGAAAATGCTTGTTTCTGCTTAGCCAACTTCCCGACGGGGTCACCCTCAATCGAAAATGGACGTACGATTTAGAAGGTCAGACTGCTTGAGCGGTCAAGGAAACCGGAGTCTATGTTGGGAGTGGCAGCGTGATAAAGCGAACCTTGGTGGTAAACCCACGAAGCTCGATATCACGTGACTTGCTTTCAAATGCAAGTTTGCCAAGGAACGATATAGTGTGATCATCTTTGGCATTCTTGTGGTCGGCTATAACGAATTCGATGACGATATCTTTAGGCTTGGCATTCGCTAGTTTGTCGGCGGCCGCATCCCCAGCGTCGTCGCGCACTTTAGCGATAAACTGTTCTCGAACGTCGTCCCGCTGCCACATGTCAGCAGCTCGTTGACCTTGTTCGAAGAGATAAGAAATCATCGTTGGCTGCCGAGAGGTGCGCTTAATATGTAGCATTCTTAGTTCGTCAGGATCGAATAGGTCGCACACTTCCAGATGAGAAAAAGTGCCGTCACCTGCTTTATGCCATTTCTGATCGAACAGAACGTACTTCGCTGTCGCGGCTACGCGAGCGTTGTATGTTTCTTCATCCTCATACGCCGCTACCGTCTTGGTCTTCCCCTTCTTGCCATACGATTTAGTGAGAGCGGTAAATTCAAACGGTGGCAGTTTCGGGTCGGCGTCAGCCTTACGACCCTCAAAGTACCCTTCCACGACCGCAGTCACCGCCGCAGACGGTTGGTACCAGCGCGCCTCGTTGAGCACATGACGCACTCCCTTTTCGTCCTCCAGTCCGCCAATGAGGCACTTGTACACTGGCCACCGGCCGATGCCGTCATGTTCGTCGCTGAACAACGCGATTGCATCGTCCTTCAGGTCGTCAAGGGTTAGGCCCTTTAGCTCGTCACCGAGCATGGTTTTGTAGAGTTTCAAGCTTATGTCTGGGTGCTCCGCCCCCGCACCAATGCCCAGCATCTTAACATAGCCGTTCTGATCCGGGTTAAGCTGCGGAAGACAAAGCTCAAAGGTACTGTTGGTGCCAATAAGGTTTGATATTAATAGGCTGTTTAGGTTGTCGATCTTTGTAGCGTCAGTAATGGCCTTAAAATCATCCACCACAGCAAAGTCAGTTTTCTTATACGCATCAGAGAGATAGTATTGTAGTGCCTTCTTTGCCAGTAGGCGCACGTCAGATATTGAGTGTGACGTCGTAAGTGAGACGCTTTCACCGCCGGTGATGGCATTGACGTCAGAGTCATCGCTGGTGGCTCCCGACACCTTGCGCAATATCTCGAATTTGCTCTGACCGCCAAATGTACCGAATCGAGATTTGAAGGCCGATTGACCGTATTGCTGAATTGCGGCCGCCACGTTGGCCTTTTGGACAGAGCGCAGTGAATCTTCTGCAACGGCGTTAATTGCAACTTTGATACCAAAGTCTCGCTCTAGGTATCGCTCGTTGAGCAGTTTGGAGCCGTAGCCGAAAGCGACGGCGAATATCCTAGAGGCCTCCTCAAAGACGAGTAGGGAGGCGGGGCTCTTGCGGCTAAACGCGGGCACCTCGAAGAGCGTAGAGAGCATGCTTAGCCATCGTGGCGTCTTTTCTTGGGAGACGTGATAGTACGCATCGAAATCACCGGCATCCGGCTCTTTTGCTGTGAGCTTCGATGCGTCTCCGTCGTCGATCCGTTTTTGAAAGGAGTCAGACAGGATATTCAATTTTGTCGCATCTTGAATCCCGAGATAAATCGAGAAGCGATTGATTTCCTTTGACATGCATGTTTCCCCCAAAACTCGGACTGCAGCCCAGCTTGTCTAGTTAGTACAAGGAAACCGATGGCAGCGTAAAGAAAGAGCGCGTCTTGGGACGCGCTCTGGAGGACGGATCGGCGTGCTTAATTGTTAATCCTCAGCTGCACCCCGTCGTGGTCCCGCAGTCCTCGCACACCATGCAGTGGCCGCTCACCTTCATGCGCATGCTGTTGCAATTGCTGCACTGGTCGCCGGTGTAGCCTTTCATGCGGGCTTCGCTGCGGGCCTGCTCGGCGTTCTGGCCGGGGGGCGGGGAGGGGACGGGGTCGAGCTCACCGGCGTTGAAGGCGGCGGGCGCCACGGCCGGATCGGCCTTGTAGGCCGTCGAGGTCTTGAGCGCCGTCACCGTCGAGGCCTGGAGGCCGCCCACCGGGTTGAACTGCGCCGTCGGGCCGCCTTGCACCAGCATCAGGTTCTGCCCCTGAAGCTTGCCGCGCGTCATGCCGCGGGACACCACATTCTGCGCCGGCACGGGGACCGGGGCAGGCGCCTGCGGCCCGCGCACCGCCGCATCTTCCGCCACGCCCTTGCCGATCGTCATATTGCTGGCATCGGCGTGCACATGGGCGAGGTCGTCGCGGTCGAGATAGGAGACGGCGAGCTCGCGGAACACGTAGTCGAGGATCGAGGTCGCGT
>Ga0068853_100002240_pt1 | contig 14452 bp, 15 predicted proteins | sample KBSCornC32_FD_65655 | JGI IMG/M metagenome (GOLD analysis project Ga0068853, IMG submission 65655) | Corn rhizosphere microbial communities from Kellogg Biological Station, Michigan, USA - KBS Corn C3-2 | ecosystem: Host-associated > Plants > Roots > Rhizosphere > Soil ...
AAGGTGCCGAGCCACGGCATGCCCTCCACCGCATCGCCGATCATGCGGCCGACGCGTTCGCGCATTTCCCGCGCCGCCTTGTTGGTAAAGGTGACGCAGAGGATTTCGGACGGCCAGGCGCGGCGGGTTCCGACGAGATGGGCGAGGCGGGCGGTCAGCGCGGCGGTCTTGCCCGTGCCCGCCCCGGCGAGGACGAGCACCGGACCCTCGGTCGTCAGCACAGCCTCCCGTTGCGGCGCGTTGAGGCCTTTCAGGTACGGCGGGTCGGCAGGCGAGGGAGCAGGAAACGACATGCACGAACAAGTAGGGAACGGCGCAGGCCGGGGCAAGTCCCGTTACGCAAGACTTGCGGGGTAGCGGCGTTTCGTTTCGACCCCCGAATACACTCGGTTCGTCGGTGGTTTGGAGCGGGGACGGAACATTAAAGTGCTGCCGGGTGTCGCCATTGCGAGCGGAGTGAACTGCCGGAGAGGAACATCTCATGAGAATGCCGATGCGTGTATCGATCGTTGCGACCTCGCTGCTGATGGCGGGGGTTTCCGCCCCGGCCGTCGCGCAGATGTCGTCGCCACCCCCGCGTCCACCATCCGCCGAAGCGCCGCCCAGTCCGCCGGCCCCGGTTCCGCCGGTCAGCCAGCCCGCTGGCCCTCCTCCCGCCGTGATGCCTCCCGCCGCCGATCCGAACGCCGGCGTGCCCACCGGGGCCGTGCCGCCGGCCGCGAGCGGGATGCAGCCGGCCGATCCCAATGCGCCAATGGATCCGACCGCGCCCGTCGGTTCGCCCGACAATCCGGCGGTGGTGGGCGGCAACATGACCGCCCCGCCCGCGACGCCCAAAAATTATCCGAAGTGCAGCAAGACGATTACCGACAGTTGCATCAATCCGGGCGAGGCCCGCAAGATGCGCCGCAGGTAGACGTCAGGCGGAACGACGTAGCAGCGTGAGTTTCGCCTTGCCGATCTTTCGCTCCGCATCGATTGCGAAACCGGCTGCATCCACGTCCTGGGTGTGGCCGGTTTCGATGCTGACCCATGTCGCCGGGCCGATCCAGCCCAGCCGGCTGAGCTTGTCGAGCGCCACGCCGCCCGCGCTGCTGTCATAGGGTGGATCGAGGATGACGAGGTCGAGCGGCGCGGGTGCCTGACCCAGCGACAACACGCTCATGCGGCGGATGTCGACGGAGGCCGCCGCGCCCAGTGCGCGGGCATTGGCGGTGATCGCGTCGATCGCGCCGCCGTCCTGATCCACGAACAGGCAATGTGCCGCCCCCCTCGACAGCGCCTCCAGTCCCAGCGCGCCGGACCCGGCGAACAGGTCCGCCACCTTCAGGCCCTCGAACGTGCCGAGCCGGCTGTACAGCATGGAAAACAGCGTCTCGCGCGTGCGGTCGGCGGTGGGGCGGGTCGCCATGCCCTTGGGCGCGATGATCGGACGCCCGCGCCACTGGCCTGCGATGATCCTCATTTCGGCTTCTTCTGTTCCAGGCTTTTGCGAAAGACGACAAGGTCGTGCTGGCGTACCTCGTCGATACTGCCCGGCGCTGTCTCGCCCAGCGTGAAGGGGCCGTAGCGGGTGCGGATGAGGCGGTTCACCTCCAGCCCGAAATGCTCCAGCACGCGGCGCACCTCGCGGTTCTTGCCCTCCGTCAGGGTCATCTCGACCCACTGGTTATGGCCGGTGCGGCGTTCCAGATTGGCGTCGATGCGGCCATAATGCATGCCGTCGATCTCGATCCCCATGATGAGGCCTTCCAGCGTCTCCTGGCTGATCTCGCCAAAGGCGCGGGCGCGGTAGGTGCGCTCGACGCCGGTGCGGGGCAGTTCGAGCAGGCGCTTGAACTCGCCGTCATTGGTCAGGAGCAGCAGCCCCTCCGTATTATAGTCGAGCCGGCCGACCGGCATCAGGCGCGGCAGATCGGCGGGAAGATGGTCGTAGATGGTCGGGCGGCCCTTGGGATCGCGTTCGGCGGTCAGGCAGCCGGCGGGCTTGTGAAAGAGGAACAGGCGGGCGGGCGCGGGTGCGGCCACGGGCTGGCCATCCACGGTCACGCCATGGAGCGAGGTGAGGATGGTCGCGGGCGTGGTCAACGTCTCGCCGTTCAGCGCGATCCGGCCATCCGCGATCATCCGCTCGATGTCGCGGCGCGAGGCGATACCCGCCCGGGCGAGCAGCTTGGCGATGCGGTCGCCCTCCGGCCGGTCGGGCGAGCGGGGGGTAGGGGCATTACCGGCGCGCTGCTTGGGCTTGCCCGTGGCAAAGCGGGGCTTGAAGGTGGCGGCTGGCTTGGCTGGTGCATCGCCCCGCGATTTGTCCGGGCCGTCGGCACGGGGGCGGCGCGGTGCGGCGGGACGCCGGGAGCGGGAGGGAGCGGGCGGTTTGGCGGGCGGCGCCATCGGCGATATCCTTGATGCGGAACGAGAGGATGCGGGCGGCGGCAGCGCGCTGTCATCGTCCTGTCGCAAGAGGCCGCCATGCAACTTGCAGCCCGATAAGGCGTTCCGGGACTGAAAGCAAATCGGTGACATAAATGGGGCTGTTCTCGCATTTTTCGAATGGCGCTCGACCGGTCGTCAAAACCATTTTGATCGTCGAGGACGAACCGCTCGTGGCGTTCGAGAATGAGCATGCACTGGCCCATGCCGGCTATCGGGTGGTCGATACCGTGGATCGCTGCGAGGCCGCGCTGGAAGCGATGGCGGCCGGCGGTATCGATCTGGTCGTCGCGGACATCGCGCTGCCCGGAGAGGGAAGCGGCCTCGACGTCGCACGGGGCGCGCGGACCCATGGCATTCCCGTGCTGTTCGTCACCGGACATTGCCCGGAGGAGGCGCGGGAACTGGCGATCGGCTGGCTGGCCAAGCCCTATGGCTCGCGCGATCTGGTGCGGGCGATCGGGGTGGTCGAGCGGTTGCTGGCTGGCCGTCCGGCGCGGATGATGCCGGGGGCGATGACGCTGTTCTGATCCGGTCCAGACCATCCCTGCCTTGGCATGGCTCGCAAAGGCGTTACAGTCGGTCCGAACGACGACGAGGGTGGGCATGGATCGGACGGATGGGCTGGGCAAGGACGGGGGCGGCTGGCTGGCGGGCGTGCGGCCCTATCTGCAACGGGCGCCGCTGACCGCGCTGTGCCTTGGCATATCGTCGGGCTTTCCCTTCGCGCTGCTCGCCGCGACCCTGACCAACCGGCTGTCCGACGCGGGGATCGAAAAGAAATCCATCTCCGCCTTCGCGCTGGCGCTGCTGGTCTATAGTTTCAAGTGGATCTGGGCGCCGATCATCGACCGGGTGCGATTGCCGATCCTTGCCGGCGTCATGGGCCAGCGGCGATCATGGCTGTGGGTGTGCGGCGTCGGCACCGGCGTCGCGGTCGCGCTGCTCGGTTTTGCCGATCCGGCGAGGGATATCCAGAGCGTCGTCATCGGCGCCATCGCGCTTGGCTTTGCCGGCGCGACCTTCGACATCGTGATCGACGCCTATCGCATCGAACTGCTCAAGCCGGAGCAACTGGGCGTGGGGTCCGGCATGTCGCAATATGGCTGGCGGCTGGGCGCCTTCTTCGCCGCCTCCATCGCCTTGGCAGTAGCGAATGTATCGAGTTGGACGCTGGGCTATATCGCCTGTATCCCGCTCGCCTTCGCCGGGCCGATCGCGTCGCTGTTCGCGGGCGAGCCGGAACGGCATCATGTGCCGCCACCCACGCGCGGCTTCGGCGAGGCGCTGGCGGCGGTGACCGGACCGCTGGCCGATTTCTTCGCACGTCAGGGCGCGCTGCTCGTCCTGCTGTTCGTGCTCATCCACAAGATCGGCGACACCATCGCCAATCTGATGATCCGCGACCTGCTCGTAACGCTCGGCTTCACCAAGACCGAGATTTTGACCGGCGATGTCTGGGTCGGCTTCTTCGCGCTGCTCGCCGGGATTTTCGTCGGCGGGATGCTCTATGCGCGCATGGGGATGCAGCGGTCGGTGCTGGTCAGCCTGATCCTGATGGGCGTGTCGAACCTCAGCTTCGCGGGGTTGGCGGCGGTCGGGCATTCGATGCCCATGCTGGCCTGGACGATCGGCTTCGAGAGCTTCGCGAGCGGCATCGGCGGGGTGACGGTGGTCGCCTATCTCTCGGCGCTGTGCGACCTGCGCTTCACCGCGACGCAATTCGCGTTGCTGTCGGCGGCGGCGGCGATCCTCGGGCGTTTCATAACCGGCACGACGGCGGGCGCGCTGATCGAGGGGCTGGGCTATGTCAATTTCTACCTGTTGACGACGGCGCTGGCGCTGCCGGGCATCCTCCTTTTCTGGTGGATGATGCGCGCCGGGCTGATCGAGGCCAGCGTGGGGAGCGCGGGCACAGAGGAGCCAGCGGATTAGCGCAGGAGCTTAAGCTGGCGGTTGTCCATTCGCCTCCAGCACCTCGCCCGCCAGATAGAGCGAGCCTGTCAGGAGGAGCGGGTTGTTGCCGCCCGCTGCCGCAATGGCTGCGTCGAGATCGTCATGATGCAAATGCGGCACGCCATGCTCCGCCGCGAGCGCCGCGAACACCGCGCCGCCATGATGCGCATGGCCCGCCACGGGAACACTGTGCAGCGCGCCGATCATCGGCCACAGCGGCTCCAGAAAGCCGCCTGCATCCTTGTTCGCCAGCATGCCGACAAGTACGGTCAGCCGCTCGCCGGGCGGCAGGGCCTTCTCGAAATGCTCCGCGAGCGCTGCGCCCGCCGCCGGATTGTGCCCGCCATCCAGCCAGACCTGCCGACCCGGCGACAGGCCCTCCAGCAGCGGCCCCGGTTCCAGCCGTTGCAGACGCGCCGGCCATTGCGCCCAGTGGGGGGCGGCCTTGAGCGCGGCGTCGGACACGGGAAGGGCGGTCTGGTGGCGCAGCATCGCGATGGCGAGGCCCATGTTGGATAGCTGATGCGCGCCGGCGAGCACCGGGCTGGCAAGGTCCAGCCGCCCCGCCGCATCACGGTAATGGACCCGGCCCTGATAGGTGGCGATGTCCCATGCCGCCCCCTGCGCCAGGCACAGGCCGCCGCGCCCCTCCACCTCGTCCGCCACGGCGTTGGCGATGGGGGCAGGATAGCGCTGCGTCAGGACGGTCGTGTCGGGCTTGGCGATCCCCGCCTTTTCGCGCGCGATGCCGGCCAGTTCGGTGCCCAGAAACGCTTCATGATCCAGTCCCAGCTGTGCGATGCCACAGGCGGCGGGCGCGATCAGGATATTGGTCGCGTCGAGCCGGCCGCCAAGCCCCACTTCGATTACGCAGGCATCGGCAGGGACTTCGGCGAAAAGACGAAAGGCGAGCGCGGTCGTTACTTCGAAGAAACTCGCCCCTATGTCCGCGCCGACATCCAGCGTATCACGCAGGGACGCCGCGAGCAGGGCATCATCGATCAGGGTGCCGGCGATCCTGATCCGCTCGTTGAAGCGTACGAGATGCGGCGAGGTATAGACATGGACCTTGTGCCCGTCCGCCTCCAGCGCCGCGCGGAGAAAGGCGCAGGTCGATCCCTTTCCGTTCGTGCCGGCGACATGGAAGACGGGCGGCAGGCGCAGGTGCGGATTGCCGAGGCGGTCGAGCAGCAGCGTGATCCGCTCCAGCCCCAATATGTCCGCGCCGGGTGACAGGCTCCACAGCCGGTCGAGTTGCGCCTGAACGGTCGGATCGGCGGAGTGGGCGTGGTCGGCCATCAGGATCGGCGGCGCGGCGGGCGGGCGTCAGGCGGCGACGGACGCCTGCGGCGCGAGATAGCCGATGACCGTGGCAAGCGTCGCGCGCAGGTCTCTGCGGTGCGTCACCATGTCGATCATGCCATGCGCGAGCAGATATTCGGCGCGCTGGAATCCCTCCGGCAATTTCTCGCGGATGGTGCTTTCGATCACGCGCTGGCCCGCGAAGCCGATCAGGGCGTTCGGCTCCGAAATCTGGATGTCGCCCAGCATCGCATAGCTGGCGGTGACGCCGCCGGTGGTTGGGTCGGTCAGCACGACGATATAGGGCAGGCCCGCATCGCGCAGCCGCTGGACGGCGACGGTCGATCGGGGCATCTGCATCAGGGATAGTATGCCCTCCTGCATGCGCGCGCCGCCGGCGGCGGTGAAGATGATATAGGGGCAATTGCGCTGGACGGCCTCATCCGCGCCCTGCACGAAGGCCGCGCCGACGGCGAGGCCCATCGAGCCGCCCATGAAGGCGAAATCCTGAACCCCGACGACCGCTCTATGCCCGTCGATCGTGCCGTGGGCGTTGATGAGCGCGTCCTTCTCGTGCGTCTGCGCGCGCGCGGCCTTGATGCGGTCGGCATATTTCTTTGAATCGCGGAATTTCAGCGGGTCTTCGCGCACATTGGGCGTGGCGAGGGTGCGAAAGCCGCTCTCGTCGAAGATCTGGCGGAAGCGCTCGGTCGGGCCGATGCGGCCATGATGGTCGCATTTCGGGCATACCGAGAGATTATCCTCCCATTCGCGCGCGAACACCATCTGCGAACAGGACGGGCATTTGTGCCAGAGATTCTCCGGCACGTCGGACTTTTTGGCAATAAAAGGGAGCGCGTTCCTGACGCGGGTGATCCAGCTCATGCGACGGCCTTTATGCTCTTGTCCATCGCGGCACGCAGGGCCGTGATGAGGTTTTTGACGTGGGAGCCGGCGGCGGCGCCATGCTCGGCCACGATGTCGATGATCGCGCTGCCCACGACAACGCCATCGGCATGGGTCGCGATGGCGGCCGCCTGCTCGGGCGTGCGCACGCCGAAGCCGACCGCGACCGGCAGGTCGGTGCCAGCCTTCAGGCGCGCCACGGCGGCGGCGATATCGGCAAGCTGCGCCTGCTGCTGCCCGGTGATGCCGGCGACGGAGACATAGTAGAGGAAGCCGCTGGCCTTATCGAGCACGGCGGGCAGGCGGGCCGCGTCGGTCGTCGGGGTCGAAAGGCGGATCATGTCGACGCCGGCGGAGCGCAGCGCAGGGCCGAGTTCGGCGTCCTCCTCCGGCGGCAGGTCGACGCAGATGATGCCGTCGACACCAGCGGTGCGACACTGGTCGGCAAAGGCCTGCGCGCCCCGGCGGATCATGGGGTTGGCATAGCCCATCAGCACCAGCGGCGTGTCGGGATGGCGAAGCCGGAACGCCGCCGCGATGGCGAACACATCGGCGGTTCGGGTGCCGGCCGAGAGGCTGCGGATATTGGCGCGCTGGATCGCGAGGCCGTCCGCCATCGGATCGGTGAACGGCATTCCCAGTTCAATGACATCCGCGCCGCCTTCGACGAGGGCGTCGAGAATCGCGGCGGTGTCGGCCGGGGTCGGATCGCCGGCGGTGACGAAGGTCACGAGCGCGGCGCGACCTTCCGCGCGGCAGCGTGCGAAGGTGGTGGCGAGGCGGGTCACAGTTCCACCCCCAGCGCTTGCGCGACGGAGAAGATGTCCTTGTCACCCCGTCCCGACAGGCTGACGACGATGATCCGATCCTTGCCCAGAGCCGGCGCGATCCGTTCCAGCGCGGCGAGCGCATGCGCGGATTCGAGCGCGGGGATGATGCCCTCCAGCCGGCACAGCTTCTGGAAGGCGGCGAGTGCCTCGTCATCGGTCACCGGCTCGTAGCGGACCCGGCCGATCGAGTGCAGCCAGCTATGTTCCGGGCCGATGCCGGGATAGTCGAGGCCCGCCGAAATGCTGTGCGCGTCGGTGATCTGGCCGTCCTCGTCCTGTAGCAGATAAGTCTTGTTGCCGTGAAGGATACCGGGCGAGCCGCCCGCGAGGCTGGCGGCATGGCGGGCTTCCAGGCCCTCGCCCGCTGCCTCGACGCCGACCATCTGCACGTCCACATCATCGAGGAAGGGGTGGAACAGGCCGATCGCGTTGGAGCCGCCGCCGACACAGGCGACCAGCATGTCCGGCAGGCGGCCCTCGGCGGCCAATATCTGCTCGCGCGCTTCCTTGCCGATCACCGACTGGAAGTCGCGGACCAGCTCCGGGTAGGGGTGCGGCCCGGCGGCGGTGCCGATGATGTAGAATGTGTCGTGGACGTTGGCGACCCAGTCTCTGAGCGCCTCGTTCATCGCGTCCTTGAGCGTCCGCGTGCCCGATTCCACCGCGCGCACCTCCGCGCCGAGCAGCTTCATGCGGAACACATTGGGGCGCTGCCGCTCGACATCGACCGCGCCCATGAAGATGGTGCAGGGAATGTTGAACAGGGCCGCCACGGTCGCGGTGGCGACGCCATGCTGGCCGGCGCCGGTTTCGGCGATGATCCGCGTCTTGCCCATGCGCTTCGCCAGCAGGATCTGACCGATGCAATTGTTGATCTTGTGCGCGCCGGTGTGGTTCAGTTCCTCGCGCTTCAGATAGATTTTCGCGCCGCCAAGTTCCTCGGTCAGGCGGCGCGCGAAATAGAGCGGGTTGGGCCGGCCCACATATTGGCGCAGCAGTTCCTGAAACTCGGCATCGAACGCCGGATCCTGCTTGGCCGCGCGATATTCGCGTTCCAGGTCGAGGATCAACGGCATCAGCGTCTCGGCGACATAGCGGCCACCAAATTCGCCGAAATGGCCGCGTGCGTCGGGCTGGGATCGCAGGCTGTTGGGTAAGGTCATGCTGTCGGTCATGGGATTTCAGTCTTTCCGGTACGGGGAGCCATTCGCTTCAATTCGTGAAGGAAGCGATCAGCGCCATCGCGCCCGGAGGCCGGTGACAGATACAGGGAAATCGGGCGTCAACATTGGGCCACCGCTTTGCAGAAGGCGGCGATCTTGTCCACTGCCTTGACACCCGGCGCGCTTTCCACGCCCGAGGAAACATCGACGAGGGGCGCGCCGGTCTGCCTGACGGCGGCGGCGACATTCTCCGCATCCAGCCCGCCGGACAGCGCCCATGGCAGATCGCCATGATGGTTTGCGAGTAATCCCCAGTCGAAGCGCATCCCCATGCCGCCCGGCAATTCGGCACTGTCGGGCGTCTTGGCGTCGAAGAGGATGCGGTGGGCCGCGCCGGTATAGGCAGCGGCCGAGGCGATATCCCCGGCGCGCTTGACCGACACGGCCTTCCAGATTTCCAGCCCGGAGCGGGAAGCGATCTCGGCCGCGCGCTGCGGTGTCTCGCGTCCATGAAGCTGGAGCGCGCTGATCCCGCCCGCCGCGACCAGCGCCTCGACCAGCGCATCGTCCGGATCGACCAGCACCGCCACCCGCCCGACATGGGACGGCGCGCGCGCGGCGAGGCCGGCGAGCGTGGTCAGGTCGAGATGGCGCGGGCTTTTCGCGAAATGGACGAATCCTACATGGGTCGCGCCATGGTCCAGCGCGGCTTGCAGCGTTTCGGCGGTCGAGAGACCGCAAATCTTGATGGCGATTCGGGACATGGCGCTTCCTACGGCCAAATGCCCCCAAAGTCGCCCGCTTCAAGGGGTGGGATCAGGCCGGTTGGATGATCCGGGGCTTGCCGAGGAAGTCGCGCTTGCCGATCGACACGCCAAGGCCGCGCAGGATCGCGTAGATCATGCTGGCGTGGAAATAAAAATTGGGCTGCGAGAAGGAGAGGAGGAAATCCTCCGCGACGAAGCGCATCCGCACCTGCCCGCCAAAGCTGAAGGCGACCTCATTGCCCGCGATGGCGTCAAGCGCGGCATCGTCCAGACTTTCCAGATAGGCGATCGCGTCGGTCAGCAACGTCCGCAGCGTCGCGAAGTCGTACAGGCCCTGATCCACATCGGGCGAGAAAGCACCGGCGGCGGCCCCCTTCAAGGCACCTGCCGAATGATGCACGACCTGCCGTATCTGCGTGGCGAAGGACCACATGTCGGGAGCGATGCGCTTGCCCAGCATGTCCTCCGCCGAAATTCGCTGTTCCCCCGCCCAGGCTTCCGCGCGGTCGAGATTGGCGACGGCGGCGGGAAGCAGTTGGAGATATTGGGCGATAGTGGCCTGATAGAGCGAAAGCGCCATGTGTGTCCTCCGGGTTGTCGTTGGTTCAAAGCGTCGCTTCGATCTCGCGCGCCGCCATGTCCGGGTTGGTCGCCTGCGTGATCGGGCGGCCGATGACGAGGATGGAGGCGCCCGCGTCCAGTGCCTGACGCGGTGTCACGGCGCGCTTCTGGTCGCCCAGCGCGCCACCCGTAGGGCGCACGCCAGGCACGACGAGGAAGCTGTCGTGCCAGAGCTTACGGATATGCGCGACCTCCGCACCGGAGCAGACGAGGCCGTCCAGTCCCGCGTCCTTCGCGAGCGCGGCGAGGCGGTCGACCTGCTCGTGCGCGCTGCCCGCCACGCCGATGTCGGCAAGGTCGCGTTCGTCGAGGCTGGTCAGCACGGACACAGCCACGATTTTGGTGTGGGTGTGGGCCGCGGCCTTGGCATCCTCCATCATCGCCCGGCCGCCGGCGGCATGGATCGTGACGATGGCCGGTTCCAGCGCATTGATCGCCTGGACCGCCTTGGCCACGGTGTTGGGGATATCGTGCAGTTTCAGGTCGAGGAAAATCGGCAGGCCGAACTTGTGGATTTCGCGCACGCCATGATGGCCGTTGGCGCAGAAAAATTCGAGGCCCAGCTTGATACCGCCGACATGCCGCCGAACCTGGGAAACGATGTGAACCGCCCTGTCGAGGTTGGGCGTGTCGACCGCGACGTAGATGGCGCTGCTCACGGACGAAATCCCGCATTTTCCGCCGCGTCATGCGCCGTGTCGCCGGACGGCAGGATCGCGGCGGCGGCTTCCGCCGACGGCACGACGGGCGGGGCCGTCGCGGCCAGCGCCTGCTGCGCACTTTCGAGGCGGCGATGGATGCGCCAGCGCGTGACCCGTGCGAAGATCCACATCGGCAGCAGGCCAAGCAGAAAGGCGAAGACGATCAGCACCGGCAGGCGGACGAGCAATATCCAGTCATCCCACAGCTTGATCGGCACCCGCCCGGTATAGCTCGGCTGAATGTCCCAGTTCGCCTTGGAAAAAAGTGCGATGGCGACGGCCAGTATGACCCAGAAGGCGGTTTTCAGAAACTGCATGATTAAAGCCGGCCTCCTCGCTCTGGCCAGGGACCATAGCCTGTCGATGAGCCGTTGCCTAGCAGGGCCATAATGCAGCAGGGGACCGGCGCCTGTCGGCGCCAGTCCCCTGGGAAACGGACCTATTCCGGATGGTTCAGAGCAGTTTCCAGGTGAAGGGCAACACCACCGCGGTCGCGCCGCCGGCGGGGGCGGGCAGGGCGCCGGCCTTTACGGGAAGCGCCAGCGCTTCCTTGTCCAGCGTCGAGGAGCCGGAGGTGGAGACCAGTTCCGTCTTCTGAACCGAACCATCGGCGCCGACATAGACCTTGACCTTGGCGGTGCCTTCCTCGCCGCGCATCTGGGCGGTGCGGGGATAGGTCTGTTTCGCCGCGATCACGCGGGCGACCTGCTTTTGCCAATCGACGGACTGGGCAAACAGCGGCGAAGCGAGGACCATGGCAGCAGCGGCGCCCATCGCGACTTTCCTGGAAACGGATTTGAACATCTTCTTTTTCCCTCTCGAATATTCTCTGGACGCCCCCGGGCGTGCCCCCGTCTTTAAGGACGATGTGCCACTTCCTGGTTTCGGACTTTGGTTAGCAGCGAATTAACCCCGTTTTTGGGGAAGTTTTTCGCAACTGCAGCAAGACGGATAGTCGATGGGAAAGGAAAAGGCCGTCACCTCGAAAGAGATGACGGCCCAGTCGGAAACGCGATGCATCCGGCGTGGGACACATCCTTGTAAAGTCAGAAGGAAGTCCAGTCGTCCTCGTCGACCTTGACCGCGGCGTTGCCGTGGAAGGCGGGGGCGGGCGCCCGATGGGCGGCGTGACCGGTGGGACGGGCGCCCCCCTGCTGCCGCGCGAGGCGGAAGGTGCCGAGTTGCTCGACCAGCCGGCCGGTTTCATCCGAAAGATTGCGGGTGCTGGCGGAGCTTTCCTCGACCATCGCCGCATTCTGCTGCGTCGCTTCGTCCATGGAGGTGACCATGCCGGAGATTTCGGCGATGCCGCTGGCCTGCTTTTGCGCGGCCTCGGCGATCTCATCGACCAGTTCGCAGACGGAGGCGACTTCGTTGACGATCTGGCGCAGCGCGTCGCCGCTGCTCTCGACCAGCGAAACACCCTCGTTGATCTGCGCACCGGAAGTCATGACGAGCTTGCGGATCGACGCCGCCGCTTCGCCCGACCGCTGGGCCAGGTTGCGTACTTCCTGCGCCACGACGGCAAAGCCCGCACCCGATTGCCCCGCGCGCGCCGCCTCGACGCCGGCGTTGAGCGCGAGGAGGTTGGTCTGGAAAGCCAGCCCGTCGATGGTCGTGATGATGTCGGTCATCTCCTTCGACGATGCCTCGATATGGCGCATCGCGACGATCGCCTTCTTGGCGGTGTCATCGACATTCTCCGCCGACTGGCGCGCCACGCCTAGGCGGCTGCTGGTCTGGCGGGCGTTGTCGGCGGCGACTTTCACCGTGCCGGTGAATTCGGAGAGGGTGCGCGAGGCATGGGCGAGGGATTCCGCCTGGCGCTCCGTCCGGCGCGACAGGTCGGACGACGCCGAGGCGATCTCGCTCGTGCCGCTCTTGATCGTATGGCAGCCATCGACGATATGGCCCAGCACGTCGGCAAGGCGGGCGACGGCTTCATTATAGTCGACATGCAGTTTGGCGAGGGCGCCGTGCCCATTCTCGTCGACGCGATAGGTCAGATTGCCCTCCGCCAGCGCGATGAGGCCACCACCAATGGCGTCGATCGTCACCTGCGCGTCGCGGGCGCGCTCGATTTCCTGCTGCGCGCGCTTCTGGTCGGCGGCGAACAGTTCCTTGAACCCGTCGAGCGCACGGGCGAGGCTGCCCAGTTCGTCCTTGCGCCTGAGACCGGGCACATCGACCGCCAGATCACCCTCGACGAGGCGACCGACCGCGGTGCTCATCTTGGAAATGGGACGTGCCACGGTGCGCATCAGGAGAAGGAGGAGGGCGATCGCCATGGCCAACGCGGCACCGACCGCGCCCACGGTGAATTTGCGGGCTTCGGTGTAGATCTTGTCGCTCCTGGTCGACAGCGCGGTCGCGCCCTTGCCGTTCAGGTCAATCAGTTGGAGAATGTCGTCCTCAACGGCGTAGAAGCTATCGAGCGCCTCACCATTGAATGTGTCGGATGCGACGGGATCATTGGCGTTGGACAGGCGGACCAGCGTCTCGCTGGACTGGGTATATTTTGCCCAATCGGCCTGCAGGCTGGTGAACAACGCCTTCTGTTCCTTGGATTCCAGCAGCGGCTGGTAATCCTTCAACATGCCGTCGATCGCGGCCTGGGCGTTGTGCATCAGCTTTTCGGACCGCGCCTTGGCCTGGGGCGTGGCCCCGGCGATATGTTCGCTCTGCTTGATCCGGTACTGCGACGTATAGGCGTGGATGTCGCCGATAATCTGGGAGGCGGGCAGCCAGCGGTTGCGCATTTCCAGCGACAGGCCATTTACTTCACCGATCTTGTTGATCGCGAAAATGCCCATGCCGGCCATCACCGCGAGCAGCAGCGTGAAGGCCGTCAAGAATTTGGCGGAAATGCCGAACCGGAACATTATTGCTTCTCCTATGCACACCCTCTTGCGGAGAGTGTAATAGGGAAACCTTCCCAAATCGTAACGGACCTCGAAACTATACGTAGATTACGGGGGCAGCATTATGCCGCCCCGAATACCCGCGCGAAGATCGTGTCGACATGGGCGAGGTGATAGTCGAGGTCGAACTTCTCCTCCAGTTCGGCGCCGCCGATATGCGCCGATACCTCCGGGTCCGCTTTCAGCAGATCGAGGAGGGAGAGGGTGCCGTCGGACTCCCACACCTTCATCGCGTTGCGCTGGACGACCTTGTAGCTGTCCTCGCGGCTCATGCCCGCCTGCGTCAGGGCGAGCAGGACGCGCTGGGAATGGACGAGGCCGCCCATGCGGTTGAGGTTCTTCATCATCCGCTCGGGGTAGATGAGCAATTTGTCGATCACGCCAGTGAGGCGGGCCAGCGCGAAGTCGAGCGTGATGGTCGCGTCGGGACCGAAAAAGCGCTCCACCGACGAGTGGCTGATGTCCCGCTCATGCCAGAGCGCGACATTTTCGAGGGCCGGCGTCACGGCGGCGCGAACGACGCGGGCGAGGCCGGTGAGATTTTCCGTCAGCACCGGGTTGCGCTTGTGCGGCATCGCCGACGACCCCTTTTGGCCGGGCGAGAAATATTCCTCCGCTTCCAGCACCTCCGTGCGCTGGAGGTGGCGGACCTCGACGGCGAGCCGCTCGATAGAAGAGGCGATGACGCCCAGCGTGGCGAAGAACATCGCATGGCGGTCGCGCGGGATGACCTGCGTGGAGACCGGTTCGACAGCAAGGCCAAGCTCGGCGGCGACATGCACCTCGACGCGCGGGTCGATGTTGGCGAAGGTGCCGACCGCGCCCGAGATGGCGCAGGTCGCGATCTCCTCG
>Ga0068853_100002241_pt1 | contig 14451 bp, 14 predicted proteins | sample KBSCornC32_FD_65655 | JGI IMG/M metagenome (GOLD analysis project Ga0068853, IMG submission 65655) | Corn rhizosphere microbial communities from Kellogg Biological Station, Michigan, USA - KBS Corn C3-2 | ecosystem: Host-associated > Plants > Roots > Rhizosphere > Soil ...
GGCGTATTTCGGCTGCACAGCGAGGATCACAATGTCGGGGTGGTCATCGAGACGTTGACGCAATACGGCCGACGCACGGCAATGGCGCAGCGCTTCATCCCCGAGATCGTGAAGGGCGATAAGCGCATTCTGCTGATCGGCGGAGAGCCGGCGCCATTCTCACTCGCGCGCATCCCCAAGGCCGGCGAAACGCGCGGAAACCTGGCAGTCGGCGGGCGCGGGGTAGCGCAACCACTGTCGCCGCGCGACCGTGAGATTGCCGAAGCGATCGGACCCGTGCTCGCGGCCGAAGGCATGCTGCTGGTCGGACTCGATGTCATTGGCGACTACCTGACCGAGATCAACGTGACCAGCCCCACCGGTATGCGCGAGATCATGGACCAGACCGGATTCAACGTGGCCGGGATGATGATCGATGCGGTGGAGAAGGTGGTGAAGAGTGGCTAGTGACCGGTGAATAGTGCCGTCTGCGGCGGCTTCAATCGCAAGGAAGAACGAGCGCGCTCGCCTTCCCCCAAACCCACTAACAACCAATCACTAATCACCAATCACCGCGTTGCAGGGGTACAATTCCGTCTCCCCAAAACAACGTCGTATCGATGGTTGGAATTCTGATCGTTGCACACGGCACGCTCGGCGAGAGCTTGATCCACTGCGCCAGCCACGTGCTCGGCAGCCGGCCGATGCAGCTCATGCAGATCGGTGTAACCATTCACGACGATCCGCAGCAGCTTCTGCCGCAGGCAATCAAGCTGGTGAAGCAGCTCGATCAGGGGGATGGCGTGCTGGTTCTCACCGACGTGTACGGCGCGACACCCGGCAACATCGCGGCCAAACTGCTGAGCCCCGGTCGCGTAGAAGGCGTCGCTGGAATCAACCTGCCGATGCTGGTACGCGCACTGACGTATCGAAAGGAGCCGCTCAAGGTGGTGGTCGGCAAGGCTATTTCGGGCGGCGTGGAAGGTGTAATGCAAATGCCTTCGGCGAATCTGGGAAATGCAGCAACTGGAAGTTGAGATCGTGAACAAGCTTGGCCTGCATGCGCGTGCGTCGGCCAAGCTGACCCAGCTCGCCAGCAAGTACCAGGCGGAAGTCTGGATGACGCGCAATGGCCGTCGCGTCAACGCCAAGAGCATCATGGGTGTCATGATGCTGGCTGCGGCCAAGGGCACCACGGTCACGATCGAGACCAGCGGCGCGGACGAGGACGAGGCGATGGCCGCGTTGCTCGAATTGATCCGGGACAAGTTCGGAGAAGCCGAGTGAGACGATAGGCGGCCACAGGCTCCAGGCCTGCAACGCCGTAGTTGTACCTGTAGCCAACTGCCAAGAGCCTATTGCGCATGTCCTTCACGATTCACGGCATCGGCGTCTCCGGCGGCATCGCCATCGGGCACGCCCATCTTCTGAGCCACGCGCAGCTCGAGGTCGAGCACTACACCATCTCCGCCGCAGAGATTCCGCAGGAACAGGCGCGTTTCGATCACGCGATCGCGACAGCACGCGCTGAGCTAGCGGCAATCTCCGAATATATTCCCGCCAACGCGCCGCCCGAGTTCGAGGGCTTTCTCAACCTTCACCTGATGATCCTCGGCGACAGCACGTTGTCCGAAGCGCCGCGCGAGCTCATCGCGACGCGCAAGTGCAACGCCGAGTGGGCGGTCTCGCAGCAGGCCGAGGAATTGCTCGATCAGTTCGAGCGCATCGAGGACGATTACCTGCGCGAGCGCAAAGGGGACGTCGTACAAGTGGTCGAACGCGTGATCAAAGCGCTGACGGGCCAGCCGCGCCACATCCCGGTGCCGCGCCACAAGGAAGAGGACAGCATCCTGGTCGCGCACGATCTTTCCCCGGCCGATGTGATCCTGTTCAAGCAGCACCGCTACAGCAGCTTCGTGACCGATCTCGGCGGGGCCACGTCTCACACGGCGATTATCGCGCGCAGCCTCAACATCCCTTCCATCGTGGCTTTGCATCACGCGCGTGCGCTCATACGAGAGAACGAGCTGCTGATCGTGGATGGCAGCAACGGCGTGGTGATCGTCAACCCGGACAAATACGTACTCTCGGAATACCGGCTGCGCCAGGAGCAATGGCTGCTCGAGCGGCAGAAGCTCAAGCGTTTGAAGACTACACGCGCCGCAACGCTCGATGGCACGCGTATCGAGCTGCACGCGAATATCGAGCTGCCCGACGACGTGCATCAGGCCAAGGAGAATGCGGCCGCCGGGATCGGTCTGTTCCGCAGCGAGTTCCTGTTCCTGAGCCGCCCGGAGCTGCCGTCCGAAGACGAACAGTTCGAGGCGTATCGTCGCGTTGCAGTCGAGATGAAAGGGCTGCCGGTCACGATCCGAACGCTGGACCTCGGGGCCGACAAGAGCCTGAACGTAGCCGAGCGCGTCGCGCCGAATCCAGCACTCGGCTTGCGTGCGATCCGCCTGTGCCTGGCTGAGCCGCAGATGTTCCATCGTCAGCTCCGCGCAATCCTGCGCGCGTCGCACTACGGCAAGATTCGGATCCTGATTCCGATGCTGTCGACGGCATACGAGCTCAGCCAGACGATGCATCTGCTGCAGGAGGCCAAGAACAGCCTCGACGCCGACAACATTCCCTACGACCGCAAAGTGCCGGTCGGCGGCATGATCGAGATCCCGGCCGCGGCGCTCTCGTTGAATATGTTCACGCGCCGGCTGGACTTCCTGTCGATTGGCACCAACGACTTGATCCAGTACACGCTCGCTATCGACCGCACGGACGATGCTGTCGCGCATCTATACGATCCATTGCATCCGGCCGTGCTGCAGCTGGTTGCCCATGTCATCCGCGGCGCGAACAAAACAGGCGTGCCGGTTGCGGTATGCGGCGAGATGGCCGGTGACGAACGCCTGACGCGGGTGCTGCTCGGATTCGGTCTGCGGCAGTTCTCGATGCATCCGGCGCATCTGCTCACGGTCAAACAGCAAGTGCTGAAGTCCGATCTGAGCGAAGTCACGCAGCTCGCTAATCGCATGCTCAAGACCGACGACACGGACAAGATGCAGGCGCTGCTGGTGCGGATGAATGCGTGAATGCTGCGCGAGATCACGGCCATGCGGCAGGATGATCCCGGTGCTGCCCGGCGCTGGTTCCAGGACGACTACTTCGATCTCTTTCTTTGGGTCACGCCGCGAGGGAAGGTGAGCGCCTTTCAGCTCGCTTACGAGCGTACGCGGCACGAGCGCGCACTGTCTTGGTCCGAGACCAGAGGCTTCACGCACAGCCGGGTAGATTCCGGGGAGAATCTGCCGATCAGCAACATGACACCGCTGCTGATCGCCGATGCTTTCTGCCCGATCCGTGTCGTCTGCCGTGAGTTCGAGCGGCGCAGCGCAACGCTCGACTGGCCGCTGCGGGCGTTCGTCACGGAAAAGCTGCGGCACGCGCGGCGCATGCCGCGCCTGCGGCGCCAGCCGACCGGTTAGACTCTCGGCATGCGCGTCGACACCGAGCAGCTCGCCCAGCATCTCACGCGTGGCCTCAAGCCGTTGTATGCGGTCCACGGCGAAGAGACGCTGCTCGCGCTAGAAGCCGCGGACCGCATCCGCACGCTTTGCCGTCAGCAGGGTTACAGCGAGCGCGAAGTGCTGACGGTCGAATCGGGTTTCGACTGGTCGCGCCTGGCGATGAGCGGCAACAGCCTGTCCCTGTTCAGCGCGAAGCGACTGCTCGAGTTGCGCATTCCGAGCGGTAAGCCGGGCAACGAAGGCGCCGAGGCGCTGCGCAGCTACGCCGCGAACCTTGCGCCCGATACGGTCACGCTGATCACGCTGCCGAAGCTCGAGCGCACGCAGCTCTCGAGCGGCTGGTTCGAAGCCCTCGACGGTGCCGGCGTGATCGTCGCAGCGAACCCGGTTCCGCTCGCACGTCTGCCGCAGTGGCTCTCGGCACGCCTCGCTTTGCAGGACCAGCAGGCCGATCAGGAGACGCTGGAGCTGCTGGTGGGCCGTGTCGAAGGCAACCTGCTTGCGGCACATCAGGAGGTACAGAAGCTTGCGCTGCTCTTTCCGCCCGGCAAGCTCGATGCAGAGCAAGTCAGAAGCGTTGTGCTCGACGTTGCCCGCTACGACGTCTTCAAGCTCGGCGAGGCCCTTCTCGCTGCGGACACTGTGCGCTTCGTGCGCATGCTCGACGGCCTGCGCGGCGAAGGAGTAGCGGCCCCGCTGGTACTGTGGGCCGTTGCCGAGGAGGCGCGCGCGCTGTTGCACATCAAGAACGGCCTTACGGCCGGACGCCAGCTGCAGCAGTTGATGCGCGAGGCCAGGGTCTGGGGCGCGCGTGCGGAGCTGGTTCCGAAGGCCGTGCGCCGGTTCACGTCGAGCCAGCTGGAGGACGGGCTGGTGCACGCCGCATCGATCGACCGAATGATCAAAGGTCTCGCGCGCGGCGACGTCTGGGATGAGCTGCTGCAGCTCGGTCTGAGCTTGGCCCGACCGGCTGCCGGCGGCGAGCGCGCGCCGAATCGCGGTAGAATCTCGGCTCGATCCTGATCCGGATCCAGGCGGGCAGCGGATGGACATTCAGTCGTACATGCACAGCGTCGGGCGCGAAGCGCGCAAGGCTTCACGCGCGATGGCCAAGGCCGACACGGCAGCGAAAGACCGGGCGCTGCTGGCCATGGCCGCCGCCATCGAGCGCGACACGGTGCGCCTGCTGGATGCCAATCGGCAGGATGTGAACGACGCACGCGCCAAGGGCTTGGCGTCGGCGCTGCTCGATCGACTCACGCTGAGCGCCAAAAGCGTGGCTGCGATGGCCGAAGGGCTGCGCCAGATCGCGCAGCTGCGCGATCCGGTGGGCGAGATCAGCGATCTCAGCTACCGTCCGAGCGGAATTCAAGTCGGGCGCATGCGTGTACCGCTCGGTGTCGTCGCGATCATCTACGAAGCGCGGCCGAACGTAACCGCCGATGCGGCCGGGCTGTGCCTCAAGTCCGGCAACGCCGCGATCCTGCGTGGAGGGTCCGAAGCGATCCATTGCAATCAGGCGATTGCGGCCTGCGTGCATGAAGGATTGCGCGATGCCGGTCTCCCAGAGTCGGCGATGCAAGTGATCGAAACGACCGATCGCGCTGCCGTTGGCGAGCTGATCACGATGAAGGAGTATGTGGACATCATCGTGCCGCGAGGAGGCAAAGGGCTCATCGAGCGCATCTCGTCGGAGTCGCGCATTCCAGTGCTCAAGCATCTCGATGGCGTGTGCCACGTCTACATCGACGAGCGCGCCGATCTCGACAAAGCCATCCGCATCGCGGACAACGCGAAGACCCAGCGGCTCGGTACCTGCAACACGATGGAAACGTTGCTGGTGCACAAGGACATCGCCGCGCAGGTGCTACCGACGCTCTGCCAGATCTATCTCGACAAAGGCATCGAGCTGCGCGTAGATGCGCAGGCGCGTAATGCGGTGGGAGCCGCACTCGCCGTCCGCATGAAAGAGGCGACCGAAGAGGACTGGTACACCGAATATCTGGACGCCATCCTTTCGATCCGTGTGGTCGCGGATCTCGATCAGGCGATCGAGCACATCACCGTCTACGGCTCGCAGCACACCGACGCCATCGTCACAGAGGACTACGGCCGTGCCCGGCGTTTCTTGCGTGAAGTGGATTCGAGCTCGGTCATGGTCAACGCTTCCACGCGCTTTGCCGACGGCTTCGAGTACGGGCTCGGCGCGGAGATCGGGATCTCCACCGACAAGCTGCACGCGCGTGGACCTGTCGGGCTCGAAGGGCTAACGTCGCAAAAGTTCATCGTGCTTGGGGACGGTCAGATTCGCGAGTAACTGGCCTGGCTCGGGCGGGACAACGCCGCGCATCCGTTTCGACACGCTTCGCCAAATCAGGACAACCATGAGCAGTGTGATCGAGGTCAAAGTCCCCGATATCGGGGACTACAAGGACGTGCCCGTGATCGAAGTGCTGGTCAAGCCGGGCGATACCATCAAGAAAGAAGATTCGCTGGTCACGCTCGAATCCGACAAGGCGACGATGGAAGTGCCGGCGCCGGAGGCGGGCGTAGTCAAGGAGCTGAAGGTCAAGCTCGGCGACAAGGTGTCCGAAGGCGTCGTGCTTCTGCTGCTCGAAAGCGATGGCGCGGCGCCTGCTGCCAAAGGCCCTGCTGCCAAAGCCGAAGCACCGGCACCGAAAGCGGAAGCACCAAAGCCAGCGTCTGCACCCGCAGCACCAGCACTCGCGCCTGCAGCGCCCGCCGCCGGTCCAATTCCGAAAGGGGACTTTCACGCGGAAGTCCTGGTCCTGGGCTCTGGCCCGGGCGGCTACACCGCCGCATTCCGTGCTGCCGACCTCGGCAAGAAAGTGGTGCTGGTCGAGCGCTATGCCGATCTCGGCGGCGTCTGCCTGAACGTCGGCTGCATCCCCTCGAAAGCGCTGTTGCATGCGGCACGTGTGATTGCGGAAGCGGAGGAGATGTCGCACTTCGGCCTCAAGTTCAACCGGCCCGAGATCGATCTTCCCGCGCTGCGAACCTGGAAGGAAAACGTCGTCGCGAAAGGCACCAAAGGTCTTTTGGGGCTCGCCAAGCAGCGCAAGGTTCAAGTCGTGACAGGCGTAGCCAAGTTCACCTCGCCGCACATGATTCAGGTCGAAACGGCGGATGGCAAGAAGACCGTTTCGTTCGATACCTGCATCATCGCCGCTGGTTCCTCCGTCGCCAAGATCCCCGGTTTTCCGTACGACGATCCGCGGCTGCTGGACTCCACCAGCGCGCTCGAGCTGAAGGATATTCCGAAGCGCCTGCTCGTGATCGGCGGCGGCATCATCGGCCTCGAGATGGCGACTGTGTACGACGCGCTCGGTTCGAAGATCACAGTCGTCGAGCTGCTCGATGGTCTGATTCCCGGCGCAGACCGCGACATCATCCGCCCTCTGCACAAACGCATCGAAAAGCGCTACGAAGGCATCTACCTCAAGACCAAAGTCAGCAAGATCGAGGCAACGAAAGAAGGCCTCAAAGCAACGTTCGAAGGCGAGGGTGCGCCGCAGCCGCAGGTCTATGACCGCGTGCTGCTGTCGGTGGGACGCCGTCCCAACGGCAAGGCCATCGGCGCGGAGGCCGCCGGCGTGCTGGTGAACGAGCGCGGATACATTCCGGTCGATCGGCAAATGCGCACCAACGTTCCGCACATTTACGCGATCGGCGATATCGTCGGCGAGCCGATGCTCGCGCACAAAGCCAGCTATGAAGGCAAGCTCGCGGCCGAAGTCATTGCAGGTCATCGAGCCGCGTTCGATGCACGCACGATTCCATCGGTCGCGTACACCGATCCTGAAGTGGCGTGGATGGGCTTGACTGAGACGATGGCCAAAGCGCAAGGCACCGAGATCGAGAAGGCCTCGTTCCCGTGGGCCGCGAGTGGACGCGCGCGCGCGACCGGGCGAGACGAAGGTGTGACGAAGCTGATCTTCGACAAGAGCACGCATCGTTTGCTCGGCGCTGCGATCGTCGGTCCCAATGCCGGCGAGCTGATCGCGGAGACGGTTCTCGCTCTCGAGATGGGCGCGGATGCCGAAGACATCGGACTGACGATCCACCCGCATCCGACATTGTCCGAGACGGTATTCTTCGCGGCCGAGATCGCCGAGGGCAGCATCACCGATCTGTACATGCCCAAGAAGTAGAGATTCCTTCTCTTCTTCGCAGAAAGTGGTGCAAGAGGTGGCAGCACGGGCCGCAACGATGTCAGATCTGAGCTACCTGCACGGGCCTTCACCCTCACCCCAACCCTCCTTCGTCGAGGGAGCGGGGGTAAGTGCTCTTCGCAAAGTACACAACCGCTTCACACTGAACTGCACTCTACTCTCCCCGACCGATATGAGTTCCTCCCCCTTCAAGGCCTTAAAGGGGGGTTGAGGTTGGGTTGGGGTGGGGATGGGTTTGGATTCTCCGGGAGAGAGCCAGGGTGAGGGGTGATGGAGAACAGGCAAGGAGCAGCAGAAGTCCATGTCCGAACCATTCATAGCGCTCGCGTCGCCACCGGCATCTGTCGAGCAGCCGACCTACTGGTTTATCTTCCAGGCGGGTCAGATCCTCGTGCGCCGCGAGGAAGGAAGCGCATTCGTTCCCGAAGCGATCGACGTGCACGAGCTTGGCCTCGAGCCGCTACGCGTGCAATATCTTGGGCTGCTCGGGACCAGGCACTGCTGCTCGGCTGAGTGTGCCGTAGACGTTGCACCTCCCCCAGGATTCGTCTGGTCCGGGCTGCGCGCGCTGTTCGGGCAGTTCGACGATGTCATGTTCGGGCTGGCGGGACGCGCGTTCCAGATCATGGACTGGGACCGAACGCACTTATTCTGCGGCCGGTGCGGTACACAAACGGTGCCGAAGCAGACCGAACGCTCGCGACAATGCCCCAGTTGCGGCCAGTCGCACTACCCGCGTGTCGCGCCAGCCGTGATGGCGCTGGTCCGTCGTGGTGATGAACTGCTGCTGGCGCGCTCACCTCACTTCCCACCCGGCATGCACAGCGCGCTTGCCGGTTTCGTCGAGCCGGGTGAGAGCCTGGAAGAATGCCTGATGCGTGAGGTGAAGGAAGAAGTCGGCGTGGAAGTGACCAATCTCCGCTACTTCTCGAGTCAGCCGTGGCCGTTTCCGCACTCGCTCATGATCGCGTTCAATTGCGAGTGGGCAGGCGGCGATATCGTGCCCGACCCGAGCGAGATCGAGGCGGCGGGCTGGTTCGGACTGGAGAGTCTCCCTGTACTACCGAACAAAGTCAGCATCGCGCGTCGGCTGATCGACGCCGCTATTGCGAGGATAAGAGCCGGCATACCGGTAAGCTGACGCCAACACCCACAACCATAAGATCCGGGAGGAGGAGGCAATGCTGAAGATCTGGGGACGGAACAATTCCGTCAACGTGCAGAAGGTCCTCTGGTGCTGCGAGGAGATGGGTCTCAAGTACGAGCGCATCGATGCCGGTGGTACTTTCGGCGTGGTGAACACGCCGCAGTATCGGGCGCTCAATCCCAACGGTCTGGTGCCCACGATCGAAGACGGCCCATTCGTGCTGTGGGAGTCCAATGCGATCGTGCGCTACCTGACGGCCAAGCACAGCACAGGCAAACTGTGGCCGGAGGATCACAAGGTGCGCGCCGAAGCAGACAAATGGATGGATTGGCAGATCAGCGTGTTCTGGCCGGTCTTTCGTCCGCTGTTCTGGAATCTCGTGCGCACACCGGTGAACGAGCGGGACGAGAGCGCGATGGAAGAATCGCGTCTGCAAGCCACCGAGGTCCTCGGCTATCTCGACAATCATCTGAAGAATCGGATGTACGTCGTCGGCGACGACGTGACGATCGGTGACATCCCGATGGGCTGCGCGATCTGGCGCTGGATGTCGTTACCGATCGAGCGGCCGGTGCTCGCGAATCTGCAGCGCTGGTTCGGGACGTTGCGGGAGCGGCCGGCTTACCAGCGCGTGGTCATGCTGCCTCTTACCTGATGCGGCCCCTTCAAGCCAGACCGAACATCCTCCGGCACGCGTGGCTGATCGTCGGGTGGTGCGGCGTCATCGGCGTTATCGTGCTGTCCCTGATTCCGAATCCACCCGACCTGGTGCCGGTCGAGCAGGGCGACAAAGTCGAGCATATCGTCGCCTACGGAATGCTGATGTTCTGGTTCGCGCAGGTCTACGCCGCACTGAGAACGCGCGCGGTGATCGCTGGCCTTTTGATTGCGCTCGGCATCGCGCTCGAATACGTACAGGGCTGGACCGGGTGGCGCGAATTCTCGTATGCAGACATGACTGCGGATGCGGCGGGCGTTGCGCTCGGCTGGTTGATCGCCGCGCCACGTACGCCAAACCTTCTAGGCTTTGCGGGTTCGCTGCTGGCGCGCAGGTTGAGCTGAGCCGACGGCCTCGTCGGAAGGCGTGGCGCGCGCGGCATCGAGAATGGCGCGCAGCGCCGTCCCCATGACCTGCGCTTGAGCGTCGCTGACTCGCTCCTCGAATAGCTCCTTGATGGCCTTCGCATAGACCGGCCACATCCGGCGACGCATCGCTTTTCCGTCATCGGTCAGCACGGCGAAGGCGCCGCGGCGATCCTCCTCGGAGCGCTCGCGCCTGACCAGCCCCGCGTCCTCGAGGCGGTCGACCAGACGCGTCAGGTTGCTGCGCGAGAGAACCACCTTGTCCGCCAGCTCACTCATGCGCAGCTTCTGATTCTCCGCACGCTCCAAGCCCCACATCACGTCGTACCACCCGAACGGCGGCAGATCGACGTCGGCGAACCGGTGCTCGATCGTTTCGACCAGGACGGCGTGGGTGGTCAGGAACAGGGCCCAGACCGAACCTTTTGATGTTTCGAGCGATTTACCCAATTGGCACCTCCACTCGAAATTGTAGTTGCAATTTCAATCAATCTCAACTATCCTGCTATCGTTGCACTTGCAATTATCGTTTTCTCAACTTTATTCTCGAATGGAGGCAACCATGTTTAAGACTATCGACCGCGACGAGTTGAACAGCCGCATCCAGTCCACCAATCCCCCGGTCCTGCTGGAAGCTCTGCCCGAGCGCTACTACGTACAGAAGCATTTGCCCGGCGCGCGCTTATTCCCGCATGACCAGGTCGAGCAAAACGCCGCGTCAGTCGTGCCCGACAGGAACGCGGAGATCGTCGTCTACTGCGCGAGCCGCACCTGCCAGAACAGCCACATCGCCGCGCACCATCTGATGCGGCTGGGCTACACGAACGTCACAGTGTATCCAGGCGGCAAGCAGGATTGGGAAGAAGGCAGCATGCCGTTCGAGTCCGGGGCCGACGTGGAAGCGACGGTCTGACATCCAAACACTGTTCTTACGAGGAAATCATGAAGACGACTGCTGAAGGCACGATCGATTCGCGCCTGGATCCGTACGGCGCTCTGCTGTTGCGTATCGCGTTGGGTTCCATGTGGATCTCGCACGCTCTGCTGAAGATACTGGTCTTTACCTTGCCGGGAGCCGCCAAGTTCTTTGATTCGGTTGGACTGCCCGGCGAGCTGGTCTATCCAGTGGTTGCCGCTGAATTGATCGGAGGTGCAGCAATTCTGCTTGGCCTCTATGGCCGGCAGGCATCGCTGCTGCTGACGCCGATTCTGCTCGTCGCGGCGTGGGTGCACTTCCCGAACGGCTGGGTGTTCACGGCGACCGGCGGTGGCTGGGAATATCCGGTATTCCTGGCCGCGATGTCGATCGTGCACGGACTCATCGGTGATGGCGCGTTCGCGGTGAAGAATGTGCGGATGCCGATCAGCATGCGCACTGCATAGATCGCAACCAACCGCAGAGACGCAGAGAACGCGACGAACCCTCAACCAAACTTGAGCTGGCTGGAGCTCAGGTTTCGGTTCGGGTCTCCTCCGTGCCCTCTGCGTCTCCGCGGTTCGGTCGTGCGCCCTGCTTCAAGCCAACTACGTTGAACGTAGGCACCGGCTTGAGCAATCCGCGCAACGAGAGCTCGCCCACCGGCTCGCTGTCGACGAGCGCCTCGACGGTCGTCAGCACGCGGCGAGAGACCAGGATCTGCCCGGGCTTCGCTTCGCTGCACAGGCGAAACGATAGGTTGGTTACGGTTCCGACAGCACCGTAATCCCAACGCCCTTCGAAGCCGATCGCGCCGATCGTCGCGTAGCCCGTGGCGATGCCGATGCCGAGGTCGAGCTCGAAGCCGAGCTTGCGCCAACGGTCGGTGAGCTCACGTGTTCTCGCCTGCGCGGCGATCGCGAGCCTCACCGCGCGCTCGGCCGCATCGGTAACCGGCACCGGATCGTTGAAGAAGACCATCATCCCGTCGCCCGCAAAACGCTCCAAGGTACCCTCATGCTCGAGGATCAGCCGGCCCAGCTCGCCGTGATACTCGCGCAGCACGCTCATGACCTCCTCGGGCTCCGCGGTCTCGGCAAACGAAGTGAATCCGCGCAGATCGAAGAAGACCACGGTAAGCTCGCGGCGATGGCTCTTGAGCGGATCCTCGGCGCCGCCCTTCAAGATCAGCTCCGCGAGCTGCGGAGAAAAGAAGCGCTTCAGACGGCCGAGGCGCTCGAGTTGATCGACCTGCTCGCGCACGCGCGTCTCCAGCGTTCGGTTCGCGTCCTCCAACTGGTCGTACAAGGACTTGATGCGCAGCAGAGAGCGCACACGCGCGAGCAGCTCCGGCTGATTGATCGGCTTCGTGACGAAATCGTCAGCACCGGCCTCGATCCCCTTGATCCGCTCCGTCGCAGGATCGAGCGCCGTCACCATCACTACCGGAAGCGTGGCAGTCGCCGGCGTGTCACGAATGCGTCTGCAGACGTCGTATCCGCTCATGCCCGGCATCACAACGTCGAGCAGGACCAGATCGGGCTTCTGTTGCGCGATGCGCTCGAGCGCCTCAGTTCCAGAGGCTGCCGCTGTCACCTCATAGCCCTTGATGCCGAGTACGTCGCCGAGCAGCTTCACGTTCTGCGGCGTGTCGTCGACGACGAGTATCCTCGGTGCTGCACTCATCTCAAACCGTCCTCATTTCAGCGTGGCGCGAATGGCTTCGGTCTCGGCTGACGGGCCGACGCTCAGCACGATCGAAAGCATGTCACGGCAACGCCGATACACCTGCAACGCTTCCGCTGTTTCGCCAAGCTCGCGATAGACGATCATGAGGCGCCGATACAGGCCTTCGGCGAGATTGTCGAGCTCGAGTGCTCGCGAGTAGAGCGCTGCGGCCTGGTCCCAGGCCTTGCGCTGTTCGAGGCCAGCGCCCAGCGCAGTCACCGCACGTACAAACTTGGACCGCAAGCGGTCGCGCGCTGCTACGGCCCACGAATCCTGCGATTCCTTCTCGATGAAGTGACCGGCATACAAGCGCAGCAGCTCCTTCACGAGGTCCGTGAGCTGGGCGTCACTCGCCGTGGCGAGCTGGCTCGTCAGGCGGTCGATCCGAGCGACGAGCTCGTCGAATGCCCACACATCGACCCAGCAGCGGTGTGCGTCGAGGGACAGCCTGCCTTCCGACAGCGTCAGCATGTCGTCGATGTCGATCAGCTTTCGGAGGCGATGCAAGTTGCTGTCGAAAGCGACTTTCGCGGCGTCTCCCTCGGCGTCGGGCCACATAGACGCCATGATGCCCGCGATGTCGATGCGCACGCCGCCGTATGCGATCAGCACTTTCATCAGGTCGAGCGGGCGCTTCTGCACTTTCCGGCTGAACGCCATCGGCTGACTGTCCTTCAGCAGAGCGAACTGGCCGAGCGTGTAGATCTTGAGCGGAAACGCGGGCTCGTTCTTCTCCACAGTGACAGGCTTCAAGCCCAGCACACGGTAGATGCTGACAGGTCGCGCAAAGCCGCTGAGGTTGAGCTGATCGGCCTCAGCCGCATCTACGACAGGCTCGGTCAACTCGTGTACCGGAGCGCTCACGAGGATCTGACCGCCAGCGGCTTCAGTGCTAAGTCTCGTCGCCAGATTGGTCACCCGGCCAATTGCACCGTAACCGACTCGTGCCTCGTAGCCGATGGCCCCGATCGTAGCGTAGCCGTGCGATATGCCGATTCCGAGTGCGATGTCGTGTCCGCGCTTGCGCCAACTGCCCATCAGCTCGTCGAAACGCACCTGCATCTCGAGCGCCATCCGCACCGCGTGACCCGCCGGATCTTCGCTCAACACGGGATCATTGAAGATGATCAGCATCGAGCCGCCGCTGAACTGCTCCAAAGTGCCGCCGTGCGCCTGAATCAGCTCGCCCATGACTTGATGGTAGCGGCGCAGCAGGCTCATGACCTCTTCGGGCTCGGAGGTGTCGGCAAACGCGGTGAAGCCGCGCAAATCCAGAACGACAACCGTAACTTCGCGCCGATGCGTCGCAAGCGGATCGTCCACGTCCCCCGACACAATCCGCTCCGCAAGATGCGGCGGAAAGAATCGCTTGAGCTGCGCGAGGCGTTGCAGCTCCCCGAGCTGTTCCTGCACGCGCTTTTCGAGGCCGCTGTTCAACTCGGCCAGATCCGCTGCCTGCGCCTGGACGGTATCGTGGAACGTCTTGATCCGCAGCAGCGACTTCACGCGCGCGAGCAGCTCGGGCGCATTGATCGGTTTGGTCAGAAAATCGTCAGCGCCCGCTTCGAGCCCTTTGATGCGCTCCTCGGTGGGATCGAGCGCCGTGACCATCACGACAGGCAGGATGCCAGTAGCGGGATCGGCGCGAATCGCACGGCACACTTCGTAGCCGCTCAGTCCGGGCATCACTACGTCGAGGAGTACTAGATCCGGTTTGACGCGGGGGATTGCAGCCAATGCCTCCTCACCCGATTCGGCAGTCGCGACCGCGTACCCTTTGGCGCCCAGAAGATCCGCGAGCAGCTTGCGGTTGGGCGCCTGATCGTCGACGACCAGCACGAGGCTTTGATCCCTCATGTGGACACGGACGAGGCCGACTGC